>Ga0315338_1001667_pt1 | contig 26060 bp, 20 predicted proteins | sample ASW8metaG_FD_204518 | JGI IMG/M metagenome (GOLD analysis project Ga0315338, IMG submission 204518) | Ammonia-oxidizing marine archaeal communities from Monterey Bay, California, United States - ASW #8 | ecosystem: Environmental > Aquatic > Marine > Coastal | place: USA: California | collected... | reverse complement strand
ATGGAATACAGCCCCATCCTTCCAGTGCTGTACCCAAAGGCATGCTGAGTTCCCACTTTTTCGGAAAAAGCTTTCTCATAGTTTGAGATTAACTGTGAGTCACAATAATTAAAGCGCCCTTTTAAATAATCAATTAGTATTGAATTCCATTCAGTCCAGTCATTAGTTCCAGAAAAAATATTATATCGCCGGAAAAAGGGAACGGGTACTTTATCCATCAGCTGTGAAAAAGAAATTTTCATGAATAAATTATTTTATATAAACTCTGTTAGCTAGCAAATTTTTCCTTCATAATTTTGTTCGAATAAAACAAATATTTGCACTGTTTAAAGAATAGTTCATAAGGCGTTTTTAACGCTAAGCCGTTTTCTGGTCATGAAGTAATTTTTTCCAAAGTGTCATTTTGTTGTCTAGATAAAAATAGTCGTCGGGAATATTTATCCTTGTTGGACTTTCAAGTTCCTCACAAAGCATTTTTGAATTGGTCACAAAATTAACTGATGGAGAACCGTATAAAGGATTTAAATTAAAGTAATTATCCTGGCCAGTTATAATAACAGGGATGCCTAAATATCCTGCCTCGATTACTATCGAGGTGGTATTAGAGCAATAAATAACATCAGAAATGGGCCAGAGCTCATTTAATGGTTGAGAGGTCAAAGTAAACTGAAATTTAGGCTTGATAATTTTCAAATATTTATCTACTGGAAAATCAGGGTGGTTTTTGATAAGGATTTTTTTATAGGCGGTTAAACCATTTTGGCTGGCTGCTTCATTTAAAAGTTCGAGCTGAAACTTGATTTCATGATCAAGTAATGCTGTTGTTACTAGCAGGGTTCGGCCAGAACTTCTTGCCCCCTTTTTTTCACTTCCATGCCGCCCTAAAAGTTTCGAGTAGCGAAGAGCTTCAACTTTAGCGAATTTCTCAATTGGGTATTGGGATTCCTTCAATACAGAATAAGGGTTAGGACCATTTAACCCTAACTTATCCGCAATAGGAGGTCTTTCAGACTCCGGTGCTTTGAATATTCTTGCATCATAAAGTGGTCTTAAATCCATAGGCCTAATTGTTGTATGTTGGTTGGCAAAAACCTTAGTCTTTTTCTGATTTCTTTTCCATGCTGAAATTAAAGCTGACTCATGGGGCTGGTTTTCAAAAATAAAGAGACCCCATGGATTGGCGGGTAAAACTTGCGCCATGGAATCAAACAGGAAAGAATAAACAATGCTTTCCATGGCATCTTTTCCAAACAGGGAGGAATTCCAATCATGTCTCAGTATCGGGAAAAAATTAAGTTTAGAATCCGGAAAACAAAAAGCTTTTTTAATTTCTTTGAGACGGATACCCTTAGAATAAAACTTTAGATAAGATTTAATGCACTTAACAAAAATCTCTGGAGTAAAAAATTCCTCCAGTAAAAAATGGCGATATTTTTCCGGCGAATGTTGATTACATTTATCCCTAAGAAATACTGCCTCCTTAAAAGTGGCTTGGCCAGATTTTGAATACAACCAAACCCAGTTTATCTCATGAGGTAATTCGTCTAGTAATTGGTGAAAATCCTCCCACAAATGGGAATAAAAACGGCCCGCCTTTGCTTTTCCCATGTCAATATTTGGGAACCAGGTAACTATAGTCACATGGTTTTTAATAGAATTTTGTTTTTTGTTTAAGTTATTTGGTCTTATATGGCGATAGCTCATAAACCAGTTGCGGACGAGGTATAGAAAAGCTTGGAACCAAAATGGAAGATTAAAGATAATTTTATTTATTCCTGTCCACTCTGATTTAATATGGAATTTTTTCTCAGATATTCGTTGGTACGGGTGACCCAGTTTTTGACACCAATCCTGAAGAATTTGGTGTACGGTTTGGTTATTCCCACAATAGATCAATCCCTCGCACTCTTGTTTAAAATATAATTGCTCCAAAGCTCTTAGTTTAAAAACGTGGTAAATATCTGGGCTTAAGAATGGAGATTTTGCCGCGATTTTGGTCATCCACCAGAAGGAAAAGTTTTCAAAAAACTTCAAGTAGGAGGTTAGAGTCTGATTATTAATTTTGTATTGTCCTAAATCATAAACCCAGGCAATGTAATCCTTTTTTATTAAAAGGGCTTGTTCCTCAACTTTTTGAGGAATAGATACTTGATGGGGAAAAACATTTAATTTTGTCCAATGAGCAATTACCCTTGCATCTCCATTCCATTGGCCGCTCTCATCCAAAAGAACCATCGATAAATTTTCCCGCATTTTTTTATCATCCTTTATGAGAACTGTCTTCCGATTAGGAAGCCCGGGTGTTAACGTTACGCTTTGAGAATGTCGCATTCGTAGTTGGAAGCTGAGGAAGCTGCCATGAGATAAACTTATCACATTATGGATAGGGAGCACAGGGAAGAGTTGCCGAACTATCTGGGCCGCGAAGGCCTATTTCGTTGGGGCTTTAGGTCGCACGTGGGTTGCGGAAAGTAAAAAATTGGTTTCGGATTAGGCGACCATGGTGATACTACCAATTTAAAATAATCTAGTAAAGCTTGCGAATTTCATCTGTCATCATCAGTATCTTGGCTCGAGCATAATCTTCCCTGATATCAACCGAAATGCTGTCTCCTTCCAGCAAAATAGTCCCTATTACAATATCATTTTCTAAGGCCCTTAATAATTCGATATTTTCGCAGACCTGCAAGGGGCTGGGTTTTAGAGAAGCAAATTTTTGAAGAGCTTCCGGCCTAAAACTGATTACTGAAAGATGTTTTAAAAAGAAGCTAGGCCTGTGGCTAAATGGTTGGGGAATGACAGATCGACTCATGCAAATGATACGGTAATTAACGTCGTGGACAATTTTGACTATATGTGTGTTTTCGGGGTGAGAAATAGGTAAAGAGGGCACAATAATATCCCATTCGGGGCGTTTAGCATGCTCTGCAACCACCGCATCAATATGTTCGGGGTCGGCCAAAGGTTCGTCCCCCTGCACATTTACAAACAAATCAGCTTTCAAGGACTTGGCCGCTTCTGCTATCCGCTCAGTTCCATTGGTATGCTCCGAATGGGTTATGATCGCTTTCCCTCCATGGGAACGAACCACACTGGCTATTTCTTCAGCATCTGTACAAACATAAACTTCTTCAAGGGATTTGGCAAGTTGGGTTCTTTTCAAGGTATGTACAATAAGAGGGAGCCCATCAATCATTAATAAAGGCTTGCTTGGTAAGCGAGTGGATTGTAAGCGGCAGGGGATCAATCCTATTATTCTCATATGAAAACCTCTTAAAATATTTGATCTACTTAATTTTTATTTTCAATCGCGGATTATTCTACCAGAGCGGTCTTCAATGGTGGAAAAATTTACTCAGCTTCATTCTGCCAACAAAGGAACTTATAGTTCGAAGAAAATTGAAATTTTAGCATAGGGAGATTTCTTAAAGTTTTAGGGCGGACTTTAAAAAATTATATATTTGGAGTGGAAAGTCTGCTGGTTACTTCATTATCAATTAATTCTTGAAAATCCGAAAAAACCCTGCATTGCATATTTAAAAGATCATGACTTGCATTAATTCCTATAAATTGAACCTCTGCAGCTTTGGCAGCATTATAGTCGTTCTTTTGATCTCCAAAGTAAACGATCTCTTGTTCTTTAACTTTCTCTTGATTTTTAAAGCCAATTAGCGCATCTTTTTTTTCTAGAGGCCCCCCTTTGATGGACTTAAAGTGCTTTGAGAGTTTTAATTTATTGGTGAGGTAAGCTATATCCGAATGAGGTGCACCAGATATAATATGCTTGTTTACTTCTTTGTGAAGGGTTAAGTAGTCAAGAAACCCATTCAAAGGTTTAATAGTCTCAAGCCTGCTGAAAATAGCCTTAGAATAGAATTGAGATAAATTCTCAACTTCCTGGTCTGATATATTTTGATCTAAAACCTCATTAAAAACTTTCTTTAATGTGATTTCTCGTGGGATGCCAATGCTATTTTTATAAATATCTGCTATTTCATTTAGTATCGATTCGTCCTTTGTGAATTGAGAAAATAAAATTTTATACTCATCAACTTTGACATTCATGGAGTCTATAATCACCCCATCAAAATCAAAAACCATTATCTTGGCTTTAAATATATTTGAATAATCCAGGCTTGATTTCATATCTCTTTCTTGAAGTTTGTTTTGCTGATAACTTAGAAGAGGTTGAAAATTGATTCTGAGGAAATTGTTGAAATTTAAAGGATATTAAAATGGAGATCATTATTTGCTATCGAACATATCGAGAATTGGGTCTTTGGTCTTTTAGTCATAAAGAATCTTTTCACCAATGACTAAATTTTCCCTAAAAAATCATTGACCAAGAATTGTTCGGAGAGCACTCCATTAAACCTCTCTCACTGTATCAGAAATATTTGGCAAATACCCAATAAAATAATTGATTGGATATCATTAAATAATTAAGTTAAAAAATTAAAGGTCGAACCGGAGATTTAACATGAACTTTAAATAAACCATCAAATAATCCCTTTATTTCTTTGCGCTTTTTTTAAGGAAATATGAGTGTCACCTTAACCCCAATTCCTGTATTCGTCGATGGTATATACTATCCCTAAGATTACCTGTTCATCTGGCTGATTTTCATCGAATAAATGACCCATATTGTCGCCGGGTATAAACTTAAATCAAACCTGAATTTTCTGATAAAATTTGTTAGGCTAGGTCTTAGAAGGTGTAAAAGATAGAGGAAGTATGTTTACAGGAGGATCAGAGATGCCAAATTCTCTTTCACCATTCAATGGTGCTTGTGATGAAGCTAGTGTGGATGAATTCAATAAGAATGGATTTTATCTGCATCGGGGGTTGTTCAGCCGGCAAGCTGCTAGCAATGCGGCTACTTGGCTGAAAAATCAGGACCCGCAGAGTTTACTGAAATCCTGGACAGAACAGGAGCCTGGTGTGCCTCTTGCCGTTTATACTGTTGTTCATAAGAGTAATGACCCCATCGCCCAGCTTGTGACCGATCCTAAAATACTTGAGATGGCTGGCATACTGGTAGGTAAACCTACATATATATGGGCAAGCAAGGTAAATGTAAAGGCTCCATGGTGCGGAACTGTCGAATATTACCATCAGGATCTGGTTTACTGGAAAGATCGGGGTTACCCCAGAGACGACATGCTAACTTGCATGGTTTTTCTTGAAAAACATAACACTCATAATGCGGCACTTCACGTTCTGCCAGGAACCCATCGGTTTGGATTTATACCGCACCAGCCTTTCATCAACATTAACGGCTTGTCCAAACGAATGATTCCGCCTGAAAAACTTGATCAGCTATACAAAGAGCATGGGTTGGTGGCAATTGATGCTGAGCCAGGCGATGTGTTATTTTTTCATGTGTCCCTGGTGCATGGATCCTCCCACAACATTTCTCCAGACGGACGCATGACCCTGTTTGCCCAACTTAATACTTTTGGCAATGAACCGATAGAAGTGTCGACGAAATCTAAGCAATTTAATATGTTGCGCGCCAAAGAAGAATATGAAGCGGCCGATCGGCGTTATAAGTATTTCAAGGAAAAATATGACAAGCAGGTCGCTTCGGATGACCCCACGTTCTGCGCCCCCATCCCCGGTCAAGAGAAATAACTAAGCTTGTGACTTGAAGGAAAATATAGTTCATGAAATATGAAAGTGTTTCGGTCACTGGAGCAGCTGGCTTGATTGGCTCTGCGGTGGTTCGCCATCTGAGCAATCTCGATATTGAAGTGACCGCATTTGATGCTCCGGACAGCCCAGACTTGGTTCCAGGTTCACAGGTACCACTTGAACATGTGGATTTAGTCGACCCAAAAATGATTGAAATTCTAGAAGTTACTCAGCCCCAGGCTGTCGTCCATGCAGCGGCGCACCCAGGCGGGAAATCATTGCGGGAACCTATTGAGGATGTACGGGTTAATGCGCTTGGAAGCATGCAAGTCTTTGACTGGTGTTCCAAAGCAGGTAGCCATGTTGTTTATCTGAGTTCTTCAGTAGTATATGCTGGCCAGACTGAGGACCCGATTCCTGAAAACTCTTCACTTATGCCTGGTACCATTTATGGTGTCGTTAAAATAGCATGTGAACAGTGGCTTCGCATCCTTGAACGTGGGTCTGGACTAAGTTGGACCATATTAAGACCCTTTTCAACATACGGTTCAGGTCATAGGCCAAGCCTGGAGCAAGGGATTGTTAATATCCTGCTCACCCAATTACTAAATGGAGACCGGGTTGTAGTCAAGGGCTCGTTAGCACGCCAGCGTGATTTGATCTACGTAGAAGATACAGCCGCTGGCATCGTGCAGGCGTTATTTCGTCCAGCGGCACGAGGTCAGATAATTAATATTGGTACTGGAGTCGGGGTCACAATTAGAGAGTTGATTGAAGGCCTTTGTGAGGCGCTAAAACGACAACATTCGTCTGTTGAAATTGTAGAGGAACCGGGTACCGTTGGAGACCCTTTTTACAATGTTGCAGATACTACGAAAATGCGTGAAATACTCAACTATGAACCAAAATTTGGACTCGAAGCAGGGTTGCAAGCTTTGGTTGTTGAGCGTTTAGCTTCAACGAATAAAACTATTTTCTAATGGAGCAGTCTAAATGTGCGGCATCCTAGCTGTTATACCCAAGGCGGATTTTATGCTGGATCCTTCTGCATGTCGCAGGGCATTGAGTACCTTATCATGGCGCGGCCCCGATCATACGGTGTCCGAAGTTTGGAAGGATCGGATATTTATTGGACAAACCGTTTTATCGCTTACCGGAGACACCCGCGACCGCAAAACTATCTATACCCGGTCAGCATCAGGCCGCTACAGGGTTGCCTTTAATGGGGAGATTTACAACTACCGCGAGTTAGCTAAACAATGGCTTCATGATCGGATTGAATTTTCCGATGAAACATCGGATACAGAAGTGCTGGTTAATCTGCACGATGTTTTTCCAGTCACAGAGATCCCTGCTCTGCTTGACGGTATGTATGCGTACACGATATTCGACGAAGTTGAGGGGGTGCTGCACGTTTCGCGCGATGTGCAGGGAGAGAAATCTTTTTTCATTTATGAAGATGAGCGGATCATCGTTATTAGCTCCGAGATCCCCGCAATTCAGCAGCTTATTCCGGGTCTTCCCCTGGACCTTCAGTCGTTACGTGACTATTTTCGGACAAGGCACTTTATGTTGTTCTCTCGGACGGCCTATCGTGGCATACGCCAAATCTTACCTGGTAGTTTAGAGTGTTTACAGATCGACACCAGCCGATGGTCAAAGATCGCATCCAGGAAACTAAGCGATTGGATTGATCCATCTCAAATGGAGGCAAATGCCTCACGAAGCATTGATAGCCTTGCTGACGAACTCGATGCACTACTGATCCAATCTGTTAAAGACATGCTGCCATCAAGGGAGAGCTATGCTGCGGTAGTAAGCGGTGGTGTGGACTCGTCACTTCTGGGGCATTATTTTGTCAAACATGGCCAGCCGGATATGCTTGTTGCAGTGAATCATGTTGGTAAGGATCTAATCAGTTCAGATTTGTCGGGTTTCGAAAAATCTCTTGAGAGACAAATAGATGTGTTGAATGTTGACAAGGCGGCGTATGCTGCTGAGATTATTCGTTGCCAGGAAACAAGCAGGAGTCCATTACATTCTCATTCATTGGTGGCTCAATCACTGATGTCAGCGCATGTCCAATCAAGTGGATGTAGGGTACTGTTTGGCGGAGAAGGTGCCGATGAGTATTTTGGTGGGTACGATGCGTATCAGCAAGATATAAATGGTTCTGGTAACACTAGTCCATCACCTTATCTCAGTTACGACACTCCGCAAATCAGTTTTATTGATGATGATCCTTCCTCCTTGGAAAGGGACCTTGTAAACGCTTGGAATGAAGCACAACACGCGTACTTGTCAGTCCCGGAGCTCCAGGACCGCATTCCCCTCGCCATGATGTATGGCGATGCTGCCTATCAGCTTCCTGCTGTTGGATTGCGTTCTTCAGATCTTATGTCGATGAGCAGTAGTGTGGAAACGCGTTGTGTTTTTCTAAGTAAGAAAGTGTTGAAATTTGCCCTGAACCTTCCAATAAGCGCTCGGATTAACCGGAATTCAAAAAACCCTAATCTGCGCACCAAAGTATTGCTCAAACATCTGTTCCTCAGGCACTATCCGGAATCGCTTCTCGTGAAAAAACAGGGGTTCGCCGGTTTTCCAAATGAGTCAGCTGATTATCTTGGCGATTTGGCTGACTATATGACATTTGACGTGCTAGGAATTCAGCGCCCTGCCTCCATGTGTCATTACAGCCGGGAAACACTTTGGAAGCTGGCCAATGTGGAATATTTTTTGCGCGCCCGTCTTATCTAAACAATCTGCTATTGCGTATAGCAAGGAACCACTATAAAATTCTCTTTAATATGACTAAAGAATAAAAACGATGAAAGGCATCAAACAGCCTACAGAAGAGTTTTCGCGAGTGCCGGCAGGGTTGAGGATTGACCGTCCGCCCTTTCCTAAAAGCGCCAAACTTGAGGTGACCTCTCGTTGCGACCTGAATTGCTTTTTCTGTCAGCACACTTATGATACTCAGAAGTCCGGAGATATTGAGCCAGCATTGCTATCACGTTTGCTCCGTGAATTGCGGGAACTCGGTGTTGAGGATCTGGGACTCTTCTGGATTGGCGAACCGCTGCTAAATGGTGCATTAAATGAGCACATTGCCGAGGCCAAGGCATTGAGTTTTCCTTATGTATTCATCACTACGAATGGACGCCTGGCAACTGAAGAGTGCCTGGAACCCTTGTTTGAAGCAGGGCTCGACAGTATCAAATTTTCCTTCAATGCAGACGATGCCGAAAGCTATCGCCCCAGATATGCGGGGTCAACGGTTTCGACCAAACCTTGGAAAATCTCAGACGTGCCTGGGTACTGAGGGGAGACTGCCACAAACCAGCAATTTATGCCAGTACTGTGCAGATTAAAGGCCGCGAGCAAGAGTATGATCGGGCAAAAGCGCTTATCGAACCATATGTCGATCAGCATTATCCTTTGCGGCTTTATGGTCAAAAAAATTTTACTGCGAAAGGAGAACTGGTTCCATTCGCCTCGGGGCGTAAGCTGGAATCGATGTTGCCCTGCTGGTTGCTCTTCACCGAACCACATATTTCTTTTGATGGATATATGAGTGCTTGCTTCTGTGACCATGATAAGTGCTTGTACATGGGAGATCTAAAGAAGATGTCTGTTCTCGAGGCTTGGCACTCTGAGCCCTTTGTTGCTCTGAGGCAAAAACACCTCGCTAGCGATGTGACCAGTTCGGCGTGTGCTTCCTGCCTAGCATATCTCCAATAAATCCTAAACTCTGGATGAATAAGGCAACCGTTTTATTAGCATCTGAATGTGTTGGGCTCAATTCCCCGTAAATAGCACTGAGAACTCTTTAATATGGAGTAGAAACATGACCACTGATTATAAAGCATACGATCGCATTCACGTTAATCACTGCGAACGCGCTCAGCGCTTGCATGGTCAACTGGATAAACTGCTTGCCCTTAGCAGGGTGATTGAAAGTGATCTGCTTAGACAATTAAAACCGACTATTGCGCTTTCACTGAAGTGGCGTTTTGATCTGCTATCTAAAACGCTGGAGTCACCCTTTGAGCTTGAACGAGACGTACAGTATTGGATTGATGTTATGCAAGCCCTTAATCTATTGGGCGATTGCGGTTGGTACGAGAAAGATAACTCTCATAAAAAGAGTGATCCTTGGGAGAGGACTGCCCAGGGATTTGACTTGGGTTGGACCACTACCACAAAGGGCGAAAATTTTCAGATTTCCAAGCAAATCGCCCAAGATCGCTTAGAACAAATTTTCGAAATGCTAGGGGGTGCTTCATATTTTTCTGGCAAAACTATATTGGATTCAGGTTGTGGGCCTGGGCGTTATGTCGATGAGCTAAGAAATCAAAATCCAAGCCGTATCGTGGCGCTCGATCAGGGTGAAAGACTGATCAAAGTACTCAAAGATCGATTCGATGGTGACAATAGGATTGAGGTCGTCAAGGGGACATGCGAGGATTTAAGTATCTTCCCAAACAGCTCTTTTGACATCGTCATCTCGAATGGCGTTATTCATCACACAAAAAGTGATTTGCGGACGATGTTAAATGACCATGCGCGAGTTTTGAAGCCCGGAGGTGTAATGTTCATCATGCTGGTCGGAAAAAGAGGACTTGAGCTAAAGATATGGGAATTTGTGCGCGGTTTTCTTAATGACATTCCTTTGGAGGTAATGATTGAAACCTTTGGGAAGCGTATGTCACCGCTTCGTTTGCAGGGCATTGTTGATCATATGTATGGTGAATATCAAGAAACCGACAGGACCGAGTTCGAAAGTTGGTGTGAAGGAGTATTCTCAAATATTGAGTGCGTGCCGGGTATCGCTGGCCTGGATATCACTCCTGAGATTTATCACAACGATCCATATTTTGAGGCCCGTTTTGGATGCGGCCACCTAAGATATTTGCTGTTTAAGTAATCTGGAAAACCCCATCGCTGATCACCAAAATTAATTTTCGCGGTTATTTATTAACACCCTTATGGGATTTGAACTGATGCATTTCATTAAAAATGCTTGAAGTCGATAAAATGTTGGAATTAACTAAAACTGTTTCTACTACGGCAGGCCTACGATTACTAAACAGTCTGAGTCAGGATCATAGGAAATATGTTCGCAGCCGTGAGCATCCAAAGGAGATCAAGGCATTAGCCGATACTGTGTTGGAGAAGGACATTTTACGAGCTCCTCCTTCCACTCAGCTATCCAGTTTTCATTCGTTCTGGCAAACTGATGGCAGAATCTGTCTTTTGCATCCTGAATTTCGGGAGTTAACCACCAAGATAAAGGATCTTCATATATATCATTTACCTTCTTGGCGATAGACTCTGGATTATCGTGAAAAATACCCGCTTGGCGTAAAACATTAAAATGTGGGTCAGCAGATTCACGTAACTCGAAAAAATCAGGATTCCAAAACAGTAATGTAGGGAAATCTGCGGACAGGGTCTCCAGGAGGGTGGTTGAATTATTAGCGTGAATTGAAAGCCGGGAGTTATTTAATTGCTCATGGTAAGATCCCTCCCCCTTATATACTTTTAGGGAAGGATAAACATCAGCCAGGCGCTTATCTTCGTTCCAGCTATAATCAGTAGGACCGCATCGCATTAACAAAAGTTGACGTACCTGAGGCTTGACAGCGCCAACAAAAATCTCACTCTCCTTTATATAATCCAAAAACTTCGAACCTTTATAATTACTTATCATCCAATAGGAAAAACGAGGCGATTCAAAACCTATCCATAAAATGGAACCCTTGGGATTGGGCTTTATTTTATTTTTAATTTTGGTTAACTTTCCCGCACTTATTGGAATTACCTTAGGTTGGTTTTTTAATTTCCATCCCCAGGACAAATATCGATCACTTATTTTGATTTCATGATTTTCCAAGGCACTCCAAAGAATGGTTCCATAACTACCTCCATATTGGTGTTGGTACAATTTCGTTCCTCGTTCCACCTGATATGCGACCCAGAATTTATATCCCTCATCGTAATAGATAGAAGGCCCAGATAAAATTAATTTGGGTTTTTTGGGGAAAACTTCATTAGCTCTTGAGCAGCTTTTAGCATAACCCTCTATATAAACTTTTGGCATATTTTGAGGGATAAACTCATCCAGCAAGGACTCAAATTGATTTTCACCCAGCCTAATACTTATTTCGTTCCTGGCAATTTCATTCACTGCGTAATCTTCAATTTTTACCTGGGGAGTAAATAAATATGGGAATTGTCCTAGCGATAACTGTAGTCGAGTCAGATCCCAGAAACCTAAGTAACTGGATGATATAAAAATCTGATTAAATCTATCCGGTGTTAATCTAAATATTTTTCCGAGAAGAGATCGGGCTATATTTTTTATATCGTTGGAAAGAGGCGAAAAAACAGTTTGGTCCCAACGGGTTAAAAATTCTTGCCCCTCCCTGGTCTCATAGGAGAGACCACCCATTGATTTAATTATTTGACCATATATAAAATGGTTCCAATCATCTCCTGCGGACCATCTACGGAAATCAAAAGTATCCTTTGCCAGAAAGTCGGTGTATTTGAATGTAGAGACCCACGTGTTGGTTACCAAACCTGAGTTTTTGGCTGTCTGAACGGAAAGATATCTGTCATACATAATTCCAATAAAAAAGTTTAGCCAAGGACCAATGATTATTCGCCAATAACGCAAAGAATGGTTTTCGGAATGAAGTTTATTTAGTTTTTGTGATAAGGCCGCTAGATAGCGTTCATAAACTCCGTCTAAATACTGGTAATCTCGATGCATTCTTTTTCTGTCATCCCAGTGATATGGCAAGACTTGACCATCAATCTTAGACCAAATATGTTTTTGATCATAAACCTTGCACCATTCCCCGAGAAAAAAAATTTTTTCTTTCGTATTCCAATACCTTTGGTCTGCAGTTGTAACTAAAAACAAAATATTTCATCCATGGACTTGGTGCTTGTTCCGATGACAATTTTCTTACCTGCCAAGATAAAATCAATACGCTCAACAGTGTTACACAATAGAAACCGAAACACACCGTGGTGGCGGATTAAGTTATTTCACTTCAATTCGCCTTGATATACTTCAATAGTGCAAATTTATCAGCGATTGCACCCACAAGTTAATTTCGCACTATATTCTTATCTTATTGTTATAGTTATAAAAAACTTCTGCAACAATTAAATCAACCGGAAGATCGATGTCTACCGTTAAATAGGGGCCTTTTATTTCTAAGGGCAGAATTAGGTTTCCTGTCAACGAATTCTTTTCCAGAAAAGTTGAGGTTTTGATAATGTCAAGAACACCATCTTGAATAAATATTTCAGGCAAAACCTGTCGGGGCATATTATATGATTCTTTTCCTTCTAGTTGAACGAATGGCTGGAGGTATTTCCCTTTCCATCGCCACATTTTATAAGGGGTAATCGGTGTTTTCCTGATAGTTCTAACACAATCAGCCTCAGGGTTTTCTTCCAGCATTTTTATGGCCTGCTCAATCAACCCTGGAGGTCGTAATGGAGTAGTTGGACGAAGTTGGACCCATAAATCAGGCACAAAACTTTCATTCTCTTTAAGCCATTGAATTGCATGCAAAAAAACTGGTAAATCCGTAGTGTCGTCCTGGGCGAATTCTGCTGGTCGCAGGAAAGGGACTTCTGCTCCATAACATCGTGCGACCTCTGCAACCTCGGGATCATCTGTTGAAACTATAGTTCGGCAGACTGCTGGGCAATTCAATGAATACTCTATAGAATGCGCCAGCAAAGGTTTTCCAGCCAGGGGGGCAATATTTTTTTTAGGAATTCCTTTGGAACCTCCCCTTGCAGGAATAAGAGATATAGCTGTTAACATTTTCAATAAAATTTAAATTATTTTTAAACTACCAAATTTCAAATATGATTATACGTTCAGCACACACTCATTAGGTCTTTTTACTAAAGAACGTCATAAAATTACCATAAAAAGGTGGAGAGATTTTTTCCTTGTCAAATATTCTTAGTAGATTTTCTTTGTTAAAATATTCTGTGTCAAAATAAGGAAACTCAACCTTTTCTATGATAAAACCATGGTCTCTTATGAATCTATGCATTGAGTCAGCGCTAAAAAGCGAAATATGTGTTTTATCATGAAGTAATCTATAATTATTTCCATACTTACGGGCACAGCCTGAATCAAAATCAGGTGTTGCTAAAACCAAAGTACCATGCTTTTTTAAGACTCTTTTAATTTCGGAAAGAAATAGTTTTGGCTCGGGAACGTGTTCAATGACATGATGGCATGTTACAGCGTCAAAATATTCACTTTCATATTTGGCGGTCTCCAAATCCCCTATAAATATTTTTGCGAATTTAGATGCATGCTTACCTGCAAAATTTGATAACTCGGTACCATGCAACTCGGCATAATTATCTTTTAATTTATATGATGCTAATAAAGCACCTAATCCACAGCCGATATCAAGCAACCTGTCAGGACTAATTTCCTTTAAATATTCAGTAATATAATTAAATTTTTTTTTATTTTTTTCAAATTCTTCTAATAAATTTCTTTCCTTTCCATCTGGGTCCTTAACACACGCCCAATATTCTTCTTCGAACCCACTAGATCTGCACGGAATTTTGTGATAGTAATCACCATTTTTATATAAGTTTCTGACACAAATATTTATATTCTCAGAAAGCTGTTTCATTTTTAATGTTTTTGATAATTTTAAAAACTACCGTAAACTATAGGTTCTGAATCAGATAATTAAGGTGGTTCGACAGGTTTCGATATTTTCCTACATGGTTTTATCTGGTTTCCTATTCTAATCACCACCGGAGATTGGGTATTTTCTGGCCTCCCACCTCTTGATGACCAGGGAGGGCTCGTACGCTCTTTATGAATATAAGAATTAAGGTTGAATATAGTATTTTAAAAATGAACTCAAATCTTTTCCCAGTTTAAGTGCGCCCTTAGTTTCTTTGAAATAAGGATTTCACCCGCAATAATTCTTTTCTCACCATTACCCATCGCTTTTTCAATTTTCCGGACAGCCCCTATAAGAATACGTAATCCATTAAGCTCAACCGAGGCCGACTGATCGGAACCATACATTGACCGATCCAAAGTTATATGCCTCTCCAGGGAAGTAATTCCAAGGGCCGCCGCTGCATAAGAAATAGCCAAACCCACCTCATGTCCACTATAACCGACATCACACTTATAACGCTCACGGAGCATAGGGATACAATTTAAATTTGCGTTTCCATCTTCCATGGGATAAGTGGAAACTGTGTGCATTAATTCGAAGGGGCAACTAGCGGCTCTAAAAATACCCACAGCATTTTGAATATTTTCATGTGTACTCATTCCAGTGGAAATGAATGTATGTTTTCCTTCTTTCGCGACCATTTTAAGCAAGTCATCGTAAACAATCATTGCTGAAGCAATCTTGTTATGATTGCAGTTGAATTGTTTTAAAAATTCTTGACTATTTAGATCCCAAGCAGAGGCAAACCATGCTATCCCCTTTTCCTTGCAGTACCTGTCTACCTGCCTGTACTCCTCAAGACCAAACTCAAGGCCCTGTTTCTGCTCACGCTGTGTTGATCCCCAAGGGCTCTCCCTAGGCAAATTAAGAAGTTCTTGCGTATATACCAAATCAATATCTCGTTTTTGAAACTTGACAGCATCGCATCCTGCATCTATGGCGCCATCAATCAATTTCTTGCAGATCCCCATATCGCCATTATGGTTAATCCCGATTTCTCCAACAATGAAAATGGGTCTCTGCATTATTTCCTCGAAAATAAAATTTTCATAATATCTATTTTCAAAACATCTTCCAGCAATTCCCTGGCAACCCCTGCACCACCAAGGGTTTTCAAAATCACAGTTGCTTTTTCCTTTATTCGTATATGGCTGTCTGCTGGGCACGCCGAATAGCCACACATCGTCAAGGCATGGTAATCATTCAAGTCATTTCCAACGTACAATATGTTTTCAAGCCGATACCCTTTTTCAGCCACAAGACCACTCAAAGCATCAGCCTTATTATTAATGCTTTGCAGGACGGGGACTTTAAGTTTTTGGGCTCTTTGGTATACCACAGGATTCTTTTCTGTAGATAAGATATAAGTGGGTTTGTCTAAAACCCTTAAAACATCAAAAGCTAAGCCATCCCCCCTATAACAACTGACGAATTCTGAGCCATTTTGATCAAGATAAACTCGATTGTCCGTCAACACTCCATCAAAATCAAAAACTATTGCATCCAAGTTTTCAAACCGTATCTTTTTCTTAGGCAATATACATTTCTCTATCTATTATTTTTGTTATAATTACTTATATTTCCTGTCCATCCCGGAACCAATATAATGCTATTTTAAATATATTGGCACCCCTATTTATTCGTTAGTTTTCTGCAAGATAAGGCAAAAGTGCTTATCTTATAAGGGCCGCTCATGACCAAAAGCAACTTTTAGAGATGCCCATAGTTCTTTTAAATTAACAGGGGGGTTGTTCTTAATTTTAAAACTTTGGTAATCTATATAGGTAATTTAGCGGGGTCTACACTAACACCTCTTTTTTTGATCACAATAGGAATATCCGCACTTACCACCGCATCTTTATATATCAAGTTTGCCAGTTCAACGGCCTTATTTTCCCCAAACTCTTTGAGGGTAAATGTTTTTCCAGACTTATGATAGCGCATTAACAAGCTCGCCACATCATCTTCAATCTCTATTGTATTTGCCCAACGGATATTTAAAAGATGAAACCCATCTTCCTTTCTAAATCTAATTCGGTCAGGAACATTCATCCTTGCCCCATTTTTTATACATTCAATAACTTTAGGGTCCTGGATGTGCTTAAATGGTTTCACAATGAATTCTTTCCCCATAAATAGTGGATCTTTTCCATCCATTTTCCCGGTGGCTGCAAAAGCATCCATCCGGCACCCAGTCTGACAAACATCAATATAATCACATCCCTTACACCCTTCGTAGTAATAGCTCTTATCTCGCCAGGGCAAGGTTTTTGCGAAGGCTTTTTTTAGTCCTACCTCGAAGACATCGCCATATTCCTTGTCTTCCATGACACAACCATGTGTCTGTCCATTTGAATTTATATTAAAACGATGGCTCGATTGAGTTGGGCACCCCCTACCAACAAAGTCAGCATATTTTTCAAGGTCTCCCAATAGACATAGCGGATAACTAATAAGAGTGCCAACGGCCATGCCCGTATCTTCTTTCAAACGTAACAATTCATCCAAGCCAAAAAGCGAAATCTCTTTATTAATGCGGTGTTCTTGATCATCAGTCCGGTCATAAGCTGGGGGAACAACGCGATGAGCAATAAATTGTTGGACGCCTAATTCATGAAGAAGCTTTCCGGACTCATAAATTGTATCTTTGTTATTATTGGTACAAATTGTATTCACACTTACCCGCATCCCATTTTCAATCGCAATTTTAATACCCTCTAATACTTTTTGATGCGAACCATCCGTAGCCGTTATATAATCAGTCTCCTTAGGGTCTAACGCATACCAGGATGCTAGAATATGATCTAAACCCGCGTCTCGCAAGCGTTTAATTTTTTCGGCAGTTACCATGGTAATATTACTATTACAACTTACTGATAGGCCCTCATCCACTAGTCGTTTAATACCATATTCTAAAAGGTCAAATTTCGCAAAAGGCTCTCCGCCGGAAAGAATGACATGAAAAACACCGCAAGACACAAATTCCTCAATGAGATAATCCAATTTTTCTTTTGTTAGTGAATTCGAGCCGGCAGAGTCCTCACGCCAAGGGTTATAACAGTGCCTACATTTTATATTGCAAGCCTCGGTAATTTCCAAATTAATACAAGTTGGCGCCGAATAAATGCGCTCTTTTCTCATTATTTGGTTTTCAATTAACATTCTATTTCACCCTAGTCTTTCCAGTAAAAAGGTTTTATCCACTGCCCCTTGCTAGGATAGGTGCAATCTCTGCAAATGTTTGGTAATAAGTCCTTTCTTTTATTAATAAAAGCCGATCTATATTTTTCTTGAGTGAAACCCTGCCAAACTTGTTCTATTGACTGGCGATTCAAATCTCCCGTCAAAGCCGTGCCATCTGTGTCCACGCAACATATTCTACTCGAACCATCACACTGGATGGCCAATTGACTAAATGGAAAATAGCAACTGCCAAACCCCCCATTGCTATTTTCTAACACGGGTATCCTTTCATCCTCAATTTGTCCACCCCAATTATGCATTTTAGAAATCAATACTTTATCTGCCTTCCCTCTCCAATATTCTTTAAATTGCCCAACCTCATTTATTGTCAAATCGTTTTCAAGCAGTCTTGTAAATACCCAGGGATAATTTGCCTTCCGTTTTTTCTTTGTCTTTATCAAATATTCAGTATTGGATATGGCCTTATCAAAATCCACATTAACTCGGTTTTGCCTGTGAACATCCGGGCTAACACCATCTAAGGAGCAAATAACATACAATAACGTTTTCCCTAAGTTTGCATCAAATATTTCATTGGTTAATTTAGGAGTAAAATATTCCATATTTGATGAAATATAAATATTTTGAATTTTCTGTGAAGCCGCATAATGCAGAAACGACACTAATTCTTTTTGTAAAGTTGGTTCCCCATCCATAAAAAGAGCAATATTGACTACATATTTCATATTATCTTTAATTTGATCAATAATTTTCTTAAACAAATCAAAGTCCATATAACCCGCAGGTCTAACACTATCTGGTTGCGAACAAAACCAGCATTTTGCATTGCAAATACTCGTGGTCTCAATAGATATTGTCTCTGGAAACTTCAAAAGTTTTTTTAATTTTCTGTCTAACAGAGATTGCTTTAAACTATTTGGAGTAAATTTTTCCGCTAAACTTTTAAAATGACCGTTATTAAAAGTTTCAAAGACACCATGCCTTATCTTGAAGTAAGACTCAAGCCAGTGATATTTAATTGTCTTTATCATAATAAGAAACCAAGCCTCAACCCCATTAACAACTAACTCTCAATATATCCGATAAAGATTTTATTCCCATTGGCTCAAATAGCCTTGGATAATGCCATTAAAAAATTAGACGCTATTTCATCCTTATCGTCAAGACATCAAAAAAAACAGCAAGAATCTGGCTGTTCTTAAAATTCCTAAACCACAATTCCAACACTTCAGCTCAGCTAGGACTAATGACGGGGAAGCCTTTCAAGAGAGCATTGTTTTTTTTCACACTTTGACTTCATTTCTTTTTGATATCCAAGAGCCAATTCCACGAAGCTCATCAATCCTTCTTTCTAAATATTATTACATAGTTAATATTCGCTGGGCTAATGCTTTTACAATTGAAAGCGATCTAGCTGAGTTCATGATGAGATATCAAAAAAATAAGGGTGCCTTTATTTTGGGGGAAATGCAAACTAAAGTTGAAGATGCAAGGGCCAGTCTAATTTATATGATTTTTAAGGATGACATTGAGCCTATCGAAAGGTATTTGAAAGCAGAGCTAGATGGCAGAAACAGGGTAGGCGCTAGTGTCAACCCGTTTGAGTTACCAATTGATTCAACGAATACCAAAAATAACTTAATAACAACATAAGCATATTGCATTTGCTTACTTGATACGGAAGCTCCTAGAGTAGCTCGAATAGCAATGGCTTAGATCAAAGCAATTTTAAAATCTTAATTGTATATCCAAATCTTCCATTGATGATGCTAGTTGCTGTTGGGTTTTTCACCAAAATCTTTAATTTTGTCACTTTCTAAGTTAGAATTTTCCTTAAATTGCTCATAAGAACCTTGTGCAAATATTTTCCCTTTTTCCAGATGCACTATTGTATCGCAATGCTGAAGTGTGGTTATCCGATGTGCAATAATAAGAATAGTTAGATTACGGTTAAGGCTATCTATAGCGGATATCACTTCTCTCTCGGTTCCGCTGTCTAACGCACTTGTCGCTTCGTCGAAAATGATCACTTCTGCCTGTTTATAAAGTGCCCTGGCAATTCCGATGCGCTGTCGCTGACCCCCGCTAAGGCGAATTCCGCGCTCACCTACGAAGATGCCATAACTCTCAGGGCGGCTCTCGATAAATTTAGAGATCTGCGCTAGATTGGCAGCCTGTCGGACGCGATCCAGATTAATCTGCTCGGGCGGCAATCCAAAGGCAATATTTTCAGCGATGGTTGCATCGGCCAAGAAAATATTTTGCGGCACATGTGCTATGGTACTCTGCCATGCTTGCTGAGTTTTGCTATTTATCGACACATCATCCACTAAAATCCTTCCCTGCGATGGTTCGAGCAGGGCCATAAGTAAATCCAGTGCAGTACTCTTACCACTACCAGTACTGCCAATAAAACCAATTCTAGCTCCTTTTGGGATTGTGAGATTAATGTCCTCTAAAACCCAGGGTCCTTCATTTCCGTAGCGGAAGTACACATTATCAAAACTAATTGCAGTCTGAAACTCAAGTGGTGGAGGTGCGGGTTGACAGGAACTGGGCAAAGGTTGATCAAGTAAATCTAGCACTTCGTATAACGAAACCTTGCTCCCAGTCACCTCCGCCCAGTTTGAATACAGCGCTTGTAACAGGGGAAGCACACGTTGTGCTCCAAGGGCCAACGCTCCCAGTGCCGGTAGTTGTGCCGTCATACCACCCGATCGACGGCTAAGTGAATAGGCTAAAATCGTTATTACCACTATGCCAATAGCCTCCATTATGTAACGTGGAGACTGACTTATAAATCTGTTCCCACCGATAGCATATTGAAGTTTTAGAACTGCTTTACGATAAACATCGCTATAAACAGCCTGAGAACCGTCAAGAATTACATCGCGTATGGCACCGAGACCTTCCTGCAGAGCCTTGACTACCCGGGTCTGCTCCTGTGCTATATTTTTGCTGTTTTGTTCTAAGGTGAAGCGTGTTTTCCAAGCAATAAGACCGTAGCTGACCCCAAAACATACTACCGACACTGTTGCAACCATGGGGTCTATTACGAGCAAAGTCATTAGAATTCCTAAAAATAGTATCGTAGAGGCACCTATTAATACCAAAGAAATCAACACCTGTGTGACGGACACTATCTTTTGAGTTATACCGCTGATAATATGACTACTGCTAAGAGAAACATGTATATGGTATGGTTGATATAACGTTCTGCGATATACCTCAATTCCGAGCTCTGCTCCAGTAGCATTTGCAAGTCGAATGCTTGCCCAAAGCAATAACAGGCGGAGTCCACCAGCAATAAGAGCCGCTAAAGCAAATGCAACTACAAGGGGCAATATCAAACCTTCAGCCGAAGCTATATCCAGTACTTGAACTACGTTCTCCATCAGAGGATGATTAAACACTTTTTCGGGTTGGGTAAGAATGCCGATAAATGGTACTACAGCACCAATACTGACAATTTCTCCAAGTGAGCTGACGAGCGTCAAGCCGATTAATAAAATAAATTGATATCGCCGGCGTAGAGTTATATGCCGAAAAAGTCTACCCAGCATTTGAGGCAGACTATCAGATGATGTTTTAGATAGCATTGATATTTGATTTTTTGGTTCACTCATAACAAGTTTTGCATCCGATTTAATTGCCGAGGCATAAACGTTTGCTGAAAAAGCATGGTTCCGGTTTAAATTTTATTATTTATTCTTGGGTAGACACATTGTAAACAACTTTACTAAAACTGGAGCAATATTTGTTTTGGTGTGCAGTCTGTTTGAGATGGAAATGCATCATTGTGTAAGTCTTCAAAGGAATTCGGATTAAAAGGTGTATTTCCTTAAGGGGGTCCATTTATATCAAAATTGGTCTTTTTTTGATTTGTGGAGTTGAGAAAAATACTTCACATCCTTGCATAGCGTCAAGAGGTTCTACAACTTATTATTTTCACTTTTCTCCTATTCATCTTTAGAGTTGAGTTTTATAAAACCTTGTGCGGATAAGATTTCCTAGTTTCTCTTAAAGAACCAATTCAAGGGAAAAATATTTCTTTTCCATATGAATTGTACCTTATATGAGTGGTCATTCCTAAATTAGAGGCATTATCTCTAAGTTGAAGGATCATTGAGCAGACATTTTATCCTCGGCATAGAATTTATGGTGGACCAGGAATTGGTGTTTCATCTTTTTAGTCGGTCGAATGAAAGAGAATAATGAACTGAAGAAGAATTGAGGCAGAGAAAAAATTATTTTTTCTTATAATGCGCTACAATATGGGTGCTTATTAAAAATTAGCCTCATTAATTCCTGTGGCTCTGACGAAAATTACATAAATACTCGCTTATTTTTCCTATTAGGTAATTTGGTTTTTTGAGTCAAGCAGGGGAATCTCAGGAGCTTAGAATGAAATCTACTGCTGTTGATCTTGGAACTGGAATTATGGATAACAAAATATGTTCCCCAAAAATTATTATTTTGACCTTGCCTCTAAGAGGTGAGCCAACTTGTTTTCCTCCTCTTGGCAGTTTATCTGTTATTACCAATTTAAAAAAAGCTGGTTTTGAGAACACGCATTTTTATAACCTTGACCTTCTTCGTCCAAAATATGAAGAAGTACTCGCATATTTAGAAAAAGAAAAACCCGATATTATCGGGATCAGCGCTGTAATTTCCACCAGCTACGAGTATACAAAACTGCTGTCTCTAGATATAAAAAAAATAATGCCTAACATAACAATCCTTTTGGGTGGGAACCTAGGGGCATCGGCAGAGGTTCTTCTTAAAAAAACGGGTGTTGATTTCATCTGTTCCGGCGAGGGCGATAAAACAGCCGTCGATTTTGTTCATAGCTGGTTGAAAGATAAATCTAAAAGTTCTTTTAATACGGTGAATGGCCTCGCTTTTTTGGATGTCCAAGGGGAACTTGTGATGACCCCCTATATAGAAAACATCAGTGCTTCTGAAGTTTATGATATTGATTGGGCTATTTTGGAAGATCTTGGCCAAATGAATTTTTATATCCAGCCGCGCATCGCGCCCGTATTGGCAAGCATCTTTAGCCAGGATCCTAAATTCTACGAACCGCACCGGGAAAATAAAACAATTTGTGTTCTTGTGGCGAGCAAGGGTTGCGTAGCCAAATGTTCTTTTTGCCATCGTTGGGATACTGGAATACGTTATATCCCAGTACCTATTGTAATGAAAAGATTAGATTATTTTATTGAAAAATATAATGCTGGTTTTGTTTATTTTGGGGATGAAAATTTTGGTTCGGATAAAAAATGGCTTTCTGAATTTTTAAGAGAAATCAAAACCAAGGATTTAATTTGGTCGGTCAGCGGAATGCGCTCCAGAACTGTTACATTTGAGCTATTGAGTGAAATGAGGGATGCAGGTTGCGTTAGGGTGTCTTATGGGCTAGAAAGCGGAAGTCAAAGTATGCTGGATGTTATGGATAAAGTTACTAGTGTTAAGCATAACTATGATGCGCTTAAGTGGACGGTTGAAAATAAGCTGGCAACCTGTTTACAATTTGTACTAGGGATGCCCGGTGAAACCCCTGAAACTATTCAAGAAACTGCAGACTTTGCTTCCTTTTTTGCAGAATTATCCCCAGAAGTGGACCCCAACCAATCAAGTATTAATTTTGCCCAAGCCTTGCCGGGAACCCCCTTGTATGAGTTTGCTAGAAGAAAAGGGCTTATCGGGCCTTCCATTGATGATGAAGAAAATTATCTGCTGAAAATTTCTGATCGCGATGCCAGGGACGGTGAAACAAATATTAATTTTACAGATTACCCAAAGTTATTGCTCGAAAACTGGCATTTTCAAATCCAAATGATAACCCGAAACGCATATATCAAAAAGTGGGATATCGAAAATTATAACAATTTAGTATTGAAAAGTTTTAGCAATAATCCCCGGATTAAGTTAAAAAAGAAATTATCTGGATTAAAATCTGATAGTGATTCGGGTTATTATGCGTACCCTGCCAGAGCAAAAGAGAAACTTGCAGGAATGGTTGACAGAAATCCTTCTATTTGGTGGCTAATCAGGAATAAGATTCCCGGTTTAATCCCGATGCTGTATCCCTCTTTCTTCTGGCGGACTCGTTATTTCTCCATTTTATATATTTTGCCCTGGACGGTTCAAAAATATGGCGTAAAACTCTCTACAATTATGTGCATGGAGTATTTTGTGTGGAAAGCAAAAAAAGTGTTTTCCTTTCTGAAAATAAAAACAGTATTAGAACCTATTTCACTAAGAAAAACGATACTCAGAAATATCATTCCCCCGATTCTGACCGATAACCCTGTGATGGTAAAATTTCGCAAAGGAAGATAACTCTTTCAATGTCAAGCTAGCGTCTTCTGGCAACGAAGTTCATTAGTTATTTTATAATAGGGCTTTTTTCGATCCTTTTAGTGCCCTTCATCCTTTTAAACTAGGATACAGACTTCCAGCACCAGAGGCTACACAGGCCGTGTAGGGGGAACTTAGAAAGTGGACAGCTAACAGGGGGAAGGCTGTGCCCGGGAAATTTGTGACCTGATACTTTCTGTCTGAAGGAATACTTTATTCAGTTGAAAAACTCAAAGATACTGGAAATGACAGTATCTACATCAGAGTCAGAGAGCTTGCAATGAAGAGGCAGCGTTAGGATCTCTTTATAGGCCTTTTCTGTTTCAGGGAGACTCAAGCCGTGTTTACGGTAGAATGTATGTAAATGGTTTGGGATATAGCTGATGCCTGTTTCAATGTCTTGTTCCTTGAGGTGTTGCTTCAATGGATCTCGCAGGTTGTTTCTCACTCGAATCACATAAATATGTGGTGCGGCGGTAGTGTAATCAACACGAAGTAGTTTGATGTTTGACTCCGTTCGGAAAGCTTCGTCATATTTATTGCAGATTTCCCGGCGTCTGGAAATAAACTTGTCGACCTTTCTCAACTGAGCTAAACCAATTGCCGCGTTGATATTGCTCATGTGGTAGCGGTACCCTTGTGTATCAACATCGTAGGACCAGCTACGATCCTTCCACGAGGTGGTGGTCTGATTTTTCCTGTCCATTCCCCCAAGTTTCGTTTTTTTCTACAGAGCTCATACAGTTCTTTCTGGTTGCATATGATCACCCCTCCCTCACCGCATGTTATATTTTTCAATGAGTCGAAGCTGAAACATGTAATATCCCCAAATCCGCCAATTTTTTTGTCTTGAAATGTTGATCCAAAAGCGTGAGCGGCATCCTCAACTATTCGAATTCCATGCAATTCTTTGAGCTTCAAAAGGGCATCCATGTCGCAGGGATTTCCCATATAGTGGACGGGCATTATGGCTTTAGTATTTTCTGAGATTTTTTTTCTTACATCCTCGACATCTATTAGAAGTGTCTCCGGCAGTACATCGCATGCGACCGGTATAGCCCCGGTTGCAGAAATGGCTTGAAATGAGGCAACGAATGTAAGGGAAGGTACGATGACCTCGTCACCTTTCCCAATTCCCAGTGACTCCAGCGCCAAGTGCATTGCATTGGTGCCAGAATTTGTGGCAATTGCGAAGGTGGCACCAAGGTAGTTTCTTAATTCCTGTTCGAATTCGTCCACTTTAGCGGCCAGTCCGAAGTAACCATATTCAAAAGCAGAAAGAACTCCCTTAACCTCCTCTTCGCCCAGACAACCTTGTGAAACTTTGATCATAAATAGTTCCCAAATATCGTGGAAAATTATATTTTAAGAGCATCTCTATTTATTCGATAATTGAACCTTGGGCAACTCGCAGACTCTTATTCCATAAGGGTCGCTCATGGCCAAAAGCAATTCTCAGAGGTGCCCTTAATAGACTAGGGGCTATTTGAAGTCTTGTATGGAAAAGTATAACCCTACACTTACTTGTTTTTGGTTTTTTTTAAATTCTGAGGATATTGCTTTTCCTCAGCCTTAGAATAACTGGCGTTGGCCAACTGAAACAATGTCTGCCTTAACTTTTGTGGTTCAAGATCTATTGCTTCACGGCAAAGACGGTTGATTCTTATTAAGAGGTCATCATCAAGTAGTTCGCGGGGACTTAATAATTTTATCTTTTTGTGAATGGTAGGGAGAATTTTTTCTCCATGATCGATAAGCACTTCACTTAGCTTTTCTCCCGGGCGTATTCCAATTAACTTGATTTTAATTTCGTTATCGGGGTCATAGCCTGCAAGTTTAATCATTTTATTTGCTAAATCTATAATTTTTACAGGTTTTCCCATTTCTAGAACAAAAATTTCTTTACCAGAGCCTAATGCCCCGGCTTGCAAAATAAGTTGGACGGCCTCGGAAATTAGCATGAAATATCGCTCCATCTCGGGATGGGTGATTGTAACAGGGCCGTCCATTTCTATTTGTTTTTGAAGAAGGGGGACTATGCTGCCATTACTTCCAAGAACATTTCCGAAACGCACTACCATGAATTGAGTTTTGCTTTTTTGAGAC
>Ga0315338_1001666_pt1 | contig 26067 bp, 22 predicted proteins | sample ASW8metaG_FD_204518 | JGI IMG/M metagenome (GOLD analysis project Ga0315338, IMG submission 204518) | Ammonia-oxidizing marine archaeal communities from Monterey Bay, California, United States - ASW #8 | ecosystem: Environmental > Aquatic > Marine > Coastal | place: USA: California | collected... | reverse complement strand
CCGTCGAGCAGCATTTCCGTCATCTCATCGCGGCTCACGCCCAATGTTTCAGCGGCGCAGTAAAGATACAGACCATGCCCGGCTTCGTCCTGTACCTTGGCCAGCAGGATCGCCTTGCGTTCCAGAGATGGCGCCCGTGTGATCCAGTTGCCTTCAGGCAGTTGGCCGACAATCTCGGAATGGGCGTGCTGACCAATCTGACGGATCAGGGTTTTACGATAGCCGTCGGGCATCCATTCTTTGGGCTCAATTTTCTCTCCCGCATCGATGCGTGCCTGAAAGACTTTATCTTCCGGTGTCATTTCACCGGTATTGCCTTCCGATTTAACCATTTGAGCATACATTTTCCGTCCTCCCTAAATCTGATTGATGGGGGTAATCGTCGGCAACATTGTCTGCCGTTTGAGGCATTGAGTCCATGCCGGATGCGCACTTGCAGTAATATATGCCGTCATAAGGTTATACTCTCAAATCATAATTATTCGACCGTTTAGTCGATTAATAGCTCATCGAGCTCTAATGTGCAAGAAAAAAGGTTACAAAAAATACTAAAAGTTATTTTTTGGTAACATATTCTCTAAATGGTAAATAAGTGGACGCTTTCGAACGCCAGAATTGGTGTCGTATTGAGCCCAGCCCAAAGAGCTTCAATTTGATTGTCTTCCCATTTTTTGTTAGCCAATCATTGCCATCTTCGCTAAACCCTATCCTAATATATTGAACTGAAAGGCATTGGGAATGGTTGAAGATATCTCACAAAAAGCGATGGATTATCACCGTTATCCAAAGCCTGGGAAATTAACAATTTCACCAACCAAGCCCATGGATACGCAAACGGATCTTGCGCTGGCTTACTCTCCCGGCGTTGCTTACCCCTGCCTGGCGATCGCAGAGGATCCTGCGCAGGCCGCTGAACTGACGGCGCGCGGAAATCTTGTTGGCGTTGTCACAAACGGGACGGCGGTTCTGGGGCTCGGGGCCATTGGCCCGCTTGCCGGGAAACCGGTCATGGAAGGGAAGGCCGTTCTTTTCAAGAAATTTGCCGGTATTGACGTCTTTGATATTGAGCTTGATGAAAATGATCCGGAAAAGCTTGTGGATATCATTGCGGCTATGGAGCCAACATTCGGGGCGATAAATCTTGAAGATATCAAAGCGCCGGAATGTTTTATTGTTGAAAAACTATGCCGGGAGCGGATGAAAATTCCGGTTTTCCATGATGACCAGCATGGAACAGCTATTTGCGTCGGCGCCGCTGTCTACAATGCATTGCGGGTCGTCGATAAGGATATCGGATCAGTCAGACTTACAGCGTGCGGTGCAGGGGCGGCAGCGCTTGCGTGCCTTAACCTGCTTGTCAGCCTTGGCTTACCCCGGGAAAACATCACGGTTTGCGACCTTCATGGGGTGGTATATGAAGGCAGAACCGTTGAGATGGACCCTTATAAATCCGTCTTTGCGGTGAAAACAGAACACAGAACACTGGATGACGCTATTGAAGGCGCTGATATCTTCTTAGGCTGTTCGGGCCCCGGGGCATTAAAGCCTGAAATGGTGGCCAAGATGGGCGAAAGACCCATTATCCTGGCACTTGCCAATCCGACACCCGAAATCCTGCCCGAAGAAGTAAGGGCTGTTCGGCCCGATGCCCTCATCGCGACAGGCCGCTCAGATTATCCAAATCAGGTCAATAATGTGCTCTGTTTTCCGTTTCTTTTTCGCGGCGCGCTGGACGTCGGGGCAACGGAAATTAATGAGGAAATGAAAATTGCGGCGGTTATGGCTATTGCGGATTTGGCCACGGCAGAGCAATCAGACATTGTCGCCAAGGCTTATGGCGTTGCACAGGCAAGTTTTGGTCCCGACTATCTGATCCCGACACCTTTTGATCCGCGCCTGTATCTGGAAGTTTCCTATGCGGTTGCCAAGGCGGCGATGGAAAGTGGCGTGGCCAGTAGGCCTTTGGATGATCTTAAACTCTATCATCAAAAACTTTCCAACTTCGTATACAGAACTGGTTTCGTTATGAAACCGCTTTTTGATAGAGCACGTCGGGAAATCATAAAGGTGTCCTACGCTGAGGGTGAGGACGAGAGGGTACTCTCCGCTGTTCAATCAGTTATTGACGAAGGACTGGCTGCTCCTGTTTTAATTGGCCGCCGCAAGGTAATTGAGTTTCGCATTGAGAAACTCGGATTACGGATCAAACCCGATCAGGATTTTGAGATTGTAGACCCCGAAGATGATCCCCGATACCGTGAATACTGGCAGGCCTATCACAAATTGCGGGAACGTTTCGGTGTTGATATCGAAACTGCCAAGGCGCGTATTCGAACCAATAACACGATTATTGGCGCGATGATGGTGCATCTTGGCCATGCAGATGCCATGATTTGCGGGACTTATGGAAAATATGAGCAGCATTATCGTCGGGTGACGGATATTATTCCTTTTCGCGAAGGGGTTAAGGACGCATCAGCACTCCATGTCTTGATCATGCAGGACCGCACCCTGTTTTTTGCGGATACCCAGGTAAGTCATGAACATACGGCGGAGGAACTGGCCGAGCTGGCGATTTTGTCTGCGGACGAAGTAAGGCGCTTCGGCATTGAGCCAAAGGCGGCATTACTGTCTTATTCCAATTTTGGATCAACAGATATGCCGTCGGCCCGGCGGGCCCGTGAAGCCCTGAAAATTATTGAAAAACTGGCGCCCGAATTGGAAATTGAAGGGGAGATGAAAGCGGACTCGGCCCTTATTCCGGCCATTCGCGAAGCCATTTTCCCAAATTCCAGACTGCAGGGACCGGCCAATCTGTTGATTATGCCAAATCTGGATTCCGCTAATATCAGCTATAATATTGCCAAAAGTATCGGGCATGGCATTGCCGTCGGCCCTATTCTGATCGGCCTGTCAAAATCCGTTCATGTAACGGCGGCATCTGTTACAGTACGGGGACTTGTGAACATGACGGCCGTTGCGGCCGTTGATGCGCAGGATCATAAAGCTGGTAAAATGATGCCCGGCCCTATCGTCCGCCGGGAAAGCCTGACCGACGGAGCCTGATCTTTTGCAAGAGCCCATCCAACATACCGATGAAAAAGCTGACGACCAGAAGGATGCGGCGGGGCAATATGGGCTTGATGACGAAATCGTCCAGAACATTCAGGATGCCATTGAGGATGGCAAGACCGAGTATATCAAGGCGACCCTGGAAGAATGGCATTCTGCTGACATTGCCGACCTTATTGAGCAGCTAAGGCCCAAATTACGCTCCTCTTTCCTTGATATTATGGAAGGCAGGATCGATCCGGATGTCTATTCGGATTTGGATGAAAATGTCCGTGACGAACTTGTTGAAGAGATGGAACCGGCCGAAATAGCCGCCGTTATCAGCGAGCTGGAAGTCGATGATGCGGTCGATGTTCTGGAAGATCTTGAGGAAGAAGAACGGCAGGAAGTCCTCTCGGCAATCCCGGTTGAAGATCGGGCCGCCATTGAAGAAGGGCTTTCCTACGACGAGGACAGCGCCGGGCGTCTGATGCAGCGGGACCTGATCGCGGTCCCTGAATATTGGAGCATCGGCCAGACTATTGATTTCCTCCGGGACACCGAAGACCTGCCCGATGAGTTTTACGAAATCTTTGTTGTTGATCCCCGTCATCGTCCCGTCGGCACGATCCCGCTCAACCGCGCCATGAGAGCAAAGCGGGATGTGGCAGTCCGCGATATTATGGATGACGAACAAAAGCTGATCCCGGTTGATATGGATCAGGAAGAGGTGGCGTACTTGTTCCAGCAATACCGTCTGGCCTCTGCTGCCGTCATTAATCCAGGCGGTATGCTGATCGGTGTGATCACGGTCGACGATATCGTTGATGTTATCAGTGAAGAGGCTGAGGAAGACTTACTGTTGCTTGCCGGTGTGTCGGAAGACGACCTGTTTGAGACTGCGCTGGACACAGCACGTACGCGCTTCCCCTGGCTTCTGATAAATCTTTTTACGGCGATGGCTGCGTCGATCGCCATCAGCATGTTTGATGCAACGTTGGAAGCGATTATTGCGCTGGCCGTTCTGATGCCGATCGCAGCAAGCATGGGTGGCAATGCCGGAACGCAGACATTAACCGTTGCCGTGAGGGCGCTTGCGACGAAAGAACTTACGCCCGCCAATATGTCACGCATCCTCAGTAAGGAAATGATAGTCGCAGGGCTCAACGGGTCATTTTTCGCGGTGGTGATTGGCTGTATTGCTTGGGGCTGGTTCGGGAACCCGCTCATCGGGCTCGTGATTGCGATGGCAATGGTGGTCAATATACTGGTGGCGGGAACGGTTGGGATGCTCGTGCCATATACTCTTGATAAGCTGAATATTGATCCAGCTGTCGCCTCCAGTGTTTTCGTGACAACCACCACTGATATTGTTGGCTTTGTCGCCTTCCTGGGGCTTGCCACACTGGTGTTGATATAATACCTGGCTAACGGGCCCAGTTCAGGCTTTGTGCTGCGAAGCGTTCGGCGCGCCATTCATGGCTGGTGGCAAATAACCTGAAAGATTGGATATATTCCTGATTTTCCGTGGTGTGCCAGGTGAGCCCGATCGTTCGGCCAATATTGATGCCATCGACGGGAAGAAGTGTAATGTTTGGGGCCGTATGGATATCCGGCATCATGCAGAGACCCAGCCCCGCGCCGACGAAGGCCAGCGCCTTCTCATCCTGATCGGTTCTGAAAATGATATGCGGATTAACCCCTGCATTGGAAAAAGTTCGCGTTATTTCTGTACCGGATTCACAATGGGTACGGTGCACAAATTCCAGTCGATCCAGTTGCTTCAACGGCACAGAATTACGATTGGCAAATGGATGATTTTGCGGAACAGCAAGCATGTATTTCCAGCTGTAGAGACGCTCAAAGCTGGCTTTCGTCTCCGTCTCTGGCGCAACCGTGAAGGCGAGATCTATTCTGTTCTCGCTAAGCCACGCCTGAAGCTGATTGAGCGTTCCCTCTTTCAGGGAAATTTGGATGTCAGTATGGGTTTTTCCGAAATCCGCGAGCAGAGCCGATAAGGCCGTTGTTGGCTGACCCCGTAAAATCCCAAGCCTGAGGCGCTTAACCGGCGCATTTTGGGATAGCTCCTGTTTCGCGGCATTACATTCATATATGACCGTTCGGGCATGGGGCAGGAAACGGTGCCCAGCCTCAGTCAGAGTGATAACGCGAGATCCGCGATTAAATAACTGCGTTCCAAGTTCCGTTTCCAGCTTCTTGATACCCACTGATAAGGTCGGCTGACTCACAAAGGCGCGCTCTGCAGCTCGTGAGAAATTGCTGGTCTCGACAATCGCGAGAAAATATCGAAGCTGGTAAATATCCATACTATAGATGATATCAATAGTTTGTATGGAAATAAATCATTTTATCTATGAAGGCGAAAGGCGTATATTCCAGAAAACTAAAAAGGGAGAAATCAATGTCATATGAGACTGTGAAATTTGAAAAAGTGGGGCAGGTCGCCGTCCTCACCATGGATCGGCCCGACAGCGCCAATGCGCTGAATATGACCATGTCTAAGGAGATGATGGAGATTTCGATCGAATGCGATGAAAACCCTGAGATCCGCTGCGTTATTTTAACGGGCGCCGGGCGGTTTTTCTCCGCAGGTGGTGACCTTGCCGGATTTGCCGACGCTGGTGATGACATGGCGAAGCTGCTGAAGCAAATGACCACCTATCTGCATGCCGCTCTGTCGCGGTTTGCGCGGATGGATGCCCCGCTTATTACGGCGATCAACGGCATGGCGGCGGGCGCTGGCTTCAGCATGTCGGCGTGCGGCGATCTTGGAATTGCTTCCGAAGACGCTAAATTCACCATGGCATACACGCGCGGCGGTCTGGTGCCCGATGGCAGCTCAACTTACTATGTTGCCCGTCATATTGGCCTCCGCCGGACCCAGGAACTCATGCTGACAAACCGCGTATTGACCGCGGAGGAAGCGCTTGACTGGGGGCTAATCAATCGTGTTGTGCCTGCGGATAAAGTCATGGATGAGGCCATGGAACTAGCAACGGAACTCGCGGCGGGTCCGACAAAAACATATGGTTATGTGAAGGATTTACTGCTGAATACCTTCAGCGATAGTTTGGAGACACAGATGGAGAAAGAAGCTCGCGGTATTGCGGCGGCGAGTCTTACGGAAGATGGACGGGAGGGGATTGCGGCGTTTCTCGCAAAACGCCCGCCGGTCTTCAAAGGGAAGTAAGTGGCCGTGGCGCTTCTCGCAAAAAATCCGGCTTTTGATGATGTCGTTCGCGATAGCTTCGACCGACAGCCGTTTATGAAGACTGTTGGCGCGTCGATAAGTGAATTGGTTCCTGGCGCTTGCGAAATACAGCTGGAGAGAGATGAAAGCCTGACGCAGCAACATGGTTTTTTCCACGGCGGTCTGGTGGCGGCAATAGCCGATTCTGCGGCGGGATATGCGGCCTATTCGTTATTTCCCGAAGACAGCACCGTTCTGACCGTGGATTATGATGCAAGATTTTTAAGGCCAGCAGATGGCAACTTGATTAAGGCGAGGGCGGAGGTCATAAAACCTGGCAAGACCCTCTACGTCTGTAAGGCGGATGTAACCGTGGAGAAAGACGGTAAATGGAGCCATTGCCTGACTGGGCTTTTTACGATGATGTGCCTGATAGGCAAAGCCGACACCGTTGATCTTGGCCAATAAGCTCTTTTAATTTGAGAGCATCTATAACAGATAGATAGAAGAAGAGGACTGAATATGTCAGCAATTCATTTTCCCAGCCTGAATTTCGGCCTTGGAGAAACGGCGGAGATGATCCGGGATACGGTGGCAAGTTTTGCCGCCGAGGAACTCGCGCCACGCGCCGCCGAGATTGATGCGACCAATGAGTTTCCCATGGATATGTGGGAGAAAATGGGCGCCCTTGGCCTTCTCGGGATCACGGTCGAGGAAGAATATGGCGGCTCCGGTCTTGGCTATTTGGAGCATTCCATTGCCGTTGAGGAACTCAGCCGGGCGTCTGCCTCTGTCGGACTATCCTATGGCGCGCATTCCAATCTCTGTGTCAATCAGATCCGGCGTAATGGCTCCGAGGCGCAGAAGCAGAAATACCTGCCCAAGCTGGTCAGTGGCGAACATGTCGGCGCGCTCGCCATGAGCGAGCCGGGTGCGGGATCGGACGTTGTTTCCATGCGGCTCAGGGCGGACAAAAAAGGCGACCGTTATATCCTGAACGGCAATAAATTCTGGATCACAAATGGCCCCGACGCAGATGTGCTGGTGGTCTATGCCAAGACGGTGCCCGATGCGGGCCCAAGGGGTATTACCGCTTTCATCATTGAGAAAGACTTCAAGGGATTTTCGACCGCGCAAAAGCTCGACAAACTTGGTATGCGAGGCTCCAATACCTGCGAGCTTGTTTTCGAAGATTGCGAAGTGCCGGAAGAGAATATTCTGGGCCCCCTAAATGAAGGCGTTAGGGTTTTGATGAGCGGCCTTGACTATGAACGTGTTGTTTTATCTGCAGGCCCGCTTGGGATCATGCAGGCCTGTCTGGATGCGGTTATTCCGTATATCCATGATCGCGAACAGTTCGGCCAGCCGATCGGGACTTTCCAGCTGATGCAGGGAAAAGTCGCCGATATGTACTCGACCATGAATGCCTGCCGGGCGTATGTCTATACGGTGGCGAGGGCTTGCGACCGCGGGGAGACGACACGTAAAGATGCAGCAGGCGTCATTCTCTATGCGGCGGAAAAAGCGACATGGATGGCGCTGGAGGCTATTCAGGCTCTTGGCGGCAATGGTTATATCAATGACTACCCCACGGGCCGCTTGCTTCGTGATGCCAAGCTGTATGAAATTGGAGCTGGCACCAGCGAAGTGCGCCGTATGTTGATCGGGCGTGAACTTTTTAATGAAACATCTTAAAATATAATAATAACCTATTGAAAATGGAGAAGAATGATGAGTGATGATCCAATTGTTATCGTCGGAATGGCAAGAACCCCAATGGGTGGATTTCAAGGTGATCTGTCGGGCGCGAAGGCGCCGGAACTCGGTGCCGTTGCTATTGAAGCAGCCATGGAACGCGCCGGTGTCACGGGAGATGATATCGATGAAGTAATAATGGGCTGCGTTCTTCCCGCAGGGCTTGGGCAGGCACCAGCCCGGCAGGCTTCTTTTGGTGCGGGTATCCCCGACAGCGTTGGCTGCACGACGGTCAATAAGATGTGTGGCTCTGGCATGCGCGCCGCTATGTATGCTTATGATGCGATCAAAGCCGAAAGCACCGACGTGATGGTTGCGGGCGGCTTTGAGAGCATGACAAATGCGCCCTATATTCTGCCCAAAATGCGCGACGGACTGCGCCTCGGCCATGGGGAGGTCAAGGACCACATGTTCCTTGATGGTCTGGAAGATGCCTATGAGGAAGGCCGCCTAATGGGCAGTTTTGCCGAAGAAACAGCGGGCCTCTATCAGTTCACGCGAGAGGCGCAGGATGCTTATGCCATTGAATCTTTGGCCCGCGCCAAAAAGGCAACGGAAGATGGCAGTTTCGAAGCCGAAATTACACCGGTCACCATCAAAACCCGCAAGGGCGATATCACCATTGATAAGGATGAGCAGCCGCTCAAAGGGAACCCCGATAAAATCCCGACATTGCGGCCGGCCTTTGCCAAAGACGGCACTGTCACGGCTGCCAATTCGTCCTCGATTTCGGATGGCGGCGCGGCGCTGATATTGATGAAACAGAGTGAGGCCGAAAAGCGCGGATTGAAGCCTATTGCGAAGTTTCTGGCCCATTCCACCCATGCCCGCAAACCGTCTGAATTCACAATGGCACCGATTGATGCCATTCAGAAAGTCATGGATAAAGTCAGCTGGACGAAAGACGATGTCGATCTTTTTGAAATCAACGAGGCTTTTGCAGTTGTCACCATGGCCGCCATGAAAGACCTGGGTCTCGATCACGACAAGGTCAATGTCCATGGCGGGGCCTGTGCGTTGGGCCATCCGGTTGGGGCATCGGGTGCGCGGATTGTGGTGACGCTTCTCTCGGCTCTGCAAAAATACGGCAAGAAACGGGGCGTTGCTGCGCTTTGTATTGGCGGCGGTGAAGCCACAGCTATGGCGTTGGAACTGGTTCACTAAGTTGGGGTAAGGTCATGATTTTATCTGAAGAGCAGGCAATGATCCGGGATATGGCACGCGACTTTGCCGAGGGTCGTCTCGCGCCGAATTCTGCTGCGTGGGAAGAAGTGGAGGCTATCCCAGCAGATGTATTTGCCGAGATGGGATCGCTTGGATTAATGGGCATGACCGTTCCTGAAAACTATGGTGGGGCTGATACGGACTTTGTGTCCTATGCGCTGGCACTGATGGAAATCGCCGGTGGTGATGGCGCGGTCTCTACCGTGATGAGCGTGAATAACTCGCCTTGTTGTGCGGCTCTTTTGAAAGAAGGAACGGAACAGCAGAAGCAGGATTATCTGGTACCCTTGGCGAAAGGGGAAATAATCGGTGCCTTTTGCCTTACAGAACCGCAAGCCGGATCAGATGCCGCAGCGCTTAAAACCAGAGCCCGCAAAGACGGCGATGATTATGTGATCAACGGCACCAAGCAGTTTATTACCTCCGGCAAGATCGGCGGCGTTGCGCTGGTCTTCGCGGTGACAGACCATGCTGCAGGGAAAAAAGGGATTAGCTGCTTTATCGTTCCGACGTCAGCCGAGGGATATCGCGTTGCATCCGTTGAAAAGAAGCTTGGGCAAAAGGCGTCGGATACCTGCCAGATTGCCTTTGACGCTGTAAGGGTGCCTGCGGAAAATATGCTGGGCGCGGAAGGGGCGGGATACCGCATCGCCCTTGCCAATCTGGAGACAGGGCGTATCGGTATCGGGGCGCAAAGTGTCGGGATGGCAAGTGCAGCCTTAAAGCATGCCTTGGAATATTCTAAGGAACGAAAGTCGTTTGATAAGGCCATCATTGATCATCAGGCCGTGGGATTTCGGCTCGCTGATATGGCGACAAAGCTGGAGGCCGCGCGGCAAATGGTCCTGCATGCGGCAACCTATAAGGATGCTGGCATCCCCTGCCTGACAGAGGCCAGCATGGCGAAGCTTTTCGCGTCCGAAGTGGCGGAGGAAATTTGCTCTGGAGCGATCCAGACCCTGGGTGGCAATGGATATATCACCGACTATCCCGTTGAGAAAATCTATCGCGATGTTCGGGTCTGCCAGATTTATGAAGGTACTTCCGATATTCAGAAGCTGGTGATTGCCCGTAATCTGGCAGCGGCGTAAGGAGCGATCTGATGACCGGTACCATCGACTTTTACTTCGATTTTTCCTCCCCCTATGCTTATCTCGGCAGTCATTTGATTGAAACAATAGGTGCCAAGCATGGCCGCGCCATAAAATGGCATCCTTTTATGCTTGGTGTCGCCATGAAAGGGGAGAGGACATTCCCGCTGACGCAATATCCGCTGAAAGGCGAATATTCCCGCATGGATTTCGACCGGACGGCCCGCCGTCATAATATTCCCTTCCACATGCCCGCTGATTTCCCAAAAGCGACCTTGGCAGCCGCCCGTGGGTTTCTTTGGATATCAGGGCAGGACGAACAACGCTCTATTCAATTCGCCAAGGCGGTTTTTTCAGCTTACTTCGCTGATGGAAAAGATATTTCCGATCTGGATATTGTTGCAGATATTGCAAAGAATGCAGGGTGCGATCGCACCGAGTTTCTGGAAGCCGTGCAGAGCGATGCCATCAAGTCTGCCTTCAAGAAATCTGTTGAGGATATCGTCGGCAACAAGAAAGTCTTTGGTGCGCCGTATTTTGTTGTCGATGGCGAAGCGTTTTGGGGCGCGGACCGTGTCTCCCAGCTTGATGAGTGGCTGGCGACAGGGGGATGGTAATGGGTTGTGCATTTAAGACCAGCCCGGCACGCCCCGGACTGGCCCGTGAATTCAGCTTAAAACAGGAAATATCCGCCGTCGATGAGGAAGCTGTCGCCGGTGTGATAGGCGCTGGCATTGGACATGATGTAAACGGCAATGGCGCCGAAGTCTTCGGGCTGGCCCCAGCGGCCCGCTGGAATGCGTGGTTTCACTGCATCGGAGAATTTCTGCCAGGCGATAGCGTTTTCGGTCATGGCAGTCTCGATCCAGCCCGGCAATATGGCGTTGGCGGTAATGCCCTTACCGGCAAACTCAACGGCGAGTGCCTTGGCCATGGAAATCACACCGCCTTTGGTGGCTGCATAATGCTCGTTCCGCGCAGCGCCGGAGATGGCGGCAAGACTGGCCGTAACCACAAGCCGCCCGCCCGGATCACCGTTCTCAGCGCGTTCCACCATATGCTTGGTGGCTTCCTTAACCGTGTAGAAGACACCATCCAGATTGACCCCAAGAACCCGATGCCATTCCTCGTCATCAATATCCAGAAAAGAACGCTTGCCGGAACTGACACCCGCATTGGCAAAGCAGCCATCCACGCGACCGTATTGGGAAAGCGTTTCGGCAAAGCAGTCCTTGACCTCTTTCTCGTCGGCGACATTACAGTTAAGGGCCGAGACCTGCGTGCCATGGGCTTTAAGTTGTTCAATAGCGGCGGCATTTTTCGTGTCGTTCGTCCCCCAGATACAGACGTCGCCACCAGCCTGAGCGATAGAATCCGCCATTCCAAGGCCGATGCCACCGTTACCGCCTGTGATGAGAGTAACCTTGCCCGTAAGGTCGAAAGCTTGATAGGCCATTCCTGGCTCCTTTTTGATTATTATATTGCGATGACGTTGCGTAGCATAAAGTGCTTCAATCGCCAAGCCATCGATCACCTGTCATACCCCAACTTATTGCTTCTGAAAGAGGGATGCATTTCTAAATGACTGTTTTAAAAAGTAATTTGAATAGCAGAAGTGAAGACTTCAAGGCGAACGCCGCACATATGGCGTCCCTGATATCCGATCTGAACGAGAAAATCGCGGTCATAAAACAGGGCGGCGGAGAACGGGCGCGGGAGAAGCATTTGGCGCGGGGTAAGTTATTGCCGCGAGAGCGCGTTCGTAAGCTCCTTGATCCGGGCTCGCCCTTTATGGAATTCAGCCAGATGGCGGCGTGGGATATGTATGGCGGCGATATTAATTCTGCCGGGCTTATTACCGGAATTGGCCGAATTGAGGGCCGGGAATGCGTTGTTATCTGCAATGACGCGACGGTAAAAGGCGGGACTTATTATCCGCTGACCGTCAAGAAACAACTCCGGGCGCAGGAAGTCGCGGAACAGAACCATCTCCCTTGCATTTATCTCGTGGATTCTGGGGGGGCCAATCTTCCAAACCAGCAGGATGTATTTCCCGACCGCGAACATTTTGGCCGCAGCTTTTATAATCAGGCAAATATGTCCGCAAAGGGCATTCCGCAAATTGCAGTGGTGATGGGATCCTGTACCGCGGGCGGAGCCTATGTTCCTGCTATGTGCGATGAAAGCATTATTGTGCGTAATCAGGGTACGATTTTTCTCGCAGGCCCACCGTTGGTCAAGGCAGCAACCGGCGAAGTGGTGTCCGCAGAAGATCTGGGCGGTGCGGAGGTTCACTCGAAAGTTTCTGGTGTGACCGATCACATGGCGGAGAATGATACCCATGCGCTGGAAATTGCGCGGCGTTGCGTTGCCAATTTTAACCGGCTCAAGCCCATGCCGCTTGAGATCAAGACCCCGACAGAGCCACTATATGATCCGGCTGAAATCTACGGGCTTATCCCGAAGGATATGCGCACGCCGTTTGATGTGCGGGAGATTATCGCGCGCGTTGTTGATGGATCGGAATTTGACGAGTTCAAGAAAAACTATGGCACGACGTTAGTGACGGGCTTTGCCCATATCCATGGATATCCCGTTGGTATTCTGGCGAATAACGGCATTCTTTTCTCCGAATCCTCCCTTAAAGGCGCGCATTTCATTGAGCTGTGCTGTCAGAGAAATATTCCGCTGGTTTTCCTGCAGAATATCACCGGCTTTATGGTTGGGCAGAAATATGAAGCGGGCGGGATTGCCAAAGATGGTGCCAAGCTCGTGACGGCTGTTGCCACAGCGAAAGTCCCCAAATTCACCATCATTTTCGGGGGATCATTCGGGGCGGGGAACTATGGCATGTGCGGACGCGCCTATAGTCCGAGGCTCCTCTGGATGTGGCCGAACTCGCGTATTTCCGTCATGGGCGGGCCGCAGGCCGCCTCCGTGCTCGCCACCGTCAAGCGGGATGGCATGGAAGCACGAGGGGAGAGCTGGAGCGTAGAGGAGGAGGCCGCCTTCAAGGCCCCTGTCGAAGCTCAATATGAAAAGGAGGGGCATCCGTATTTTGCCAGTGCCCGCGTTTGGGACGACGGCATCATTGATCCGGCGCAAAGCCGCCGTGTGCTGGGTATGGGAATATCTGCCTCCTTAAATGCCCCCATTGAACCCACCAAGTTCGGCCTGTTCCGGATGTAATTCTCGATCTAGGAGAGAAAAGATGAGTGAAGAATCAGCGGTACTGCATTTTTCAACAGATGGCATCGCCACCATTACCCTCAACCGGCCCGAGGTTCATAATGCCTTTAACGAGGAACTGATCGAACGGCTTGGCGATATGTTCGAAGATGTTGGCAATCAGGATGGCGTCCGCGCCGTTGTCGTTGCGGCTGCGGGCAAGAGTTTTTGTGCCGGCGCCGATCTTAACTGGATGAAACGGGCGGCAGAATTTACCGAAGAGGACAACCGTGAAGATAGTATTGTCCTTGGTCGGATGCTCAAGAATCTGCATGCTATTCCAAAGCCGACCATCGCGTTGGTTCAGGGTGCGGCCTATGGCGGCGGGCTCGGTCTTGTCTCGGCTTGTGACATCGCGATTGGTGTCGGTGCCGCCAAATTCTGCCTCTCCGAAGTGAAACTCGGGTTGTTGCCTGCTGTCATCTCTCCTTATGTGGTGGAGGCCATCGGGGTCCGCGCCTGCAGACGCTATTTTATGACAGCGGAAGTCTTTGATGCGGAGGAGGCCCATCGCCTCGGGCTGCTTCATGAAGTGGTTGAGGATGTGCATCAGCTTGCCGCCGCTCGCGATAAGATACTAGCGCAGATCGGCAAAAATGCACCAGGCGCCATGGCGGATTCCAAGGCGCTGATTTACGACATCGCCGGGCGCCCTATAGATCAGTCAGTGATCAATGAAACGGCGTCGCGCATTGCCGCCCGTCGCAAGACTGACGAGGGGGTCGAAGGTATCACGGCCTTTTTGGAGAAACGCAAGCCATCCTGGTTCCTTTCATAATTAATGTGAGTGGTGACAACGTGTTTGAAAAAATTCTTATCGCAAATCGTGGTGAAATTGCTTGCCGGGTAATGGAAACCGCCGGGAAACTTGGCGTCAAGACGGTCGCGGTCTATTCCGATGCTGATGCCGATGCGCGGCATGTCCAAATGGCCGATGAGGCGGTGCATATCGGCCCGGTGGAGGTATCAGAAAGCTATCTGAACGCCGATATCATTTTGGAAGCAGCGAAAAATACAGGCGCCGAGGCCATTCATCCTGGATACGGGTTCCTGTCAGAAAATGCCGATTTTGCTGAAAAATGCGAGACTGCTGGTATCGCCTTTGTCGGTCCGCCTGCCTCGGCCATTCGGGCTATGGGCCTTAAGGATGCCGCGAAAGCGTTGATGGTCGAGGCGGACGTGCCTGTCGTCCCCGGATATCATGGAAAAGGTCAGGAGCCGGATATGCTGGCGAAGGAGGCCGATAAAATTGGCTACCCTGTCCTGATCAAGGCCGTCGCAGGTGGCGGTGGCAAGGGCATGCGCCAGGTCGATAATGCTGGCGAATTTTCGGCGGCATTGGCGTCCGCGGTGCGTGAGGGACAGTCATCTTTTGGCGATGGCCGAGTGCTCATTGAAAAGTATCTTACCAAACCGCGTCATATTGAAATTCAAGTCTTCGCCGATAGTCATGGAAATGCGGTGCATCTGTTCGAACGGGATTGTTCGTTGCAAAGGCGACATCAGAAAGTGATAGAAGAGGCGCCCGCGCCGGATATGCCGGGTGCGATGCGTGACGCGATGGGGGCGGCGGCTGTCGCGGCCACAAAGGCCATCGGATACGTCGGTGCAGGCACCATCGAATTCATCGTCGATGTGTCCAATGGGTTAGATGAAAAATCCTTTTACTTCATGGAGATGAATACCCGACTTCAAGTAGAGCATCCAGTTACGGAATATATAACCGGTCAAGATTTGGTTGACTGGCAATTGACGGTCGCAGCGGGAGGGAAGCTTCCTTGCACTCAATCCGAATTGTCGATTTCAGGGCATGCATTTGAGGTCCGCCTCTATGCCGAAGATCCTGCCAATGACTTTCTGCCAGCAACCGGCAAGCTGCTCAGGTTGAAGGCGCCGCGAACGAGCAGATCCGTGCGGGTTGATACGGGTGTAAGGCAAGGCGACACTGTCACGCCCTTTTATGACCCGATGATCGCAAAACTGATTGTCTGGGATGAAACCCGTGACGCGGCACTGCGGAAGCTACGGTTGGCGATCGCCGAGTATCAGATCGTTGGTGTGACGACAAATCTTGACTTCCTGTCGAAGATTGCGACGCATCCTGCCTTTGCCGACAAAGACCTTGATACCGGGTTTATCGAGCGGTTTAAGGACGATCTTGTCCCTGAGGCCGTTCAGGCAAATGATCAGGATATTGCGCTCGCGGTCCTGCATATTTTGCTTAACCGGGACGCTGACTACAAAGCCACGCTCAAGTTTTCCTCTGATCCGTATTCGCCATGGCATGATACTCGGGGCTGGCGCGTCAACGACACGGGCCATGATGACTTTATATTTAAATTAAATGATCAGGAAATCCCTGTTGCGGTATTCTACCAAGGAAATGGAATTCAGATAGAGATTGCGTCCAGACGTATTGGGGCAGATGGCAGCCTTGATGAAAAGGGTGATCTGATGGCGACATTGGACGGCCGAAAGCTCCGGGCAACTGTTGTGACAGATGGCGTCGAGATAACGGTTATATCGTCCAGCAGGCAGGTACAGTTCCAGCGGGTCCGGAATGATTTTGACGGAACGGGGGACGATGTGGGCGCTGGTGCGATTGTTGCGCCGATGCCCGGCAAGATTATTCAGGTTTTTGTGACCGCAGATGGCGCGGTGAGCAAAGGCGATCCGCTTGTGGTTCTGGAGGCCATGAAAATGGAGCATACCCTGACCGCGGCGGCTGATGGTATTGTTGGTGATATCTTTTTTGAAACTGGGGATCAGGTTGAAGAAGGTGCTGTCCTTGTCCGACTTGAGGTAGAGGAAGTCCAATGACGTATCCATCCGAAGTTCGGATATTCGAGGTTGGGGCCCGTGACGGCCTTCAGAATGAAAAACAGATGGTTCCCGTCGATGTTAAGGTGGAGCTTATCGAGAGGCTTGTGGACGCAGGCGTATCAGCCATTGAGACCGGGAGTTATGTATCTCCGAAATGGGTGCCACAAATGGCGGACACGGCGGACGTTATGGCAAAATTATCCCGCAAAGACGGTGTGACCTACGCAGTACTAACACCGAATATGCGGGGATATGAGGGAGCATTAGCATCCAATGCCAATGAAATCGAGATTTTCAGTGCGGCATCAGAATTGTTTAATCTGAAGAATATCAACTGCTCAATCGCGGAGAGTCTGGAGCGGTTCTCCCCGGTGACAGACGCGGCGCGAGCTGAGGGTATTCCCTATCGCGCCAGTGTTTCCTGCGCCCTTGGCAGCCCTTTCGGCGATGAGATTACCCCCGCCGCTGTCGCCGATATCTGTAAGAAGCTCTATGGCATGGGGGCCTATGAGGTGTCCATCGCGGATACCATCGGTGTTGGCAATCCCGTTCGAACCAAGCAAGTGATTGAGGCGGTCGCCAATGTTATTCCATTAGAGGTCATTGGTGTGCATTTTCATGATACCTATGGTCAGGCGCTGGCCAACTATCATGCTGCCCTGGAAATGGGAATAGCCCGCCTTGATAGCTCTGTCGCCGGTTTGGGGGGATGCCCTTACGCACCGGGTGCCACCGGAAATGTGGCAACAGAAGATGTGGTGTATATGCTGGATGGCATGGGGATCGACAGCGGGATTGATCTGAAGAAGTTGGTAAAGACGGCCTGGTTTATTTCTGATTATTTGGGACGCGCGCCGGTATCAAGTGTTGCCCGTGCTTTAAAAGGCAAGATTAATTAATTGATTTGAAGTCCTTTTTTCCTCTCGCGCTGGACAAATGGGTCCATTCTGGGGTATTTAGACGGGATGTCAGTACATCTTCTTATAGTCAGTGTCGGAATGACGACAGTGGATCAGTTGCGCTCGAGCCAGTCTCGGCGGCTGATTGCCGGTGATCTTTGCCATGTCACCAAGCAGCGCCCAACCCGCGAGGCCGAAGTGCTTGATGGGGGATCCGTCTACTGGATTATCAAGGGCCATATTGCTGCCCGCCAGAAGATTATGGCGCTGGAAAAGCTATATGATACCGACGGTGAAAAATGCGGTGTTATTCTTGATCCGGAATTGATCGAGACTGAACTGTTCGTCCGCCACCCGCATCAGGGTTGGCGATATCTGGAACAGGATGATGCTCCACGCGATTTACGCGACCTTGTTCAGGATGTCGATGAGGATGATGGCGCTGAAGGCGAGCTGACAGAAGAAATGGCAGCTGAACTGCGCTCCATGGGGTTACTGTAACATCTGATCTGCTAGAAATCCGACAAATTTCCTCATACGCACGTATTTATGATAAGATAAAAATCATATAAAGTGTATTGTGGGAGGCTTACAGGATGGAACGCTTTTTTGCCATTGCAGAGAAATTGATCTTGCCCGCAGTCGGCATTGTAATTGCTGTCTTTTCATATTTATTGAACGAACGTGTCGCCGGATTTGAGACGGAGATCAAAGCAAATAATCAATTATTGGCACAGCTTCGCGAAGAGCGCAGTTTGCACTGGAATATTATCAACAAGGTTCTGGAGTATGGCAATTGCGAGAAGCCCGGCGATATGGCACTGCTGATCGCCGCAATTAAGGGGCTTCCCGGTACGGACATGCAGGCAGTTTTCACGGATGTTGCGCGAAGCGCGGCTGATTTATGTGCTATTTCTCAAGGACAGACATCTATAGCTTCTGAAACTGCATCAGGAGCATCTGGCGATGGTACAGGTGCCGCCAGCAACCCCGAGCAGGTAACGAAGCAAGCGGCTTATGCAGAGTTGTCAAAACGGGCGGGTGAGGATTTATATCAGCTTCAAACCGCGCAGGTAACTGCCCGCCCACCTCAGAATCTGGCCCCGGCTACCGGGACGACCTGGGGCAACTGGGACTTTGATCTGTTCTATTGCGAGGGTAGTAGATTGGGTCAAGAGAAAGCTGAAACGGTTTTGGTTATGTTAAAGAGCGACGGAGCAGCGGGGCGTATTCGGGTAAGGCTACTACCGGAAAGTGTTAATCAGCGCTCAGGTTATGGCGTATCGGGCTATCAGATCCGGGCAAACGCAAATCAGCGCGAACAGGAGATTGCGGGGAAATTGAAAGCAATGGCCGATACGACGTTGAACCCGCCAGCAAGTTTCAAAATTACGAAAACAACTCAGGAAACCAAATGGTACGTAAGTGCGTTTTTCTGTCCGAAACCAGACGGTCAGTAAAAATCAGGTTTCTGCTCTGATCCAGACAGCTGTATCGTGGAAAACGGCGCCACCTGCAGGTTTGGCGGGTTCTGAACTTACCAGCAGATTAATCCCAACCTTTTCGATAAAGAATTTTCCGGGCCAAATGCCCTCGACGATCACTGTGCCCGTCTGAAGTCCGTCAAATATCTGAACATGAATGAGGAGGGAGCCCTGATCGTTCCCGAGGCGGACAATCTCGCCCTCGGAAGTGCCCACCTCAGCGGCATCCTCACTATGGAGCATGACCGTTGGTCTTTTCTCCTTTTTAAGGGATGAAGGGGTCGCCGTGAAGGACGTATTCAGGAAATTGCGGGCCGGAGCAGTTACCAGACGGAAGGGGTGGTTTTCATCGGTTTTATGGATGACATCCCAATAATCAGGGAGCGACGGCATGCCTTCGAAATCAGGGCCTATCTTCGACCAGTCCGGCGTAAAGTGAAACTTCTTGTCCGGATGACCAAAGCCGTTGAGGTGATGGGCGTCGTCAAATGGCTTTTGACAATCATGCCACCGGCTTTCCGCCAAACTACGTGCATCTGGCCAACCGGAGCTTTTGAGAGTTTGATCGATAATTTCCATGGCTGGAAGCTGTAAACCGGGATGCTCGGCCCCCAGCCTTTTGGCCAATTCCACAAGCACATCATGGTTTGAGCGGCATTCACCAAGGGGTTCTATAATTTTGCACCCCATCTGAATATGGTTCTGGCCGCCACCCTGATAAACATCATCATGCTCCACAAATGTTGTTGCGGGCAGGATTATATCGGCCATCTTGGCGGTTTCCGTCATGAATTGCTCATGAACGCAAACAAATAAATCATCCCGCGCAAAACCCTTATGTACCTTGCCAAGGTCAGGCGCGACATCCATGGGGTTTGTATTCTGGATAAACAGCGCCGTTACGGGCGGTCCGTCCCCCAAATCGCGCGTGTCCCCCATCAGGATCGGGCCGATCCGTGACTGATCAAGGATCCGCACGGATTGATCGGTCACATCCTGCCCTTCAATCAGGGTTTTGTCCCAATGATACATGCCGCCATTGCTATAGAGCGCCCCTCCGCCCTCATATTGCCAACTCCCGGTAACTGCCGCGAGGCAGCTTGCCGCATGGACATTAACTGCACCATTTCGGCTGCGGGAGAAGCCATACCCCAGCCGGATATAAGATTTCTTGTTCTGGCCAAAAAGCCGCGCGAATTCGTATATCTCCTCGACATTAAGCCCGGTAATTTCCGCTGCCCATTCGGGGGTCCGGGTTTTAAGATGTTCTTCCAGCTCAACCGCGCCTTTTGTATATTTCGCCATGTAGGCACGATCAGCCATATCCTCGGCAAATAATATATGCATTACGGCGCAGGCTAACGCACCATCAGTTCCCGGCTTCAACATAAGATGAAGGTCGCTTGCCACCGCCGTGGCATTACGATAGGGATCGATCACGACGATCTTGGCCCCATTGTCCTTACGGGCGCGCGTCGCATGGGTCATGACGTTGATCTGTGTATTGACTGCATTGCTGCCCCACAGCACCACAACATCCGATTTCGCCATCTCCCTCGGATCCGTGCCATGAAGGGCACCCGCACCGCCCATATAGCCACTCATGGCTAATGTGGTGCAGATTGTCGAATGCTGACGTGAATATTTCTTCACATGGCGGAGGCAATTGATGTTATCGCGCTGCAATTGCCCCATGGTGCCCGCGTAATAATAGGGCCAGATGGTTTCTGCGCCGAACTCAGCCTCGCGTTTCAGAAGTTCTGTCGCCACTTCGTCCAGCGCCTCATCCCAGGAAATCTGCTCCCATTCCCCGGCACCCTTCGCGCCGACACGACGCAACGGGTGCATGATCCTGTCCGGATGATGGGTCCGTTCGGCATAGCGGGCGACCTTGGCACAGATGACCCCGGCAGTGTAGGTATTATCGGCGGCACCGCGTACGCGCCCGATTTGCTGGTTCCCCAGTTTTTCCACTTCCAGCGAACAGGTGGAAGGGCAATCGTGAGGGCATGCCGACGGGCGAATTTTTATGGGGAGTTCCGAATTCATGATTTTGCCATCTCTTTTCGGGGTTGAGTAGCCCGAAGATAGAGAATTATCGGCGTGATCGCAATCCTGTCATTATGAAAAGCGGTGGAGTTCTGCCGTTTTGTGTCTGATGGCACTGTGTTTTTAGCAAATACGCTGGAATTGAGGAGCCACGCAAGATATATCGGGACGTGGAGGCGGAGCTTTGCCCCCAGTATTCAAAGGTTAGAGTATAGATTTTTGCGGGCGTTTAAGAAAATTTTGAAAAGCGACGGTGCGAAAGCGGTAATCAGTTTTCTGGCCGCTGGCTATATCTGGTTTGTTTATCGCACAAGCCGTTGGCAGGTCATCAATGGCGATGCACCGCACAAGATGATGCGTGAAGGGAAGCCGTTTATTCTGGCCTTCTGGCACGGTCGTCTTCTGATGATGCCCATATCCGTGCTGAAGAACACCCGCGTCAATGTGATGATTTCCCATCACGGAGACGGCGAAATCATTGCCCGAACCATCAAGCATTGGGGTCAGGATAGTATCCGGGGGTCAGCAACCAGAGGCGCGTCTGCTGCCATCAAACAGATGATGAAAGCGATCAAGCGCAATGAAGTTGCGGTGATAACGCCGGACGGACCAAGGGGGCCACGAATGCGCGCACAAGACGGCGTGGTGCGTTTGGCGGCCATGTCTGGTGTGCCGATTTTCGCTGTAAGCTATTCCACAACACGCGGGAAAATTCTCGGCAGTTGGGACCGTTTTCTGGTCGCAGCACCATTCAGCCGGGGGGTTGTAACATGGGGAGATGCCATCAAGGTTTCTCGCCGCGATGCGGATGGTGCCTTTGATAAGGCTCGCCAAACTGTTGAAGATAGCCTGATATCGATCACGCAGGCCGCAGATGAGCTTTGTCATCGGGAGACTGTCCAGCCGGAAAGCCGCGATAAAGCCGTAAAGCCCCATAAAAAACAAGCAGGTGCCTGAGATGCATATGGGTCTTTATAATGGACTTTTGTGGCTAGCATCGCCCTTTATCAACCGCCATCTTGATAAACGGCTGGCAACGGGAAAAGAAGACGCGGCGCGTTTTAATGAGCGTCTCGGTATCGCCTCACAGCCGCGGCCTGACGGCGAACTTATCTGGCTCCATGCCGCCTCGGTCGGGGAGGCTGTGTCCGCACTTTCGCTTGTTGCCTCCTTATTGAACAACAAAAAAACGCGAAACATTATGGTGACGACGGGGACGCGCACCTCGGCGGGGATTATGCAGGAGAGATTACCGGACCGTGCTTTTCATCAATATATTCCCGTTGATAAGCTCATCTATGTGCGTCGTTTTCTGGACCATTGGCGGCCGGATCTGGCGATCTGGATGGAATCGGAAATTTGGCCTAACCTCATCTGCGAAACATCGCGCCGGGCAATTCCGATGATGCTGGTCAATGCGCGGATTACGGAGAAATCCTTCCGTCAATGGCGGCGGAGCTTTGGGTTTTCGAAGAAACTTTTCGGCTCCTTTGACTATTGCGCTGCGCAAGATCAGATTTCGGCGGACAGGCTCGCGGATCTCGGGGTTCAATCTGTTGAGTATCTTGGGAACCTGAAATTTGCATCAGAACCCTTGCCGGCGGATCAGGCTGAACTGGACGCGCTAGCGCCGCAAATAAACGGTCGGAAAGTCTGGTTGGCGGCCAGTACCCATTCGGGTGAAGAGAGTATCATCGCAAAGACCCATGAGATTTTATCTCAGGCCATTCCGCGTCTCCTGACAATCATTGTTCCCCGTCATCCTGAACGGGGTAAAGAGGTCGCGGAGATGTTGGAGGTTAGAAATATTCCCGGGAGTTTGAGATCGCGGAAGGATAAAATCCCGCGTGAAAGCGGCATTTATATTGCCGATACCATGGGCGAGCTTGGGCTTTTTTATCGTCTTTGCGGGGTTGTTCTTATCGGCGGGTCGCTGGTTGAGAAAGGCGGACAAAATCCTATCGAGCCAGCCCTGCTCGATTGTGCCATCCTTCATGGGACGCATGTGGAAAATTTTAGCCAGGTGATTGCCGAGTTCCACGAACATAAAGCTATTGCCGAAGTCAAGGATACGGCAGAACTGGCGGTTTCGATAGCTACATACTTGATACATAATGAAGCCCGCGACGTGATGGCCGGAAATGCTTTTGATGTTGTATCTCGTGGCAATGATATCGCGGCCAGACTGACGGATCGCGTGAATAGTCTGATGAAGGACGATAGGCCATGAAGGCCCCTGGTTTTTGGGATAAGAAGGCGGCAAGCCTTTGGCCGATTATTCTAACCCCGGCAAGCTGGCTTTACCGAGCCGTGGACAAGATCAACCGATCCTTACAAACAGAGCGGTCCGTAGATATTCCAGTAATTTGCGTCGGTAATATTGTGGCAGGCGGCGCCGGGAAAACGCCGGTTGCGATTGGGTTGGCTAAGTTTTTTATGTCGGAAGGCTACAGCCCGCATTTCCTTAGCCGGGGATACGGCGGCAAGCTTCAGGGTCCGGTGAAGGTCGTGCTGGATGTCCATCAGTTCGGCGATGTCGGAGATGAGCCACTTCTCCTGGCGCAAACGGCCCCAACATGGATATCGAAGGACAGATATATGGGCGCGGTGGCAGCGGCGAATGCTGGTGCAGACGTGATAATTATGGATGACGGGTTTCAAAATCCGACGCTTTATAAAGATTTTTCGGTTCTCGTGATGGACGGGCAATACGGGATAGGCAATGGACGCCTGCTTCCCGCGGGTCCGCTTCGGGAGCCTGCTGAGGAGGGGTTGGCGAGGGCAGATGCCATTATCATCGTTGGATCATCTGAGGACAAGAAGCCCGAAATACTAAATAAACCGGTTTTTTATTCAAAACTGGTTCCACATGAGCCAGCGAAAGGCGCTGCTCTGGATAAAGTGGTTGCTTTTGCAGGTATCGGTAGACCTGAGAAGTTTTTTGCCAGCCTTGGTGATGCGGGCTGCGATGTGATAAAAGGCTTTAGCTTTGCTGATCATCATATATATAAACAAACAGAAATTATGAAAATGGTGGAGCTTGCTGCACGCGAAGAGGCTGCTCTGGTCACCACCCGCAAGGACTTTGTCCGCCTATCGATGGAAGCGCAAATGATGGTCACGGTTTTTGATGTAGAGTTACACTTTGACGCCCCGGACAAGCTGCAAGATCAGCTCCTTGCTCTAATGTTAGATGGAAATCCTGAATGAGCGAGATTTCGATAAAGCATCGACTGGAATGGTATGGCGTCCGATTTTTTTATTGGACATTCAGGAAGCTCGGGCGGCAAAAGGCGTCGCAATTTGGCGGTTGGCTTGCACAAAAAGTCGGGCCACTTCTCGGGGTTCATAAAATGGCGCGAGCGAATATGAAAAGAGCGCTTCCAGAATTGGACGATGCGGCAATCGACAGAAATCTGGATATGATGTGGTCGAACCTTGGCAAGAATATAGGCGAGCTTGCCTACATCAATGACATAATTGCAGACCCAACTGCCTTGGAAGTTGTTGGACAAGAATATCTTGATGAGCAGGTAAAAAGCGGCAAGGGAGCGTTTTACGCCGCTGGTCACTTCGGACCCTGGGAGCTTGGTGCCGCCATTTCCTACTTTTCAGAGCCACATACTGTCAGCATTTACCGCGTGGCCAATAATCCGCTTGTTGAGGAGTTTTTCCAAAGCCGAAGGGAAAACCCCAATCTTGCCTTTGTGCCAAAGGGCGTTGTCGGTGCCCGAGCTATCTTGCGTGTCTTACGGGAGAAAGGCAAAGTCGTGATGATGAATGACCAGAAGAATAATACTGGCATCAGCGTTCCTTTTTTCGGGCGGGGTGCAATGACCGCGCCTGCCGTGGCAGAAATCGCCTACAAAAAGGATGTCCCGATATATCCGATGAGGTTGGACAGGCTGGGGGACGGGAAATACCGATTTACGGTTTATCCTGCGCTGGACGCGCCAAAAAGCGGTGATCACAAGGCGGACGTATTCGCTATGCTTAAATTGATCAACGAGACATATGAAGACTGGATCCGTGAGCGGCCGGACCACTGGTTCTGGGTCCATAATCGCTGGCCGTCAGATTGAAACGCAGTATATTTCTAGCCTGCTAAAGCGAGCTCCGCGCGTTGCATCTTGGCATTTTCGATCCGCTCCAGCGCGATTTCGTCGGCCACTTCCGCCGTGGACACGTTCTCGCGCTCAGCTCGCTTAAAAATATTCAGCGACGTATCATAAATACCGGCAACTTGTTGCATCGCTGCTCCGCGATCGAATTTCGGGCCTTCATGGCTGATGATGATAATCCCGCCCGCATTGATCGCGTAATCGGGCGCGTAAAGAATGCCCCTGTTCATAAGGTTAATGCCATGCTGTGCTGTCGCCAGCTGGTTATTGGCGGCCCCGGCAACTACTTTTGCCTTAAGCGCCGGAATAGTGTCGTCATTGAGGATTGCGCCAAGGGCACAGGGCGCAAAAATGTCGACATCCTGTGCGTAGATATGATTAGCATCCACGGCCGTTGCGCCTAGCTCCTTGACAGCTCTCTGCACGACGTCGTCATGAATATCCGTCACGATCAGCTCTGCGCCAGCTTCCTTAAGATGCTTGCAAAGCCCAAAGCCGACATTGCCAAGGCCCTGAACAGCCACTTTCATGCCGTGCAGGTCCTGTTTCTTCAATCGGTAATGCGCGGCGGCTTTTAGTCCATTGAAGACACCCCAGGCTGTAGCCGGAGAGGGATTTCCGGCGTTACCTTCACTGATGCCTGAAATATGTGGCGTTGAGCGCCTTGCGATTTCCAAATCCTCAACTGTCGTTCCGACATCTTCAGCCGCGATATAAGAACCACTAAGCTGGTGAACAGCGCGACCAAAAGCTTCGAAGAGTTCTTCGGATTTATGTTCGCGGGGATTGCCGATGATGACAGATTTACCGCCGCCGAGGTTCAATCCGGCCAGTGAGGATTTATAGGTCATACCGCGGGACAGACGGAGGACATCCTCGATAGCGTCATCCTCATGATCATAATCCCACATCCTGGTGCCGCCGAGGGCGGGACCAAGCGTCGTGTCATGAACCGCAATGATTGCTTTCAGGCTGGATTTCTTGTCGTGAAAAAACAGGACAGATTCGTGATCGTCAAATTCTTCCGGCGTAAAAATCGTCATATCTAACCTCATGACTTAGGCGTTTAGTATAAGTCCATAGATATGAATTTTTCCTAAATAGGATAAAAATCAACGCAAATTTTCCGTG
>Ga0315338_1001665_pt1 | contig 26091 bp, 27 predicted proteins | sample ASW8metaG_FD_204518 | JGI IMG/M metagenome (GOLD analysis project Ga0315338, IMG submission 204518) | Ammonia-oxidizing marine archaeal communities from Monterey Bay, California, United States - ASW #8 | ecosystem: Environmental > Aquatic > Marine > Coastal | place: USA: California | collected... | reverse complement strand
TTGACGGGTCGGCGTACATGTTCAAAAACTGGGAAGCTGCTGAATATTCACTTTTCTTCCCAACAGGATCTAGATGAGTGTATTGAAGCCGGTGGTACATTGATTCGACGTGACGATGATAATGAGGACACAATAAGGAATCGCTTGGAAGTATACGAACGAGAGACAGAGCCGCTTATCACCTATTATCGAAAATGTAGATTGCTACAGGTTGTCGATGCTGATACCAGTGCTGATAAGGTTTACACTCGCCTCAGAAAAGTACTTGTAGGCTCATGAGTCACCGAATCAGACTAGGTCACTCAACACATCCCACCGCCATCCACCCTTCGCTACTCTCCCGGAGGCTGTTCCGACAATCAGCTCACACAGTTCCTTGCGTGTCGCTAGGACTTCTGGGCGAATCCCGAGTTCCTGTGCTCTCTGTTTGAAGTCATCCTGAAGTTGTTTCAGCTTATTTTTATCAGGGCGCGGCTTATCTAATTGTTTTTGTATGGAACTTATTTCCTCAGACTGATCATGATTAGCGGCGGCTGCGAGAATTTCGGTACCGAAACGTTCCGCAAGACGCTGCGGCATTTCGGCAATTGATGATAAATTTTTTTGAGTTGTTGGCAACGTTTTGGCAATACGCAAAAGTAACACGTCGCTTAATATCCACCGTCGGGGCCGATTTAACTTCTGTGCGCATTTTTCACGCCACTCTACCAAAGAAAGAGCGGCATATTTGACATTGTCTTCCATAGAACTCAATCCTTTTAAGCGTGCCCATAGCGTAACCGCTGGAGTAACCAAAGGAGCATTCAAAGCCAGCTGACAATCTTCTTTTAGCCAACCTAGGCGATTGCGATCTTCTAACTCTGACTTCAAGATTTCCCACAAAGTCGAAAGATAACGCACGTCATCTAAAGCGTATTGAACTGCGGGCTTGGGCAATGGCCGATCAGCCCAATTTGTTCTAGCAAGGGTTTTGTCAAGCTTAACGTTCAGAACCTCTTCAAGGAGGTCTTGTAGGCCAATCTGTGGTGCGTAACCGAGCAACCCAGCCGCTATCTGAGAATCAATGAGTTGGGTTGGTAATCCATGCGAGTGTTGATGGATTACTTCTAGATCCTGTCGCGCACTGTGTAAAAGCCAAATTCTCTGAGGCTCAAGTAGATATTCCAGGAGCGGTTGTAGATCCAGATCCGCTAGACAGTCGACACAGGCTGTTAGCTGTGGTGTGGCTACTTGTATTAGACAGAGCTGAGGGAAGTATGTGCGTTCCCGCAAAAACTCTGTATCTAGTGAGATAATTGTCTCTGCGAGGGTATTAGAAATTAAATTAGTCAGTGATTCTGTGTTGTCAATTAAAAGATCTGTGTCTCTCATAAGTTTCTTTTACACTTGGTTCCTAGTCAGTTTACCAAAGGTAGGGGTGTACAGATTTGTGGCGTCTAGTACAGGCATTTTCTGAAATCGCTTTGCATCGTCGTGAACCAAGCGAACTCCCTGCATCGGGGTTTTTACTTAGCCTAACTCTCGTTATTTATCTCACGGTAGGCTTTATTTCGTTGCTTGTTAGCGCTCCTGCTGAGCGTCTTCTCGCGTTAACAATCCTAGGTTGGACGCTCCATCTCGGGTTTATAGGTCTTATCATACTTGAGACTTTCTTTTATCTCTGGTTTGTCTGGTTGGTACTTATCGCTTTTAATCGTCCCAATCGATTTCTCCAAACAGCGACTGCTCTGTTGGGGGCTGAGACGTTACTAAGCATTATCGGGATACCTATACTGGCCTGGGTTGACGCAACAAGGGCATCTGGTGGAGAGCCTACTGCAGGCACATTTGTATATCTTTTGTTATTTATTTGGTCAATAGATGTTGCCGGATTTGTTCTGTCGAAGGCGCTTCAGAACGCATATTTTGTGGGGGTTCTGATTGTGATGGGGTATGTCACAATTTCATTTACGTTGCGCGAGTATTTTTTTCCGGTGATCAGCTGATGCATGTTCACATACTCGGAATCTGTGGAACTTTCATGGGAGGCGTTGCCGCAATAGCTAAAGCTGCAGGGCACCGAGTCTCCGGTTCGGATGAAGATGTTTATCCCCCTATGAGCACCCAGCTGAGAAAGTTAGGTATCCAGTTGTATGAGGGGTATGACGTTATTCCGTCCAGAGATGATGTGGACTGCGTGGTTGTTGGAAACGTTTTGTCAAGAGGCAACACAGCAGTGGAGGCTTTGCTTGACTCAGGGCTTCCCTATTACTCTGGTCCGGAGTGGCTTTTTGATAATTTCTTACAGGATAAGTGGGTACTTGCGGTTGCAGGAACTCACGGGAAGACGACAGTAAGTAGTATGTTGGCGTGGATACTCGATTACGCTGGATTCTCTCCAGGGTTTCTTATAGGAGGGGTGCCACACAATTTTGGTATGTCGGCCCGTCTCGGAGCGTCCGAATATTTTGTTGTTGAGGCGGATGAATATGACACGGCATTCTTTGATAAGCGCGCGAAATTTGTTCACTATCGACCGCGTACGCTCGCGGTCACGAATATCGAATATGACCATGCCGATATATATGCTGATCTAGACGCCATACTTTGGCAATTTCATCAACTGTTCAGGACAGTTCCTAATAACGGTTTAATTAGCGTAAACGGTCGGGATAAAAATATTTCGAATTTGCTGAATAAAGGTATTTGGACTCCGGTAGAGACCTTCAGTTCTGGAGAAGGAGCAAATTGGTCGGCGAGGTACGATCAGATCGGCGAGAAATCGCGGTTTAGTGTTTTTAAAGACGGGGAGAATGTTGGGCAGGTTGATTGGAATCTGCTCGGATTGCACAATCTGGAGAATGCGCTGGCAGCTTTGAGTTCTGCTACTCATGCAGGCGTCACTGTGGATGTGGCGCTCGAGGCTCTTTCGAAGTTCAAAGGGGTAAAAAGACGTTTAGAAAAGAGAGGCATCTACAAGGGAATAACTCTTTATGATGATTTTGCTCACCACCCTACGGCTATTCGTGCGACGATTCGTGCGCTCAGATGTCTGGCGGGCAACTGCCGAATTGTCATTGTTCTAGAGCTCAGATCAAACACCATGCGAATGGGGCTACATCGAGATTCTTTGAAAAAAGTCCTCAGTGAAGCAGATCTGATATATATGTTGGGATCCGATGATTTGGCATGGAACCCGGAGTCAACGTTGGCATCGCTCGGCGCAAAATTTTCAGTTACTTGGGGTATTAATAAAATGCTCGGAGTTCTCTTGGAGGAACTGAAAAGTGGGGATCATGTAGTTATGATGTCGAACGGAGGCTTTCAAGGCCTATCTAGATTGCTTCAACAATCCTTGAAGAGTCAGGACTCGGGATCAGTGCGGGTCTAAATCGTTTTGTGTTATGGGTACCGTACATGTGCCGTTATTCTTGTTGAAGACAGTACTTTCCCCAGGTAGGCCTTGGCTGTTGTAGAGTGTCCGAGCTGCGTTACTTGGATATGGTGAAACGATGTATCGACTTGGTCTATTGGCCCCATATGTAGAAGAAAAACTGCGTGAGTAGGGTGACCGAGGTTGTAGGTAGTTTCTACATCGGGCAGATTGTCGTTCATCGACGCTTTGGTTATAGAGGAGTTGTCTACGACGTGGATTCACGGTTTATGCTTAGTGATGAATGGTACAACCGCGTCGCGCTTAGTCGCCCTCCGAAAGATTACCCCTGGTATCACGTTTTGGTGGATAACCTTGACCAGACGACTTACGTCGCGGAGCGCAACCTGTCATCAGACACTGATAACGGTCCCATAAAACACCCGCTTATCGAGAGCTATTTCGGTCTGTTTGACGGAAAGTCTTATGAGCCTCTTAACCTTAGGAATTGAAGCGAAACAACTTGCGCATACAATCCAGGAAAGAAAACATATGCTGAACCGCGGGGTTGTCTATGAGGAAGCTGGTGAATTCTCGACGGCAATCCGTATTTTCATATCTGATTTGAAGATCTGACCCAGTTGATTTCGGTCGTTATCTGTCCATTCGGTTCTAGCGCTAACCATCTCAAGCCTGGTGGGCGACTATCTAGCGTGAAAAATTCACTATCAGGCAGGAATTGTGTGCACGTAGAGGGGGTGCTCAGGAAACGTACGCCATTGCGGTCTCGATCTGAAGCCTGATGCACATGTCCCCAGACCACACCTCTTACTTGGTTGTGTTGGTCAATGATATCAAGGAATAGTTTCGCGTCCTGTAACCCTATACGATCGAGCCAGATGCTACCCATAGGGATCGGCTGGTGATGCATACAAATCAATACGTGCTCATCAGAAAATTGCTTCAGTGAATTTGCTAATGCGGTAAGTCCACTAAAGCCGAGCGCACCCGCATGCTTTCCTTGCTGAAAGGTGTTGAGAAGCAATATGCGCCATTTCCCAAACTTTGCTTCTCCACACAGTTGAAACGGTGGACTCATCAATAATCTAGCCATTGGTACTGGGTCATCATGATTGCCCGGCACACACAGCACTGGGAGGTTGAGGGTCTGGAGAGTTTCCCTAAAGCGCCTGTAACCTGCCTGACTTCCATCCTGAACGATGTCTCCCGTAACGAGAATCGCATCAGGCGGCCAACGAGGAGCTTTCTGACTGTGATCCAGCACGGAAAGAAAGGTGTCCTGGGTTGTTACTCCACGCATTTGGCTGTCTAGTGCAGCATGCAGGTGTAAGTCAGTGATTTGGAGAAGTACAACTGTACTTCTATCATTAGTTTGGACCATGGTTGAGCGAGAATGGGTCGTGATGCACCGAGGATAGCTTAGAATATAAGCATGATACTGAATTCTTCCATAGTAGGGAGCAACAAAAGATCTCCGCGCCTACTAGTTGCGGAGACCATCCTCACTGAGCGACAATCTTCATATTCCAGTACAGCTCCCCCTCAAAAAATCATTTGATAATACTAACCGGAGAGAACACATGACAGCTGTTCGCCCGCCCCGGCGGCGGCTTGCTAACGCAATTCGCGCATTGTCCATGGATGCAGTGGAGCAGGCCCAGTCGGGGCACCCAGGTATGCCCATGGGGATGGCAGATATTGCCGAGGTTCTTTGGAATGACCACCTGCGCCACAATCCCAGTAACCCTCATTGGTCAAATCGTGATCGATTCGTCTTATCGAACGGCCATGGTTCCATGCTCTTGTATGCAATAGCGTATTTAACTGGCTATCCCATTGAAGTGGATGAGCTCAAACAATTCCGTCAGTTCGGCCAAAGAACCGCCGGGCATCCGGAACGAGAGCTAGAAATAGGCATAGAGACTACAACAGGGCCGCTTGGGCAGGGTATAGCAAACGCTGTTGGAATGGCGTTGGCAGAGAAAGTACTTGCTGCCACGTTCAATCGTCCAGACGGTGAGATAGTGGATCATCATACCTACGTATTTTTAGGCGATGGTTGCATGATGGAGGGGATCTCACATGAGGTTTGCTCTCTAGCCGGTACTTTAGGTCTAGGGAAACTAATCGCGTTATACGATGACAATGAGATCTCGATTGACGGTGAAACAGAGGGTTGGTTTACTGACGACACCGCAAAACGTTTCCGTGCTTACGGTTGGCACGTTGTGGACCAGATCGATGGGCATGATCCGGAAAGCGTTTTATCTGCACTCAAAGCTGCCCACACTGATACGAAGCGTCCCACATTAATTTTGTGCAAAACTATTATTGGTTGGGGCTCTCCTAACAAACAGGGGACAGCCGCGACTCATGGTGCGGCGCTGGGAGCGGAGGAGGTGGCCGCTGCTCGCAAGAAACTTGAGTGGGAGCATCCCCCATTTGAAGTGCCGGGAGAAATACGTGCTGCATGGGATGCCAAGACTAGAGGGAGCAAACTCGAGGCCGAGTGGCAGAGTCTCTTTGATGCCTATCGTGTTAGCTATCCGAGTCTTGCCGCTGAGTATCAACGCAGGATGGAGGGTAGGCTGCCTGCGGAGTGGGATGATCAAGTTGCTAGCGTTATTGCGGACATCGTCGGAGAAGCGAAGGATCTCGCTACGCGGAAAGCCTCGTTGCGAGCACTGGAGGGCTATGCACCTTTTTTGCCGGAATTAATAGGCGGATCGGCGGATCTGACTGGGTCGAATAACACCCTACACAGCCGTTCAGTTGCGATTAGCGCCAATAATGCAGGCGGAAATTATTTGTACTTTGGTGTACGTGAATTTGGGATGGCCGCAATTTTGAACGGATTATCCTTACACGGTGGGTTTATTCCGTATGGTGGTACTTTCCTTGTTTTTTCAGACTATGCGCGTAATGCGCTGCGAATGGCGGCATTGATGCGTACGCGAAATATTTTTGTTTTTACGCATGATTCCATCGGGCTTGGTGAAGATGGGCCCACTCACCAACCGGTTGAGCATTTGGCGAGTCTGCGCGCTATGCCCAATATGTCAGTGTGGCGTCCTTGTGATGCTGTAGAGACCGCAGTGGCCTGGCGTGCTGCGGTCGAATGTTCCGACGGGCCGACAAGCTTAATTTTGACCCGACAGGGGCTTCCCCACCTGAATAGGACCACAGATCAGATTGATGCGATATCCCGCGGTGGATACATCTTGCTGGATAGCAATGGTGATCCGGAACTGATCCTTATAGCAACAGGCTCAGAGGTTATGCTGGCTATGCTGGCAGCTCGGAAAATTGTGGGAGCCGGACATCGAGTACGTGTTGTATCAATGCCCTGTACGAATGTGTTTGACGCCCAGCCACAGAGCTATAAAGCTCACGTTCTGCCGAATTCAAATGCCCAACGTCTTGCCATTGAAGCCGGAGCAAAAGATAGCTGGTGGCGATACATTGAGGGGAAAGGAGATGTGCTCGGCATGGATCAGTTTGGGCAGTCGGCTCCCGCCCAACATTTGTTTGAACATTACGGTTTCACAGTTGAAGCTGTTATTGACGCTGCTCATCGTGTACTTTCAGACTGATAGTATCGCACTGATCGCCGTCGTCTTACGCGTTAGGAGAGAGACATGCCTGTAAAGATTGCGATCAATGGATATGGCCGCATTGGTAGAAATATATTGCGTGCGTTGTACGAGGGAAATAAACGAAATGAAATTCAAATCATTGCCATAAATGATTTGGGCGATGCAAATACCAATGCTCACTTGACACGATATGACTCAGCTCATGGTCCCTTCCCGTACGGGGTCGAGGTTGGTGAGGGAGAACTCGCAGTAGATGGGGATGCAATTCGCGTATGTGCGGAGCGAGATCCAGAAAAACTCCCTTGGAAGGAACTGGGCGTGGATATTGTGTTGGAAAGTACCGGATTTTTTGCATCCAAGGAGAAGGCTTCTGCCCATCTGAGGGCGGGGGCAAACAAGGTGGTCATTTCAGCGCCTGCGGGGCGGGATGTTGATGCAACTATCGTTTATGGCGTCAATCACCACATTTTAAAGTCTTCAGATCAAATCATCTCGAATGCTTCCTGTACCACGAACTGTTTAGCGCCACTGGCAAAGGTTTTACATGAAACTGTGGGAATCGAGCAGGGCCTAATGAATACAATCCATGCCTACACAAATGATCAGGTATTGACAGATGTTTATCATGGTGACTTGAGGCGTGCCCGTTCGGCTACACAATCAATGATCCCCACCAAGACAGGCGCGGCTATAGCGGTTGGGCTCGTTCTCCCTGAACTTGATGGTCGCCTCGATGGATTTTCGATTAGAGTGCCAACCATCAACGTATCTGTAGTCGACCTTACTTTTCTTTCCAAAAGAGAGACTACCGCAGAGGAGTTGAACGAGGCTGTGCGTGTGGCGAGCGAAAATGAACTGAAAGGCATACTCGCTTATTCTGATGAACCGTTGGTATCGATAGATTTCAATCACGATCCAGCTTCCTCTACTGTTGATACTGCGCTCACGAAAGTTTCCGGGAATCTCGCGAAAGTCTGTGCGTGGTATGACAATGAGTGGGGGTTCTCAAACCGTATGCTCGACACAACGCTGGCTTTGGCCAACGCAACCTAGCGGAGGCGTAACGAATGGCGCTTGCAATCAAGCGCATGACGGATATTCCCCTAGAGGGGAAGCGGGTCCTGATTCGCGAGGACCTGAATACGCCTATCACAAACGGAGTCATTACCAGTGACAAGCGGATTAGGGCCGCTCTACCTACTATTGAGCTAGCTATTGATCAGGGCGCTCGAGTTGTATTGATGTCCCATCTAGGTAGGCCTGAGGAAGGCAGCTTCACGAAGAAGTTTTCACTTCAACCGGTTGCTCAGCGTCTCGAAGAACTTCTAGGTAGGTCTGTTCCACTTATCCGTTCTTGGTTGGAAAAAGTTGATGTTGAAGCTGGAAACTCTGTACTTTGTGAGAATGTGCGTTTTGCGCGCGGCGAAAAGGCTAATGATCAAGCCCTTGCACGTCACATGGCCAGTCTCTGCGACGTCTTTGTAATGGATGCATTTGGTACAGCGCACCGCGCACATGCAAGTACCCATGGGGTGGCGCAGTTTGCTCCGATTGCTTGCGCCGGACCGCTTCTCATCACTGAGCTAGAAGCGTTGGCCAGCGCACTAGAAAGCCCCGAGCGGCCGATGTTGGCTATTGTAGGTGGCTCGAAGGTTTCCACAAAGATAGAGGTTCTGAAGTCCTTAGCGACTACTGTCGATGAACTTATTCTTGGCGGCGGAATCGCAAATACATTGTTAGCAGCGGCGGGAATGGGTGTTGGGCGATCACTTCATGAGCCGGACATGCTAGTGTTTGCTAGACGATTATTGGAAGGTCAGTTTGGTAGTGTGTCAATTCCATTACCGACGGACGTTGTCGTGGCTGAAACTTTTGATGACACGGCTTGCGGAACCGTGAAGAGTGTCGCTGAGGTTTCTGATAGCGATATGATTTTGGATATCGGGCCAAAAACCGCAGAGGATTATTATCTGCGGTTACAGCGTGCGCGAACTATTCTTTGGAATGGGCCTGTAGGGGTTTTTGAGCACCCGGAATTCGCCTATGGTACAGAACGAATCTCGCAGGCTGTAGCTGATAGCGATGCGTTTTCAATTGCGGGTGGCGGAGACACTCTGGCCGCTATTGATCAGTTCGGTGTGACTGACCAGATTTCCTACATATCGACGGGTGGAGGTGCGTTTCTAGAGTTCTTGGAAGGGAAAAAGCTTCCGGCGACCGCTATTCTAGAAGTGCGTGCGAAAGACGAATAAAGACAACGGCCGATACCGCAATTAGGCTGGGGTTATAGTAGTCGATGAATCACTAGGAGCATGCTCGTGGCAGAAGAAACCCTCGATTCCTTTCGACGAACAAAAATTGTTGCCACATTGGGGCCGGCTACTGATGATCCTAAGATTCTCCAGGAGCTTATCTCCGCCGGCGCAGATGTTCTGAGATTTAATTTTTCACACGGCGCAGCGGAAGAACAAAGGGAACGCGTAGAACAAGTTCGAGAGATTGCATTGAAGTTGGGCCGATACGTGGGGATCATGGGAGACCTCCAGGGCCCAAAAATACGCATAGAGTCTTTCAAGGAAGGGGCGGTTACCCTGGCGGCCGGACAAGATTTCACACTTGACACGGCCTTGGCGTCCAAAGATGGTGACGGAACCTGTGTGGGGGTTGCGTACCCAGATCTGGTCAATGATGTACGCTCAGGAGACGTGCTGCTGTTGGACGACGGACAAATTGTCCTTGAAGTTACAGCAGTCAGCGGTAGTCAGATCCACTGTAGGGTGAAAGAAGGTGGAATCCTTACCGATCACAAGGGCTTAAACAAGCAGGGTGGGGGGTTGTCGGCGCCTGCTCTGACGGATAAGGACAGGATAGATATCACTGCGGCTGCAGAGCTAGAGATGGATTTTGTATCCGTTTCTTTTGCTAGAAACGCTGATGATATAAATGAAGCTCGAGATTTGCTGCATGCAGCAGGTGGGCAGGGACATATCGTAGCGAAGATTGAGCGGGCAGAGGCCGTCGAAAATATACTCGAAATCATTGAAGCTAGTGACGTAATCATGGTGGCTCGCGGTGACTTGGCCGTCGAAATCGGCTATGCGGCGATGACCGGATTACAGAAAAATCTTATTAGGCAGACCCGAGCTCAGAACAAAATAGCCATCACAGCCACTCAGATGCTGGAATCGATGATCACGCATCCATCACCGACTCGAGCTGAAGTTTCTGATGTCGCGAATGCGGTTATGGATGGTACGGATGCAGTTATGTTATCTGCAGAAACCGCGGTTGGGAAATTTCCGGCGCAAGCTGTGCAGACCATGAGTGAATTATGTATAGGAGCGGAAAAGCATGAAATATTCCGCGGGCCTAGAAATTATCGTTTAGAAGACGTTTTCACTTATGTTGATGAGGCAATCGCGTTAGCGGCTATGTACACCGCAAACCATCTTCAGGTGAGAGCCATCATTGCGTTTACTGAATCTGGTGCGACTAGTTTGTGGATGTCTAGGGTACGCAGCGATATTCCCATCTACGCATTTACCAGGCACGAGGCTACACGTCGACGCGTTGCACTTTATCGAGGGGTGTATCCCGAGTCTTTTGACGTTGTTCATGCTGAGCCCGGACGTATTTACCAAAGTGCGATTGAGGTACTGGAGAAGGTGGGGGCAGTACGCTCTGGAGACCTAGTGTTATTTACGGGTGGAGATATGGCGGGTGTCGCGGGGCGCACGAACACGTTGCGAATATTGGAGGTGGGCTCCGAGGATCGTAGCAATAGTAGTTCGGACAGTGAGGAGCGTGGCTAAATCTGCGCGGAAAGCTCTCATTCTCCCAGGAGCGGGGGCACGAGGGGCATATCAAGTCGGTGTCCTGAAGGCGATCGCAACCCTTTTGCCGAGGCGTGCAGTTAACCCATTCTCGGTAATTTCCGGCACATCAGCGGGTGCAATTAACGCCGCTGTCCTTGCGAGTGGCGCTTCTCAATTTGCTTTAGCTGTCTCAGAAATGGAGCGGGTTTGGTCTAACTTTGAGGTTCACCAAGTTTATCGTTCGGATAGCTGGACGATGCTTCGGTCAAGCTTACACTGGTTAAGCGCGGTTGTGTTCGGTGGGTTGGGCGTTAAAAATCCTCTATCTTTGTTAGACAATCAACCGCTTCGTGAGTTGCTAGTCAAAAATATAAATCCACAGAATATAGAACGTTCTATTAAGGCGGGGCATCTTGACGCACTGGCGATCACCGCATCCTCTTACAGTTCGTCTCGTTCGGTAACTTTTTTTCAGGGAGATAGCTCATTGAAGTCATGGGCCCGTGTAAGGCGGTTCGGAAAACCTACGAAGATAGATATAGATCATCTAATGGCAAGTTCAGCAGTACCCTTCGTCTTTTCACCTGTAAAGATTGGTAGTGACTATTTTGGTGACGGTGCGATGCGGCACGGTGCGCCATTGAGCTCGGCAATACACCTTGGGGCAGATCGAATGTTGGTGATAGGGGTGCGCAATGAACATTCTGATCCAGAGCCAAACGAGTCCATTCCGGCGGATGTACCTAACCTGGCACATTTGGCTGGGTACATGCTTGATACGTTGTTTATGGACGGGCTGTATTCAGATCTTGAGCGGTTGAAGCGGATCAATATAATGTTGGAGCAATTGGATCATGAGCTTAGTGGCTCTATCGCCCAGCTGCGTCCGTTGAGTACGCTTGTCATCGTGCCAAAGGAAGATATGCGGCAAGTTGCGGCGCGTCACGTGCATGAGCTTCCTAGAGCTGTACGTTTATTGCTCCGTGGTCTTGGTGCTATGAACCGAGACGGCATGATGCTCATCAGCTACCTCCTGTTTGAGTCTGGATTCACTCGAGAACTGATCGACATGGGGTACCGTGATGCGATGGAGGTTGAGGATGATTTGAAGGCATTTCTCTTCGACTAAGAAATGGATTCGTTAAGTGCGCATCAAGCTAGCTAGAGAGCTCATGATGACGTGTCTGGATCGGTTCATCTACTGAGAGTTTTTTTGCAACAGCCTCGGTAATGTAAACTGAGCGGTGTTGCCCTCCCGTACAACCTATAGCGACCGTAAGATAAGAACGCTGAAAATCTCTATATTGCGGTATCCAGCATTCAAGAAATTGCACAATATCATCGATCATGGCTTGGACTTGTGGCTGATTGTCCAGGAAGGTTTTGACAGGCTGGTCTCGGCCGTTCAAGAGTCGAAGCGACGGTTCCCAGTAGGGGTTTGGAAGACAGCGTACATCGAAGACAAAGTCAGCATCAGCTGGGAGTCCATGTTTGTAGCCGAAAGACTCAATCAGTATAGAAATCTTACCCTTTTTTCGACTCTTAATTCGATTGTTTATGAGCTCTCTGAGGGCGTAAACACTCGTGTGACTGGTATCTACTATTAGGTCGGCGATATCTAAGATAGCCTCTAGAAGCTCACGTTCTTTTGCTATTGCTTCTGCCAGACTGACGTCATTCGATGTAAGTGGGTGTTTTCTTCGCGTTTCGCTGAACCGAGACAATAAAATATCGTCGTTGGCTTGAAGAAATATGACTTCACAGGATGTATTTTCTTGTCGAAGTTTTTCAATGAGCTCAGGTAAACATTTGATATCGGGGGTGTTGCGTGCATCTAATCCCACCCCGACATTGTCATAGACAGAATCCCTTCGCGAAATTATCTCTTCCACCAGGGATCGCAACAGACCAACAGGAATGTTGTCGATGCAATAGAAACTAGCATCTTCTAGTGCGTTGAGAGCGACACTTTTCCCGGAGCCTGACAGTCCGCTGATGATCACTAGGCGCATTATTCCTCCGATATCAGGATATCATTTAGCCGTGAGGCGCCGTTGAATACAGTGAATATTTTCCACGTTGTCAAAATGGCGTACAAGTTTATTATCAATATAGCTGCGGAGAGAGGGCGTAATATCTATACAATGACCATTAATATTTAATCGCGCGTTATAGTCCCTGCACTTACTTTATCTATACATTTTGGAGTGCTTCCTTTGGCTTGAGGAGGCGATTTTCATTTCTTTCCGATACTTTGCGACGGCTCGGCGCGAGATTTTAATGCCATTTTCGGAAAGCGATTTGGTAACCTTTTCGTCACTTAATGGGTTCATGGGATTTTCAGCTGATATGAGTTTTCGAATCTTAGCTTTAACAGCTGTTGAGGATTTTTCTCCGTCATCGCTGGATAAATGACTTGAAAAAAAAGAGCGAAATGGAACGGTACCCCTCGGCGTATTCATATATTTATCTTTTATAACTCGGGAAACTGTCGATTCCACAACACCAATTGCCTCGGCTATATCCCGAAAGACCATTGGGCGCATATATTCTTCTCCATACCACAAAAATTCTTTTTGTCTGTCCACGATGGTAGTGGCTACCTTCCTTAGCGTTTCTTCTCTCTCTTTTAAACTTCGAATAAGCCACTTAGCTTCTATTAATTGGGTGCTAAGCTTTTCATCATATTCCCCCTTACGTCCAAGAGCTTTCGCGTAGATTTGATTAATTCTAAGTTGAGATACAACAGAATTATTGACTTTGACAATCCAGCTACCATTTTTTTCTTGCACGTAAACATCTGGTACTACGTATTCTGCGATAGGCGCGTTTATGGAAGCGCCAGGGTGAGGGTTGCAATTTTTCACAAGTAGTAGAGCATTTTCGAAATCTTTATCGGACACTTGTAAAAGTTGACTGAGAGTTTTTGGTTGGCGTTTGTGATTTGCATATAGTTCTAAATGTTTATACGCGATAGTGCGCGCGAGGATTAGTCCTGGAGTAGATGGATCGAGCTGATCCAGTTGAAGTGATATACATTCGCTTGGCGATCGCGCACCAACTCCCGCTGGATCAAACTTTTGTACGAGTTTGATAACTTCCTCAATCTCATCAATATCGCTTGCCAGATCTGGTGCTAGTGTGGACTGAATCGTCTCAGTGTTGTCTTCCAGATAGCCGTTTTCGTCAATCCCGCCTATAACGACCTGTCCGATGGTTTTAGTTCTTGAGCTTAGATCCGAAAGATCCAATTGCCAAAGCAGGTGATCTGTCAGCGTTTCTTGCAACGGTAAGATCCACTGATCATCGTTCGGGCTTTGAGATTTTGGATCCGTTGGTTTGTCCGACACTTTTGTTGTCTGGGTATCTGTCCAGTCGGGGTCGATGACATCGATTTCATCTAGATCTTCAACTTTCTCCAACATCACGTTTTCATCTAAAGCCTCCAGAATGTAGGCCTCGAGAGCCAAGATTGGTAGTTGCAAGAGGCGGAGCGCCTGTTGCAGCTGGGGCGTCATTTTCAGCTGCTGAGAGAGCTTGGGTTGCAGCGAAGGCTTCAGCATTAGAGTTACACTGCCCTAAAGGGAGAAGCTATCTCCAAGATAAACATCACGCACGTCCTGATTCGATAAAATCTCATCTGGAGTCCCTGCCGCCATTAACCCTCCATTATTCAGGATATAGGCGTGTCCGCAGATTCCAAGAGTCTCTCGCACATTGTGATCCGTGATCAGGACGCCAATATTTCTTTGTGTTAAGTGACGAATAATTCTTTGAATGTCTAGGACAGAAATAGGATCTACACCAGCGAAAGGCTCGTCGAGCAAAATAAACTTGGGCTCGGCCGCCAGTGCCCGGGCGATTTCAACTCGCCGCCGTTCTCCCCCGGAGAGAGAAATACCAAGATTATCCCGGACATGAGTGATATGGAGATCCTCCAAGAGTTTCTCCATGAGGGTCTGTCGTGCAGCGCGATCTAGGTCTGACCGGGTCTGCAAAATGGCACGAATGTTGTCCGCCACACTGAGCTTTCGAAATACCGATGCTTCTTGTGGTAAGTAGCCTAGGCCGCGCTGAGCTCGCCTGTGTACAGGAAGGCGTGTGACATCTTTTCCATTTAGAATGATTTTCCCTTGGTCGCATGGGAGCAACCCGACGATCATATAGAATGCGGTAGTCTTGCCCGCTCCATTGGGGCCAAGGAGCCCAACAACTTCCCCGCTCTCAATTGAGATAGAAAGGTCTTTTACCACTTTACGTGTTCGATAACGCTTGGCGATACCGAGCGCTTCGAGTTTATTCATGGTGAGGTAGCGGTACCCGGAGCAGGTACTTCTTCATCTGCTGTCGGTGGCAGGACTGTGATTAAAACGGGCTCTCCGCAATCGGACGAACCAGACGTGATCTTTTCTTCATCAATGTCGTAAATTAGATCGCAACCTCTGAATTCATTAGAGCCTTCGCTGAGCCATGCGCCATTTGTCATTCGGAGTGTACGCTCCATGCTGTCAAACTCTAGCAGCGACGCTCCTCCTTGTATGATTTCTTCGCGCACAGCACTAAAATCCTGGAACACCGCAGGATTGCCACGAAGTTTCACGACCAACAGCTCATGCCCCCCAAACGTCAATTCAGCAGTGGAAGATTCAATGTTTGCCGAGTCGATCGCAATGCGCACGTTTCCCTGAAAAACCCACTCACTTTTTTCGAAGTCGAGTCCCGAGGCTTTGGCCTCATCGGCTTCAATTGTGAAATCGCCTTGAGTGATCCTTAGGCCATTGAAGATGACATTATTCGATTGCCTATCGAATGATGATGAATCAGCGTCAAGCGAGATAGGAGAAGGCCCTTCTCCTTGCTGGGCTATTGCAAAGATGGGGAGGAGAATAAAAGGCGTTAGCCCCATTCTCAGCTTAAGGGAGAAATTGACCATGTACGTTGGATTCTAGCGCTAAGTTATCGGTCTTCAAGTCAGCCCGCATTCCTACAGCATCCAGCCGCTGGGTTCCGATGAATATGCTAATGGATGCGTTAGTTGAGGCCGTAAAATTTAGTGGTTCTAGCCGCAGTTGGGTTGTATGAATGATCGTAGGGCGTAATCCTCCCTCCGGGGAGGTAGCAAGTTCCACATCCCCTGTCAGATCCAGATAAGACTCATCAGTGGGTATCTCGCCGCGGCTTGCCTTTAGGATCCATGGAACATTGTGCTCAGGCTGGTATTCAATGGTGACATTATTGAGCATCAAGCGCCCTTCCTCCGGATGGTCTTCGGCGCTAACTGCCTGGATCCGGTAGAGCGGTTGACCATTCTCACCCGTCCCCATGATCCTGGCTTCGCTTAAGTAGTACCCTAAAGGTCCAGACATCGGCGCCACCACCCGCGGCTCGTCCTCAATGGCCCGACGATTCCATAGCCAACTCAATAGCGTGAGTGATACTAGGAGGGTGGCTCCAAGCGCATTCTTAGGATTTAAATACATCTTGAGGGCGTTCCTAGCGGGCTACCAGCAGTAAATCGCAGATTTCGCGTACGGCACCATGACCTCCCTTTGCTGAGGTGGAGTAGTGTGCGCATTTTTTTACCTGTTGTCTTGCATTCGCCACAGCAACTGCCAGACCTACACAACGCATCATTGGGATATCTGCTACGTCATCACCTATACAAGCGACCGCATTCAATTTAATGCCTAGATGTTCTACTAGGCTATTTAGAGAGTCGAGTTTGTTTTGAGCTCCCTGCAATACATTCGAGACTCCCAACTCGTCCATTCTGATGTCAACAGCCGGTGTATGTCGAGACGATATTACTGCAACCTGTATGCCGGCCTTCAGTAGTGCCTTTATTCCCGCACCATCGTGCACATGAAATTTTTTAAGTATTTCACCATCGGTTCCGTAGTAGAGACCGCCATCTGTAAGCACACCATCGACGTCAAGCACGAGTAACTTAATCTCCTTTACGCGCGTTAATGTCTGTTGTTCCACTACATAACTCCAGCACGAAACAGGTCATGGATATTGATCGCACCAACGAGGCGATCCTTCTCATTAAGCACGAGTAGGGCCGTGATCCCGTGAGCCTCCATAAGGCGCAGCGCTTCCACTGCGAGACAGCTTTGGTGAATATTTTTTCCTCCCACCGTCATTACTTCACTAATGCTGGTTGTATGTATATCAATTCGCTGGTCGATGGTGCGGCGAAGATCACCATCGGTAAATACTCCCTGTAGCTGATCATCATCTCCGACGACAGCGGTAATCCCAAGGTTTTTCTGTGACATTTCCAAGAGTCCATCACTCACTGGTGTATTGGGTGCAACACGTGGGAGGTTATTGCCCGTATGCATGATATCTTCAACTCGTACGAGTAGTCGTTTGCCGAGGACCCCTCCAGGGTGGAAGTTTGCAAAGTCCTCTTCTTTGAACCCTCGCTTTTCTAATAACACTATCGCGAGAGCGTCTCCCATGGCCAAAGCAGCTGTGGTACTTGCGGTTGGCGCGAGATTAAGTGGGCAGGCTTCCTCAGCAACGCTGATGTCTAAGTTGATCGTTGCCGCTTTTGCGAAGGTTGAGTTTGGATTGCCCGTCATTGTTATCAGAGGTAAATTGAGGCGTTTAATTAGAGGCAGGATAGATGTGATTTCGTCGGTCTCGCCGGAATTAGAAATTGCCAGAATTACATCGTGAGAGGTGATCATGCCCATATCGCCGTGTAGAGCTTCTCCAGCGTGGACAAAAAATGAAGGGGACCCTGTGCTTGCTAGGGTTGCAGCAATTTTACTACCGATATGTCCTGACTTACCCATGCCGATTACCACGATCCGTGCCTGTTTTTTTTGGGCTTTTAAGCAGAGCTGACATGCCTCTAGTAGCCCTTCACCTAATCTGGGGATAAGGGCCCTAATAGCGTCCGACTCAATTTCCAATACGCGTCGTGCCACAGTCAAGGAGTCGATTGCCTGGGATTTCTTAGACATAGAACTGCAATTCTAGCAGCCCACACCGTTAGGTATGTTGGTTTGGTCACTGTTGACGGTGGGTTAGACTGTCCGGATTCAAGGCGTATGGTGGGGTTTGCAGCATGAATCCGAAGGAAATAGCGAGTTTGATCGAAATTGGTCTCCCAGGATCCCGAGTTGAAGTCCACACAGATGGTCAGGGGCATTACGAGGCACTAGTTATTGCATCGGTTTTTGAAGGTGAGCGGAGTGTCCGTCGTCATCAGCTTGTCTACGAAACTTTGGGTGAGCGTGTGGGTACGGAAATCCACGCACTAGCACTTAAAACATTAACTCCCGAGGAGTGGCAGGCCTTGAATGCCTGATTGAGGTGTTGGATTGGACAGGTTAGAAATCATCGGCGGCTCTGCGTTATCGGGGGAGGTGCGAATCTCTGGTGCCAAGAATGCTGCGCTACCCATATTAGCTGCGTGTCTGCTTCCCGAGGGGCCAGTGATTCTAGAGAATGTCCCACACTTAAATGATGTCACCACTACGGTGAAGCTACTCCGCCGTATCGGGGCAGAGATTATCTTCCACGACGGTGTTCGGTTAGAAGTGAATTCGTCCAGAGTGACCCATTTCGAGGCACCGTACGAACTCGTTAAAACCATGCGTGCGTCCGTGCTTGTGCTCGGTCCCTTACTGGGGCGATATGGCCGCGCAGATGTTTCTCTACCAGGCGGCTGCGCTATAGGGGCCCGACCAGTGAACCTTCACGTCATGGGGCTCCGCGCCATGGGAGCAGAGATCAGTATTGAAAACGGCTATATTCGCGCGCGCGCTAAGCGTCTGCATGGTGCTCGGCTAGTGCTAGACACTGTGAGCGTCACTGGTACAGAGAACTTGATGATGGCCGCTGTTCTGGCAAAGGGTGAATCTGTCATTGAAAATGCGGCACGAGAACCTGAAGTTATCGATCTGGCGGAGACTCTAGTGAAAATGGGTGCCGTGATCGAAGGGGCGGGGACTAACACGATTAGAGTTCAGGGCGTGGAAACGCTTCAGGGGGTGAGCCATTCTGTGCTTCCCGATCGAATCGAGAGTGGTACCTACCTCGTGGCCGGGGCCATCACCAGAGGTCGAGTACGAGTTAACCATGTTAGACCAGAACACCTGGAAGTAGTGCTTGACAAATTGTCGGAAGCGGGAGCCAGCATACAGGTAGGGCCGGACTGGATTGAGTTGGATATGCGGGGTGGACGTCCTCGTGCGGTGGATGTGCAGACGGCACCCTATCCCGCGTTTCCCACAGACATGCAAGCACAGTTCTGTGCGCTTAATGCTATTGCTGGAGGTACTGGCACAATAACAGAGACGATATTTGAGAATCGTTTTATGCATGCGCTAGAGCTTCAACGAATGGGTGCTGACCTGGTCACTGAAGGCAATATGGTGATCAGTCGTGGAGTAAAACATCTCACGGGGGCACCAGTAATGGCAACAGATCTGCGGGCATCGGCATCTCTTGTGCTTGCAGGGCTGGCAGCGAAAGGGACTACGATAGTGGACCGCGTCTATCATGTGGATCGTGGTTATGAGCGTATTGAGGAGAAACTGTCACAGCTTGGTGCTGAGATTCGTCGCCTCCCTAACTAGGGGTTGCTTAAGGGGGTTTGGGTTGGTCGCCGGATGTGCCCCATGGAACAAACACAGATGGGCGTTCTTCCAACACAGCCATTGTCTCAAATGCTCCGGATCCAGGTCTGAATCCTTGAATTTGAATTGTGCGTCCGGGACGAACTCCCGCCACGAGATTCATGGCCTGGTTTTGATTTGAGACGCGGTCTCCGTTGATGTGGGTAATTATGTCTCTGGGTTGTAAGCCTGCGGCTACGGCTGGTCCGCTGATCCGTAGCAATTCCACCGCGGAGCCAGCGACCCCCACAGACTCTGCCTGATGGATCGAAAAGTCACGGGTATCCACGCCTAACCAACCACGGATGACGCGACCGTTTTCAATTAATTCTGCAATCACCCCACGGACAAGATTTACTGGAATTGCAAATCCTATTCCATCCGGAACACTTTGGTTGGAGGCAGCAAAACGTGCGGTGTTTATACCGATCAATTCGCCCCGCGCATTGACTAGGGCGCCTCCAGAGTTTCCGATGTTGATGGCCGCATCAGTTTGGATGAAATTCTCAAAATTTGTCAGGCCGAGACCACGACCCGTCGCACTGATTATACCGAGGGTAACGGTTTGGCTCAGGCCGTAGGAATTGCCTATTGCTAGGACGATTTCGCCAATTTCCAAGGTGTCGCTGCGACCTAGTTCAATGGAGGGCAGATCCGGCAAATCAATCTTGAGGAGTGCTAGGTCTGTCTCCGGGTCCGCGCCCACGAACTCAGGTTCCGCTACTCTACTATCTGCAAGCTGGACGACTACCCGGTCAGCATCTCGGATCACATGCCAATTGGTTACGAGATACCCATCATGGTTGATAACTACGCCGGACCCTAGGCCCTGACCCGTCATGCCAGTTGTGAATCTGTTGCGTTGCCCGAGCCGAGCGGTTTGCAAGCTAACGACCGCGGGCGCACTAGCGTCTACTGCGCTCGCGTAACTGCTCGACGGAGCCTCTGCCTGGACCCCCAGATTCACTAGTTCGGGTTTGGTAAGAACGACTAGAAACGCCACCGCTAGCCCGATTGCGACCGATTGGGCCACGAAAGCCAGTACCTTCCACGGAAACGCCATTGCAGTAGTTTAGCAGGGCATGAGTAGAAGGTTCTGTGGTCAAGTGCTAGAGCCGCTGTGTATAATCGCGCCGTTTCTGAGAACCATCTAGCTCAGACGTATGATTTCGCGCGATGCAGTGAGCTTGAGAGATGTTCTCTGGCAGGAAACATACTCGTATAAATGGATAAGTGTGTTTCTGCTAATCTCGTGCGTGTTGATAAATTAAAATTGGAAAGACATTGATTAATGTCTCTAAGCTTACACGTTGGGCAGCACTGTTTAGGAGATTTGCATGGCCGTAATAGCTAACCGTCGTTCGGTCATGACCCTTTTTTCAGAGCCCACGGATCCGTGGAGTCATCGCGTTCGACTGGTGCTCGCCGAAAAAGGCATAAATATCGATTTCATTGATGTGGATAAAGGGAACTTACCGGAAGATTTATTCGATCTAAATCCCTATAACAGTGTCCCAACCTTGGTAGATAGAGATCTCGTTCTTTATGACTCTCGAGTCATCATTGAGTATTTGGATGAAAGATTTCCCCACCCTCCACTTATGCCGGTTGATCCTGTAACACGCGCTCAATTTCGTTTAGCCCTCTATCGCATTGAGCGGGACTGGTATTCAGTAGCAGGGGACATTATAAAAGGAGGGGACCGCAAGTCGATGGCACGTGCCTGCAAAGTTCTTCAGGACAGCATAGTCTCCAGTGTAGAAATATTTACTTCAAAAAGATTTTTCTTGAGCGATGAATTTTCTCTTGTCGATTGCACAATTGCGCCAATCCTTTGGCGGTTGCCGATTCTCAATATTGAGTTGCCAACACAGGCGGGGAAGATTCTCGAATATATGGATGACGTATTTGCTCGTCAATCATTTCAGGATGGTCTAACCGAGTTAGAGCAGGAGATGCGTCAATAGACTGATGCCGGAGGTTACATCTAAGCGGCCCTATCTTGTTCGTGCGATGCATGATTGGATGACGGACAATGGGTTGACGCCATACATTGTTGTCGACGCGGCTGCAGATGGTATAACCATTCCTAAGAATTACATCATCGACGACAAAATTGTCCTCAACGTCAGTTTCGCAGCAACCCATAACCTCACCCTCGATAAGCATACCGTGCAATTTGAGGCTCGATTCGAGGGCATCAATCATCATCTCGAGGTGCCCATACTGGCTGTCACCGGGATTTATGCTAGGGAGACCGGGCAGGGGATGATTTTCACAGACGACGAAACTCCTTCGCCTACCGATACACCTGTCGGCGGAAACGTGTCAGGGCGCCCGCCCCTGAAGATTGTCAAATGATCCCAGCCCGGTAGCTTTATGGGGGGCTGTTTTCCGTGAGGGTAGTTTACCAAGCGAACTTGTGGGGCACCTGGGTTTCACTTTGCCGCTCTCTTCCAAAAAATAAACTTCTTTTTACCCGCCAAGCAGTTCCACATCAACGAGGGCACATAAAGAATGTATGACAAGAATATGCACTTCTTGAATGCGACAGGTGCGCTGTGCAGGCACCCGAATTTCTATGTCTTGCGCGTTGAGGGTCTGTGCAAGGATGCCGCCATCGTGACCCGTAAGTGCAATTACTCTGAGGTTGCGTTCGTGCGCGGTTGTCACCGCTCTTAATATATTTTCAGAGTTACCAGAGGTGGAGATAGCTAACAGTACATCGCCCGCCTGGCCCAGTGCACGCACCTGTTTGGCAAAGACATCCGCATATTGATAGTCGTTTGCTATGGCCGTGAGAGCTGAGCTATCCGTGGTGAGTGCGATAGCTGGCAGACCGGGGCGTTCCATTTCGAAACGGCCAAGCATTTCGCCAGAAAAATGTTGCGCATCCGATGCTGACCCACCGTTGCCGCAACTCAAAACCTTACCATCATTAAGCAGACACTGTGTGAGCGCCTGACCCGCCTCCACGATCACCGGAATAAGCACCTCGGAGGCTTGTTTGAGAGCAATGCTCTCGCGGAACTGTTCAAGGACATGTTCATCCATGTTCATCGGAGTGCTCCAGAGGCTCGCTCAACTCTGCCTGGAAACCTGTGATCCTTCAAGGGATATAGGTTCGTAGGCATTTCTGATTCAGATTTTTCACGTGATAACGATAACGGGGTTTTAACACTCGAAGGCCATTACATTGCAGTTGCTTAATCGATTTATTTTCCTATATAAACTGAGTCTGAGGCTGAGTGAAAGGCTATCTCAGCATTGCGAGCTCAGTAGATTCCTCGGTTTCTAGATCCGACACTAGCTCGATTGACCCATCCTTGGGGACTTCGGTGTCAATGACCAGAGGTCTCCCGTTACGGAACTGAGCAAAAGGTAGCCGTCGTCGTATTCTGCCGTCATTTTCGAGACTTAGCTCACCGGACAGCGCAGCTATCGATGAAAACCTCTCTAGCTGGTTGTGCAACAGTGGGATTAAACGATAGGCGTCGAAACCTAGACCATAGAATCGCGTCCAGGGCGGTGCTGCTCTCTGTGGCCAGTACGTTTCAAGTGAAGCTTTGAGATGAGATGAAGTGTCGTCCCCTGACAGTACCCACGGGGTATCTGGAAAGAGCACTCCGTTTAAGTCTGAATCACTCGCGTAGCTTTCATAGACAGCGGATGTTGCATAGGTAGGGATATCTCCGGCGTAATGGAATCGCAGTTGTGGTACCAAAAGCCTGCCTGTTCCCGCATCGGTTGCGACGAAAATAACGTCGACATCCTGTCGCCGTCTTGGTTCGAATTCTAGTGGTACACCCAGGTTCGCTGCCAAACGCTGACGCCGTTGGCTGCTACTCTGTATATTTAGAAGAGTGGTGATGGCAAGGGAAAAATCCTGGTTGTCAGAGTCATAACTTCTGAACTGCAGAAGCTGTCCACCAAGATTTTCGAGTTCGGTTCGAAAACTGCTGAGGAGACGCAGACCCCAGTCACTGTTCTGAACTAAAGCGACAGCATTGAGGGTTCCGTTTGCCACAGCGCGTCGAGCGATCTCCCGGGCCTCATCTTCGGGGGCCAGTGCGAATTGATAGAAATTAGGTGGGGTGGACTGGTCGTGGTCAAAGGAGTTTAGCGCAAGTGTTGGAATGAGCCCCGTGTTCTCTATGATTTCCTCCAGTTCAGATTTAAGAAGTGGACCAACGATGAAATCAGCCCCATCGATTTGTGCACGTCGATAGGATTCCTGGGGTCCGGTCAACGTTGTGTCGTAAAATTTCAGTGTGGGGGTTGTTCCATTGGGTGTTGTAGCAGAACTGGTCAGATGTGATGCAATAAACCCGTCGCGAATAGAGTCCGCTACGGGTTGTTGTACGCTGCTAAAGGGCAATAAGACTGCAATTTGGGCCGGATAATTTCGTAATAATTGTGATTCGGTCCCGAGTTCTTCAGCGACGATGAGTTGTTCTGTCTCACCCCCAGGTATACGGGCGTCTGTGTGTAGTATCGGTCCGGACACTTCACATGCAGCAAGGAGCAGTAGACAAAGTAGAGTGGCGACTATTTTGATGTGGTTCATGATTAGTGATGTTTGCACATTTGTCTTTTCCACAGGCAGCATAAACTTATGAGTAAAGACACCATTGGAACACTTTACGTTGTAGGCACCCCTATCGGGAATCTAGATGATCTCAGTCCGCGTGCCCGTCAAGTCCTAAACGCCGTGGATCTGGTTGCTGCCGAGGATACCCGCCGTACTCGGGGATTGCTATCTAGCATTGGAGTCAAGAAACGATTGATTGCCTATCATGGGCACAACGAGGCGCAGCAGACTCCTGTTTTGATATCCAAATTGCTTAGCAGCGAGTCGATTGTTTTGGTGAGCGATGCTGGGACTCCTTTGATCAGTGATCCTGGGCTAGTTGTGGTTCGAGCTGCCCGTGAAGTAGGTATTCCCGTAGTGTCAATTCCCGGTCCCAGCGCTTTGACAGCGGCCTTATCGATATCTGGATTATCGACGGAACGTTTCGTTTTTGAGGGGTTTCTCCCGCGCCGTCCGGGGCCTAGGCGGTCGCGTCTAGCCCTATTATCCCAGGAATCACGGACCTTAGTCTTCTATGAGTCTGTTCATCGGCTACCAGACACTCTTGAAGCACTGCAGGAACACCTTGGCCCTGATCGTTTGGCGGTAATTGCTCGGGAACTCACCAAGGTACACGAGAGCGTGTACGAGGGGTCGCTTGCTGAACTTGGCAAACGAGTGAGTGGCGATATTTTAATGAAGGGAGAGTTCGTAGTAATGGTTGCCGGCAATGAAATAACACATTCTGTGGAGGATGAGGAAGTTACTCGAGTCTATGATCTATTAGCCAAGGAGATTCCTGCTAAAAAGGCGTTGTCCCTTACGACAAGTATCACCGGTGCTTCTAGAAACCGAGTCTACTCTCTCACCCGGGGAAGTTAGCTCTGTTACCCTAGGAGACGGAGTCGGCCGAGCAGTCGCTGGGAGAAATCCTAGAGGAAAGTCCGGGCTCTATTGGGCAGGGTGCCAGGTAACGCCTGGGGGGCGCGAGCCTACGGAAAGTGCCACAGAAAATATACCGCCAGCTCATAAGAGTCGGTAAGGGTGAAATGGTGCGGTAAGAGCGCACCGCGCAGGTGGTGACACCTGTGGCAGGGCAAACCCCACCCGGAGCAAGACCGAATAGGGGAGCATTGAGTGTGCCCACACGAGCTTCCGGGTAGGTCGCTAGAGATGCGCGGTGACGCGTGTCCAAGATGAATGGCTGTTCTCGACAGAACCCGGCTTACAGGCCGACTCCTTATATCCTTTTTTATGTTAGTTCCGTGTATTTTCTAAAGTTGTATCGAGACAACATTTGTAACTCATTGATTTTTAGCTCTCTCGAGTCGGTCTTTAACGCCTAGTCCCGCCCCTAACTTACTGGCAAACAAAAAATTTTTTTAGATTGTCTGTTGACACCGCCCTGTCGCCCTACCTATAGTGCTTGGAGGTGGTAAAAAGTGGGGAAAAATGGGTAGCTTATGTTTCGAGGTGCTTCCAAAGTCACCCTGGATTCAAAGGGGCGGTTGGCGATTCCGAGCCGTTATCGGGAGCGTCTTACAAGCCGTGCCGATGGACACTTGGTTGCGACCGTGGACCGAGACTACTGCCTGCTCATATACCCGTTGCCTGATTGGGAGGAGATTGAGCGTAAGTTGGTTAGGTTGCCAACGCTTAATAAACAGGTGCGCCGTCTTCAGCGGCTCATGGTGGGTTATGCCACCGAGCTCGAGATGGATGGCCACGGGCGCGTCCTCCTGCCTAGGGAACTTCGAGATTTCGCAAGCCTGGACAAACAAACAATGCTGATTGGTCAGGGAAATAAGTTCGAGCTGTGGGATGAAGAGAGATGGAACACGCGGCGGGACGAGTGGTTGTCAGATGACGATGCTGACGGTGCGGGGTTGCCCGCAGAACTCGAATCACTGTCTCTATAGAACACTCGGTGGTTGATCGATATGTACAACCATCAGCCGGTGCTGGTGGCGGAGACGCTGGAGGGTTTAGCCGTAAATGAGGACGGTTGGTACGTCGATGGAACGTACGGACGTGGGGGGCACAGCATTGAAATTCTGGCTCGGCTCGGGAAACACGGCAAGTTGCTCGCACTGGATAAGGA
>Ga0315338_1001664_pt1 | contig 26097 bp, 25 predicted proteins | sample ASW8metaG_FD_204518 | JGI IMG/M metagenome (GOLD analysis project Ga0315338, IMG submission 204518) | Ammonia-oxidizing marine archaeal communities from Monterey Bay, California, United States - ASW #8 | ecosystem: Environmental > Aquatic > Marine > Coastal | place: USA: California | collected... | reverse complement strand
CAGTTCAATAGTAGTGAGAAAAGTTTTACGAAATTTGAAATCAATGATGAGGGGGGACAAACGAAATTTTCATTGGTTGATCGATTGCAAAAAGATGCTCACGTCCCACTGGATTTACCCTCAATAGGCGGGGTTGAAGACAAGATGTCGCGAAATCAGCCCGGTGGTTTGGGGACGCACTGGACCGGTGTGGTGGCTGGGTGGCATGGTTTTGTGGATTCACTCGCATTCCATTTATGTGACAGACCGGCAGAACTGATCTACAGCGAATTGTGCCACAAGTATGATGACTTCCTCATACAATATTGGAACAAGCATGGGGGTCATCAATGAGGACGTAATCCAAAATCAGTCTGATAAGAGATCCAACCCGATATTAGGTGCAGGATTGAGATACTGCCCACATTTCAATTAGGGTACTAAAAACCAGCTTTCTTTTCTCGTTGCTTTTCCGCAAATTCGGGGTCCGCGAGGGTTTTTTTAATGAAAGCGATAATATCTGGTTTAGATTTCAGCCTTCCGGGAATCTTTATTCCGTAATCGGACGCGAGCGATCTCAGGTCTAAAACGTTTAGCACTTCGAATTTCATATAGAATCCCCACTGGACATTGTTTATATGGCGTTCAAGTATAGATATAAAATTAGGGCTTAAACATGTCAAATGGATTTTTATCCGTAGAAAACTTGCCAAACGTCGCTTAATGATCTTGAGCTGAGCAGATTCTAGGTTAAAATGCTTTGGGATGTCCAGGATTAAGGGTATATAAATTAAAAAAAGAGGGTGGCTGAGTATCGCAAAGCCACCCTCTTAACAGAAAGAAAGGGTCCTATAAAGGGTCCTACCAACAGAATACGATGGGATTCGAACAAAGTCAAGTGTCTCAAAAGCTATCTATCGCCAGATCGAAAAAAACGACTTTCTATTCCCGAAGAGATTGCGTCAACTATGTCAAGCCCGGCTTCAATTTCTCCGATCCTTTGGATATGGGCTGGCGATGCCTTCTCTCGGTGAATTAACTCCGCAAGTAGGTTGTGCTCGATAACCATTCGTAGCAAAAGTTGCTTGAGTCTTTTGCGCGTTTCTAGAAGCGATGTCTCCATGTAGTATCTCCCAGAATAAGATTTTCTACTGGTTGTATTATTCTAAGAAAAAAACAGAACACGGTCAATGGCCCTAAAGTTCGGGGCTTGGAGACAAGACGAGGATGTCAAAATTGGTTTATGTCTAGATTGGTCAGAACACTTAAATGTTTTTGGGTAGGGAGAGGGTTACGAAATTAATCAAGGCAGCGAAAGAAATCACTGAGGCTCCGAAGAGTGTTTTTTCTTGTGTGCATTCAACTTGGCGAACATCATAAAGTGCTTGATGAGCATTATAATTCCGACTCGAGAATCCAAGGAATCTCATCCTCATAGTTTTCTAACTTACGGCCTAAATCATCTGAAATGCGTATAGTTATTTCCATTGAAGCCGATTCTCTCCTTGTAATTAAACTAAACAGCAAAGTGGCGTTGTACCGATTTTTGTGACTTCTTGATCGGGCAACCGCCTCGAAATCTACCGGAAGAAAGAAACTGCTATCCTAAATGAGAAAAGACTGAATGGAATATATCAATAAAAATTTCGCCCATCAGGATCTGTCAGGAGTGGCCTTTGGATCAAATTGGTTTTATAATTGCGATTTCTCATTCGCAAAATTAGCTGGATTTCAAATTAACGACTCAAAACTGGAAAACTGTAGTTTTCGCAGCGCGGAAATGACATCTGCCCAGGCAATAAATACAGAATTTATTGATGTCGATCTGAGTCATGCCAACTTGAATAATGCAAAGTTAACGGGCAGTGAGTTTACTAGGGTGGTATTTGAAAATTGCTTGTATACATGTGCAGATTTCAGGGAATCGGTTTACATCGATTCCGAATTCCTTTCTAATCAGTCGTTTGGGGGGGTACTTTATCAAAATGCTGATCTTGCCGGTCTGACGGGGGTTTCGGATAACTGGTGGGTCTTGGCTGAACATATCAAAGGCATATCGAAGGGTCGAAATGGCCTCAATCTGTTTGCTGGGTACCTGGAATCGACCTTTTTCAGCAGGGATTGGCAACATGCGCTATATCTATTATATGCAGAATTGTCCCCAAGTGAGATACGGGATGTTTCGAAATTATTATCTACTTCTCATGACCCATACACTTGGTTTAGGTATCGCTTTGAAATGGCCAAGCGAGCAAGTTTACTGGACAGATATAAGACAGACTTTGATGGTTGGCCCAGAAACTGGCAAAGCAAGTTGGCAGGGCTACCACTTGCTGTCTGTGGGCACGCTGGAATTGTTTCAAAAAAAGGAATATTTATTCCTGAAGGACTTGGTGGAGAGTGGGAGAAGTGTGCCAATCAGGATGTTGTCTGGCGAGGGTTTATTACATCTTTGGTTATGTAGGAATCCCTGCTAATAGCTGCGTTAACTGCTTGGAGTCGATGGAAAATGTGTATGATGCATTTTAGCATCCTAGGTGTTCTGCCATAATGGCGTCGAGGTTTTCCTGACCGCAAGGGCATTCAACTGACGCTTGATGGGCGATATCGAGACGGTGATCTGGATGCAGAAACTCTGTTCATCAACTCCGGAACGGGCGGTTCTTTCCAGGTTGGGCCAGATAATAAGGTGGTTGATCGCATTGAATTTGGAATGGGCGATATGCGGGCTAGTGGTGCAGAGCTCAATTTGGGTGTGACGTCGATTTCTGCGCTTACCAGCGCACGAGAATCGATTGCGTATTTGGATCTGGCTATTTCTACAGTCGCTTCACAGCGTGCAGATATTGGTGCGATTCAAAACCGGCTGGCATTTACTGTTTCGTCGGCCAACAATGCAATTGAAAATATTCAAGCTTCTGAGTCTTCTATTAGAGATGCAGACGTGGCAGAAGAGATTTCTGAATTTACACGTGCGCAAATACTCACTCAGGCAGCGACTGCGGTGTTGGCTCAGGCCAATGCAATACCGCAATCTGCACTGTCACTATTGCAGTAATATACGCGTAACATCAGTCAATTGCTGGACCCTCAAAGTTACATACCCCACCTTAAAAAAAACAACCTATTGCTATCTTACCCATCCCAGTGTAACACCGGTTGGCAGTTATCCCACTGCATCTGGCCAAATCCCCACAACAATAATATCTTCCTTTGTATTTGCTCCCGGTAGACCATAACGAAGTTTAATTTTGGCCCTACTCGTAATTGAAGAGGAAAGAAGAATCGGGGAAACCGCCTGAAGCAGCACACTGCAATCAGGGCCATACATGAACAGGATAACCTCTTTAGTTTCCAAGGATATATCATTACCATCAAATATTCCAGCGTTTGCCGAAGTGATAGCTGATTCAAGCTGAGCCTGAAGGCAAAACAGTGAGTCAAGATCATCGGACTCGTATCTGAAATAAATGAGTAATGCGTGTTCTTCTTCCATAGCAATCTCTAAACCTTTCCTGTCTTCTTATTCGGCAATCCCGTACAGAGGAATTTGTAAAATTTAGTTTGTGCAATCAAGCATTTTGTTCAAATCCAATTTTGTTGACACCTCTCGTTGATATAATTATCTTCCGAATCAGGTATGAAGGCTACCCGCAGTCTGCGGAAAGGGGCCGAGTCCCACCTTTCATTGTAACACCTCTCCAATCTACGTTTCTTCTTTCTGCTTGGCTGTGCGGACAACGAGCATTGTATGAAAGGAGATCGCCATGCAGACCAATCCTCTGCCAAATTCTCCGTCCATAAGCCAACTTAAGTTACAGGCCAAAGCGCTCTGGGAAGAACACCAATCGGGTGATCAGGAAGCTTGTATGCTCATCCGGGAATACCACCCACGCTATTCTGATCTACCTGCATATAACATCGTATCCGAGAAACTCAGCCATGCGGATTGTCTGCTTGTAATGGCCCGAAAACATGGATTCTCGACTTGGCCAAAGCTTAAAAGGCATATTGAGGAGTTTGAGGACGTTGAAAAGGATGTACAAACCTTAATTAGCGATTTTGCGGAAGGTAGCTTGGAATCAAGAAAACTGCTGATAGCTGGCTATCATGATATGAACAGATTTGAAAGTCCGGATCCCAATGCCGATGCGATATCTGATCACGATGCCCGGGTTTTGCTGGCGAATAAACGAGGCTATGCCCATTGGGTGAAATACTATGATTATCAGAATTTAGATCCTGGTGTGAGGGATGTTATTCTGGCAATACAGGCCAATGACTTGGCAGGATTGAAGCGCGCATTGAGCCTTGATGCACAAGCCGCGAATCCGACTTATCGGGTAGGGTACGAGCCTCTTGATCCAACCTTTAGTAATTTTAGTAACGATTCGATCCCGCTATTCGAAGTATCAGAGAGCGTCTTTAACGGAATGATCCCTGTTGATACATCCGAATATGAAATGACAGAGACATTGATAGATTCCGGCGCTGATCATGGGCATCCTCTGACTGCGGCAGTTAGTTTTAATGCTATCAATGTCGTTCAGGCCCTGCTGGATGAAGGGGCTTCGGTGGATGGTCCATATGGACATGGTTGCCCGATGGCCTTCTCAATGCATTTTGGATTTGATAGGATCGCAGATCTTCTGGTTGATCGGGGAGCCAAATTAGACTTACGATTTGCATCTGGCATAGGCGACCTCGATATGGTGAAATCTTTTTTTACACCCGATGGAAGTTTGGTAGAAGGTGCGGGCATTTTGGCGGATCCCTACACGCGTAGCGAATCAGCAGATGACAAAAGCCGATATAAAATGGAGCGGTCAGATAGAAATGTGCTCCAGCAGGCATTCTATTTTGCATGTAGAGCTGCAAAATTTGAAACAGCCGAGTTTTTGCTTGGCCAGGAAATGAATGGTATAAATGCAATCGTACCGGGGCTGGATGTGGATACGACAACACTCCATTGGTGCTGTTGGTGGGGAAGCTCTAGTGGCCAGACTCTGGATCGAGAAAAAAAAGAGAAACGTGCTCTGGATACAACCCAATTCCTTCTGGATAGAGGTGCCGATCCTAATAGCACACAGGCACCTCGAAAAGCAACCCCGTTGAAATGGGCAGCGTCAGAAAGAATCGCTAACCTGATCAGAAAGTTTGTGGTAGATAAATAAAAAGGCAAAAGGTAGGGGTGTCGCTTCGCTGATGCAGTTTATGGCGATACGTGAGGGACATGAAGAAATAGTTCAAATTTTATCCACTTAGTCTGTCCGGACTAAAATGGCATCAATTTTTCAGGGATGGAATAATGCAATATTACCTTGCCCAACTAAAGGATTTCTGTGAAGAACATCCGCTTAAAAGGAAAGTCCTGATTGTACCGACTATGGTTGCGGGACACAATTTGACTATGGCACTTGCTGCAACGGGATATACTTGGTTAAACCTACAAATCGAAACGCCAAGGTCTTTGGCGGAAAAAGATGTGGGTGCACGGTTTATTTCGCAGGGTTTTTCCAGGCTTATAGAAAACTCTGATATTTTTTGGTTGGAGGATGTTTTACCTGCCATTGTTAGGGAGGTAGATAACGATTACTTTTCACGGCAGACAACAGGATTGACACGGCCCCTATTGCGAACGCTCCATTCTTTACGTGTGGCAGGAGTTGATCCTGAAGAGTTAAAAGAATCCGGGTATCGTCACTGGTTGCTGAAAAAACTGTATCGTAAATATTGTATGTTTTTTGAAACCGAGAAAGTCTTCGACAATGCGGCGCTATACCGTGGCGCTCTGGCACATCTTGACGAGCTTGCACTTGATCATGAGGTGCAATACGCGATTCTTGATGAAACACCCCTGCCACGACTGTCGTTTTCTTATATCGAAAGGCGTACTCATGGAAGGTTAAGGCGACTAGGTAGAAATACGATAGGTGCTTTGTCGCCTTCTCACAGCGCCCGTGTCCGTTTTCAGGATATTCCGATAAAGGAAGTAGGTGGGGATATCGGAGTTGCTGTGAGTATATTCACGCCACGGATAACACCTGAGGCCGTGTCTGAGATCAGGCTGATAGAGACTGTTGGCGCAGAAACGGAGATTCGCTCGGTACTGCGTGATGCACGGAAAAACAAGCTACGATTGGATGATATTGAGGTGGTCTATACCTCTAACATGCCCTACACAAGTTTGCTGTGTGACATCGTCCAGCGGTTTGACCTTCCGGCTACATTTGGCAATGGGAAGCCTGCGGAATTGACACGCTCTGGTCAGGCATTAATGAGCTTTTATCGATGGATTGGGTCTGGGTTCTCTGTTGATGGCTTCATTGAAATATGTCGCGCAGGCTTTGTGAGAAGTGAAAACACCCAGTCTGTGGCAACTGTAATTCGGAAAGCCACTGGTGCGATCGATCCGGAGAATTACGTTTCTACACTGGACAAAATGAAATTACGATTTAAAGAACGTGACGCCGAGGAGGACTTCCGAGAGGTGGGCGATGAAGTAGAAATTGCAAAAGATATTCTGCAAAAGATATATAACTATGTCCCGAAACAGAAGCGGCTTTCTGCTGTAGATCTTATCCATGCAGGACAGCAATTTCTAGCACAAAATATAAAATATGCAGCTGGGTTAGAAACAGGGAGTAAAACGGTAACAGAGGACGATCATATTGAGGAACTCTGCGACCACTTAGAACGGATGGCAGATTCAGTATCTCAGAGTGGTCCGGTACAGATTCTTGCAAATTTGCTGGCGGATTTGGTTGGGGACATACGGGTGCAGGTTGAAGCAGCTAAGCCTGGACACTTGTCAATAGCACCCCTTTCAAGCGCAGGTTATACAAATCGCCCCTATACTTATATTATAGGTATGGATGAAGGAGCTTTTCCGGGTGGTGTGAAGGAAGACCCTCTATTGTTAGATGGCGAGCGGGCAGGACTATCGAGTGATCTAGAATTGCTTCGGACACTACCTGCCGAACAGGTGTGGCACTTTGAGAGAATTTTGAGCATGGCAATGGGTAAAGTAATCCTTCTGTCGTGCAAACAAAGTCTTTCAGGAGGCAGGGAACGATTTCCTTCCGCGATTTTTCAGCAGGTAGCTGAGATGGCAGGAGTAAATCAAACAGATACTGAATTTCGCCTCCCTAAGTTGAAAGCCCTGGCACTGGATGATTCTGATTTATTTTTGTCAGAGTATCCTTATGCAAACTTTAATTCAGAAGTAGGAAACAAATACCCTTGGATGGTCACTGGCCAGAAAGCGATACGTGCTCGAAGAGGGCAGGGCCTTACAACATACGATGGTTGGTTGGGAGTATCTACCCCTGAGTTGGCTATTACAGAAGAAAGTAATGTCCTTTCGGTGTCAAAACTAGAGCGACTGGCGCAATGCCCATATCGGTTTTACTTGGCAGATGTCCTTGGTATTAAACCTGTCAATGATGCCGAAATAGATCCTACACGCTGGCTTGATCCAATGGAATTCGGTGCTCTGCTCCATAGAGTTTTTCACAATTTTATGCGTGATCTAGAAGCTAAAGCAGAAAGGCCTGACCGAAAGCAACACACACAGCCTATTCAGGATATACTGGTCGCGGAGGTAGAGGCCCAAAAAGAAACCATACCTGTTAAGTACGAGGCTGCTTACCGCTCCGATCTATTCCGACTCACACAAGCAGTTCAAGTGTTTTTGGCAGTAGAATCTGACCAAAAAGACAATGAGGCTATAGGTTTTGAAGTTGGATTTGGAGAGGCCGGGTCTCTCAATGGACCGGACGCATTTACTGTGGACTTGGGTGAGAATGTCAGTTTTCGATTGCAGGGACGTATTGATCGCGTGGACCGGGTGGCCGATGGCCATGTAATTTGGGATTATAAAACAGGGTCAAGGTCACAATATTTAGAGAGCGATTTACTCAGGAGGGGTACGCACTTGCAGTGGGCGTTGTATGCGTATGCTTTGGAAAAAATTCTTGGACAACAAGATAAAGCGGGAAAAGTCAGCCAATCAGGGTATGTTTTTCATGGTGATCGAGAGCACGGTCATAGAATTTCAAATAGGCCTCCAGATCCTGTTGAATTGGCAAACGTATTACGACCACTGTTTGAAATGGTTGCAAAAGGTGGGTTTTTTCACAGTCAAAAATTCCAAGAATGCGATTACTGTGTTTACAGCCGTGTGTGTGGAGGAGAGCGCCTTGATTCCAGCTCCTTAGAAGAAGCAATTGGGATCGCTGGTGAAGAGGGGGATCTGCCATCAATTCTGAACAGTGTAAAACGTTGGATGGAAACGTAATTTGTTACCAAGTATCAATTGGGGCGTCATTTCAAAAATGGGGATCTGGTAGATGTGTGACACAGCGAAATATATTGAATATTTGGATGATGCGTGGAAGTTGCGTGGAAAAGGTGAATATAAAAAGGTTAAAGCTCTTTTGCAAAGAGTCGAAAATGGTTGCCATCCAGATGATTTCGTGGTTATGGGCAGGGTTCATCACATCTATGCTCAGATCGAAAGAGATCACGGCAATCTCAAAAAAGCCCTTGAATTGTATCAGAAATCATTGGGAATTTATCAGAAATCAAATATTCCCGAAAAAATAGCCCATTCTATGAGACACGTAGCCGATGTACAATCAGGGTTGGGATTCTTGTTGGAATCTGAACAGAATTTCAAATCTGTAATTGCAATATATCGCGATACTTCTGATGTGCGTGTCTTGGATTTGGCGAATGCACTGAATGGATTCGGAAAGTGCTTGGAAAAATTGGGGAAAACCAGAGAAGCAATTAAAATACTCACGGAGGCAAATCAATATTATTCTGATTTAGATATTAGAGGTGGGATAGAAGAGACAAACAAGAAACTGAGTGAATTGCAAGGTGACCAATAGTTGCCTGAGTTGGTTGTGGGTGATGTGTGGCCAAGGAGAGTGTTTTGAGAAACAGTGGACAAGCCGAACGGGAAGTTCCTTTCTCCCCCGAGTATTCGATGGGAGACCTGTATGTTCGTGATTGGAACATTTCGGGAGCCTACGAGGCGTGGTGGCTACATTTTGTGTATTGGGAAAAATTTGGAAATGGAATAGATCGAGTGGTGGTTCCCGCTAACCAGCAATTGGGATTACATCTTAAAGGGAGTGGACGAAAGAACATTGATTTGTTACGGTTCCTCGATAAATCTGCAATTCAAGGGATTTGTGGGTATAGCGGCCAATTGGATCCTATTAAGCATTTTTCGACTCTGCGTAGGCTGAGCATCGAAGGTGGAAGGCAGACCACAGATTCGGATCTGAACGATTTGTCGAGTCTTATCGATCTTGAATTGATAAGTTTGTTCAGTGGATGTGATATTGATACTGGATTTGAATGTTTGAAGGATCTATCGCGCCTTGAGGTATTAGGCATTGGTTCCTGGGGCAAGCCGGTGATCATTTCAGATCAAGCAGTGGAGGCCATTGCAAATACAAAAAGTATAAAACGGCTGGCCCTTATGAAAGTGAAGAATATCTCGGATGACGCAGTGGTAAGGCTTGCTCAATTAGAATCTTTAGAAGAGTTGAATCTCGTTGATGTGGATTTATCCGCTAAGGGAGCAGAAAGCCTTAAAGATTTACCACTTTTAGAACTTGCGCTTTCTGGAAACGAGATTACAGATGATAAACTTCTGCTGTTCGCAGAAGGCCGTAGGAAGCTGAGAAAGACGCTAAAAGTTTTGCGTATTATCAGTCCAAATGTGACAGATGCTGGAATAGGTGCCATCTTTGATTCTATACCCATGGATGGGGTTGAAAGCTGTGTGCTTTCGCTGCCAAATTGCACTGGACGTATTGTCAACCGAATTGAAGAAATGGTTGGTCTCAAACGGTTATATCTAGATCAATTGCCATTAAGCAAGGAGCACTTGGTAGCCATATCACGTCTGAATAAATTGGAACGGTTTAGATCAATTGGAGGATCCATTACCGACGAAGGGTTAGCGTGTCTGGGAGGGTGCCGGAACTTGCGGCGTCTTCACCTACGTGATAATCTTGTGAGTGCCGAAGCGGTGCAGTCCATTAAAAATGTTCTACCAAAGTGTAAAGTTCAGCACGATGTTAGCGACTCGTAGTTGAAAAGGCTTTGAACAGATATGTATTTTAAGCAATAAAGTCTAAATGATGCTGATGGGTTGCTTGGTATACTACACCATGCCTATGCTAGGGTTAGATTGTTGGTTACACACCAAAACATGATCTTTCACCGGGGCAAGTCGTAGAGATTCCGATACTTTGTGGTACAAAAGCATTATCATAACGTTAAGCTTGTCATGGAAATCAGAAAAAGCTACTGGGAGAGGAATGGAAAATGTAAATGTAGGTCACTATTCACGAATGCAGGGCCTTGGAACCCGATTGCGAAACGCAACCTGGTTCTCTTCTGACTGGGATGTGTGTGTCCCACAGTCCCGATAGCAGCGGTGCAGAGGTCCAGTTGTTCAAGGTAGGATGGTTCAATCAGAACCAAAAAGGCATTCATTTTGAAGTCTATATAGGTGATCGGGAAATGGAGCGCCAAAAGACTCACCTTGTGATGCATGTCCTGCACAGCGACACGTTCCCTGGGACTGACCTGCAAAGGGATGCCTTCATCCGCCCATTTCTGGCGACATCTCACGGTATCTGGAAACGTTGGAAAGGGTATCGTGTCTCAGAAACTACGATGACGGTGCTCAGCAGCGAAGTGCGATTCACTGATGAGACATTGGTTGATGTTTTGTTTCACCGGTTTACTCAAATCCAGGAATTGGGCACAATCGTTGATGATGTGATCGAAAAAGCGTTGCGCTAGCAGAGGCGGATGTTATTGTATCAAGTCGACTGAGTGAAGGAATGCAAACTGATGGAGGCGGATTTGGCTGGTAAACCCCAGATAAAAACGGAATCGATTGATCCAGTTTACCATGGAGTTTTGGAAAAATCTCATCCACTGACTTCTGTAGAGGAAGCACGATTGGCAATCCAAATAAGGGAAGGAGATCTTAAGGCGAGAGATCAGTTAGTCAAAGCTAATTTGCGATTCGTGGTACGAGTTGCCTTCATGTATCGAAATAGTGGTATTCCACTAGATGATTTAATTGGTGCAGGGAATGTTGGTTTAATTGAAGCAGCCGAACGATTTGACGAATCACGAGGTTTTAGATTTATTTCGTACGCTGTTTGGTGGATTCGCCGCTGTATTCGCCAAGCCATCACTGAACAAAATCAGATGATTAGTATACCAGAAAGCCGTCTAAATAAAGTGCGCAGAATCAAGGAATTTTCAGAAACATACCAAGATCAGACGGGTCAACTTCCAAATGTAAAAGCGATTGGAGACGCGTTTGATCTGGATTCTGCAAAAGTTTCCGATTTAGCGTCTTCCAATCATCAGGTTTTTTTTCTTTAGACCGAAGTATTAATGAAACAGACCGGACATTGCTTGATACCGTTCCTGACAATAGCGAAGTCCAGCCTGATATTGAAGTTATGTTAGGTGGTCAAAAAGACAAGCTAAACCTGCTTTTAAACACACTGGATGATCGTGAAGCTGATATAATCCGGATTTATTATGGTTTCGATGGTGAGGGAGGTACTTTGCAATCTATCGGGAAAAAATATTCTCTCTCTCGTGAGAGGATACGCCAAATAAAAAAGGCGGCGATAAAGAAATTGCAACTGCGATCTCGAGTAGCAAGATTAGTAATTTCGGATTTCTCTCTAGGCGAGTGATATAATAAACTAAGGTGTCATTTTTCAGTTTTTTTTATTTCGGTAACGTCTTTGTCCCGTGTGAATTGAACTCTGTGACCATTTAAAACTCCTTCTGTCATTGTCCCGAAAAAACTCCGTATGGGGCAGATCTTCGATTTCGAGTTAAGGCCCTCCTCCGTAGTGTTCTCGTTTAGCATCTTTTCCACCGAATCATTCGATTATCCAGTACGATGACATATATACTTGCCGAAGCCAAGCAAGTAGTAGAGTACTTCCCCGAATTTCCTTGGTAGGGCATCAGAGAGTAGAAACGTTCTGAATTCATCTATTATATAAGGGAGAAATCATGGGTCTTGTAAAGTATTGTGGTAGAGCACTTCTGCTGCAAGGGAAAGATAGTCCTGTGACCCAGAACATCCAATGTCATAGAGGATAATCGGTTTGCCAAAACTGGGGGCTTCGGAAAGTTTGGTATTTCTCCGGATTCTTGTGTTATACAGTTGATCCCCATAGAAACTCAGCAATTCATTCTCAACGCCTTTTGCGTGAACAAGATTAGGGTTGTAGAGTGTAAGCAGCACCCCTTCGATATGTAGGGATTTGTTCAGGTGGTTTGTAACAAGATTGATGGTGTTTTGTAGCATTGCTAGGCCACTCATTGCAAGAAATTCTGCCTGAACCGGTATGAGGACTGAGTGCGCCGCAGTAAGTGCGTTGAGGGTCAGAAGGTTAAGTGCTGGCGGGCAATCCAGTATGATATAGTCGAAATTTGACACAACACTATTCGTGAGGGCATTCCGGAGTCGTGTTTCTCTCGACAGCATTCCCGCAAGTTCTAATTCCCCTCCACTGAGATTGATGTGGGATGGTATAAGCTTTAGGTGGTCAAGGGCAGTGCTACAAATACTTTGTTCTATGGGTTCGTCGTCAATAAGTACCTCGTAAATAGTTCCATGCTTTGCCTTGACGCCTACTGCGCTGGTAGAATTAGCTTGTGGGTCAAGGTCTACTAGCAATACGTTGTTTTCCGCGACGGCGAGACAAGCGGCAAGGTTTACTGATGTTGTGGTTTTTCCAACGCCCCCTTTTTGGTTGGCAACTGCGATTATTTTGGACATGAGATCCTACGGTTGAAGTTAGTAAAATTGGGTAATCAGGTGACTGATTGTAAGCAGGTAGACAGCTTGGGTCAACATTGGTCACGAAGTGTCTTGCGCAACGCCTTCTTTTCGGTTGTGCTGAGGGCGTGGTATTCCTTTTTTCCTTCAGTCGACCCTCCACGAACCCAGTAGTCCACATCCATTTTCGCCAGTTCCATGAAACGGGGTTTCTGCTTCGGGAACATATGCGGGGCGAAGCTGACACGCCACTCATCCTCATCCAGTCCGACGACATGGCTCGGGAAGAGGAAGCGCTTTCCACGGTGCTTCCACGTGAAGACACTCATTCCCGGCGTGTGACCGGGGAAGTAGTGCGCCTCGAAATCGGAGCCGAGCTTCAGGCCCTCGTCGCCATATTCCCGTTCAGGACATTTCGTTTTTGTTCTTATCGATCTGCGCTCCTCCTCGTGATAGCAGATTTCGCATCCGAAGCGGTCATAAAGCATCTGGTGCAGGTCGCCGCGTTTGGCGTCGTGGAAGTGCGGTACAAACTGTGCGTCGATCCCGCCCAGTTTGTCGATCTCGTCGGCATAGTCCAACACGCCCATACCCCGGTTACAGTGGCAGACCAGCAGGTTCCCGGTCTTGCGAACCAGCAGGTAACTGTGGCTCATATGGTTGTCTTTGCCGCGCGGTCCGAAGTCGAAGCGGTAGAGATTGGGGAAGATGCGGTGCATACGCCCTCCTTGCGATGGTGGTAGATATTCAAGAGCAACTGTTCAATAGCTAGACATGTCAAACCGGTGGGTGTGCTTATTGTATTGAGATAGGGGATATGGCTTGGATTAAGCAGGATGTCCAGGCCTAAGCTGATTAACTGTAGTCCATTATTAACAAAAACTTATTGCTTTTCTTTTAACATCTGCGACACATCAGAAAATCCAAATTCTTCAGCAAAAGCCAAAGGTCGGCTATCAGGTTTATCTGATGGTAAATTTGGGTCAGCACCACGTTCAAGAAAAAGTTTCACGAGCTTTTTTCGATTGAAGCGTGCAGCCCAACCCAAGGGGGTGGTATTGTGCTTGTCATCAATGGCATTTAAATCTGCTCCCTTATCCAGAAGCAGACAGGCCAAAATAATCAACACATCTTCATCAGCATGTGCAGTGACGTGATGTGCGTTGGATAAATAGTGTAGCGCGGAGATACCCTCTGGCGCATGGTTTGGGTTAACACCAAAATCAAGCAACAGTCTCATGGTCTGTTGGCAATCGTCCCTATTGCGTTGATCACTATCTGGGTTGTAGTAAGCATAGCGGATGGTGTGATATAACAACGCAATACTGCTCACCCGCCAGTTCCCTTGTGATTCGTCCATTGTGGGATTCTTTGCCAAACACATTGAAACCACGTTGGGATTGCAAGCACGAACACCTGAAAATAAAAAGTCATCCAAAATGCTTTGCTCATTGGTGCTGCTGGACAATGCATTTGGACAACGATCTAACAACTCGCGAATCATCATATAATTCTTATTGGACACGTAATACCCCAAGAGAGGTTTACCGCCCAGGACGATAATCCGATCAATCAAAGGCTGGTCGCCATATTCCAGTGCAGTATCTACAATACTGGGCCCAGAGTCTATCATGCTGTAATCAACCCGTGCGCCTCGATCCAATAACAAATGTGCCACATCAAAGTGTTTCCTGATCATAGCAAATATAAGAGGGCATCCAGATTCCGGTTTTTCGGTCTCAGCATGTCTGCGTTCTTCAATGCTCAAGTCGGGATCAGCACCAAAATCCAGCAAAGCACGCACAACTTCCAAATGCCCGCCATGGCTCGCTATGCCCAAAGGATAATCTGCACCTGCGGGATACCGATTGGCCTGTGTATTAAAATTGGCCAATTCAGGATTCTCGCTCAACTTCTGCAACACAACTTGTACATCACCAACTGCGCTGGCGACCCAAATATCATACTCTGCACCTTGTGTTAAAAGAGCCCCTGCCATAAGTAAATCTGGTGAACGAAGCAAGTGACCACCGCCACCCATACCGTCATATAGGGCCAAGTGAATAGGCCTTCTTCCTAAATTATTGCTCCGGTCAATCTCTGCACCGCTGTCCAATAATTTATGCAACTTAGAGGGGGTGGGCTGAGTCAGGAGCAGATTCTTGATCTCTTTGACAGAAAATTCAAAACAGCCAATACGTTCATAGCTTGGAACCGGGTAGAAAGAGATCATCTTGATCTGGTCCTCACTCATGTTCCTGCCTTGGATTTGGTCAGCATATTAGGTAGGATGGTAGAAGATGTGAGGAATCTTTCATCCGGCCTTCCAGATTTGTTTCTTGTGGATGCTTCAGATCATTATCAATTGATGGAAGTGAAGGGGCCTGGGGACCAATTGCGATCAAATCAGAAGGAATGGTTGCGTTTTTTTAGTCAAGTAAACATTCACGCTACCGTAGCTAGGGTTAGGTGGGGATAGTGATGATTTGTTATTTGGGCCGCTCGCTCCAGAACAAAGATGAAAATGTGGGCACGATCTGCAATGAAAAAGGCCATCAAAACAAAGCCGTTATAGCCTTTTCTCGGTCGCGTGCACTTTCCTGAGATATTGCCCCTCATTGATAGCAAAAAAAAACCCGCCGGTAGGGGAGTACCGAACGGGTGTGGGGATACCCCACACTCTCAGAGGGAGTGTTATGAAAGCATACCCAAAATTTACTCCAATATCAAGAGATATCTGAAGGGTCTACAAGAAAGGGAAATATCAGATGACCTAAAGTAGGCTATTTGTGAATGGATCGCTTCCTATGAATCATACCCAGCACAGGAGCATTTCTATTCTCGGATTTTGCAGATGATCAGAGTTCTTTACATCCAAGATAGAACATACGGTAAGGTAATTTTTTGAAGCCCAATACCGCTATGATTACTACGACACTCTTGTCCATTAATCTTTATTTGAGTGAAGCGCGATTCTGTTCCCTTCCGAGTCACAAATTATAGCTCGGAATCCGTGTGGTCCAATAGAATGTATGTCTTCCATAATTTCTCCACCTGCTTCGATTACATGTCCCACAGACTCCCGAAGGTGACCGTCAACATTAAAATAAACAAGAATGCCATGATCCTGAGAAACCGCCTCTGCGTCCACAATAAGACAGGCGCCATTACCACTTTCGTGCATGACGACAGCAAATACAATATTATCGAATGTTTCCTTTTCTACTTTTCTTCTGAGCACAGTTTCGTAGAAGACCATTGCTCTGTCAAGATCGATGACTGGAATGTCCATCCAGACGGCGAGATTTCCAAGATTATTTTCTGACATAGTGGACCCCTGGTTGCGTTTGGTGAGAACTGGTATGAATCGAACATGAAGATTACACAAGGTGGATGCATAGAAAAAAGCCTTGTAGTTGGGATTACCATAAACAGTAGCATCCTATTGCTGGCAACCGGCTAGCTTGCAACAGCTCATCAAGGCAACTAGGTGGTAGAGAAAACGAAACCGGATTAAGAAAAAATGATGTCTACTTTAAAGCTTATCGAAGAGAGGGTTCAGAAGCATTTCAGCTAATTACCCAAATTACATCTCTACATAGGGCGCACATATAGCAGATTTTCTGATTCTGTGGTTCTTCCTAGAATTGAAGATAATTAGAGGCATTCCTAACTGGCCACAAAGAGGAGTTAAATCGATGAACACGCATAGTCCAATGGTCATTCACTACGTCAAAGATATGGAGAGGGCCTATACCTTTTACAATGAAATATTGGGTTTGGTTCCTGATACAAGATCTTCTGGATGGAGCACACTGAAGTGTGGAGATTTCCTCCTTGCTTTACACATCCTCCCGGCAGGAAGTGCAGGACTGGTTCCGCATGCGGGACTAAATCTCGAAGTTGATAATCTTGATGACGCAGTGAAAGAAGTGGAGGCTGGTGGAGGGATTGTCCACAAACTCAGAGCGGTGCCAGAAGCCCCAGTACGTCTAGCGGAGATCTCTGACCCTGAAGGCAATAATATTGAATTGCGGCAGTTTATTGGCTAAGTTTATGATAAAACTGGCATGTATTCTCAAAACAAGATTGATGGACCGATAAATTGTCTGCCCTTGAACCCCGCTTGGTGAGGGGGGCGAGGAGTTCTCCGAGTTTATATGACTAAACGGTTGTCTTTTTATTGGAGATTCGTGAATGATGCAACCAACGCCAAAACAAAAAAGTGCCTGGCAACAGCGCAAAGACAATAATCGGACCCAAAAAACCGAGCTTATTCAAAGAGCAAAAAGTGGAGACCAAAAAGCTGTCATAGAATTGTGGTCAAACCACAGCTTGAAGGTTTTCACAGATGAAGAGATCCAATGCTTTGAGGCATCTATGTGAAGATTAGGAAACACCAATGATTATAACTTTCTGATTGGTTTTAATCTATCCACGCGCTTGGTTTAGTTTTGCTTGCGTTTGCTAGCTGCTATCTTCCTTTTTCGACGGTCGCTCGGTTTTTCGAATCTTTGGTTCTTCTTGATATCTGAAATAAGCCCTGATTTTTCACATGTCTTTTTAAAGCGCTTCAAGGCCCTTTCAAACGGCTCGTTGTCACGTATAAGGATTCCTGGCATGTGAAAATATCCTTTCTAAAATGGCTCAATTTACTTGCCTGTGAATGGTGTGAATATATTTAGGCCAAAAGTGAAAAAAATACAAGCCTTTATGGGTGATTTGCTGAATGCATAAACAAATGGCTACCACAGAATAAAAAGATTATTTCCAAGGGATCCTAAGGTCACATTTCATCGCCGGCGATTATCATTGAAGTAGCGGCCGATCTGTCACTCTATACTTCCCCTATGAGCACCAGATCGGCCTTAACCGGTGAAAATTATCTCCCCAAAATCTCCACCGGGTTTCTTATCTAGCTAGGATTGCTGGCAGCAGTAATCACGAATGTCAAAACCAAAATAGTATAAACTGTTGAACTTTCAAATCGGTAGCGTCATTCTATAGCAAGCCGGGCAAGGATTAGAATATTTGTGCCGAATGGATCCTGAACATAGCAGAAGCGAAGTGGCTGATACATCAATTCATCGCTAGGCTTAGCTCCCTTGCCGCCTTGCTTCAATAAATGCGGTATGCAGAAGCTCAGCCTCCTTAACGCTTTGCATTAGAAATTGTACATCCACATTGACAGGATCACCACATTCACTAGGAAATAAAGACAACCAGGCATTGCCAATATGCCATCCGTGGGTTTCTGTGCCTTCTATATAGGCAGGTGGACCTAGCACGCTCCTATAATAGTCCAAGACTACTGCGTAATTACTAAAAAAAAGACTGATACCATAAAATCCGACAAACTTAAATTTTGATTTGGGTTTTGGATCTGCAAAATATGCTTTGCGATATTCATCATAATCCATTTAAACAAAACCACCTATATAGTTATTAATTCCGGCATGAGCGTATCGTGATGAGACAGAGTAATATACGCCATGGATATGGGTAACTTGAAGCGACGAGGGCCAATACTTCCAGGATTGAGAAGGGAAACCTTACCTAAACGACTTATTTTGGGGCTATGGGAATGGCCACAAATTGCAAGGTCAAAGCCCTGCACATCACCGTGTTCTACAGTATGCTTCACCATGATCCTTTTATTCCAGACATTTAGTACCAATTGTTCAGGGAGGATATCACAATCCGTTTTATTGTCTATATTCCCACGAACGGCATATACTGGAGCAATACGACCAAGTTTCTCAAGTACAGATTGGTTACCCACATCTCCAGCGTGGATAATAGCTCCAACGCCGGAAAGGAGAGTCAATACCTCCGGACGCAGCTGTCCATGGGAGTCGGATACAACGCCTAAGCGATCGTCCGGACAAACTGAATTTAGGATTGTGTTCGTGGTACAATGCACTACCATTTCAGTCTCTCAATGACCGTGGTTGTCTCACCTCTTGGATGGCGTTACTTCGTAGACTGGGTGAGTATAATTCCAGGTACCCAATTAACAAGCTAGCTTCATCATACTGGCTTGGTGAGTCGAGTAGGTGACTGGATCAATTCCAAGGTTCATAACCGCCGGTACAGAATTGCGAATGGGAAATTTTTAGTTCTCCAGGCATTAATCAATGCCCCAATCAATCACCGAACACTCCAAGTTGCCTCAAAAGCAAAGCCGATGAATCCTATCCATTAATATATGGACCCTGTAGTACATTGGACCCCAAAATGCTAAGCCATCTAATTTCATTGGAAGATAATATTGAGACACTCGCCGCAGGAGTGGTTCTTCTTCTTGCCAACAACAATAGGGACTCAAAAGCGAAATCAGTTTGCTTGGACATTCTTAAACAAGCTGGAATCAAGTCCAATATATGGAGTATCGTGAAGTTACGCTACTAGAGTATGCGTGGCAGTTTCTTTACCCAGAATTGGTTAACGAGAAAGCATTAAATGCAATCAGAAATGTCTAAAGCCTTATAGGTTATTTAGGTGTTTATTTTTTATTGATTGATATATTTGCCTAACGAATCTACCTACGGCAAAAAGCAATTTGGATAATATCATCGGGATTTCTGTTGCTTCGTGGCGATGTAATCAGAAAATCTATTACCGACGACGGGGCGCACTTGCAATTGGATGCGCCCTTTATCGTGATGTGGGAGCAGGGACTAATGTGACCAGCAATTGGGGAAGCCGTAGAGGTGGCGGTATCCTGAAAGTGGAAGGTGATTCGTCGGAAAACAAATCGTTCTTTTACCCGTCCATCCTTAACCGGTGAGATTTCTCCTTGAAATATCACATGAATTTATTTTTGTTATAATATAGGTGACCAATATTAAGTATTTGGCCTATAATAGTCCGAAAACACTACATAACTAAAGAAAGTAAGGAGATCAGCCTTGGTAGATACACTGGAACCAGATACCAATGTCCATATTTATTTAGAGAGCATCGGAGATACGCCACCTCTTTCTTTTGAAGAAGAGGCAGCGCTAACTATCAGAATCCGGGGAGGGGACCGTGGAGCGCGTGACAGATTGGTCACGGCGAACCTACGTTTTGTGGTATCAGTAGCAGCCAAATTCCGAGGTAGGGGCGTGCCGTTTGCTGATTTGATCTGTGCTGGTAATGTGGGGTTAATCAAGGCAACTGAGAACTTTGACGAAACCCTCGGGTTTAAATTTATTTCATATGCAGTATGGTGGATTCGCCAGGCGATACAGCAGACTATCTATGAATACACCCGGATAGTACATCAACCGTGGAACCGAATTACGATGATGGGGAAAGTCACAAGATTTAAGGCCGAATTCCGACAACTAAGGGAGCGATCACCGACAGACAGAGAACTCGCAGAGGAATTTGAGTGCGAGGAAAGTAAGATCCGTGGGCTCTTGGTCTCCTCCCAATTTGAAAAATCTCTCGATAGTCCCATTAATGAAGAAGGCCGATCTCTGTCAGACATTTTGGAGGATGGATCTCAAGAATCGCCCGATGCTGGTGTGATTCAAATGTCCTTAATCGAACGCATGGCCGAGGTTGTCGCCACCTTAGATGAGCGCGAATCAGATGTCATAAACCTCTATTTTGGGTTAAGCGGGGAAGGGAAAACACTCCAGGAAATAGGTGAAAAGTTCGGCTTAACCCGTGAGCGCGTTCGGCAGATAAAGATGAAAGCGCTGAAAAAAATGAGATTTAGGCTCAAAGAAAAAGAAGTGGACCTAGTTTAAATTTAATCTACAATATTGATTCCCCACCGCACCATCATTATGATGGTGATTTTATCTTGTTCGCTGCATGATCATTGGCCAAGTAAGTATCCTATTCGTAATGTCCTCCAGTTACGAAAAAGCACACCAATTTTGGTGATGAGGTTTACATGGTGAGGTAGAGTAGCTTGCAAAAACAGCTATACGGTTCTGTAGACCCAAGCATAAATTTCCAAATTCATTGCAAAGTTGGTCGATTAAGGCATTGGATTACATTAGATGAAGATGTCATATTTGATTTCCCTGGTGATTTTCAATTTTCCGAGGATAATTCACCTGAAATTAGCGATGGTTCTGAAAAATGGGATATGATAAATGAGTATATCAGCACTCCTGATCCGTTGGCTCCCCAAATGAGTATTGCGAATGATAATTGGGGCCTTGCGGACATTTTAAAATCTGCTGATAAAAGGATTCCCACTAGAATAATGGCAAGTTTGTTGTCTAATATGGACTGCGACAAGCGAGTAAACATTGATATCGCAAAAATAATGCCCCGGAAGATTCTAACGGAGTTAGAGACTTCCGGGGCATTATCCAAACGATTACTAGAGTCTTGCTTCCGCAAGATTCTAGTAAAGAATTAGATATGAACATTACTTTATCAGAAGAAAAGAAAAACACAGCGTTGCTCGGGCTGCAGCATTTGTTTCGCGATAGCTTCGATGAGGATTTGAGCCAATTCCAGGCAGAGATACTATTAGAGTTCTTTGTCTCGGATTTGGGACCAACGGTTTATAATCAGGCGATAAGAGATGCGAGAGACTTTATGCTTCTCAAATTGGAGGATTTAGATGCGATTTTGAAACAACGATTTACCTGGTGGAATGCGGTGCGAAGATCAATAATAAGGAAACAACGGAAGGTTCGACACCTCTTGCTTGGGCAATCAGGAATAAGGACGAGAGGTTGGTAAAGTTCTTGGAGTCGGATGGTGCACATCGATGAGATAACACAAACAGACTATTCGTACTGAAGCCTCCATTACCACTATGGGGGCTTCTATTGGTTCTATCTTAATGTTGGATAAGTAACCTACCTGAATTTTGAATGACCCCATCGTTTCAATAACTTACCAGGAAACCACTTGTCTAGATGAAAAGTACTCCCTGTACCTCTCTTGAGGATAGTCGAATACCTTTGGCCGTCTTTCCTCGGATTGGATAATCTGAGATGGCGAAATTTTCTTCTAAAATTCTCACTCTTGGTTTTGGTTTATACTTTACCTTGACATTGACATCTGGTTCGATGGTGAATTTAAGCACTTTACAACCAGTGGGCACAAGTTCATACCCTTTATCGAGGATGAATTTGTCTAAGGTGCAGCGTTTAATACATGGATATCCGGTCTCAATTTCGCGGTATATGACAGTGTAAATACGATTTGCATCTACAAAATCGCAAAACAACATCTCTTTATCCACGAAAAGCCTGTCAGGAACATCAACCCAGGAATAAAGGCCATTTTTCTTTATGACTAAAATCCGGTCGTAAGTGGAAACCTCGAATTGGACAGTCCCATTTACATCATATCCCAGATATCCTCCAGACTTATCGTACCGAAGCTTCAGGTTGCGCTGAGCTGCTTCTCGGGCTTCGATTTGATCAAATGATCCAATTTCTGTTTTCCTTTGAAAATTTTCACTGTGCTCATCAACTAAATATTCAAGGTAGTCAGTCGTAAAGCTAATGATGTTATCCAGGTTTGTTCGAATCTCTTTTAATCTCGCACGAATCTCTCGCATCTCCCGCTTAGCTTTATTTATATCGTACAGTGAAATACGACGGATTGGTATTTGCAACAACGCGTCGATATTTTCTTTTGTAACCTGCCGGCGGATCAGTGATTGAAAGGGTTTCAGACCACTGTCGACCGTTGTGTGAATTTTGTCCGCTTCTGTGACTTCCTCTATCTCTTTATAAACTCTATTTTCGATGAAAATCTGTTCGAGAGTCTTGGCATGTAGTCTGTCTCGCAGATGGCCCTGTTCAATTTTCAGTTCTCCCTTCAAAGTTTCGACAAGGCAATCTGTATTGTATTTAAGGATTTCTGTAATAGACGTGAGATGGGGCATCCGGTCTTTTATCACCAGCGCGTTAACGCCGATTGATTTTTCACAGTCGGTGAAGGCGTATAGTGAATCAACGACTTCCTTAGCCTGAATGCCTCTACTTAGTCGGATTTCGATTTCAACACTTTCGCCTGTAAAATCGCTGATTCCAGAAGCTTTTATTTTGTCCTTGCGTATTGCACTTTCTATCGAGGTGATCATAGATTCAGAAGTTACACCATAAGGAAGAGATGTTATTACAATGCGTCTTGGGTCCTTTATATCTAACGTTGCTCTGGCAAGCACCTTCCCATTTCCATCATGATATTCGGTAACATCAACCAGCCCTCCAGTCGGAAAGTCTGGGAAGATTTCAAAGGCTTGGCCATGGAGGTAAGCTATCTGCGCTTTTAGCAGTTCTATCAGATTATGTGGGAGAAGCTTAGTGGACATGCCCACTGCTATTCCTTCAGCACCTTGGGCTAGGAGGATGGGCAATTTAGCTGGATAACTGGTGGGTTCCTTGTTACGACCGTCGTATGAATCTTCAAATTCTGTAATTTCGGGATTGAATAAAATATCACGTGCAAGTGGCGTAAGTCGACATTCGATATATCTGGGCGCAGAGGCCGCATCGCCAGTAAGAATGTTTCCAAAATTTCCCTGTTTCTCAATAAGGAGATCTTTATTTGCCAAGTTAACAAGAGCTCCGAATATGGATTGATCGCCATGAGGGTGAAATCTCATAGTTGAACCAACAACATTTGCTACTTTATGGAATTTTCCATCATCCATCTCATGGAGAGTGTGCATTATCCGTCGTTGGACAGGCTTTAACCCATCGTTTATATCTGGAATAGCACGATCTTTAATGACATAGGAAGCATGTGCCATATAATATTCATCAAACAGTTTGTCGATAAGGGCCATTTTTTCATTCCTTTGAAGATAAAGGGTTTCTCGGTCCGAATTTAATCAATGGTGGCCTTAGATGCAAGAGTGGGCTCTCTGTAAAATTATTGACACCTCAGAACCTCTGGTTCATATTAAAATGCGACTTGGTCGCACCCCCGAGATAGAAGCCTCCAGTACCATTATGGGGGCTTCTATTGGTTCTACCTTAACGTTGGATATATTGTCTTCTGATATCCACACGGAACAAGAGACAATTGTGGCCACTTATGAGTGCCACTTAACATTTCTAACATTAAGACTGAGGGTCAATGTCGAAATGGAAATAAAGGATCAGCAGGCACGTGACACGATTGCGAATGTTCTAGACCGGAACATGATGGTATTAGCCGGTGCTGGTGCGGGAAAAACCTATGCCCTCGTGCAGCGGATGGTGAATGCGGTGAAGTGCGGGTTTTTTGAAGTTGACGAAATGGCTGCGATCACATTTACACGTAAAGCTGCTGGAGAAATGCGAGGCAGATTTTACAGCGAATTACACGCTTGTAGCAACGGTGGAGAGGACGATGAAGCGCAAAGAATTCAAAAGGCACTGGGAAAAATAGACCAATGTTTCATTGGTACCATACATTCCTTTTGCAGCCAACTATTGTGCGAATGTCCACTGGAAGCGGGTCTGCCTCCCGATTTTACTGAAATTGATCCAAGAGAAGAGCAGGTTATGCGAAGGGAGGCTTGGGATAGGTATGTACAACAGGCGTTTTTCAATGATGACCAAAGACTGAAAGAATTCGAATTGTTAGGAATGCAAACGGGGGAGTTCTATGAGTTTTTCGAAAAAAGGTGCCAATACAGCGACATTGCACTCAGGACTGAGGAGGTTGAAAAGCCCAACCTGGATGATGTAATCCAGGAAACCAGATCTTTTATGGATCTTGTAAGTTCCAATTTGCCGGACCCTATGCCAGGGAAACAGGATGGCATCCAATCAGCTTTAGAACGAGCTCAGCTATTTTTAGCCAATCGAGGCCTTGAGTCTGATCCAGATCGCATTCTGTTCTTGAAAATTTGGGCAGGAAAACTTGGAGTAACGCTTAAAAACTGGGCTCCTGCACAAGAATTTGCAAGATCCCTCCGTGATGATTTATTGCCTCACTTTCAAAACGATGTTATAGAACCCGTTTTAGTCCAATGGCGTCAATATCTGTATCCCTATGTCTCTTCATTTGTAGACGATGTTGTAAGAGATTACGCCGAAACACGCTATAAAAATGGTCATCTCACCTTTCAGGATTTGTTGGAATCAACTGCTGAACTGTTGCGGGAAAACTCAAATATCCGCCAACACTTTCAAGATCGTTACAAATGTCTATTGGTAGATGAATTCCAAGATACCGATCCGATTCAGGCGGAATTGGTAATGTATCTATGCGGTAAAAATGTTGAAGAAATAGACTGGCGTCGAATTATCCCCCGGTCAGGAAGCCTATTCTTAGTCGGGGATGGTAAACAGTCGATCTATAGGTTCCGCCGTGCAGATGTCGACACATTTAAATTGATAAAAAATCGAATCCACGATACCGATGGAGAGGTAGTGAGTTTAAATACCAACTTTAGGTCAACAGGAAAACTCTGTGATTGGATCAATTCAGCATTTGATCCCTTGTTTTCTAGTCATAATGAGGCTTATCAGGCAGAATTTAGTCCTATGCTCAAATACAGGCCAGATGGTCAAGATGACTTTGCTGTAAGGAAACTATCGATTGAAAAAGTATATCGCAATAATCGCAGGGACATTGTAATCGAAGATGCAGGGCGCATTGCGAATTTTATTTCGTCGGCGATAGAAGGCGACACTGAATTTAATACTGTTGGGGGCGGTGATGTTTTTACTGCAAATACTTCACCTAGCGATTTTCTGATCTTGGCTCGTACATCTGGTTATTTGTCCTATTATGCAGAGGCTCTGGAGGCGAGGGGGATTCCTTTCGATATTACCGGAGGGACCCAACTTGGTGGCACAAACGTGCTACACACTCTATTGGATTTTTTTGAGACTTTGGATAACCCCGATAATCCTCTCACTTTTCTGGCATACTTACGTGGGGAATTGGTAGGCGCAGGCGACGATGCCTTATATGCCTTCAAAAAATCGGGTGGTGTTTTTAATTGGCAGGCAGACTTGCCAAGCGATTTAGATTCGGAGATTCTGAGGATGTTCGAAATAGCGGTTGACCATTTAAAAAGAGGGTTTATTTGGATGCAGTCCATGACACCTGGAGCTGCTATTGAAAAATGTATAGACCACTTGGGTATTTTGTCATTTGTCCGCGGTCAGCCAATGGGGGCTACAACCGCGGGTAATATCCTCAGAATCCTGGCCCTTATTAAGGAGTGGGGGGCAAAAGGATATCACTGGGGACAGATTATAGCGGAACTCAGGGAACTCAGAGACGATCCGGAATACAGAATTGGGCAAATGACTTTGAATTTTGGACAGGAGGGAGTTGTCCGAATTATG
>Ga0315338_1001663_pt1 | contig 26106 bp, 20 predicted proteins | sample ASW8metaG_FD_204518 | JGI IMG/M metagenome (GOLD analysis project Ga0315338, IMG submission 204518) | Ammonia-oxidizing marine archaeal communities from Monterey Bay, California, United States - ASW #8 | ecosystem: Environmental > Aquatic > Marine > Coastal | place: USA: California | collected... | reverse complement strand
GCCGATGCCGACGATTGTCCCGTTTTGCCTGGCAAATAGTAGCTGCTTACGGGCAAATTGCCCTGGACTTACCCGGCTTATTTCGACTTGAATACTCGCTATTGCGTTTAGCAATAGAATCGACTGACGCTGGACGTTATTATTCTAGTAGGGGTGTGAAATTCTGAAATTGGATCGGTGAGTGTTTAGGCATGACCATTGAGATTCAGTGTCCCGGCTGTAGTGCAATCTTGCGAGTGAGCGAAGAGCTTGCTGGGCAACAGGGGAAGTGTCAACACTGCGGGAAGTCGATCACCGTACCTTCTGGTTCGGGAAATCGCAGCAAGAAACTTAGCTTGGCGGATGCGACACCAGACGACATGGCCGCTGAGCTTTCTCGTCGGGATCGCAGCGCGGTGCTCGTGATGTTTGATACGCCCGACTCGGGTGTCTATGAATTGCGCGACTTGATGAACGCCAAGGTACGCTGCTATTCCACCAATGATATGGACGATAGCAAGACGTTGCAGGCTCTTGGTAGTCTGGGTCGGATTGCTCAGGGAATCGATCAGAGTCGGGAACCGGATTCGGTGCTGATGAACGAAAAGCTCCTCGATTTTAAGGGTGATCGACTGGGGATGAGCCTTGCTGATTTTAAGAAAAAGTACAAACGCAAGACAGGCGGGATTGGCATGGCGTTGCCGTGGTGTTCTAGCGATAGTCCAGGGCAAAGGTTGCAAGGATTGCTTTCTGAAACGTGGCACTCGAAGTGTGGCATCGTACACGCACGTATAGATCTACCGGTGGAAAACAATTCGCCAACGGTTGCAGGTGTCAAAACAGAGCTTTTTCTTTATCAATTTATTGATGCACGCCTATTTCGTATGACGGCATTCTTCGACACAGATTCTTTTCATCTGGTCCGTGAGGCGGTGATGGAAAAGCAAGGTACACCGACGAGCGAAGTTGCGGATCCGGTGCAGTTTGTTTGGGACAACGGCGTTTGTGCGGCCCAGCTAATACGGGGCAAGGTTCGGCCCAAGCGGGCTTCGATGCTTCACTATGTGCATAACCGACTCTTTAAAGAGATGGAGCAACGTGCACCGAACATAACTGAAGATTTATAGTAGGGGTGTCTGCAAGACCTAATCAGATTGATTTGAGAAGCAGAAAACTACTGTAGCCGAGCAAGCCTCCCAAGGGCAATGTCGTCACCCAGGCGATGAGAATCGCGGCGATAGTTTTCCAGCGAGCCCCGCCATTGATGGTGCCGATTCCGAAGATTGCCCCGCAGCTAACATGAGTGGTCGATACAGGCATGCCGAGCTTGCTGGCGCCGATGATGATGACGCTGGCCAGGGCATTGGCGGTAAAGCCTTGTCCAGGATTCATCTTGGTGATCTTCTGGCTCATGGTTTCTGCCACTCGACGTGCGCTTAGTAATCCGCCTACGGCAATCACCAGCCCTACCGCCACGCAGGCCGAAAAGCCACCGAATGCAGGAGCAACTAACAGTAGGGCTGCTATTTTTGGCGTATCGTTCAGACCACGGGCGAAGCTCACAATGCCAGCAGAGAGAAAATGAAGTTTGTCGAGCAAGGCAGCTGCTTGAATTCCTAGCACGCTCCCAGAGTAACGGTTGTTGCAACTGGCGGTCGAACCGGTGGTTAACGTCCAGTGTTCGACTTTTTCTAATAGGAGGTTGGGGGTCGATTGCAAATTAACGATCTCTTTGACCTCGGAGCCGACGCAGATGCAGGTTTCTTGGGTTACCCCAAACTGAGTACGCAAATACTTGAACGCTGGGTAAACAACGATCGTCGCAGCCATCGCGATAAACGGACTGACAATGAGCGGCGTGAGAAGTTTACCTACGAGGATGCTGGAATTGATGGACGAAGCGGCGGCCAAACCAGAGCCAAGGAGGGCGCCAATCATTGCATGCGTCGTGCTGACCGGCATGCCCAATCGCGTGGCGAGCAGGACCGTACATGCTGCTCCAAGGGCAACAGCGGCAACATAAGTAGGATCTGAAACCAGGCTTTCGTCGACCAGCCCCTTTCCTTTGAACGCTTTGATCAGCTGACCGGCAAGGAAAATTGCCGTAACCGAGCCCATCAGGGTAGTGACGGTAGCCCAGGCCAAGGCTCCCGAGAACTCGGTCGTACCGCTACCAAAGAGAGTGGCCACGCCTTTGAAGTTGTCGTTGGCGCCGTTGGCATAAGCCAAGGCAACAACGGCTAGCAGGACAGCAATGGTGAGAGTCATAAGGTGAGTCCGGAGGAATTTCGTATCGTGAGCTGAGGATAGTAATTGTCAGCCAGTATACAAGATTAGAGCTGTCCTTGTGTGTTGTAGCGTACACAGGCGGGGAATTGAAACGGGAATACGAATAGTTTACCGATAGCATCACCGGCTAGTAACTACATGAAAATGAACGTAACCTAGCCTTCGATAAATGATTGAGTAGGAAGGCATCTTGCTTGGATTGTTAGTGTCCAAGTAGCAAAAAATACTAACTGCCGTTAGAGATAGGACCAAGGTGCCAAGAGTGTTGTCTGCGTGGTAGTCAATCCTATGATTGTTTTTATGGCGGACTAGGTTGGTCGATGGATGGGGGAGGACCCTTACGCCGATGACAGCCCGACCTAGTCTGTCTGGGCTTATCTAGTAATTCTTATCTTTAGATTCGTGCTGCATTCTTCAGGGGATGTTCTAGCAGTGCTGCTGTGTAGCTAGACGGTGTATCTCCCCAGAATTTTTACAGGCTAAATATTGAGTATGGCTAATGACGGGTATCAGCTTTAGACAAAAAACAGAATGTCTAAAAGCATCGGGGCTAGCTAATTTCCTGTGGTATTCCCGTCGGCGCGATCGGCACTGTTTGAAAACACGTCGCCATCGATGTCGTAGTCGAGAGCTTCAACATGTCCATCGACAAATGCCATATGCCAGGAGCCAGCATGTGCACTGCCAAATTCTCGGCTCTCAATGTAAAGCAGGTCTGGGGCGCAGTCGCTTTGGCCATTTTCTAGTTTTTGTGCGGCACGTATCGTGTTGGTGTTTGAGCCAACAGCCCAATTTGCCTCGTCACCCTCTCCTAAACCGTCTAGGTATTGCCCTGGCGACAGATTCTTTTCTCCCGCCATATAGGTATTTGCGGTGCCGTCTTCTACGTTTTGCAGGCGAACCTCGCTCCTTTGGAAGGTCACACCGTTCGCAGCTAGATTGCTTAAGTTGTTTTTCAGCCTCCATTTATAAATAGGACTTCGTCGTTCTACCCAGTCTTGAACTGCATGAAGTGACCCTGGATACTCACTGGCACTGGAGTAGGTGTCCCAGTCTCTGGTCGTACCGCCGCAAGCCGCGTAATCGACTTTGCCTACATATCTGCCAGTGTATGTTAATTGTCGCGGGTGCATTGCTCCGCTAGGTATAGCTGAATCGTCTTTCAAGACGTTAATCAAGTCAGGAGGGTCAACCTCGGGAAAGACTCCGTACCGCCGCGAGGGGCAGTTCCACCAGCTGCGGGATTGGTCGAGCATTGCCCTCGCACCTCGGAATTGCTTCTCTGTATGCACCCACTCCTCTCCGTCTGAAGGTAAGTTATGCAACGCTACATCTTCGATGAACGGCAAAATGTTGTAGACCCAGCCGCCAGGTTGATCTTCGCCGAAACCTCGATCGGCATCTCCTACCCAACGAACGGCCCATCCGCCTGTGGGGAGATGTCCAATGGACGATTCATGATTTAAGAAGGCGGTGCCTATTTGTCTCAGATGGTTTTTGCAAGTAGTGCGTCGCGCGGCTTCTCGGGCAGCTTGGATCGCTGGTAATAGTAGCGCTACTAAAATGCCAATAATGGCAATCACGACTAACAATTCGACAAGTGTAAATGCAAGCCGAGAAGCTTCGCTCCGTGATCGATGGATCGGTGGCATGTCACTTACCTCTTAAATTGAAATTATCGAAAACTTGTATCAAAAAAGATCTCCAAAAGAGAATGAGATCAATTTTGCCCCGTAATCACATGTACATAGAAGGTTGGCCTCAACCGCTGTTCAATAGTCTCAAAAAGGTTTCAGGTTGATTATGACAGTATAGACACGCCGGTAGAATATGAAAATTGTATATGTAGCTCTGAGATTTTCTTCGATAGTTATGTGCACACTGTAAAAAGCGGTGAATATCTGCATTCTGCAGGGGGACAGAGCAAAAAGCGAACTAGCTCAAGTGTCGTGTGGCTTAATAAGTACAAAGTATATTTCTTGTTTTGCATAGTTTATAACCAGATGTCGGGAGTAGAGGTTTATTCGGAATAGCGATCAATTTCTGGCATTCAGGAGAGATATACCATGGATAACTCGACGTCACGGCGAAAGTTTATGCAAAGCGCTAGCTTAGGTACGGCTGCCTTGGGGTTGAGCGGGGCAGCCCTCGCTCAGCAAAAGCAGAAGCCCATTCCAGGGTTCGAAGAAGCGCCCACCGACCCGGAACTCTCAACAAATTGGAAGCCGATCTCAGATCGAAAAATCCGTGTTGGAATTGTTGGCTACGGCACCTGTCGTTTCGGAGCAGCCTTTAGTTTTCAGGATCACCCGAATGTTGACATTGTGGCAGTTAGCGATTTGTTTCCTGACCGCTGCGCCGAACTAGCCAAGGCATGTCGTTGTGAAAAAACTTATCCGTCGCTAGAAGAGCTAGTCAAAGACGATAGCATTGAGGCAGTGTTTGTTGCTACTGATGCTCCCAGTCATGCTCGGCATTGCATCGAAGTATTGCAACATGGTAAGCATGTTGCTTGTGCGGTCCCAGCTGTTTATGGGTCCCTTGAAGATGCCGAGAAATTGTTCGAGGCTGTCAAGAAAAGTGGCCTCAATTACATGATGTTCGAAACATCAAGTTACCGACCCGACTGCTACGCGATGCAGAAAATCTACCAAGCCGGAGGTTTCGGCAGGCTCGTATATTCAGAAGGCGAGTACTACCACTATCACAGCCACCAGATCGGGTCGTACAAAGACTGGCGTGTTGGTTGCATTCCCTTGTGGTATCCAACACATTCCACTGCTTACTATGTGGGAGTCACCGGCAAGTCATTCACTTCAGTATCTTGTACTGGATCAAGCGCAGGATTCGAGTCGTGGCAGCCCGGCGTCAACCAGTACGACAACGTTTTTACCGATCAGATCGCTCTCTTTCAGACGGCAGAAGGTGGGACTTCTCGTATGCTTATGTGCCTTGGCATCCACAGTAAAGGAGGCGAGACAGGACGCGTGTTTGGTGAAAAAGGCTGGATGGAAGGTACCAACTACCGGGGAACGATGGAAAAATTACCCGACATCTCGCGCCCGCCACTCCCGCCAACTGTTAAGGCCGGCGGACACGGAGGATCGCACGGACAACTGATGAATGAGTTTGTTCTTTCAATTCTGGAAGACCGTAAACCGATGGTCGATATTGCACAGTCGCTGAACATGACTGTCTGCGGTATTGTAGCCAATCAATCTGCGCTCAAGGATGGCGAACGCATGCTGGTGCCCCAGTACATTCTATAGGTGTCGTGTGCACCAGATTTTACCACTATTCGGCATTGTACGCTTTGCCCCTGTTTGTTTTCTCGTTTGGAAGGCCTCGATGATACCCTACCTCAAAATCTCAACTTCTCTTTGTTTGCTAGTCATCTTGGCCACGTTTGCTAGGGCAGCCGAGGAGCCGCTTGATTTCGAGGGAGTAACGGAACAGCATGTAATGGTGCCTATGCGGGATGGAGTGAAGCTTTCGGTATATCTTTACCTGCCAAAAGGGGAAGGCCCCTGGCCTGCCCTGCTCGAACAACGCTACGCCAGCGCCCGCGGTACCAGTACGCGTAAGCAGTTAGCAGAACTTGCTTCGCACGGCTATGTTGTAGCTCTGCAGAATTTTCGCGGCACTCAGCTTTCTGAGGGGCGCTATGTTGGCTATCGAGCATTAGGCTGGGGCGAACAGCAGGATGGCTACGATACGGTCGAGTGGTTAGCAAAACAGCCTTGGTGCAACGGAAAGGTTGGGACGTTCGGAAGTTCACAGGCCGGGTTTGCACAGAATTTTTTGGCCGTCACGCAGCCGCCGCATCTAGTCTGCGAATATATGATCGACACGGGTTTAAGTCTTTTTCAAGAGGGCTATCGCATCGGCGGTGCGACTCGCCCCGAGCGGTTCAAAGGGATGGCCGCGGTTTGCCGAGACCCAGCGGATAACGACCGGATATTAGCCGAGTGGTTTCAACATCCAACTTACGACGAGTACTGGGCCGACGAGGATTGCTCGCTGCATTTCGACAAAATGAACGTCCCCTGCTTTACGGTCGGCAGTTGGTACGACTACATGTGTCAGGGATCTGTGGAAAGTTACATTGGCCGGCAACATCAAGGTGGGCCGAAATCGCAGGGCACGCAACAATTGCGGATTGGTCCTTGGCTGCATGGACGATTCAATAAGCAGAGCAAAGTTGGTGAGCTCCATTATCCAGAAAATGCCAATTTCGAGTTGCTCAGCCACATGGTGCGTTGGTTTGACCATTACCTAAAGGGAGTTGACAACGGAGTACAGCAAGATCCGACCGTCAAGTACTATGTGATGGGAGCGGTTGGCGAACCTGACGCACCCGGGAACGTATGGCGTGAAGCCGACGATTGGCCTGTGGCCTCTCGCGAAACCAGTTTCTACTTCCGCTCAAATGGTTTTCTGTCGACTAAGCTTCCAGGCAATTCAGAAGGAGATAGCTCGCTGCTGTCCGATCCATTGAATCCAGCCAAGATCCCCAGTCGCGGTTTTCCTGGGGCACGTGATGCTCGAGCGTTTGAAGAGCAGGAGCAAGTTTTAACTTTTTCAACCGAGGTACTTGCCGAGCCTGTTGAATGGACAGGCAAGGTGCAAGTAGAGCTGTATGTTTCTTCGACAGCAAAGGATACGGATTTCATTGTCCGCATCAGCGATGTTTATCCAGACGGACGGTCGATTTTAATTGCCGACTATGTGCGACGCGCTCGCTATCGAGAAGGATTTGAGAAGGAAGTTTTGATGGAGCCGGGGGAAATTTATCCGGTGAAGTTTCAGGTGGGCTGGTTAAGTCAGATTTTCAACCGCGGCCATCGTGTCCGCGTGACGGTCGCCAGCACGGGGGCCCCCTTCTACGAACCCAACCCAAACACAGGTGAGCCACTCACAATCGAGTTCCCCAAAAAAACGGTCGTCGCCACAAACAAGATTCATCATAACGATAAATATGCGTCAAGAATCATCGCGCCGTTAGTTGTGGAGTAGGCGCGGTGGGATTTCAAGGGAGTGAAACCGAACTCTTGCACGATATCTTTGCACTACAAAGGTCGATTTAATTGAATGCGGCATTGCAAAGTCTATTTGCAAGAAGGCGATTTCCCTTTGAAAATAAGGCTTATTTTTGTGCCCTGTAGGAGTCGAACACCTTGTAAAAACAACGGGGAAAACGGCTCCTCCTAAAACAGGCGACGTAGAATCCGACGTAAAGGGTCTCGATTTATTAATCATGCCACCGGAGTTATGTGCTGATGTGCAAGCCTGGCCAAAACTAACTAAGACCGTGATTGCCGCCATCTTTGGGTGCGTAGGAAAAGCTTTGTTGGAGCGAAGAGACAGAATCGCAAGCTTTGGAGATCACATAGCACGCTGGATTCAATATAGGTAAATTCCGTTCCCGTTCAGCAACAGGCACATCCTGATGCAACTGCTTTGAAGCAGTCGTAGAGTCCGCTACGGACTAGACTGCTAGGGATTGGGCCGCTTGATATTTTTTAGATATTTGAAAATGTCGCTCTCCGTGGTCAGGATGAGCGTGGTATCGAGATCTAGCATTTCTTGGTACGTTTCCATGGTCTTCATAAACCCATAGAATTCGACCGATTCGGGGCTTGAATTGTATGCATCGGCATAAATCTGTGTTGCCTTTGCATCTGCGGCACCTTGAATTTCTTGAACGCGTTTGTATGCCACCGACTCGATCTCCAGTAGGTCGCGTTCCATCTTGCCTAGAATCTTTGCAGCTTCGCCTTCTCCTTCAGAACGAAACCGTTCGGCAATCTGTTCGCGTTCGCTGATCATCCGCTCGAAAATTTGCTTACGCACACTTTCGTTGTAGTTGATCCGTTTGAACCGAATGTCTAGCAACTCGATGCCAAAGTCGGCAAGCTTGCTCGCGGCCTTTTCAAAAATCTCTTCTTCGATTTTTGCCCGCCCCTTTGTGATGGGATACAGCATGCCGATATTCCCAGGTGCGTCGACCAAGGCAGCGTCCTGAGCTGGTTTGCGATCCTTGGTCGTTCGAATCACTTCGATCAGTTCGTGCTTTGCGATGGCGTTGCGGGTTTCGCTGCCGAGTATGTCATCCAACCGCGACTGGGCGCTGCGTTCGTCTCTTAAACGAAGAAAATATTGTTTGGCGTCCCTAATTCGCCAACGCCCAAATGTATCGACCACAATGTAGGTTTTGTCTTTGGTTGGCATTTCGTTGGGATAGCCATCCCATTCCAAAATTCTCTTCTCGATGCGCGTGACTTCCTGGACAAACGGCGTTTTGAAGTGCAGGCCCGCTGCCGTCACTGGATCGCCCACAGGCTTGCCAAACTGAGTGATAATAATCTGTTCGGTTTCCGACACCGTGTACGCGGCGTTGAACACCAGAAAGGCGACTACCGCGAAAATGGCAATCAATAGATACTGGAATAATGGTTTCATCGAGGGTTCCTTTGTGCGTCGGGCGACACCCGCTTCGCGTCGGGCGACAACTGCAACAACGGCAATATCTGGCTGGCGTCCTCATCAATGATGATCTTTTTGCCCAGTTTTGGAATGATCTCTTGCATGGTTTCGATGTAGATGCGTTGCTTCGTCACTTCAGGCGCTTTGAGATATTCAGCCAACACCGCATTGAACCGCGACACGTCGCCTTCAGCCTCGTTGACGCGTTTCAACGCGTATCCCTCGGCACCTTGAATTTTTTGTTCTGCTTCTCCGCTAGCGCGAGGAATCACTTTATTGTATTCGCCGTTCGCTATGTTAATCAGCTTTTCACGTTCCTGCTGAGCTTGGTTGACCTCGTTAAATGAAGGTTGAACCAGGAGCGGCGGATTGACATTCTTTAACTGAACTTGATCGATGCTCAATCCGAGTTCGTACTTATTCACCAAAGCTTGCAATTGCGTGAGCGCTTCGGCCTCGATCTCTTGCCGTCCTACGGTAATCACTTCGTCCACCGTGCGATCGCCAACGACCGTCCGCATGACCGATTCAGAAATGTCGCGCAGCGTATCGCTAGGATCGCGAACATTGAACAAAAATAATTGTGGCTCGCGAATACGATATTGGATAATCCACTCTACCGTCGCCGCGTTGAGATCACCAGTAACCATACTGCGTTCTTCTTCCGACTCCGACGAATATTGCGACCGATTCGTAGCGCCCGAAGTGCCAAAACCAAATTCCTGTTTCAGCTGACGCTTCACCTGCACAATCGACACCTTATCGATGCCAAGAGGAAATTTATACCGCAGACCAGGATCCACCGTCTTCACGTATTTGCCAAAGCGAAGAACAATCCCCTGCGATTCGGCTTGCACCGTGTACACCGACGTGAAAATGACAGCGACTGCCAGAATACCCAAGCCGATCCACAAGAGATGGGACCGACGTATTTCATAGCCTCGCCATTGTTCTGTATCAAAATCCATTCGACTAACCGAGGGTTTGGGAGATGTTTACAATTACTTAAAAATGCTGCTGCTGATGCGCTATGCCAAGAACTCAAATTCGTCTGCATGTCTAGCCAACAAGTTCACGCTGACTTCCCGACTGGGAAATGAAGGGACCATAGCGACTCAAGTATAGGTCGTTTTGCAGGGGCACGAGTGCCGTTCAAGCGAGAAAGCCCATCCCAGATGACCTATCTGCCTCGCTCGCCGCTGCATAATCGCCGAAGTTCGCCAATAGCAACAACTTACGTCAGAGTCCTACCCCGGGATTTCCCATATGGATCTGCTCCAGGCTTGCAATATCACCCATTGTAACAGCATACGCCATCTGCTCATGGAATATCCTATATTACACGAGGAACAGAATGCCAGCCCTTCAAATCAGGAGTTCAGAACTCTACGGGTGAAATTTCCTTCCCCTGAAACTCCACCTACTACGGGCTGTATCGCAATTCTTTGGAGATTGCTCGCTGCAATTCTTCATGACTATTTGCTCTGATCGACTACTGGGCGCATGCCAGGGGTTGCCCGTACATTAGCAGACAGTGCTGGGGTATCTCCAGGCTGACAGAGGTATCATCTTTTGTTGGCATACGACGACCATTGGTCAGCCATTCAGCAATTAGGCGGTCGTATTCGGCTTTGCTGACTTTGGTCCCATGGGGACTAGGTAATGGTCTTTGCCATTAAGGGTAACGATGGCTTGCCTAGAAGCCTTGTGGAGGCGGTATATCGGCGGAGAATTTCCAAGCTTTGGCATAGTGCAGTCTCCTAATCTGAGGCTAAAAACGGTATGTACCGTTTTTCTCAAGGATTTGAAGCCGCACTGCCGGACGTCGGCATGTAACAGAAGTCGTTGTTTCAGCTCTACTTACAAGAAGTGCTCCCTGTAGGAATCGAACCTACAACCTATTGATTAAGAGTCAATTGCTCTGCCAATTGAGCTAAGGGAGCTAATTGGTTGCTGGGCATTGTAGCGGATTGGGCCGCGTCGTATCTAGCCCCCGTTTTTGCGGAGTTTTCGACCTCAGAATCGTCTGACGGCTCAAGCTTCATCCGACTTGTCGGTCAGCCTCAAAATCCAAAAAACGAGGGCCCCGATACTCCCAGCCGAAAACAGCGAGAGTCGAAATATCAGCTGTGCCGTGTTGGCATCTGGTGATTTGAAAAATAGGTAGCCGCTAAAGAACATCGAGAAGTAACAGACCCACTCGATCCACTGGGTGAACGTTGTTGGCTGCTTGTCGTTGGACATGGTTTTTTTCTTAGGTTTTACTACGAGTCTGCTGGGTGGTCGTCTAGTCGTTGTATCGGACATTAGGTTCCTTGACGCACATCTCTTCAAATTCTTCCTTTGTGAACTTGTGCCAAATTGACTCATACCCTCCAACAACTTTGTCCCAATTGCCAGTTTCCCAAGACAGTGACGTTGAAAGTAAATCACGGAGGGTGGATTTGATACTTACACTAGATACTTTCTCTGGGATGCCCTCAATTACTTTCAATGAAGTTGTGGCAGTATCGTAGTCATTGATAGACCAAATTAAATGAAACTGTACTGTAGTTTCATCCACCATGCGTATATCGATAGATGCACGGCCACCTTTTGGATGAGAGAAACGAAGTGACCAATCTCTCGAGTCGTGGTAGTACTTATCGACTCGCAAATTATGAGATTTCGCAAATTCAAAAATGTCGTCAGCTAACGGTGCAAAAAAAATTCAAGCTTGGGAAAAATTTTGGACCATTCAGGGTCGCCATTAGGCATTGTTTTGATTCTCTAAAAAAATTTGTGCTGGCACTGCAATAACAAGAATAAATCTAAAAAAATCGTAACAGTAAACATACAGAGTATCGGCAATCCTCAGGCTTACGTCAAATTCATGCTGGACTAAGGGGCTTCACCTTCTCCGGCCAACGCTTAGCCATAGTGTTCAAGATCGTGTTAGCCATCATGTTATTGGTACATTTTTCCTCAAAAAGTTTACGGCCTTGTTGGGCGAGTTGCTGGCATTGCTCGGGGTTGTCTTTCAGTTCCAGGATGATGCGGGCCAAGGACTTGGCGTCGCCCATCGGGCTGAGTCGCGCGTGCAGGCCGTCTTCGATCAACTCACGTGAGGCGGGCGAGTCACCGGTGATTAAAGGTTTTTGCATCGCCAGGGTATTGTATGCTTTGTACGGTACGACGCGTGAGGCTTTTTCGGTTGTGCCAAAAATGCCTAACGACAGATCGGCTTTGGCGATTAGTTCTACCAGCTCGGCATGGGTGACCCATTCGATGAAGGTGATGTTTTCGAGTCCGGCTTGCTCAGCTTTCTTGCGTATCTCGGGGTAGAGTTGTCCCTTGCCGACAAAGGTGAAACGGATGTCGGGATGATCACGCAATATCTCGACCGCTTCGATTTGCACATCAATACCGTGCAGAGGAATGTAGGAACTGCAAGAAATACAGTCGAACACGCCGTCGTCCTCAAGCCAGGGGCGTGGGTAGAAATTTTTCTCGTCTGTGCCGGGAGGTATGGCCAGGAACTTTGCCGCATCGAGCCGGAATTCCTGGCAGAAATATTTGATGTGCTCGTCGGTGTCGAGCAGTACTAGGCCCGCCAACTTGCAGGACCAGCGGTCAATACAGCGCAAGATGCGAGCCCGTAGCGATTTTTTTAAGTGTAGCCCGCGGTCTTCGATCACAGTGTTGTAGAGCGAATAAAACGCGTCGAAAACAATCGGTTTGCGACGCAATAGCGAAACAAAAAACGCGGGAAACATATCGATATGCCCGATGTATCCGACAAAGATAAAATCATGATCGGGTAGTCGCAGGTAACGATAAATCAAACTGAAATAAGTACGCAGATAGGCCCATGCTTGCGCAATGAGCCCACGACTGGCTCCTTGCAGTTTTTCTTCGTGCGTTGCCCAGACGTCTGCTTGGCAGGCAATCACCTCGACGCCGTTTTGCTCCAGCCCGTTAATAATTGCATTATTACGGGCGTACTCCTCGCCACGCGAGTAAGTGCCGAAGTAGCAGACGCGGAGCTTTTGATTGGGTTCGGCCATGCGGGAGGAAAGGTTTTTGTCGGCTACTAGATTTGTGCGGTTAGCGATCGTCAGCAGTAGAGTTGCGATCTGGCGACTTGCTGTTGCGTTGGAAGTATAGCAACTCTTCGAGATAAATGCGGTGCCGGTTGAGCATGTCGCCGATCATTCCCATGTGTAATAAAATCAAACTCAACGCAAACAGCGTCCCCGCGGTGAAGCCGGTCCACTTGTAAGGCGAGAACATTCCGGTTCGTAAATAGTGAATCGCGAGGAAACCTCCCAAGAGCAGCCCTGGCACCGTTAGCAGCAATGCCATACCGCCAAAGAATTGCATCGGGCGGAAATCGCGATAAACTCGAAATATTATTCGTAGGGTATTGATGCCGTACTGCCACAGGCTGCTCGCGACTCGACTCTTGCCGACTTCTCGGACGCCTCGCACAGGTATCGGAATCTCGGCAATACGCATGTGCTTGAAAGCCAGATTCAAAAACACTTCTTGCGTGTACGTAAACGCTCCCTGCGGATTGAGATTGGCCATAGCACGGCGGCCGTAGCATCGCATGCCGCAAGAAACATCATGAAAGCTCTGTCCGGTGAGCCGCGATATGAGTCGGCTCATCTGATGGTTGCCCCATTTTTTAATTTCAGGCATCACTGGGATTAAAGCCGGGTCTTTGAATCGCGAAGCGGTCACGAAATCCGCTTCGTTGGCAATAATCGGAGCCGTTATTTTGGGAATATCGTTGGGGTCGAATTGCCCGTCCGAGTCGATCGTAACCAGTACATCGACGTGTGTTTCGATGGCGTAGGCCAAAGCGGAATGGAAGGCTGCACCAACACCCCGGCTTTCCGGGTGATGGACAACAGCTGCCCCGGCTGCGATCGCAATTTTTGCTGTGTCGTCCGTGCAGCCGTCGTCGATAACCAGGACATCGATTTTGCTAAAGCCCTCGATGTCTGCGGGGATCGACGCAATCACATTGGCGATGGTCGCTGCCTCGTTCAGCGCAGGCATGGCAACTAAAAGATGCAGGCTCTGGGATGAGTTTTCGGTCTGCATATGGATGGGTTCGCTAACTACGGACATGGCAACCAGGGGCTTCGGCTAAGGATAGATTATTACCGGCTTTGGGGAGCCTCTCACTTAACTTTATCAACCCCCTGGCCAGATGTCATGTATATTGCGTTCGCCGAGATGAGACAACTGCCAGACTGTGCCAGTTACGCAAGCCGTGTGGATTATAACGGGAGCCGATACTGTATTTTTACTGAGCGTGTGCCGTCTTGCTCGATCTTGAAGGAAGCCATCAGGCGGTACGTTGCTGAGAGAGTATTCGGAGGTAAGATAGGTGATATAGATGTTTGAAAAATAGCTGCGAAGTTGTTATCCAAGGTTGTTCAAGTCAGCAGAAAATCCCAGGTGCCCTACCGGACGGTGGAGAGTGATTGTGTCGAGAAAGCAACGCCATCGTCAACCGCTCCAGGAAGCCAAGCTGAAGCAGCATAGCGCTAGTGGTGGGCGGAGGTTCACAGCATTTTCGATACTGCTGATATGTTTGCTCGGGGCAATTTGCTACTCAAATTCTTTGGAGGGGCCTTTCGTCTTCGATGATATTAACAACATCGAGGAGAATCCTTCAGTTCGTGTCACGGCACTCAGTCCGGGGCAACTTTACCATGCTGCAACTGGTGGCCGGGCCCCTCGCCCGGTGGCTTACTTTAGTTTTGGGTTGAATCACTATTTCGGCGGCTACGACGTTACCGGCTATCATCTGGTGAATATTGCAATTCACCTGATCAATGGCATGCTGGTTTACTTTCTGGCGCTGGTGACTTATGGACTCTTTTTCGGGGGCAATCGTGGAGAACTTGATGTGTCCGACCGCCAAACGATCGGCTGGCTGTCATTGTTTGCAGCGTGTTTGTTTGTCGCCCACCCGTTGCAGACTCAAGCGGTAACCTATCTAGTGCAGCGTATGACGAGCATGTCGGCGATGTTCTATCTATTGTCGTTATTGCTCTACATTCAGGGCCGGTTAAAATCGCCAGGACAAACCAGAAGATTGCTATGGACCGGTTGCCTTGTGTCAGGCATTTTGGCGCTGGGCTGCAAGCAAATCGCCGTGACACTCCCAGCGGTGTTGCTGCTTTATGAATGGTTCTTCTTTCAAAACCTCGACCGCAATTGGGCCACTCGACAGATAAAGTACCTGCTATTGATGGTTGTGTTTTTTATCGCCAGTTCGCTACTGTTTCTTACCACGAGTCCTTGGCAACGGATAGTCATGCACTACAGTCGACGAGATTTTACGCTCGTCGAACGTGTGCTGACGCAATTTCGCGTGGTGGTCGACTATATAACACTTTCCATACTGCCTTTGCCTGCGCGACTCAACCTGTTGCACAATGTGCCCACCTCGCGTTCGCTGTTCGATCCGATAACGACATTTCTTTCGATGCTGACCATTCTGGCAATCCTCGCCGCAGCAATTTATCTAGCACGACGTCAGCGGTTAGTTTCATTTTGTATCCTGTGGTTTTTCATAAACTTGGCATTAGAGTCAAGCGTCATCGCCCTGGAAATGATCTACGAACATCGCGTCTATTTACCGATGTTTGGGGTGGTACTGATGGTGCCCTACCTGATGCACAGGTTGTTATCGAAACAGCCTGTGGTGATCGCGGTGTCGGCAAGCCTGATGGTTGTCGCTCTAGGTTACGGCACCTACGCTAGAAACCAGGTTTGGCAGAATAGTATTTCGTTGTGGTCGGATGTGATTGCCAAGGACACGACGTTTCCTCGTGGTTATATCGAACGCGCCCATGCCTACCGTTTAGCTGGGAAGTTAGATCTGGCGATCCCCGAGTACTCCCAGGCAATCGAATTGGGGGCGAACGATGCTGAAACGCATAACCATCGAGGCACTGTGTATGGCCAAATGGGGAAAATTGATAAGGCGATGGCCGATTTCAATCGGGCCATCGAACTCGAACCTGACGACCCGCTGGGCTATACAAAACGAGGTCACATTTATCGTCTGACAGGACGGGCGCAGCAGGCGATCTCTGATTATTCCAAGGCGATAGATCTGCAATCAGATTACATAATCGCTTACAATAATCGGGGCGCAGTTTTTCAACGAATCGGCAAGGATGAACAAGCTCTCAGCGATTACAGCAAAGCGATCGAGTTGCAGCCTGGGTTTGCTCCGGCTTACAACAATCGCGCCAATGTTTATGCCAAAATTGGCGAGTTCGACAAGGCAGTCGACGACTACAGCAAAGCAATCGAATTAGCACCAGATTTTGCACCAGCTCTCACCAATCGCGGACAGGCCTACCAAAAGTTGGGCAAGTATCAACTAGCCATTAACGACTGTCATCAAGCGATCAAGTTACAACCCGGCATGATGCCCGCTTACGAGAGCCTCGCTTGGCTACTGTCAAGCAGCCCCGATTCTGCACAGCGTGACGGTAAACAAGCGATTCAGCATGCTAAACGTGCCTGCCAGCTATCAAATTGGCAGAACTCCGAGACCCTCGAAGCCCTCGCAGCAGCTTACGCCGAGAGTGGCGATTTCTCAGAATCGATCAAGTGGCAGACCAAGGCTCTACAGCTTGCTTCTCCGGAACTAGCACCCACTGCACGTCAACGTTTAGAGCTCTATCAAGCTCGCCAGCCTTATCACCTGCGACCGCAATCCGATGCTGGTGACGAGCCCAGGGATGGAGAATAAGCGTGTCGAGAAAAAAACGCCCTCAGGGCAGTACAAAGACGGCATCGTCCGAGTCTGCGAGATCCTGGCTGTCTACTCCTGCTGCGATTGTTGTCATTGCTGTGTTGGGGTTGGTCATTTATTCGAATACTTTTAATGTCCCGTTTATCTTCGACGATGCGAACAACATCATCGAAAACGAACAGATCCGCGTAACCGAAATCGACCTCGGGCAGTTTTACGACGCCGCCTTCAAAAGTCGTGCTCCTCGCCCGGTGGCTTTTTTTAGTCTGGCATTGAATTACTACTTTGGCGGGCTCGAAGCGGTTGGCTATCATTGGGTCAACCTAATCATCCACATTGCCAACGGTGTGCTGGTATACTTTTTGGCGTCACACACTTATCGGCTTTTTTGGGGAGGCAACTCTGGCCAACTAGATTCTTCCAACTCTAGCACAGTCGGCTGGCTCTCGTTGTTTGCTGCTTGCCTGTTTGTAGCACACCCGCTGCAGACCCAGGCTGTTACCTATATTGTGCAACGCATGACCAGCTTGTCGGCTTTGTTCTATCTCTTGGCGCTGTTGCTTTACGTATATGGTCGACTTAGCTATGTAAGGCAGACTCGGTGGTTGTTGTGGGCAGGATGCGTTGGTGCAGGCCTCTTGTCGCTTGGTAGCAAGCAAATTTCAATTACGCTGCCGGTTGTCATTTTGTTGTACGAATGGTATTTCTTTCGCGATCTCAACCGCGAGTGGGGGATGCGTAGCCTCAAGTATTTGTTTGCGATCGTGGTCGTACTAGGTGTGGTCGCGTTGCTATTCCTGGGGACAAGTCCTATCGAACACCTAGAAAAAGGCTACAGCTATCGCGACTTCACCGTGGGCGAACGGGTGCTTACGCAATTTCGCGTTGTTGTTTGGTACTTGGGAATGATTCTCCTGCCGCTACCGTCACGACTCAACTTGTTGCATAGTGTTACCACTTCGCACTCGCTATTCGATCCCATCACGACACTTTTTTCAGCAGCAATCTTGCTGGCCTTGGTGGCGTTGGCCGTTTATATGGCACGACGGCAGCGTTTGCTTTCGTTTTGCATCTTTTGGTTCTTCATCACCCTGTCGGTTGAGTCGAGCATCATTGCTCTCGAGATGGTCTACGAACACCGTGTCTATTTACCCATGTTTGGCTTGGCAATGGTGGTGCCGGTCTTGCTTCAACGTATTCTGGCCAAGCAGCATGTAGTTGCGGCTGCGCTGGCATGTCTGGTAATAATTAGTCTTGGCTACAGCACTTACGCGAGAAATCAGGTTTGGCAGGACAGTGTCACATTGTGGTCAGACGTCATTGCAAAGACGCCAGACTCCTCACGCGGGCATGTCGAACTAGGCCACGTGTATCGTCGAGAAGGCAAGCTCGATGCGGCGGTGCTCGAATACACCAAGGCGATAGATGTCGAACCAGATGAGGGGAAGATTTTCAAGCATCGAGCAATCGTCTACAGCGGCCTAAGGGAATTCGATCTCGCGATGGCAGATTTCAACCAAGCCATCGACCTGAAACCTGACGATCCCGAAGCATACACAGGCCAAGGGCGTATCTATCGAATGCTAGGAAAACCTCGATTAGCAATCGACAGTTATTCTCAGGCGATCGAAGTCGATGAATTGTTTTCTATGGCGTACAACAATCGAGGAACGGTCTATCAGAGTCTTGGGGATTACTCGTTAGCTTTAGATGACTATAGTAAAGCCATCGAACTGAAGCCGCTCTACGCACCGGCGTACTATAGTCGTGGCCTAGTTCACTCGAAGATGGGCGATCATTCTCAAGCTCTTGCCGATTATGGTAAAACGATCGAATTGGATGAAAATTATTTTGGAGCTTACAACAGTCGTGGAGACATCTATCAGCAACAGGGAAAGCAAAAACTGGCCATTACCGATTATATGAAAGCCTTAGCTCTGCAGCCAGAAATACAATCGGCCCATGAAAATTTGGCTTGGCTGCTGGCAAGCAGCTTTGAATCAACGCTTCGTAATGGCAGACAGGCTGTGGCGCATGCAAAAAAAGCTTGTCTGTTGTCGAACTGGAAGAAAGCCAGTAGCCTCGATGCCCTGGCGGCTGCATATGCTGAAGAGGGCAACTTTTCAGAGGCAATACGTTGGATGTCGAAAGCTCTTCAGGCCGCCCCTGCCCTGCTGCCTGAGATGCAACACCGCTTAGAACTTTATCAAACCAATCAGCCCTACCGTCAGAAATTGCCGGCGGTCGCCGATACACTACCCACGGGTGGAGAATAAACGTGTCGAGAAAAAAGCGTCGTAAACAATACGCAGTTTCGTCCGCGCCAAAGACTGGCCAAGGTAAGCCGAATCGAGAAGAGCAACTCGACCGACCATGGCGGTTTTCTCTTTTCGCGATGATCGCTATCGGTGTACTTGGCTCGATTGTCTATTCGAATACATTTGATGTGCCGTTTGTCTTTGACGACGAAAATAATATTGTTCAAAACGAAGAAATTCAAGTTTCCGAATTCGATTTGGGACAGTTCTACAATGCTGCAATGCATAGCCGTGCCCCTCGGCCGGTGGCATTTCTGAGCTTTGCCCTGAATCATTATTTTCATGAGTACGAGTTAGCTGGCTACCACTTTGTGAACCTTGTCATTCATCTTATCAATGGGATGCTGGTTTACTTTTTGGCATCGTATACCTATCGGTTGATCTTAGGCGGCAACCATGGTGCTCTAGATACGTCGAATGACCGTACCGTCGGCTGGCTCTCTCTCTTTGCAGCCTGCCTGTTTGTGGCCCATCCGATGCAAGCCCAAGCGGTGACCTATGTCGTGCAGCGGATGACAAGCTTGTCGACCATGTTCTATCTGTCAGCGCTACTGCTGTACATATTGGGGCGACTGAATACGTCAAAGCAAAAGCTGCTCTGGGTCGCCTGTTTTGTTTCTGGCTTGCTCGCGTTGGGGAGTAAGCAAATTGCCATCACGCTACCGGTCGTCATATTGCTTTACGAATGGTATTTTTTCCGTGACTTAGAGGGGCAGTGGGCCCGGCGTGGTGCGAAGTACCTGATTGTCTTAGCTGTTGTGCTTGGCGGCATCTCGTTAATTTTTCTCGGTACAAGCCCCTGGCAGCATTTAGTGGATGGTTACGATATTCGTGATTTCACGATGGGGGAACGTGTCCTCACGCAGTTTCGAGTGGTAGTCTGGTACCTGGGGATGATAGTTTGGCCCCTGCCGTCACGACTCAATTTGATCCCTTACATATCCACTTCCCATTCGCTATTTGATCCGATTACCACGCTGCTCTCGATTCTGACAGTCGGGGGATTCCTTGGGCTGAGTATCTATCTGGCCCGTCGGCAACGGTTGGTCTCGTTTTGCATCCTCTGGTTTTTCATCAATCTGGCACTTGAATCGAGCGTGATTGCTCTGGAGATGATCTACGAGCATCGGGTCTATTTGCCAATGTTTGGTATCGTACTCGCCGTGCCTTTTTTGCTGCAAAAGGCATTTGCCAAGCAACCTGCTTTAGTCTCAGTGTTGGCTGTGGTAATGGTTCTGGCACTCAGTCGTGGCTCTTACGTTCGAAATGAAGATTGGCGTGATGAAGAGGGACTGTGGACGGATGTGATGTCTAAGAATCCTTATTCGCATCGTGCTTATAGTTCTATCGGGAACATTAGGTGGCAATCTGGTCGGCACGACTTGGCGATACCTTACTTCAACAAATCCATCGAGTTGAAGTCCGACTATGCCAAGTCGTATAACAATCGAGGCAACTGCTACAGTGAAATCAAAAAATACGACCTAGCTGTTGCCGATTATGCGAAAGCTATCCAGCTCGACCCGCAGTATGTTACAGCCTATGCCAATCGTGGTAGTGTCTATGGAGAGACAAAACAGTACGAGTTAGCTGTTAAAGATTACAACAAAGCATTAGAGCTCAACCCAAACTACGCACCGGCGTTTTACAATCGTAGTTTGGTTCACTCTCGCATGGGTAATTTTGATCTGGCTATCAAAGATATAAGCGTCGCACTGGAATATAAGCCTGACGAGCCTGGTCTGTTATCAGCTCGCGCTGGTTATCACTGGAAACAGGGGAATCTAAAACAAGCTCTGTCCGACTATCAAGCGACAATAGAACTTGACTCTAATAAAATGCCCGATCTGCAAAGACTGGCATGGCTATTATCGACTGCGCCAGACGCAGAAGATCGTGACGGAAAACAAGCATTAGAATATGCGCAGCAAGCACTAAGGCTACCTACAGGGAAGAACGTCGATTGCTTAGAAGCCCTCGCTGCTGCTTATGCCGAGATAGGCAACTATTCCGAAGCGGTGCAGTGGCAGGCCAAGGCTATTGAACGAGCTCCTGAAAATCGTCGCTTACTTTTCCGTAAACGCCTGGAACTCTATCTCTCGAAGCAACCCTTTCATCATCGAAAACCAAACAAGCAAACTGAGAAATAGCTGCCGATCACTAAGCGATCAATGCATCAACCACATGGGCCTCTCGGGTAATATTAGTCAACCGAGTGTCGACACCCATGTAGGGGTAAGTCAGCTTCAGGTGATTAATACCAAACAGTTTTAGCATCGTTGCTTGCAGGTCGTTGGCGTGCATCGCGTCACGCACCGGGGCCCAGCCAATAGCATCGGTCTCACCATGGGTGTAGCCGCCGCGGACGCCGCCGCCTGCCATAAACGTCGAAAAAGCATACGGGTGATGATCTCGTCCAGTTACTGCTTCACGTGAGTCGCGATTTTCACCCAACGGGGTACGGCCAAATTCGCCACCGCAGACGACTAACGTCTCGTCAAGCAATCCTCGTTGCTTAAGGTCGTTAATCAACGCAGCAATCGGTTGATCGACCATCGTCGCGTTGTACTTGAGGCCTTTGTCCAAGTCGCTGTGATGGTCCCAAGAGGCAAAAACAATATTCACAAACCGCACACCACTTTCCACCATTCGGCGTGCAAGCAGGCAATTGGTAGCAAACGACTTGAAATGATCGCCGGATCCTGTACGACCAGCTTTTTCCTCAGGCTCAGGACGATTTACCCCGTAATCTTTTAGCGTTTGTTTTGTTTCACTCGACAAATCGGTCAACTCCGGTGCCTCAGCTTGCATCCGATAGGCCAGTTCGTAATTCGCAATCCGACTAGCAATCTCGGGATCATGAACTTGCTCGAACTGCCGCTGATTCAATTTGCCAAGGACATCTAACCCCTTACGTTGCAACAAATCAGGCAACCCAGCCGGGTTCGCCAAATCTAAAATCGGCGGCCCCTGATTGCGTAGCAACACCCCGGCGTGGACCGAAGGCAAATATCCGTTGCTCCACAAAGTAGCCCCACCGCTCGCGCCTCTTCCTGACGTTAGCACTACGTAACTTGGCAAATTCTGATTCTCCGTTCCCAGGCCATAAGACAACCACGACCCCATCGCCGGCAGGCCAAATCGGGCTTGGCCGCACTGCATCACCAGCTGACCCGGGTGATGATTAAACTGATCGGTCGTCATCGTATTGATCATGCAGATATCATCAGCACACTCAGCCGTGTGAGGCAATAAGTCTGAAAACCACATGCCGCTCTGGCCATGTTGCGAAAATTTTCGCTTCGAACCCATTAAAGTTGCGGTATCTTTTTGCAGAAACGCAAATCGCACACCTTCAGAAAGCGATTCTGGCATCTTCTGCCCGTCAAGCTTTTGCAGCTCAGGGCGATAGTTAAACAGGTCTAACTGCGAAGGGGCTCCCGCAAAGAAAATGAAAATACAACTCTTCGCCTTGGCAGGAAAATGTCCTGGCCGACTGGCCAGCGGATTCACCGCGGCACCGGCTGCCTGGGTTGTTGAGCCGGCAGCAAACGCTCCGGCTTGGTCGAGCATCGCAGTCAAAGCAGCTCCGCCCAAGCCACCTGCTGCCGTCGTGAAAAACTCGCGGCGAGTTACGTCGATAGGATTCATCGTACTAGGCTCCACCGTATTTAATTACGGGTAACAAATTCATCTAAGTTCAATAGGACTCGAGTTGTGGCAATCCAGGCGGCGTTCTCAGCCGGATCAATGTCTGGCACTTGATGTGAGCCGAGTAATTTAGACGCCTCACCGGGATTCTCACGGTAATATCCGCGCGCTTCGTCAATCAAATCTTCCAGCAATGCAATTTCTTCATCCGCAGGGGCTCTACCAAGCGCCATCCGATATCCCTGACGAATCCGCTCACTATCAGGCAACCCTCCCGCCAGACTCAGCTCCAGCAAACGCTTGGCAAACCCTTGTGCCGCCTCGTGAAACACTTCGTTATGCAACAATGCCAACGCCTGTGTGGCGTTGTTCGACTTATCCCGCTGCGGTTTGGTCATGCTTGAATCAGGGCAGTCGAACGTTGCCAGATTCGGATCAATCGCCGTGCGGCGGAAGAAAGTATAAAGTCCCCGACGGTAGCGATCCTCACCCTCAGATGCTTTGTACTTAAATGAATTTGCATAGGTCTGCTGGGCAACTATCGCCGGCAGCGGCGGAAAGACACTCGGACCGCCCGTTTTTCGGCTCAGCATCCCCGAGGTTTGTAGGGCAATGTCGCGTAAGATTTCTGCCTCAACCCGAAAACGGTTTTGTCGTGCAAGCAAGCGGTTTTCCGGGTCGATCTCCACCAGCTCCGGTCGCGTTGCTGAAGATTGTCGATAAGTGTCGGAATTGACTATGAGCTGAACTAGCGCCTTCCGGCTCCAACCGCCTTCATGCATAAACCAGTGAGCCAGCCAATCCAGCAACTCAGCGTGGGTTGCTGCCTCGCCCTTTGAGCCATAATCGATCACATTCATTGCCAGCGGCTGGCCAAATAGATGCATCCAAACCTTGTTCACCGTCACGCGTGCAACCAACGGATTGTCGGTATCGACAAGCCAATGCGCCAAGTCCAGTCGGTCAGGTACCTCGCCACGTTTCTTGATCGGCGGCAGCACGCTCGGGGTATCTGGCAGCATGGGACCGTCGTCTTTCATCAAATCCATGAAATTACCGCGGCTAAACTTGTAGGTAGTTCGGCGGTTCTCAGTTCGCTCCTCAAGGTAACGGACAAAGCCCTTTTCGTTATCCAGCCGTCGCAAATTAGTTAATTTGTTTTGCACCGTAGCGCTCAAGTTTTTGTCGGACACTTGTTTAAGCAAATTAGCATCTAATTCTGCCATCTTCTCAGCACGTTCTTTACGCCGAGCCTCGGCATCCTCAGGCTCGTTGCCAAAAAAATCAGCCTTGTAGTCCATGTTGTCGAAAAACGCGTACATGGCATAGAAATCACCTTGAGAAATTGGATCGTACGGATGATCGTGGCACTGACAGCAGCCGATGGTCGCTGCTAACCAGACCGTACCAACCGTGCTAACGCGATCAATGACACGTTTAGTACGATCTTCTTCTGCATCGACCCCACCTTCCAAGTTGAATTGAGTTTGCAAATGAAACTTGGTGGCGATCAAATCCTCGTCTGTCCGGTCGGGCAACAGGTCGCCGGCAATCTGAGCGATGGTAAACTTATCAAACGGCATATCTTCGTTCAGCGATTGAATCACCCAGTCGCGGAACCGGTAGCTGTCGTTCTTCGGCGAGTCTTTTTCGTACCCTTCGGAATCCGCGTAGCGTGCCTCATCAAGCCAGTGGCGAGCCCAGCGTTCGCCATAGTGGGGCGAAGCTAACAAACGCTCAACCAACTTGGCATAAGCATCGGACTGTTGATCATTAACAAACGCATCCGTCTCTAGGGCTGTCGGCAATAATCCTGTCAGGTCTAACGATAGACGACGAATCAGCGTCCGCCGGTCTGCTGGCTCCGAAGGTGCTATCCCACGTTCTTGGAGTTGGCGACTCACAAAGAAGTCGACTGACAAGTTGGGCTTCACTTCGCTATCGGTATTGCCTGACCAGTTTTCTGGATTCAGCGATTCATACGACCAATGTGCAGGCCACTGCAAACCTTGGTCGATCCAGGCCCTTAACGTTTCAATTTCATGCGAATCAAGAGGTTCCTCCGGAGGCATCCGTTCTTCAGGATCGTCCGACAATAATCGGTCGAACAATGAACTTGCCGCGGCATCGCCCACCACGATCACCGGCTCGCCATACTCGGTCGGCTCAAGTAGAAAATTGCGACCCAACACACTAAGCCCGGCATTTTTCTTAACCCCGCCATGGCACGCCACACACTTCATCAAGATCGGATGCACATCGCTCCTGAAATCTACCTTACCCGCTTCAGCCGCACCAACTCTGTTGGCCGAAGGATCAATGGCTCCAATGGCGATTAAGGCAACAAGAAAGAAAACTCCTACTGCCCAGAATCTGATTTTCACAACACAAAATGGATACATGAAAAGAGCCTCAAATATCTCGGCAGGCCAGACGGCCACTATGGTGGGCAAAATCAATGGCAGGTGGGCCGCTTCGGCCAAAAGCAGCGACTCTTTCTCACTGCAAATAGAACCCAGGGCTGGTCCTACCATTGTAGCAGACCGATACCTACTAGGGCAGCATCAGCGCGTTAGTTGACGATCCGGCCAACCAAGCCCTAAAATTGCTGAATCGGCCATTGAAAATATCACTTCAGGCCAATACCGTGCAGTTTCGCACAGCACGACCGCTATTTTTTCAGTCCCTTAAGTATTTTTTCATTTATTTACTCAGTCACGGGCATCGCCCCATACTCGGCGGAACAAACAACTCATGGCCAGCTTAAAAGTTATCCGCGGTGGCGAAGTCGGAAAGTTATTTGACCTCGATGGTCAGCGATGGGTTGTCGGTCGAAGTCCCGAATGCGACGTGATCTTAGATGTCGCTGCGGTGAGTCGCCGGCATGTGATTCTTACGGACGAAGAGGGTGAGTTCTTCGTACAAGACCTTGGCAGTCGCAACGGCACCTACATTAATAACCAGCGTGTTGACAAGCACGCCCCCATTCGCGATGGCGACCAAATGTTGATCTGCGACATGCTATTCGAATTCTGCAATCCTCCTGCCGGCAGCGGATTGCTCAGTGGGCTCGACAATCGTGGTTCCTCGTTGCTAGGTGCTTTCGGCGACGAGGGTGAAGATACCGGCACCTCGACCGTGATGGCGACACTCGACGTAGCCCAAGCCGGATCGATGTCGTGGAAGCTCTCGGCCAAGCCCGAAGCACAGATCGAGGCGATGGTCGAAATTTCTAATAGCTTGAGTAATACCTTGTCGGTTAAAGAAATTTTACCTCGATTGCTGGATAGCCTGTTCAAAATCTTCGTTCAAGCTGATCGTGGGTTTATTGTTACACAACCTAAGCCCGACGGTCCGCTAGTTCCGATCGCGTCGAAGGCTCGCCGTGCCGAAGACGAAGAGAACATGCGCATCAGTAAAACCATCGTGCGACAAGCGATGGAAAGCAAAAAAGCAATTCTCTCTGCCGACGCCAGTGCTGACGAACGATTTAGCATGGCCGAGAGCATCACTGACTTTCAGATTCGTTCGCTCATTTGTGCACCGCTCATTGATAGCGATGGTGAATGCCTCGGCGTCATCCAGGTCGATACCCGCAATCAAATGAGTCGC
>Ga0315338_1001662_pt1 | contig 26140 bp, 19 predicted proteins | sample ASW8metaG_FD_204518 | JGI IMG/M metagenome (GOLD analysis project Ga0315338, IMG submission 204518) | Ammonia-oxidizing marine archaeal communities from Monterey Bay, California, United States - ASW #8 | ecosystem: Environmental > Aquatic > Marine > Coastal | place: USA: California | collected... | reverse complement strand
CTGCGCTGGGACTGGCAGGATCCGAATCTGCTCAGCCCCGGTCAGGTCTCCGACCAGCTCTACATCATCTCGGCCTATTCACCCGGTCTCGTGACCGACAACATCTACAGCATCGAGGGCAACTTCGCGCTCGATCTCGAGAGCACCTGCGTGGGGCCCTTCAATCCGCCGACCGCGACGGGTGAGGCGCTTCCGTGCACGATCGGGTTCTGGAAGAACCGAGCGGCCGGCAAGAAGGGGACGCTGCAGTGGTTCCCGAACGGCGACTTCGACTCGGTCGTGACTGCGGCGGTCGGGATCTCGGGTGGACTCTTCGCCGATGAGGCAGACCTGCTCGCGAACCTCGGCAGCAAGGGAAAGCGGACGATCGAGGAACGCGGCAAGCAGCAGCTCTCCGCGACACTGCTCAACCTCGCGGCGGGCAATCTCTTCCCAGACAACACGAAGTGCAAGCTCTTCGGAGGCAATTCGATCGCAACGAACGCTTGTGGCGACAACCTGTCTGTCGGCGATGCCGTCAACCAGGCGCTCGTCGACATCGTGGGCGATACGGACGCGCAGCACGAAGCGCACGAATGCTCCGATGACATCAACAATGGAATCGGCGTCTTCTAGTCCGATTCCGAAGCGACAATCCGCAACTGCCGACCCCCGCGAAGGGGGTCGGCAGTTCGCGTTTCGGATCTTGTTCGAAGCGAACGCCAATCGGAGGCGAGCATGAATTCACGCTGGGCGTTGGCGTTGGCAGCCCTCGTTGCCACTGGGGTTGGATACTGGATCTGGTCGATCGGAGGTCCCGCGCCCGAAATAGCCGCTCGCCCTGCGCCGTCCCAGGCGTCGACCGCCGACGCTGCACACAGTCCAGCCGCCATACCCAAGCCGAGCACTGACGCGGGCTCAGCCGACGACGATGCGCATCACGCGCGACCCCTGTACGACGTCGAGAGCGACGACCATGAACATCGCGAAGTCGAAGACCCGACCGGCGACCTCGGACTCTACGACCGCGAGCCGATGAGTCGGGTGCCGCATCGGGTCGTTCGCGGCTGGGGTGCGCGAGGCGCCGGGAGCGTGCCCGGCTTCGTCGGTGCCGTCGTGATCGTCGAGCCGGATCTCACGGACGATGCGCTGGCCCAGCTGGCGCGGGACATTCTTCGCTTCCACTCGGACGCCAAGGCGATCTCGATTCGCATCCTCGATCTGGAGCGCGCTGGGACCTACGACCGGCATAGCGACGGTGGGGCGCTGATCGCCGAGCACCTCGTCGGCTTGATCAACCGCAACGAGGGGCTCGGAACGGAACGCATCACGATCCGCGGACGCGACATCACGATCTCGGATTGAGGCCGACGTCAGGGGTCATCGATTCGAGCGAGCACCTCGGCAAGCGCTTTCTCGGAAGACGATTGGCCGAGCGGGCTGAGCGCACGAATACGATTCAGCATCGACCTTGCTCGCTCCCGGTCATTGTTTTTCGCTGCCATCAGGCCGGCGTTGGCGAGAATACGGACGTCGAACGGATTGGCTTCGACGGCCCGGCGCGAAGCCGTTCGCGCGCGCGCAGGTTCGGCGTTGCGTGCGTAGGCATTCGCGAGTTCGGTCCAGACTCGGGCGTCGCCCGGCCATCGCGCGACCAGCAGCTCGAGATTCGCGATCGCGCCAGCGAGATCGCCCCGCCGCATCGAGATGCCGGCGCGACCGAGGCGGGCGTGACGATGCTCCGGGTCCCGACGAAGGACGTCTTCGAAGCCCGACGCCGCGAGGTCCCATCGAGCCGCGAGCGCGTCCCGACGGGCCACCTCGACTCGCCGATCCAGACCAGCGCGCTCGGCGAGGGCGAGGCCGAGGTCCGCTGCGAGATGCTCCCGAGCGTTCGCACCGCTCTCGTCGCCCCTCGCTCGCAGCTCGAGTGATTCGAGCCAGAAGCGCATTCCGTCCCCGCGCTCGTTCGACTCGGCCATCTCGACGAGTCGCGCCCATAGGGCCCCCGAGTCGCTTTGGATCCGGCCCTGCGCGGCGTGGAACTCGAGGAGCGGACGATCGTCTTCCAGGATGAGCCCCGAGCCGAGGGCGCGGCGGACCGCATCGGCACTGCCGATCCGATACGCCGGGAGTTCGTCGAGCGAGCGCCATCCAAGTCTGCGCACGTCGAACCCGATCGCGTCGAGTCTCGCTTCGGCTTCGGGGGCGCGGAAGGGAGCCATCGGTGTCAGCGAGCCGAGTGCGATGACGTTCCCCGCGCCCCACCACAAGCCGCCCTCAGGAAACACGTCGAAGAACGTTCGCAGAATCAGCGACAGGCTCTCGCTCCCGATCTGCTGCGTCGGCAGCCACTGGACGACGATGCCATCGGTGCGGAGCGCGGCGGCGATGCGCGCGAAGTACTCGCGGGAGTAGAGGCCCGTGGCGCCGATCGACCACGGGTGGAGCGTATTCGCGGACACGACGTCGTATCGGTCGAGGCGACTGGCCAGGAATCGGCGTGCGTCGTCGTGGACGATCCTGACGCGATCGTCGTGCCGGTCCGCATCGGCGATGCCGAGGTTGTCTGGCTCGAAGAGCCGTGCCGCCTGGATGACGGAGTCGGCGATCTCGACACAGTCGAGCTCCTCTAGAGGAAACCGCGTCGCCGTGCCCAGCGTGATTCCAGAACCGAGGCCGATTTCGAGGTAACGCTCCGGATCGGGATGCAACAGGATCGGCAGGACCGCGAGGAGTTCTTCGGTCTCGCGAGCGTTGCCGGCGGTCGACGCTTCGGGGTCGCCGTCGACGTAGAGCGTGCGATGTCCCGAGGAACTGGTGACGGCCACGGAGGCTTGGCGGCCCTCGGCGACGAAGAGCACCCAGGGATCCTCGACCGGGTCCTGGCGAATCAGCGCCGGAGCGAAGGCCAGGGCGAGAACCGCGAGCGCGAGGACCGCACGTGTTCGATGACGTGCATCGGGCGTCGAAGCCAGGAATGCGATGCCGATACCGCCATTGACTGCCGCCAGGGTGAGGGCCGCGCTCGTCGAGCCCAGCATGGGGAGCAGGACGAAAGGCGCGAGCAGGGCGCCGAGGATGCCTCCGAGTGTGTTCATCGCCGAGACCCGCCCGAAGGCACGACCGATCTGCGCGTCTCCGATGGCCAGGCGAACCAGGAAGGGAAAGGCGGCGCCCATGCAGAACGTGCCCGGCAGCACGGCAAGCGCGACCCGTGCGATCGACGTCGAATTCAGAGCGGCACTCGGTGTCGCGTAGTCGGGGGCGAGCGCCGCGATTCCGAGCGCCACGGAGCCCGCCGCGGCGAGCTCGATCCAGCCGAGATCGAGAGCAGGAGACGCGCTCGTTCGGGCACGGCGCGACGCGGCCAGGTTTCCCATGGCCAGTCCGACGAGAAAGAGGGCGAGGACCAGGCCCCAGGCGTAGAGGGAGGAGCCGATTCGCAGGGTCGCGAGGCGCGCCGCCAGGACCTCGAAGCCCAGCGTGGCGACGCCGACGAGGAAGGCCGCCGCGAGAACTCTCGCTTCGATGGGCGTGGCTCGAGCTTGGAAGCTTGGAACTCGTTCGCCGGGGCGTGCGAATACGAGGGCAGCGCATCCGATCGCCAACCCGAGCAGAGCGCCCGCCAGCAGGCTCATGCGAAGTCCGACCAGCGGAATCGCAGCGACCGCGCAGCCGACGCCGACCACCGCGCCCGCCGTATTCGCGCAGATCAACACCCCGGATCGAGCCGGCGTCGTCTCCGGATCGGACACGACCCATCGGAGCAGCGCCGGAAGCGTGCCGCCTAGCAGGACCGTGGTCGGAAGCAGGACGAGTGCGCTGCCGGATAGCAGCCACGCGCTGCCGAGCTGCGATTGCTCTGCGAGCAGGCCGAGGGCCCAGACGCTCAGCATCGCGAGAATCGCTGCGCCGAACTCGAGAAATGCATAGAGGCGCAGCGCCGAAGGCGTGCGGTCCGCGTGTGCACCGAAGACGTGATTCCCGATGGCCAGTCCACCGAAGAAGGCGACCAGTACGACCGAGATCGCTTCGATCTGTCCGCTGGCGATGAGCCCGACCTGACGTGTCCAGACGACCTGATAGATCAGCGCCGGGATTCCGGACAGGAACGCCAGCAGCACGGCGATCACCGCGGCAGAGCCGCGGCTCAATGGAGGCGCGATCGGCTTTCCGCTCGCGATCGCCAGAACGCGCGCCCGCGAACGGCCAGCAGGGACATGGTGAGCATCGTCCCAATCATAAGGATCCGGGTCGTCGGGTCCAAGAGGGGAACCGCCGGCGGAGAACTCGGCGGACCGAAGAGCGTGATCGTCACCTGGTATTCACCCTGATACACGACCTGCTCGACGAACGTGTGCCACGTGCCCGAGACCGGGTCGTCGAATTCGCAGAAGCCGACCGTACCGGTTCCCGTCGCCGCACAGTCGAATTGCGCGGGACTCGCAGGCGCGCTCGCGCGCAGGTAGTAGTTCGTGTCGACGCTGGCCGACGCCGAGGCGATCCCATTCCACGCGACGCGGAGTCGCGCGGTGCCGGCCGGGACGATGAAGTTGTGTGAGGCGCTGTCCTGGCCGCTGGTGTCGAGTAGCCCAGAGAATCCGCACGTGCGCGGTTCGGGCGAGGTCGCCCAGGGCGCGGGGTCGCAATCGCCGAGAAGATCCCCGGACGACACGAGTTCCGAGAGCTGGTCGAGCGGGGTGCATTGCTTCACGCCCGACGGTACCGCGCCCGTCGCGGCGACCATTCCGCCGTAGCCGTTCATTCCGTGAATCCATGTCCGGTGTCGCTCGAGGTTGATGTCGAACGGATCGACCGGTGGCTCGCAGAGATCGCTCTGACCGGCGGAGATGTAGACGGCCCCCTTCGTGACGCCAGCCACGACCCGCGCGCCAATCTCCGTCACGAAGAGGGGACCCCCGGAATCCCCTTCACACGTGCTGACGTCTTCTCCGGGTGGGCCGAGGGGCTCCGGCGGGTCGGGAGGATGCCAGCAGAGGACGTCTTCGCCGACGAGTGAATCCTCGCATGGAGCGAGCATCATCTCGCCCGAACGCTTGATGCCAGCGTTCTTGTCCGCGCTCGCTGGGGATGCGGCGGTGATGGGGTCGCGTCCGAATCCGACGATCCATCCGGGCGTCCCGTCGGCCGGCGGACCGAAACGCACGATCGTCGACGGTCTGATCCCGGAGACCGGCTCCGCGAGCTTGATGAACGCGATGTCTTCGACGCGCAGCACATCGAAGTCCGGCGAATTCGGAGGGAAGGCCGCGACGTAGGCTGGATGGCGCGTTGCGCTCTCGATGGCGACGAAGCCGGCGTGCTGGAAGAACAGGTAGTTCTTCTCTTCGGGCAATTGATTGAAGCAATGCGCACTCGTGATCGCGTGGTCACAGCCGACGAGGGTTGCCGAGCAGACGACATGACCCGAATCGGGAGTGCCCTGGATCAGCGCGCCCGTCGTCGGCTCGGCCATCTCCTGGGCGCCGTTCACGATCTGCGGGGTGATCTGGGCGGACGCTGGCGATGCGAATGGCAGCACGGCCGCGCTCGAGAGTGCAGCTAGCAGGAGTCGCCCGCATCTGAGCAGTCGGTGAATGGACATGGACCTCTTCACCCATCGACAATTCCAGCGCCGAGAGAAGAGGGAATTCTACTACGGTCGGTCGCGGCAATCGGCTCGTCTTGGCAATGGAGCCTTCGGATCCCCGAACCGGGGACATCGGTGGCGAGCAAGTCTGTCCTGGGCCCGATCGTCCCCACGGGCATGCGGATATTGGCTGCGCCCGAGGGGCGATCCGCGAAAATCGACAAAAAGACTTCCGATGTACCGGGGTTGACGGATGAAAACCGTGCAGCGGGTGTAGAAGAAGGGTCTCTGGGAAGAGCGTGGATCGCCGAGACGGGCGGGCCACGTGTTCACGCTATGGGCACGCTAAAGCCTGTGTTGATGTGGAAGTGGGATTTCGATGAATCAGATGACGACGAGACGTACGACTGCGCTCTTATGTGTGGGGCTGTGTCAGCTTCTGCTGGCCACCGCAGCACAGGCGACGACACTCTATTTCAGCGATGTGGTGAGCGAACAACCGAGTATCGGCGGGGGTGACGCCTTCGATTGCGGAACCGCCGGGCACGACCCGTGTATTACCGCTGGTGAGTTATCGGGTTCGGTCGACTTCACGGTCTCCGGGCCGACGACGCTGGACATCACGCTCACGAATACGGCGACGAACGAGCTGACGATCAGCGCCCTCTATTTCAGTGTCGCGAGCAACGTCACGGGACTGACGCTGGTCTCTGCCACGCATAGCGTCGAGGGGGGCGTGCTCGCGGGTTGGAATCTGAATGCCTCGACCGGCGCGGGCGGATTGACGCAGGGTGACGGATTCGGCGTCCACGACTATTCGCTGATCGATGGCGTGGGAATGGATTCGGACAAGGTCGGGGTCGGTGAGAGCATCGTCTTCAGCCTGACGATTTCCGGGACCGGGCCCTTCTCGATGGGTGACTTCGTGGAGCTGAGTGACTCGAGCATGACCGGCATCAGTACGCTTGCCGCCGCAAAATGGGACAACGGCGATGGGTCCTCGTACTTCCCGTACGAGGACAATGACAGTGGTTTCGGGGCCGTCGTGCCCGAGCCCTCGTCGGCCTTGTTGATTTCTCTCGGCCTCATGGGGTTAGGTGCCACGCGCCGACGAAGTCACTGAGACGAGCCTGTTCGATTGATCGCGTTCAGTCGAACAAGGCAGCCAGTCAGCACGATGAGGACGGGCGCCGCGAGGCGCCTGTCTACCACTCCCCCACGTTCTCCATGGACGCCCACGGCTCCGCCGGTTCGAGCGGCTTCCCCTTCTGCAGCAGCTCGATCGAGATCCCGTCCGGAGAGCGCACGAAGGCCATGTGTCCATCTCTCGGCGGCCGGTTGATCGTGACACCCTGATCCATCAGTCGCTGGCATAGGGCGTGGATGTCGTCGACCTCGTAAGCGAGATGCCCGAAATTGCGGCCCCCGTCGTACGCTTCCGGATCCCAGTTGTGGGTCAGTTCGACCTGCGCCACTTCGTTGCCGGGTGCGGCGAGGAAGACGAGCGTGAAACGCCCGGCTTCGACGTCGATGCGACGCAACTGCTCGAGTCCGAGTTTGTTGCAATAGAAGTCGAGGGAGTCATCGAGGTTGGTGACTCGCACCATCGTGTGCAGGTAGCGCATCGGCCAGGCTCTCCATTCAATCGTGTCGGTCGTGTGTCGAGGGGATCGATCGGCACGATCCGTCGGGGTCATCGTGTCCGATCGCGAGGCGTCGAAGGGACGCCGCGCGGATAGGGTACGCGGATCGGTGCTGCGAAAACAGGCTGCGACCCCCTCCCCGAGCGTCCATTTCGGAGCGTTGGATTCGCTCGTCGCCTTCGGATGCGCTAATAGGACCCAACGGGCCGCGAGAGATCGGATTGGCTCGAACCCCCCAAAAAGAGATCGGACCCCCGGTGGTCCCGGAGTGCAGCGTTGGGATCGACGTTTGCGGATCTGCGCGTGGTCGATGTCCTCGACATCGTGATCGTGGCAGGACTCTGCTGGGTCGTGATCACCTGGGTGCGCGAAGCGCGCGCAAGGGTCGCCCTCGGCGGTATCGCGGCGATCGCCGCGCTCTTCTGGGCAGCGCAAACCCTCGACCTTCGTTTGACGACCAGCCTGCTGCAGGGCTTCATCGCCGTCGCGGCGCTGGTCCTCGTCGTCGTCTTCCAGGACGATCTGCGTCGACTCTTCGAGGGCATCACGCTCTGGGTCGTACGCAACGTAACGCCGCGCCCCTCTGGGGATGTGCTCGATGAACTCGGTGAGCTGTGCTTCTCGTTCGCCCGGGGTCATGTCGGCGCGCTCTTCGTGTTCCCCGGCCGCGAGCCATTGAACCGACTTCTCGACGGCGGTCAGTTCCTGGACGGACGGGTGAGCGGACCGCTCCTTCGCAGCCTTCTCGATCCCGCTACGCCCGGGCATGACGGCGCGATCATCATCCGCGGAGGCAAGGTCGCGCGCTTCGGCGTGCATCTGCCGCTCTCGACGGAATGGTCTGAGATCGGCGCGGGCGCCACGCGCCACGCTGCGGCTCTAGGTCTGGCCGAACGCAGTGACGCCCTCTGCATCGTGGTCTCGGAGGAGCGCGGTGAGGTCTCCGTCGCATGTCGCGGTCGACTCGAACTCGTGCAGGACGCCGCGCAGCTGCGGAATCGCGTAGAAGCCTTTCTCGATCGAACGGCGCGACGTCGGCGCGAGCCCTGGCTGCAGAGTCGACTCGCGCTCGCCCGCCAGAATTGGAAAGAGGGTGTGCTCGCTGCTGCAGTTGCATCAGGGCTATGGCTGCACACGGTCCCCGGCGCCTCCCTCGACCGAAGCTCGAAAGAGATCCCGATCGTGGTGCACAACATGCCCGAGGGCTACCGCGTCTCCGCGATCGATCCGCCCGCCATCGACGTCGAGTTCGAGGGACTTCGGCGCGACCTCGTGCTCGCGAGCGCCGACGAGCTACGCGTGCGCGTCGATGGTGTCCTCGTGCAGCAGGGGCGGCGGACTTTCGCGATCGGTCAGGAACAGATCGAACATCCGCCCGGCCTGCGCGTCGTAGGGCTGGATCCCGTGAAGGTGCGGCTCGAGATCGAGGAACTCTAGTGGCCAGCTTAGGTCGCCGGCGTTGATCGCAGGCGCTGTTCCGCGTTAGTCCTTCGAGGTCACTTCGTCGGTCGCCGGTGACTGAATTCGCACCTCGCCGGGTTTCGGCGCGATCCCGACGACTTCGAGCAGGGCGGGCAAGACGATCAGATTGGCGACGATCGTCCAGAACATGCCGATCGTCAGCATCACGCCGAGACCATGCATGCCCTGGTGTCCGGAGAGCGCCAGCGTTCCGAACGACAGCGTCGTCGTCATCGCGCTGTAGAAGACCGCACCCGCAGTGGCGGTCTCGACGAGCGATCCCGTCGTTTCGTCGGGATGCTCCGCGTCGTAGCGAGCGCGATGCACCAGATGGATTCCCGAGTCGACGCCGATGCCGAAGAGCAGCGGCAGGACCAGCACGTTCGCGAAGTTGAAGGCGAGACCGAGCAGGACCATCGAAGCGCACGTCAGCAGCGATCCGAGTCCCAGGATCGACAGGACGATCGCGACATCGCCGGGCCGTCGCCAGAGCGCGAAGAGCAGGATCGAGATCGCCAGTGCGGCGCTGATCAGCGCCAGGCGAAACGATCGTGCGGTCGCCTCTCCGAAATCAACGAGATTCGGGGCGATGCCCGCGGCCCTGGGCGCGACGGCGAGCACGCTCGAGGCGAATCGCTTCAGCGAGTCGAAATCCTGCAGCTCCTCCGCGGGGAACGCCTGGATGCGCGCCGTGCCATCGGGGGCGAGCATGCGCCGAACGAGTTCATCGGGCAGTTCGTCGAACTCGATCGCCGAGACCTCGAGCGAATTTCGGAAGCGGTCCATGGCTTCCGGCAGTCGCGCCAGCAGGATCTCGCGGAACTCGGTCACCGCGCGCTCGGGTGTCGGATCCGCGTCGATGCGTTCGAGGAAATCCGAGAGGCGCGATTCGAGTGAATCGAGGCTCGTGACGACGGCCGGCTCGTCGGCCGGTCGCTCGGCCTCGGCGAGGGCGTCGCGGAGGAGTCGAATCGATTCGATCTGTTCCTCGAGGCTGTATTCGGGCTGCTCCTTGGAGGCGCGCGGGGGCGCTTCCATCATGAAGGCGAGGTCTTCGAGGATCGCGAGCTTCTCGTCCTGGTCTTCCGGGACGTAGTCGAGCAGGCTGACCGTTCGACCCACTTCGGGCAGGGCGTCGAGGCTCTCCTGGATCGGAGACACCGCTTCCAGACTCGGCGCCATCACGTTCGCGTACCAGGGAGAGCTGTCGACGTCCGACAGCAGGTCGCGGAAGGCCTGGACCGAACTGGTGTCGGGATCGCGCATCTCGATCACATGCGCGTCGAATCGCAGCTGGAAGAGCAGCGGCGCCGCCGCCAGCGCGACGACGAACGCGACGCCACAGACGATTCGCGGCATGCCTGCGACGCGGAGCGCGAGGTTCTGATCGAGTCGCGTCGGCGCCTTCACCTCGGCGTCGTCCGGGATGCGAAGCCAGCCGGTGAGCAGCGCCGGAAAGAGCGTGAGCGTAAGGAAGAGGATGATGACCATGCCCGCGCCCGCGATCGCGCCGAGCTCGGCCACGCCCTTGTACTCGGCGGGGATGAACACCAGAAAGCCGATCGCCGTCGTGAATCCGCATAGGACGAGTGAGGCGCCGATCTCATCGACGGCCTTGCGGATCGCGGCTTCTGTCGGCAAGGCGTGGTCGCGTCGCTCCGCGGCGAAGGCCATGCCGAAGTGGATCGCGAAATCGACGCCGAGGCCGATGAAGAGAATCGCGAAGGCGATCGAGATCATGTTGAGTTCGCCGATCGTCGCGGCGGCGAAGGCGCCGGTCCAGACCAACCCGACGAGCAGCGTGACGAGGGATGCGAGGACGAGTCTCCAGGATCGGAACGCGAAGTAGAGGAACCCCGCGACCAGCATGAAACAGAACACGGCCGAGCCGCCGATGTCCCAGGCGAGTCCGAGCATCTCGTCGTGATTGAGCGCGGGATTGCCGGTCGTGCGTATCCTGACGCCGGGAATTCGATCGACGCCCGAGGCCTGCACGGCTTCCTCGATCTTCGCGAGCGTGCTGCTCGCGACGAGGATCTTCTGGTATTCGAGGTAGGGGTCGACCACGATCACGCGGCGAGTCGGAATCTCGAGATCCGAGCTCTCGATCATCATCGTCTCCCACGAGATCCGAACGGGAAACTCCTCGTAGACCGTGACCGTGGCGCGTCCGACTTCGTCGAGCAGACTCGTCCACTGTCCCGCGTCGATGCCCTGATCGGCGCCCGCTTCGAGTGCGGTCCGGACGAGGGTCGCGAGTTCGACCAGGCTGGGATCGGCTTCGAGGCTGGCCAGCACGGGCTGCAGCGTGGCCATGTCGTCCGCCAGCTGATCGAGGCTGTCGGGCGTGCTGTAGAGGAGGGCGTGGTCCTCGAAGAACGTGCCCCCGCCCGGGACGTAGACGTCCTTGAAGGCATCGGGATCGCGCTGAAGCTCTTCGGCGAGCGCGTTCGTCGCGTCGCGAGCGTCCGCCGGGGTCTCGCCATCGATGACGACGAGGATGGCTTCTTCGAGGTTCGGGAAATGCGCCGCGAACTCGGCCTGGTTCTTTCGCGAGGGCAGCTCGTCGGAGATGAGGCTCAGATTGTCGGCGTTGATCCCGAGATTCAGGCCTGCGTAGACGAGCGCGGCGACGGTCGCGACGACGCAGGCGATCGAGACGGGGCGTGGATTCCGGGAGATGAAGCCGAGCCAGCGCTGGAGGCGAGGCGTCAGAAACCTCTGGAGCGGTTCGTTCATGTCAGTCGGTTCGTCTCAAGCGGGTCGGGCGTCCGGTCTTCCAGGGGGTGGCCAGACCATAGGGAAGCGCGCCGCGCGGTGCGCGCGTCCAGGCGTTGGTAAAGGGTGTCGGGATTGAGGGCGGTCGATCGAATCGCTGAACGGGCGCGGATCAAGCGTGAGGCAAACGCCTACGTGGGCGAGCCGAAGGACTGGAACTCAGCGCCGGGTTCGGCGGCGTTCGCGCCCGTCCATGCCACGCAGCGTGAGCCAGGTGAAAGCGAGGAGCACAAAGGCGATCGTGATGCTGATCTCGTCCAAGACGTCATCGACCTCGCCGGGCGTCATCGCGAATCGCGACTCCGGCCGGCGGTTTTGCCCGGCGGATCCTCGGGGCGGGACCTCCGGAGCAGGGCTGGGGTGCCCTATGTATCCGTCTCCCGCGCGATTGCTTCCGTGACGTTCGTCACGGAAGAGTGAGATTCGTGCCGTAGGGGCGTGCCAGAAGGGGCGTCGATGCGTCGGTGTGGCGAAAACGCCACTAATGATGGTCCGGGTACTGACGCCCGTCTGCCGCCCCACCTCCGAAGCTAGAGGCTCTCGCGGTAGTCCATGGCGAGCTTCTGGAGGTCGCGTTGCAGGCGTCGCACGAGTGGGCGCTCCGGTTCGCGCGACGGCGGCGATTTGCGGTTCGTCCGGTCCTGGTGCTGCGAATTCGCGAAGTCCTGGATCAGTCGATACGTCTCTTCGGGCGCGAGTCGGCGCCGGTTCGTCGTGAGCCGTCGCGTCGCGTGCGTCAGCCCGTCGCCCGTCATGCGGGCGTACGGATTTCGCGCCTCGGCGACCGGTGCGATCTCTCGGAGGAGCGACTCGACCGAGGTGCGTTTGCGACGAGCGACCGATTCGATCAAGCGCAGATAGGCGCCCTGATACGCCGATGCGAGTCGCCGCCGATAGGCCGTGAGTTTGCGATCCGCGCGTGACGCGTAGTCGGAAATGGCGATCCGATAGAACTCGTCGGGCGGGATGCGTCCCCGTCGTTCGTCGCAGCGCTCGGCGAGCAGCGACGGCAACTCGCGGAGCACGTCGCGCATGCAGTACGTGGCATTCCAGGAGAGCCCGTCGGCCACGCGGTGACGCCCGCGCGAAGAGCGTTTGCGTTCGAGACGGCGATGCAGGGCGAGGAGCGTCTCGAGAGCTTCCGGCGAATCCTTCTCGATCGAGTCGAGGTCCGGTTCGTCGAAGCCGATCTGGCGCAGGAAGAGCCTTCGCTTGTGGACTTCGAACTCGCGGTCGAAGAGTTCGAGCACCGGATCGTCTCGGAGCGACCCGAGCGCCGGGGGCTCGCCATCGAGGAGGAGGTCGCGGATCTGGGCGAATCGCTGAACGATCTGCCGGGCCTTGCGCCGCTGCTCCGGGATCGAGGTCGACATGCGATCCGAATCCTCGAAGCGATAGTCGTGATGGTAGAGGCCGAACTGACGAACGGAGCCGTAGTCGATGATGCTCCCATCGCACAGGATGTTGTCCCCGTCCCAGTCGAGCCAGCAGAAGATGTATTGGTTCTCGAAGGTCGCCGTCGCCTGAGCGAAGTCGATCGCGGCCCGCTCGGCGAGATAGCGGATGCGGCCTCGCTCGCTCTTGATCATGGGCCAGCGCCCATCGCGAATCTCGCGATCGGCGTAGTAGAGGACGCAGCGCCGCAGGTCCTCGTCGCGCCGCCGACGAAGCAGCCCGAAGAAATGCGACGGACGAAGCAGGTTGGGTGCGACCCGCACGTTGATCGCCTGGCCGGATGGCAGTGAGAGGACGGCCAGCACGCGCTCGGTGCGGATGCCGTTTCGCGCGAAGGATTCACTCATCAGGGCGGCGCCGATTCCCTCGTCGATGTGGGCCGTCCCGCAGCCGTAGTCGGTGATCGCGTTTCCGGTCTTGAAGAACTGACCCAGGGCCGAGGTGGCCGGGCAAAGACGCGTGACGCCGGTTCCGCAGCTGGACACGTCCCAGGATCCCGTCCGCCCGCGAACCACGCCGTTCCAGATGCTGCGGCCGTCGCCGGAATTGAGACCGCGCTTGTCCGGATGCTGCAGCTGGAGGTAGCGCGTGGCCATGTAGCTGTGATCGCGACGATCCCGCGCGGGCGGCTGGTTGCCGTGCTCCTCGTCCCACTCGTTCACGATGACGAGACTGAACGTGTCCAGCAGCGCCCGGCGCAGAGATGCGCTCATTTCGTCGGGATGGTTCGCCGGGAGCAGGCCGATTTCTCGTGCGAGATCGAAGTTGAAGAAGGCGACCTCGCTGTCGTGTCGCCGACGCGCCGGATAGGGCACGACCGCGCTCGGCGCGGTCCGCTTGAGCGGATGTCGGCCATCGATCGAGCGCAGCCGGGCATAACGTGACTTGCCGGTCGAGGTTCCTCGACGCTTCTTCCGCGATCGCGGCGTTCGCTCGCGTCGCGCACTCGTCGTGCGGCTCGAATTGGGCCGTCCCTTCGAGCGGGATCGGGGAGATTTGGATTCGGGGGTTCTCATGGCGGATCCATGGCGGAATCGGTCGTTCGAGAGGGGCGCTTGACGCGTGCGGCTTGCTGGCTGAATTCACTCGGGCCATGACTTATCGTTCGGATCGCGCATGGGACGTGCAGATTCACCGCGTTGCGGAGCGCGCTGCTCGTTCGTTGCACATGCAGTCCTGGAAGGTCTGGATCGGCCGCGCTGCCGGTTGCTTTCCGGACGGTGAGGGCGAACGGAACGAGTCGATCGAGTTCGAGCGACGATGGCGAAGCGTTCGCGAGCAAGGGGACGAGGAATGTCGACCGACGATAGCGACGACGACATCGATGCCGACGGCGGCGAGCGCCGAGGGTCTCCGCAGGGATCCGCGAACGACCCGCTCGAGGAGCGCACGCAGCCGATGGACGTCGACGGCGTTCTGCCTTCGGAAGATCCTCGTGCGGCCGCGGACACCACGACCCTCGGTGTCCCGATTCCTCCACCGATCGTTCTCGATGACGACGGTTCCGCCTCGCCCGTCGATGCGGACTCGCCTTCGTCGCCCGGCACGCGGACCGATGCGGCGGGTCCAGCATCGGGGTCGTCGTTGCATCCGATGCTGCTCGAGCGGATCGAGCCGTCCATCGGCCGAGGGGAACGTCTGCGGCTCGATGCCACGCGTTCGCGTGTCCGTCTCGGGCGCGCGGAGGAGAACGACATCCGCCTCTACACGGCATCCGCATCGCGCGAGCATGCGACGATCGCGGCCGACGGGCACGGCCAATGGCAACTCACACCCGGGCCGGGCAAGTCGGTGGCCATCGATGGGGAGGAGACGAGCGAAGCCGTGCTGCTCGAACTCGGCATGAACGTCGTGCTCGGTCAGGATCATCTTCGCTGCGTGAGCGAAGGCCTCGCGTCGGGTGAGATGGCGGCGAGCACCGCTGCGGACGGACTGGGGAACGCCGACGCGTCCCTCGTCGAAGCGCTGCGCCGACTGGCAGTCCGGGCCGGCCCCGTCGGATGGGCGATCGGAATCGTGTCGATGGCGGCCGTTGTCTGGCTTCTGCTCGCGGCGAGGGGAGACTGAGGGTGTCGGTCGAACACGTCCTACAGGTCGTCGACGCCGAGGGTGAGGTCGCAAGGGAGGTCCCGCTTCGCGCGGGCGGTCTCGAGATCGGTCGCACCGCATCCGGCATCGCTTGTCCCGACGACGTCGACATGGCCGAGCATCACGCGCGAGTCGATCTCGAGGGAGAGACGCTCCGCATTCGCGACTCCGGCGAGGGCTCGGGCGTTTGGCTGCGGATCGAGGGAACGCGCGGCCGGCTCCTGCGATCCGGCGATCAGATCTGGCTCGGTGCCCAGATCCTCGTCGTTCGCGAGGGCGCGGACGCGACCTGGCAGATCCGGCATCACGGACCGGATGGACATCTACGCGAAACCCATGACGTTCCGGGGATGGGGCTCTTCGTCGGCCGGACCTCAGACCTCGTGCTCGATCTCGACGACTCGCGACTCTCGCGACGGCATGCGCAGTTCGTCGTCGATGGGGACGGGCTGCGGCTCTACGATCGAGGCGCCCACAACGGCACGTTCGTGAAACTGACGGCGGACGAGTCGCTCGTTGCCGGCGACGAGTTTCGCGCGGCGACGAGCCGCTTCCGCTACCTGGCAAGAGAGGCCCTCTCGAACGAGAGCGACGCGGGAAACCTCCGCTCTTCGGACGAGGGATCGCCGGGCGAGCGAGCGGTGGATGCGGAACCAACACGCGTGGTCGGGACACCCAGAGAAGAGGCACGGCCGTCGCGCGGACTCGCGGCGAGACTTCGGCGACTCGGCGGCGAACCTCGCTCCGCTGACCCGGTCCACGAATCGGGTCCGGAATCCGAACTCGCAGGCGGAACGGCCGAACCCGACGAGACCGTCGTCGACGAGTCGGGGGCTGCGCCGGTGCTCATCGTGCTCGACTCCGATGCCGGCTCGGTGTCGATCGAGACCAAGCCGGGCAAGACCATCCTAGAGGCCGTGCGCGAAGCAGGACTCGAGCGAGGGGAACCCGTCGATTGGGAATGTGGTGACGGGGGATGCGGAGTCTGCGTCCTCGGTGTCGTCGAGGGGGCCGACCGGATCGATCCGCCGGATCCGGAGAGCGGCGAGATGAAGACGATCCAGATCACGGAGCAGGTCGTTCCGGATCCGAAACGATATCGGCTGGCGTGCCTCGCCCGTGTGCGCGGGACCGTCCGTCTACGGAAGTTGACATGATGAACCGAAGCGCGACGACGATCGGACTCGTACTCCTGCTGGCCAGCTCGGCAGGGACCGCCAGCGCCAGCGCGCGCGATGCGACGGTCGAGATGCTGCGTGCGGTCTCGGCGAGCCGCGAGAGCGAATCCGTACGCATCCTCGTGAACGACGGCCGGGGTGGGGCGGTTCGCATCGGGGACGAACTCGTATACCGCTTCGAGAGCGATTCTCCGGGGTACCTCACCGCGATTCATGTGGACACACACGGATCGACGACCTTGCTCTATCCGCGTGCGGATGTCGCAGCCGGTCGCTTGGCGCCGGGGCGCTCTCTCTCCCTGCCGTCGGACGAGGACGGCTTTACTTTGAGTGTGCAGCCGCCGGTCGGGCGCGACATCGTCTTCGCGATCGTCAGCAATTCCCCGGTCACGCGCTCGGCCCTCGGCATCGACAGTCGCGAGGTCGTCGTTTCCTTCGAGCCGCATCAAGCGCCGGCCCTGGTGAGGCGCTTGCGGGACGTGCTCGACGCGCGCCCGTCGGGCGAGGTCCGCACCGCGAAGATCGAGCAGCAGGTCGATGGTCGGGGACGGGTCCAATATCGATCTGCGGACATCGTCGGTTTCTTCGGAGAGCGGACCCGATCGATTCGTCCTGCGAAGCTCGACCTCCAGATCCAGTTCGGGCTGGACTCGGCGAGTCTCGACGATGCCGCTCGTCGCAACATCGACGAATTCGCGCAGGCGCTCGAGGATCCGCGACTCCGCGGGATGCGTTTCAGCGTCGCGGGTCATACGGACGATCAGGGATCCGAGAACCACAACATGGATCTCTCGCGAAGACGGGCGACGACCGTGCGGGAATACCTGGTGGGGCAGGGCGGCGTCGATCCGTCGCGACTCGAGATCGAAGCCTATGGCGAGTCCAAGCCGCTGATGCTGGAGGCGTCCGATTACGCCCGGCAGCTGAACCGACGAGTCGAGTTCAAGCCGATTCGCTGAGGTCGGGCCGAAAACGAGCGAGACCGGCGCTGCGCGCGATTCCGGCCGTTCAGCCCTTCATGTCGCGAGCGCATCGGAACCCGAGCGAGATGTCCGAGTATTCTGGAGCATCGTCGGAAAAGGCGGCCGACCGCAGATAGGCCGGGATCCGATCCATCCAGGACCCGCCCTTGAAGATGCGGCGGTCGCCTGATCCGCTCGAGGTCGCGGTCCATTCCCAGACGCTTCCGGCCAGGTTCAGCACGCCCTGCGGCGTGGCGCCGTCAGGGTGGGCATTCACGTCTTCCAGCCCGATGCCCTTCCGATCGGCATTTCGCACGCGGCCGGCTTCCCAGGCGTCACCCCACGGAAAAGTGCGTCGTTCGGTGCCGCGGGCCGCGAACTCCCACTCGTCTTCCGACGGTAGGCGTGAGTCCTTCCACTCGCAGTAGGCCTTCGCATCGTGCCACGACACGTGCACGACCGGATCGTTCGGATGGTCGAGTGCGCTTCGGTCTGGTCGCGGCGTCTTCCAGCTGCAGCGTCGGCAGCGCGTGATGTCCCAGCTGTAGCCGAGTCGTTCCGCGGTCGTCGTGTGAGAGGTCGCCTCGACGAAGCGCTCGAACTCGGCGTTCGTGACTTCGTTCCGATCGATCTCGAAGGGAGCGAGGGTCACGGTCCGCAGTCTTTCGTCGGCAAAGACATCACGCGCACATTCGCGATCCCGCCCCCCGGCTTCGCGGCACATCGAGACCGCCCGGTCGATCTCTTCGGGGGTGCTGCCGAGCTGGACCGTCGTCGGCGATGGCGGAGCGACGGGCGTCTGCTCGGCGTTCTGCGTGGAGGCGGCTTGGGTCTCGACCGTCCCTTCGTCCTCGACCGGATCGGTCGCGCCGGGGCTGGACTCGTCGGCGGACGACCACTCGATCTGTGTCGCGCCGAAGAGCGCGGCGGCGACCAGGGCGGCCACGCCGAGGATCGGCGCCCAGGGCAGACTCGATCCATCGACCGCCGTCTTCGCGGTGAAGGCCTCGGCGAATTCAGTGCACGTCTCGAACCGGTCTTTGGGATTTCGCGACAGGGCCTTCATCACCGCGCGTTCGGCGGCCCTCGGGAGAGGCGCCTTCAGCCTCTTCGCGTCGAGTCGCGGCGGGGATCCCTTCTCCTTGGCGATCAGGATCGCTTCGTTCGTCGGTCCGGTGAAAGGGAGTTCGCCGGCGAGCGCGAGATAGACAACGGTGGCAAGGCTGTACTGGTCGTAGGCGGGGGTCAGCAGTCGATCGATCGCTTCGGGCGGCGCGTACGCCGGCGATCCGACGAAGGTACCCACGACGGTCAGCTCGCGGCGCACCTCCTGCGTCGGCGCATCGGGGTCCGCCGCTCCGATCGCGGTCGCAATGCCGAAGTCGGAGAGCACGGCGTTGCCCCGCGCGTCGAAGAGGATGTTGGCTGGCTTCACGTCGCGATGCAGCGATCCGTTCTTGTGGACCGCGTCGAGCGCATCCGCGACCGTCGGGAGCCACTCGAGGATTTCGTCCGGGGTCTGTTGACCGCCCTGATGCGTGATGCGTTCGCGGAGGTTTCCTCCGCTGAGGTATTGCACGACGGCATAGGGGACATCGCCATGGGATCCGGAGCCCTCGATACGCAGGATCGCCGGATGTTCGTGGGTGGCGAGGTCGCGGATCTCCTGCAGGAAGCGCAGCCGGAACGTTCGGTCCGCCATCAGGCGCGCGTGCGGAACCTTGACCACGGCCTGACGTTCGAGCTTGGTGTCCCAGGCCAGGTAGACCGTGCCCATGCCGCCGCGGTCGAGGGATTCCTTGATCTCGTAGCGGTCGTCCAGGAGTTCGCCGACGAGTGGATCTTCGACTTCGGTATCGGCGTTTTCGTCCAAGCCCACTCGCCCTCCGGATTCACGGTATCCTATCGCGAATGGCCGACGCGGGCGCTCCCGAAAATCCAGTCTCTCCCGATGATCCGCGAAGCAACGCGGCTTCGTCCGATCCGAACGACATCGTCCCGCTCGGCGCCTGGGCGCGCGCGCTGCTGGTCCTTCTGCATCTGCTTCCCAAGAACGCGATCTCCCGCATGGCCGGGCGATTTGCCAGCCTGCGATGGCCGGCACCCGTGCAACGCTTCGAGACGCGACTCTTTGCGCGACTCGTCGGGGCGAATCTCGACGAAGCCGCCGGTCCGGTCGAATCCTACGCGTCGCTGCAACAGTTCTTCACGCGCGAGTTGCGCGACGGTGCGAGGCCGATCCAGGGCGACTCGATGAGCGTCGTCGCGCCCTGCGACGGAGCCTGGGGCGAGTCCGGAGGTATTCGCGGGGGGACGCTGATCCAGGCGAAGGGGCGACACTATTCCGTCGAGGAGCTGCTCGGCGATTCAGTTCGCGCCGGGATCTACGACGGTGGCACCTTCGCGACGTTCTATCTCTCGCCGCGCGACTACCATCGATTCCATACGCCCGTCGCTGGTCGGATCACAGAGGTCGACTACTGGCCCGGAGCACTCTGGCCCGTGAACGCCGTGGGCATTCGCGGCGTCGACCGACTCTTCGCGAGGAATGAGCGTCTCTGCGCCTACCTTCGCGCGGACGCTCTCACGTCGGGGGGCGAAGCGGATCCGCTCGCCCTCGTCGCGGTCGGTGCGACGATGGTGGGCAGTGTTCGCCTGCGCTTCGACGCGCTGCGGACGAATCGTGCCGGCGCCGCTCGCGAGCGCCGCGAGTATGCAGACCGGGCGCCGAAGTTCGCGCGGGGCGAGGAGTGGGGACATTTCGAGTTCGGCTCGACGATCGTCCTGCTGGCTCCGCCGGGTCGATTCGAGATCGATTGCCAGCCCCTCGGCAGCGCGCTGACGCTCGGTGAAGTCATCGGCCGGCGCCGCGACTGATCGCGCTCGCGGACGCGACCTCTGACATCGAGAATCAGAACGGGATGCGTGTCGGGAGTTCCTCGCGGAGTCGCGGCCAGACCCGCTCGATCCAGCGACACAGATGCGATCGCGTCTGCCGCGGGTCGATCAGGTCGTGCACGGAGAACGACTCGGCGCGGGGAAAGGGGCTGCGTCTCGCCGCGAAGGCTTCCTCGAGTTCGGCGCGCTTCGCATCCGGGTCTTCGGCCGCCGCGATCTCGCGTCGAAAGGCGACCGCCACGCCGCCCTCGATCGGCAATGCGCCGGACTCCGCGGAGGGCCAGGCGAGTACATGTCCTCGCGGTCCGAAGTGCGCCGCGGCAGCGACACCGTAGGCCTTGCGGATCATCACGGAGCACCACGGAACGCGGCTGGTCACGACGCTCGCGATGGCTTCGACGCCGAAGCGGATCGTTCCCGAGCGTTCGGATTCCGAGCCGATCATGAAGCCCGGCTCGTCGACCAGACTGACGATCGGAAGATGGAAGGTGCCGCAGAAGTCGACGAATCGGCGAACCTTGAGGGCGCCCTCGGCGTCCATCGAGCCAGCATAGAAGCGGGGATCGTTGGCGAAGACGGCGACCGGCCGGCCGGCGAGTCGAGCCAGGCCGGTGATCTGGCCCCGTCCGTAGCCCTTCGTCATTTCGAAGAAGCTCTCCCGGTCGAAAACGGTCTCGATGATCTTCCGCATCGCGTAGACCTTGCGCCGATCGCGGGGGATGATGTCGAGGAGTTCCTCCGCCGTTCTCTCAGTGTCGTCGCTCGGCTCGTCCTGGCAGGGCGGGAGTTCGAGCACGTTGGTCGGTAGGTAGGAAAGGAAGCCCTTCATCTGTGCGATCGCGTCGGCTTCGTCCTTCGCGACGTTGTCGACGACGCCGGATCGAGAATGGATCTTGGCGCCTCCGAGTTCCTGCTTCGTGAGCTTCTCACCGAGCGCGCGCTCGACGAGTGCCGGACCCCCGATCAAGACCTGCGCCGTATCGCGCGTCATGACTGAGAAATGGGATGCTGCCAGGCGCGCCGCGGGAAAACCGGCGACGGCTCCGACCGCGGCCGAGGCGACGGGAACGATCTGCATGACCTGCGCGATCGAAAGGAAGCGCGAAGGTTCGTAGACCGCTCCGCCGGCCAGGCGCGGTCGTGACGTCTTGGCGCCCGATCCGGCGACGCTGCCGCCGCCGCCTTCGAGGAATCGGACGAGGGGAACGCGGAGATCGATGGCGAGGGTTTCGGCGTAGACGCTGCGTCGCAAGCCGGCGGCGGAGGGTGAGCCGCCGCGCTGTGTGAAGTCCTCCCCTCCGACCACGATGCGTCGCCCGTCGATCTGGGCGAGCCCCAGCAGGTAGTTCGCCGGATGGAAGGCCGTCGGTCGACCTTCGTCGTCGTAATCGGTCTCGCCCGCGATGGGCCCCTGTTCCTCGAGGCTTCCGGCATCGACCAGCGCGTCCAGGCGCTCACGAATCGTGAGGCGGCCGCGCTCGTGCTGTCGATCGACGGCCTCCGTACCGCCCATGACGCGCGCAGATTCACGCCGGGCTTCGATCTCTTCGACTTCGGGTTTCCAGCTCATCGAGGCTCGCTCTCGTCGACTTCGTCGTTTGGGTTCATCGCGATTCGAGGACTTCCCGTCGAATCGGGTCGAGCGCATCGCGTCGACCCGACGCGACCGCTGGAGTTCGGGTCAGAAGAACAAGCGATCGACATCGAGCGAGCGCAGATCGACGACGCCGACCGCGTTGTAGCCCGCCATCGAACCGGCACACTCGCCCGGATTGAAGATCAAGGTGCCGTCGCGCTCTTCGTGCCGATGGCGGTGGGTGTGGCCGTGGAGCATGAGGTCGACTTCCGAGGGAAGGGTGGCCGGAGCTTCCTCGGGGTCGTGCACGACGAGGATGCGTCGACCGGCGAGTTCGAAGGTGCGGGGCGGATGCGCGAAGTCCATTCCGAAGCGCCGAGCCTCTTCCTCGAGGCGGGGATGTTCGGGAAGGTCGTTGTTTCCGAACACGCCCACCATCGGGACCGCAAGTTCGGCGAAGTGGGCGAGGACGGCCGGGCGAGTGATATCGCCTGTATGGATCACCCGATCGACGCAGGCCTCGCGGAAGAGATCTACGATGCGGGCCACGTTCTGCAGTCGATCGTGAGTGTCGCCGACGACGCCAATGCGCATGGATGCATGCTACCACGTCGTCGCTCCGCCCCGGGCGGAGTGACGCGGTCGGCATCTCGGCGAGCGCCGAAGCTGACGCCGGCAATGCCGGGTTATAGTGCGGCGACTCGCACGGCGTCGAACGAGCGAAACGCAATCGACGCGGAGAGACCGAGAGGAGGAGGCACTATGGGCCAGTCATCGCAGGGAAGATCACTCGAGACGATCGAGGTCGAGAAGTCGGAGGGCATCATGACCGTGACGCTCAATCGACCGGATCGATTGAACGCGTTCACGCTGCAGATGGCGCATGACTGGTTCGAGGTGCTCGACGAGATCGATTCCGACGACGCGGTGCGTGCCGTCATCGTGACGGGCGCGGGACGTGGCTTCTGTGCGGGAGCGGATCTCGGGGCGGGTGCGGCGACCTTCGATGCGTCGGCCGCGCCGGAGGCCGACGCGACGAAGGTACATCGAGACGAGGGTGGGATGGTGACGCTGCGTATCTACCGCTGCCTCAAGCCGATCATCGCCGCCGTCAACGGTCCGGCGGTCGGTGTCGGCGTGACCTCGATCCTGCCGATGGACATTCGTCTGGCGAGCAGCCAGGCTCGATTCGGATTCGTCTTCGCGCGGCGTGGCGTCGTGCCCGAGGCCTGCAGTAGTTGGTTCCTGCCGCGCGTGGTCGGAATCAATCGCGCCATGGAATGGGTGGCGTCGGGCCGGGTCTTCGATGCGCAGGAAGCCCTCGAAGGCGGCCTGGTTCGCGAGGTGCTCGAGCCGGAAGCGCTCCTGCCTCGCGCGAGAGAGCTCGCGAGGGAGATCGCCGAGAATACGAGCGGTGTGTCGGTCGCGCTGGCGCGACAGATGATGTGGCAGATGCTAGGCGCCTCTCATCCGATCGAGGCCCATCGCCTGGACTCCCGGGCGATGAACTACATGGGCGCGGGGCCGGACAGTCGCGAGGGTGTTACGAGCTTCCTCGAGAAGCGAGCGCCGGTCTTCCCTCTTCGCGTCTCGACCGACTTTCCGAAGAACGTCGGGCTTCGCGACGAGCCGGCTTTTGATGAATAGCCGCGGCGCTTGATGAATAGCCACGGCGTTCGACGAACGGCCACGGCGCTCGACGAATAGCCGCGGCGCTCGACGAGTAGCCCCGGCGCTCGGCGATCTCCGCGACGCGGTCTGGCTCGAAGGCGATGCGATCGGGCGAGCGATGTCCACCGTCGAGTGTCGAGGGCATTGGCCCCCCATCGCTTCGGTCGAATCAGATCCGAGTGCGAGGCGAGGGCGGTCGGGTATTCTTCGCGCGTGATCAAGTGGATCTTCTTCATCGCGCTGGTCGTCGTCGCGTATCGACGCCTGGCCTCGGGCTATCCGCCGGCGCCCCCTGGTCTCGCCATTCTCCACAGGGGCGAAGCGCGCTTCGTCGAGTCGGCGGCAGAGGTGCTCTTTCCGGGCGGGGCCGGGCTCTCGGTGGCCGGCGTCGACGCCCATCTGCCGCATTACGTCGATCGCCACCTCGCGGCTTTGCCGCGTTCCAAGCGTCTGCAGATCCGCGCCCTCTTCGCCGTGTGTGAGCATCTCACCCTCGTCTTCCCGGGTGACGAACCGGGGGGACGGCGTCGCTTCTCGACGCTCTCGACGGCTTCGCGCAGCTCCGTGCTGGGCCGACTCTCGATGCACCCGAACTCGCTGGTGCGAACGCTCTTCATGGCGCTCCGCGCGGTCCTCGTTCTCGGCTACCTCGGACATCCGGCGAATCTCCGCGACTTGGGTGTTGCGCCCTTCGAGATCGAGCCCGCCGTGAGCGATGCCGAGCTGCTCTTTCCCCGCATCGGCGGGCTCGTTTCGTCGATCCGATACGAGCTCGAGGATCGGACCGAATCGGACCAACTCGCCCCGCTCGACCCCCACGGCCCGCGCCATCGCGCGTACGCCCGATCCAGTCGGGACTCGCGATGAGCCACGACCCGGGCGACCGCGAGGTCGGAAAGGACTCGCAGGATTGGCTGGCTGCGGCGCGGGAGCGTGTCCGCGTCTTCGCGCAATACGATCGTGCGTTCGAAGAGAAGGCGGACGTCGTCGTCGTGGGTTCGGGACCCTGTGGCGCGGTGGCGGCCTATGAACTCGCGGTCGCGGGCCATGACGTGATCCTGCTCGAGGAAGGGCCGCCTTTTACGGTGAGAGACCTCGAACTCGACGGCAATCTCTCGATGACCCGGACGATGCGCGAGGGTGGGCTGCGCATGACGCGGGGCACGATCATGCCGACGATGCAGGCGATCGCGCTCGGCGGCGGCTCGCTCGTGAACTCGGCAATCTGTGTTCGGCCGCCGGACTCGGTCTTCGATCGTTGGGCGACGGGCTTCGATCTAGAGCGCACCAACCGCGAGAACCTCGACCCGCACTACGACGCCGTTGCGGACTTCCTCGGGATCGGACCCACGCCCGACGAAGTCCAGGGGCGGCGCAACCTGCTCTTTCGCGACGGCTGCGAGGCGATGGGCATCTCCTCCGAGCCGATCGAACGGAACGTCAGGGGATGTCGCGGGAGTGGCGAGTGCTTCACGGGCTGTCGCAGCCGCGCGAAGCAGAGCATGGACGTGAGCTATGTCCCCGCCGCGCTGCGCGCCGGGGCACGCGTGTTCACGAGCGTTCAGGTGCAACAGATCAGACATACGGGGCGACGCGTGACCGGCGTGTCGGGTCAGGTCATCGCTCCCTTCTCGGGTGGCAGCCGACTGGGGCGCAGCCATCGCTTCCGGATCGATGCGAAGGCCGTGGTGCTCGCGGCGGGATGTACTGCGACGCCGGTCCTGCTCAAGCACAGTGACGATCTCGCGAACGCCTCGGGGCAGGTGGGTGAGAACCTGCAGTTCCATCCGGGCTCGGCGATTGCGGGCGTGTTCCCGGAGTCGGTCGATCCGCAATTTGGTGCGACGCAGGGTTATCAGAGCCTGGCCTTCGTGGAAGAGGGGTTCAAACTCGAAACGCTCTGGGCCCCGCCGCCGATCCTTTCGATGCGCTTCCCAGGCTTCGGCGCCGACCTGCAATCGCTCTTCGCGGAGATTCCACAGATGGCCGTCTGGGATGCGATCGTGAGTGCGAACCGCTCGATGGGTCGGGTGAAGGCGCAATGGCGCAGTCTCGACCCCGTGTTGCATTGGAAGATCCATCGTGACGACGCGATGATCCTGCGCCGTTCGCTCCACGTGATTGCCCAGCTCTTCTTCGCCGCGGGCGCGAGGAAGATCCTGCCGGGCGTGCAGGGCGTCGCCGAGGTAATGACGAGCGTCGACGAGGCCCGGGTCCTCGATTCGGAAGCCGTCCAGCCGGAGAACCTCGTGATGGGCGGGAATCACGTCTTCTGCACGACGCGCATGCACGGCGACCCGACCCGCGGCGTCGTGGACGAGGACGGGCGCTGCCACGACCTCGAGAATCTCTACATCGCGGACACGGGCATCTTCCCCCAATGTCCGTCGGTGAATCCCATGTTCACCGGCATGGCGCTCGCCCGTCGCCAGGCCCGCGTGCTCGCCGAGCGCCTATAGTCGAGTCGCTGGGCGGCCCCTGGGGGCCGCGTCTCACGGCTGTCTCGTCTCGATCTACGCGCAGGTCCGATGCAGTCCGATCTACAGATGATCCCGTGCGTCGCCGATGTTCTCTCACATGAAGCCTCGTCTCGACCTTCATCGCCGCGCGATTCGCCGCATGCCGAGCCTGCTCGTCGCGCTGTCGCTTGCGTTCCTCTTCGCCATGCCGTCCAGCGCGACGACGCCGCGCGCCGGCGAGCGGGGCAACTATCGCGGTCAGTGCCGACAGCTGACGAAGCAGATCAATCATTACGAGGGGTCGATCCTTCCCCTCGCGATCCAGCGCGGCAATCGGAAGTGGGAGCAGGCGACGAACGCCCAGATCGAGCGACTCTGGCATCGTCGAGCCGACCTCTG
>Ga0315338_1001661_pt1 | contig 26141 bp, 36 predicted proteins | sample ASW8metaG_FD_204518 | JGI IMG/M metagenome (GOLD analysis project Ga0315338, IMG submission 204518) | Ammonia-oxidizing marine archaeal communities from Monterey Bay, California, United States - ASW #8 | ecosystem: Environmental > Aquatic > Marine > Coastal | place: USA: California | collected... | reverse complement strand
TTAGCAATTCTTAATTGATAATAACCATAGCAATTATAGGGTTTTACTTTTACCGTTGAAACCTGGTTTAATTCTTTAATCGCATCGTCTAACATCGATTGATTTATTTTCATTGTTTCAAGGCCTCGTATGTTTTTGGATGAAAATTAGAGTAGTATGACAGATTGTATGATATTAGTGATGTCAAATTTAATTCAGGTAATTCTGTGATACAGTATAGTTTAGAATGTGATATTGAAAAACTAAACTTTGAGTATTCATTAATTATCATGTGTTGTGAGCCTCGTTTATTACAAATATAGCATTTTTTCATCAATTCGGGCATATCACAAAATAGATTTCGTTCATGTGTAGATTTTGACTTTTTACAGTTTTTGCATCTTTTTGTCATTGTTTCAAGGCCTTTAAAATGATATTATCAATTAACAAATTATTATTATTCATTAAGTGATTAAGGTATTTTTTTCCTAAAACGATCCATAAATAACCAATTTCATTTTTAAATTGACAGATTAAGATATTATCATCAATCTTAAAAGAATAATCTTTTAAATTTTCTTCATTAAAATCTGATGTAAAAATAGGTACAATTCTAAAACCATCTTTGCCAGGTTTAAAATAATTTTTTCTGGATTTATTCATAGATGCGATTAATGAAATAGTTTGTTTATGTGTCATTGTTTCAAGGCCTCTTCTTCACAGTATTTACAATGTTCTTCGAGTTCTTTGTCTGTTTCAAATCTAGCATGACAATACATATAACATCGATATTTTAGTTTCTTTTCCTTAGCAAATTCTTTGTTTAAAAATTGTGTGACTTCATTAACAAGATCACGGTTTGCTTTTTCTTTTTTACTTTTAGCCTTCATTGTTTCAAGGCCTCTGTTTTATAATTCCAAAATAACCAAGTGTAAAAATCAATAGCACATTCTTGGCATTTTTGATCGTTGCATCTTGGATCGTTGTCATTCTCAATTAACCAGGATTGGTATAATTCATCTAAAATCTGAATTTTAATCAATTCGTTTTTGTCTGTTGATTTTTCAATTTCTTCTTTTATTATTTTTATGGCGTTTTTACTCATGGTATAGTATAATATAGTTTAGCATATATAGTTTAGTATGTAAAAATTTAAAAAATAGATTACAATATACTAAAGTATATTTGCAGACTTAGAGAAAAAACCATTTTAATTTAATTGCCTGGTTTAACCTGGATTCATGGCCATTTTATCAAAGATCATAGTTGAATTAATAACATCTAACTAATGTTTTAGACAAAAGAATACTTAGAGAGAAACTAGGCACGAATAGACCAGATAATATCAATCTAAGAAAATTAAAATTATTTATTATTTATAAGGAATAAATATGCTGATTATATAATATGCTAATGTTGACTGAGGCTATATTATGACACAAGGCCAATTTTTCAAAACACGCCAGGAATATTTTTTTATTTTTTTGAAAAAAATTTTTTTGCCGATTTGCCTGGTGAACATTTCTTTTTTGTACAAAATCCAGTCCAGGTGCGATAAGTAATGCCACAAGCAAGACTGCCAGACATTAACACAAGTATGATCACGTTTAGGAATAAGATATGCAAGGCCATTGATGATAAGGAATGGACAGATATGCACGGTTATTTATTGGCCTTAAACGGTACATTACCACCTGAATATCGTGTATTAATATCAACAATAGAGCATAACAAGATAGCAAAAGAAGATACAACCTATCAATGTCAATCATGCCAGGCAGAAATACCAAAAGAGGAAATTGTTGTTTTTGATCTTCTGCCAAATATGATGGAACAGCTGATTTATGCTGATGAGCCAAAGAAAGTTTGGAATTGTACAAAATGTAGGGGTAGTATGCCTAATGATCTGACCACTACAATAATATCAGTAAGCAAGCTCCAAAATCCATCATTTTTAGGTGTTGTACCTGATGCACCACAGAGAAAAGATGGTCTAATGGATAGGCTAAAATTCGATATGCAGACCAAACAATGGGGTTTGGGTACACTTGCCGAGCTTGAACAAAAGATGGCTAAATTCAGAGATGATCATTGGAATAAAGGCGATAATGAGGATGATATGGATCTTGACACATCAACAGAGGAAAGTGAGCAATAGTGCTGGAAAACTTGTTTTTGCACTTTACAACGCCTATGGTAAAAGAGATGTATTTGCTCGGTATTGTTGGCATTACTGTCTTTTTTTTTCACAGCCTGGTAAAATGGGATTTAAAGACACAAGCTAGAGAGGAACAGAAATAATGCCTCTGCAACAAACTGTCAAGATAATAGATGAGGATAGCCACAAGACAAAACAAGCTCCCAAGATCATACATTGGAAAGGTGTCACAATGGCCAGAAATCACTCATTTATGGCGACAATACATGAAATTGTAAATTTTAGTGCCGAGCTGGATGTATGCAGAATTGGTCTAGTTGGCGATATGCACTCTGGTAAATCCACATTAAGCCAGGCGATAGCTCATGCCATCCATACGACTGCCAAAGTGCCATACGCCATCAAAGTTTTGTACAAACCTGATCTGCTTGATTTTAAGGGTACATTGGCAAAACTAGAGCCAGTCAATCAGATTTTGATTTTTGACGATGTATCGTTTATGGGAGCTGAGGCAAACCGTAAGCAGATAGAATCGGTAAAATCAGCCATTAGCACGATTAGACACCTGGATGGTGGCAAAGACGTTAAAATCATTGTATTGATGAATTATCATTATTCTCTCGGTCTTGACAAGTACCTGAGAACAGCCGACTTCAAGTATATCACAACGGTAGGCTCATCCGAGAACGAAAACATGGAAAAGATGTTTGGCACGAAATATCACAAGAAGATAATTGATTTTAAGAAGTATAGGTCAAAGGCTGTGACACAGCACAGATGGGTTATGCGTATAACCAAAACTCAGCAAATAAAGTACGAATATCGCAACCCATTCATACCAGTCCTTTTTTGGAACGAGCAGTCATTGAGGTTTGTAGTATCACCAACTAGACAATGGATGTCGCCAATATGCTCAAAATGTACGGAAGGTGAGGGTATGCTGACATCAAGCCAGGTACCAATCGAAAAGTTTGTCGAGGAATCGGAACACAAGTTTGGTAGCTCAACATTTCTCGCTGCAACAAAACTGACATTATTTACAGAGGGCAAAAACGTGTATTCAAAATCTGTCGTGGCTGCATACAGATACCTTAACAGATGCAGAGAGTCAAAGATGATAAGCCTTGAACAAATGGCCGAGCATTACAAACTGTCAATTACAAATACCAAGCTTAGAAAACAGATGGATGGTGTCATGTCTGATGATTAATACAAACTATGGTGCAAACGACTGGAAACGTATGTATCTGTTCTTGGGAGCTTTCATTGTCATAGCCATTGTACCTATAATCATATTCTCACAAGTTTTGCTAGTTCCAGGTCTTGATGCGTGGGTACAGACATTTTCACACTATAACAATGTCGTCATGGAAATAATCAACAATCAGTACCCTGACTCTGATTTTTCTTTCGCCTTTGTCCAAATGCTCAATGTATGTGCTGCACCAATCGTATTGGCATATCTGTTTTATCTGGTGATTAAAATATCACTATCAAACGCCAGATGGATAACACGAAAGTTAAACATACAGCCATTGATGAATCTGGTCATTTTTAATGATAAGAAGAAACTCTATGAGCTAAAACTCTAATCTCTTTCCATATCTTCTTCTTTGTCTTTGCCCAACATGGCATCAATCATGGATCGCCTTTTCTCGCCTTTTACCATGTAAGAACGTTCTATCTTGTTTCTGGCAATTTTATCCATCAATGTACCCTGACTAGAGCCATTTTCACGCATGGACTCACCAGATTTAGAGTCTAATGAATATAGGTATGTTTTCACCAAACCTAGTATCTGCCTGGAAAAATCCTCTGCCCTTTCCTTAGCCATGAAGCTAAAGCATTGTGTAGCCAAATTTCTTAAAGATTCTATCTCTAAAACCAATCTGGCTAAGGTGGATGATGGCACAATCAGAGTCTTGTAGTATAGTGATTTGGGATCAATGACAAGGGATTTTTGTGATGTGCCATCGGCCTGTGGTATTTCTTCAATGTTTTGCACAGACTGTACCAGAACATCAACCAGGTCTTTGTGTTCTGGCTCAGACTGTGGCATTGGCATGATTTACCTCATTACTAAATATTTAAAAGAGTTTTGAATTGCAGTAAATTTAGTGCCAAAGTGGAATAAAAAAAAGCATAGGGAATACTCACGTAAATCTCGTAGAAAAGACAGAGAGCTTCACAATGATTATCAATATCAATCTTCAAACGGTGGTTTAAACTCTGGTGAAACATTTAGCGAGTTTAGAAAGAAAAAGAAAAAGCATAATATCTTCTAGTTTAGACATTCTTTGTGGTCAAAGTGGAACGCCTTGATCACAATGCCACTAGACTGAGGGCTAGTGGCGTTATTCTTATTAAGGTACAGTAATTATGAAATTTAATGGGCGTTCTGCATGGTCGTGACCTATTTAGTACAAAATGGATAACAGCAATCATAACTGATGCCTCACATCGCTTACATATCGTACCCATCAAACATATTCTAGGTGAGTATTTTATCACAGATATTGACGAGTCCACTTATGTTTTCAAGATTGACGGATCAAGAATAGTACAATATAGGGAAACTCTCACAAAATCATTCAGAGTAATACAATATGATACGACACACTATCTGCCTTATAGCTCTGATGTAAAGGAATTGGAATTGGTATTGCAGAAGAATAATCTGCCAAAGGCTGACGGTATGTTATCTAAGATTTTTAGGGTTTTATCTGCAAAGGAAAAAAAGCCATTCATACCACATAATCTGAGAGATTTGGCTGCCACTATACAAGACTTTGAACGAGGCTCAAAATCAAACGCACCAACTCAGGTGCAAGAACAGTATTCGAAAGAGGCTATGAATATGCTCAGATATTTGGACAGACTCTCGATTGATGAATTGGTCACACCGATTAAGAGAGTATCAGATTTTATTCAAGATGATCTAATCGCTACCGATCCCAAGTTTCTTGGTAGTGTCGTATCATCATATCAACGGACTGACCTGGAACACAAGAAGGTGACAAACACACCGATAACTGGAAAACAAGGATGGATGAAATTCTTGATGATATTCATGGGAATAGGCCTAGTCGGATTTGTCGGATTCTATCTATATGATTCTGGTATGCTGGAAAACTTGGGTATGGATTCAATGGTGCCATCATTCGGTGGAATGTCTGATGCCGAGCTAATGCAGAGATACCCTGACGGAGCTAGCTTGAAGGCTGCTGTGGATTCTGGTGAAGTGGATTATAATTCACTCAGTTCTGATGCACAGCAAATAGTTGATGAAACACCTACTGCCACACCGATTGAGCCAGAGCCAGAAGTTGTACCAGAAGTAGTGCCAGAGATAGAGGAAATAGAGTCTGAGTCAGAGCCAATCGAAGTTATAGTCGAAAATCCCTAAATCAAAAACTTTAATCACTATTAATTTAAGCATAAATTAATGGTATCGTGGTATCTACTAATGGGGATCATATCGGCTGCATCACTTCTTATCATACCATCGGTCAACTTATCATACGCACAGACGACTATTGAAGTACCTGCCACGACACCATGCTTTTTGAATTTTAACTCGACTCATCAGATGTGGGATAGGTGTAATGCAGAGGAAGATTTTCTTGACTTTGCCTTGATAGGATGGGAATATGGTACAGGTGGATATTTCTCAATGATGATAGTAGGGATGTTTGTACTCATAACATACATCAAATATCATAATCCTCTTTATCCAATGATGGTCGGTACTATCTTCTTACCTGTATCTTGGTTGCTGTTCCCAGATGTGTTCATAACATTTGTATTAATAATGATAGTAGCAGTTGTGGGAATTACCATCTGGTATGCCTATGTAAAGCAAACTAAAGAATATGCGTAATTACTCATTCTTTAAATAGCAGAAATTTTGGCAGAAATTATGGAAAACAACATCATGGCTTTAGTCGGTGCTTTTATCGGCATAGCTATTTTACTGGGAATTGGTACTCAGATTCTTGGCAACTCAGTTCAAGACTGCACAAACCTGGCAGACTACAACTCTACAAGTGGTGCAACACAAACTGGATGGGCTAAACAATGTGGCGACAATAATTCCCAAACACAAAACGCATACTCATTACTAATCATAGTTTTGATAGTAATTGCAGCAGTAGTAATTTTATCAGTAGTGAAATTACTTTAAGCACAATACCCTCAATCTGCTTTTTTCCAATTTACTCATTCTTTAAATAGCAGAAATTTTGGCAGAAATTATGGAAAACAACATCATGGCTTTAGTCGGTGCTTTTATCGGCATAGCTATTTTACTGGGAATTGGTACTCAGATTCTTGGAAATTCTGTCCAAGACTGTTCAAACCTACCTGGCTACGATACCTCAACAGAGGCCAACAGCACAGGCTGGGCAAAACAATGTTTGGATAACAATACCCAATCACAAAATGCCTACGCATTATTGATCATAGTATTGATCGTAATAGCAGCAGTAGTTATACTAAGTGTAGTAAAATTACTTTAAGCATAGTACCCTCAATCTGCTTTTTTTCCTAAAAAATCAACTTTAATTACTAAGGATTTTCACTAAAAATTGTGAGCTCGTTAATCTTCTTGGGATTCTCAGTAATAATGTTCATTATTTCTTATGGTATTATGTTCACCATCGCACCGATGGTCTTGGGAGCTGTATGGACTGTTATGGAAGATAACACAGGTGGCATGGATGCTGACTGGTTAGCTGTCTATAATGATACAAAGTCCACTACACAATATCTTGTACCGTTGATACCAACTATCGGAATATTCATTCTTGTAATCAAGGTTATGATGAACGCCTCAGCTCGTGGTAGGGATTGATCTTGAGATGGGCGTTAGTTCCGATCCTGGCTTTGTTTATAATTCCAGTCGGTATGGCCTATGCCGATACCACAGAAGAATATGGTAAAAACTATAATCAAATAATCGATTGGGAAACTGGCATAGCAACCTGGACATCTCAACCAGAGAGAATAATGATTGCTGGCGAGTGGGAAAACTATTCTTTCATAAATAATGGCAATCAAGTTATCTTCAAAAGTAATTCAATCGGTGGTTTGATTTATGATAAATCATCATGCTCATATTCAATCTATGATACTGGCTTTGACGGTGAGCAGATAATTCCTAGTGTATCAATCCAAGCTAGATCAGCCATCAATGGAACAGATGTATGGTCAAATCTTGCAGTAAATAATCAGTCATGTGATGTGGATGTTATACAAAATGACAAGGGTATCATAATCACAAGTACGAAACTATTGCAAGAGAGTGAAACTTTGTTTTCTGCTAATGGTACTCAAATAAGTGCAAGCCCATACGATACTGAAAGACTATCACACGAATTAAAATTAGATGTCCGTAATGGAATAAAAGAAACTTTTCGATTATACAATATCGCTGATGATACAAAGCTTGGCATAAGTCAAACCATACACACAGGTAATGAGATAAGAATTGGTGATACCACTTATGATGTCGCAAGTGTGAACGGTCAGGTTTTTCCAAAGTCTTGGATCATAGAAAATGAAGCTGAGATTTTGGGAATAGCCGATAACTTGAATTATGATTTTGATATTGGAATAGAAAGATTAAACGCAGTACGAGTGATTGATGATTTTGGCACAAGTAAGGTAGTGATGGATTATGCTGCAAGTCCAGGTGTAGAGAATTTTATCGAGATTGATCCGACATTTACTGGCACAGTTTCAACTGTCAGAACAATCGTAGATACATTTATGGATAATACTTGTGATGATGATGGCAGTTATGCTAGTCAAACTGGTCAAGCATACATGACACGATTAAGATCAACAGCAGACACTACTGAGGACTGTCATTATGCAGGCTTTGAGTTTGACATAAGCAGTTTGGCAAGTGGTAGCGTAATCTCAGATGCCAAGTTCCAATTTGAGGTGAATCAAGCAACAAATACAAGAGATTGTGATTATATTGGCATGGATGTTCAGCCCTCAACTGCATCGGCTGAGGCAGTATTCAAAAGCATACATGAGGATAGTATGACTGGTACAGAATTAGTCGCATCTGATAGTACGTGTACATCTACTGGCACAAACAAAGAGGTTGATCTGGGTAGTGCTGGTGATACATACATAACAAATCAGGTCAGTAGTGGCTGGGCTGGTATAGGTGTAAGGTTTGACGATATGAGTATGAGTTCTACGGTTCGTTATGTAGGTCATGATAATTCTGGTACACCAAATCCAACGTTGGTCTTGACATACGCTGCCTTACCATCGACACCAACTAACCTTGCAACTACAACTGGAATACCAATCGAATTGGATTGGGATGCACCAGCCGATGATGGGGGATCAGCCATTACTGGATATAAGGTCTATCGAACAACTAATCAATTTGCCCTAAGCGATATGCCAGATAGTAAAGGTAGTGATGCTCAGATAGACATGGCTGCAAATGAAATACTATTGCACTTGGATTCTATTTTGGGTGTGTCAGACTTTTCTGATGATTTCTCAAGTGATGCGTGGACAGATACAGATTCGGCAATAGGAATAACAGGTGGTGAGATGAAATTTGTAGCAAGTGGTGGGGAAGATTATATTCATTCAAGATATGACTTGGGTAGTACGGTATCTGATACAGCATGGGTATTAAGAATTACAGTACAAACAGATCATCCAACTGGAAACCCATTTACTTATTTTGGTCTTAGTGATAGTACAAGCGAATTAGATCAAACCCAAGATTTTTTAGGATATGCTAATGTGTATAATGATAACGATTGGGGTATTGTTTATGCAGATGGATCATCAGTACCTCTTTCTACAAATACTGTCACATCTGGATCAGATACATATTATGTTGAAATTAAACGAACAGCAGATGATACAGCCACTATGAATATTTGGACAGGTAGTTATGGTGGAACGTTGATCAATTCTGAAACAAGGACTGACATACCAGCCACAGTTGTAGATTTACAATACATTAAAATCGCTGCTAAAGATAATTATTCGCAAACTGTTGTATGGGATTCTCTTGAATTTTATGATGGTATAACAAGTGTATCAAGTCCTAATACACCAGACTCATCTGGCAACAACTATGATGCGAGTTATGTTTCTGGCACAATACAAAGTGGTATCTTTGACAAAGAGATGCTCGATCCAAACTTGACATTTAGTGGTGCAAATATCCCAGATGGTACAGAGGCATTTACAATAGGTGGATGGGCGAAACTTAGTCAGACACCATCTACGTTTGAAGATGATTTTTCTGGTGCTGATAACTGGACTGATGATGGTACGAGTGTCGCAGTAAGTACATCTAATGATGTTATTGAGTGGGATTCTGTCGGTGACGGCTCAGACAATCTAACATACTATCCAATTTCAATTTCCGATTCATCGTTTATCGCTGACTTTGACATTACGTTTGATACAACCACAACAGGCTCAGACGGTGATGGTCTTTATCTTGGTGTTGGATTTGATAGTATTACTAGCAAACCTAATGTGGCTGGACATGATTCATTGGGTATCTCTTTTGAGTTGGATAATTCACCGTCTGGTACTGTTTCTATGAGTGCGTATGCGTGTGATAACATAAATCAATATGACTGTACGACACATCATGATGGTGGTACTGGTGATACATCACTATTTACTGCAACTGCAAGTGCATCTGACACCAAAAATTTTAGGATAATTCGAGATGGTGCTTCATTCCAAGCCTGTGTTTATACTGATGCAACAAGAACAACATCGACAGAGTGTGAAACAGTTGATGCCAATGACGGTGGTACTGTTTCAAGTTTAGGGTATTTCAAAGTGTGGACTACCAGAGATAATACAAACGATCATACATTCGATGGAACGATTGATAATGTAAAAATCTACAACGGTGTGACATCTATCGGTATTGATAATACAAAATTCTTGGGAGCTGGCGACATAACATTCAATGTTGATGGTACGACAGCCAAAGTCACCGTACTTGGTGCATCCACATCAACGGATATTGACCGAGAGGCTGGAAACAAAATAAAACAAGATGGTGGTACATACATAAATCATAACGAAGAAGATTCTGACTCAGCAAACTTCGGCTCTGACTCTGCAAGTAAATATGTAGGCATATTATACTTTGATACGTCAGGCATACCAGATGGCAGTACGATTACCAATATTCAATTTACAGGTAAGACATGGATGTATGCTGGATCAAGCTCGTCAAATGATATGAGAAAAATATCAACTGAACACGCAAACAATCAAGGTGGTGCTAACGCTGGAACACAAGATATGGTCGATGAAATATGGGGTGGCTCACTTTATAACACGTTTTCAACAAGCGAAAATGCCTACGTGACTTATGACTTTGCTTTGGGTGGTACTGCAAATGCAGATATGCAGGCTCAGTTGGGTGACGACTGGTTTCAAATCGGTGTCAGCAAACTCGCAGCAAAGTCAACACTCAATCAGGGAATTTCATATTGGCACTCTAGCCAGCCACCTGAATTAGAAGTGACATACCAGTCAGCTACAACTGTAATAACAGCCACAATTTCTGATTCGACAGCCCAAGATTATTTCTATACTTTTACCAGAGATGGTAATGATTGGGAAATATTCCAAGATGGCGTGAGTAAAGGTACAGCCACAGACTCGGCAAGCATGGGTACTACACCAACATACTCAATTAATCTATCTGGTACTTTAGATGAGTTCTTCATTAATGATGTCCAGGAATCAGATGCAGACATTCTAACAATGTCAAATCGAGGCGTAGCACCTACGGTCATTAATTCACCGACTGCTAGTGAATATGATGATTCTGGTGTTTCTGGTGGAAATACATACTACTATCAAACCTCAGCAGTTAATTCGATAGGCGAGTCGCCAAAGACAGCTATGGTATCTGGTCTTGCTGGTACGCCACCTGATGCACCAACAGGCGTATCAACTGCAATCCAAAACCCTGACTCTGCACCATTAACTGTTCGTGTGTCATGGTCTACACCATCTAATGTAGGAAGTGGTACTTTGACTGGCTTTGAAATTTATCGTGATGGCACGTTAGTGACAACGACTGGACTCGTAAATCTTTATGATGCAACCGTATCTGCTGCAAATACAGCTTACGAGTTTAAGGCAAAGGCTGTTTCAACTCATGGTACTTCTGGCTTTTCAAACACATCAACAATCACAACACCTAACGTACCTGGCACACCTAACGCACCTAGCCTAGCTATCAATAATCCAAATCCAAATCCACTTGATGTAACTGTCACATGGACAGCACCTTCAACTGGTGGATCAGCCATAACTGGATATAACGTTTTTAGTTCACCTGATAATATCACATACACATCTCAGGCTAATGTGACAAGTGGTTTGACTTTAACAAATACTGTAAATTCTGCTGGTACTTGGTACTATAAGGTGGCTGCACAAAACCTCTTAGGACAGTCCAGTCAGTCGGCAGCCACATCCATAGCTACACCGACAGTACCAGGCATCCCAGCCACTCTGACCACAGCGATAAATTCACCTAATACAGCTCCATACGATGTAACACTAAACTGGACAGCTCCCACATCTGACGGTGGCTCGACTATAACTGGATATAACGTGTACAAGAAACAAGGCTCTGGTGCTTTAACCTCTGTCATTAATGGCACGACAGCATTGACACTTACAAACACCGTAAATTCCAGTCCAGCAACGAATTTCACTTTTCATGTCCACGCAGTCAATAATGTAGGTGAGGGAAATTACAAGGACAGTACAATCACAACACTCAATGTACCATCGGCAGTAAGTGATCTTGCTGGTACTTATGTTGCACCTGGTATTGATCTGGTATGGACAGCACCAAGCTCTGATAGTACAATCACACAATATCAGATTTATCGTGATGCAACACCAATCGCTTTGATTGGAAACACTACCACTACATACAGCGACACATCAAGCTTCTCAAGTGATTCTGCATATCAATTTTACATAAGAGCAATTTCACTCGTAGGAACATCGTCAAATTCAAATCAAATAACAGTACAGACAAACAATGCAAACGTAGCTGACTTGACAGCCACATCAATAGGTGGAACAAGCCTGGTATTGAATTGGTCTGCACCACCATTCTACGCTGGAAATGTCGTGGGTTATCAGATTAACTATACGACACCAACAGGTAATCCATTAACTAAGATAACAAATGATACTGGCACATCAACTTCTGTCTATCAGGTAGGCAGTCTATCACATAACACCACATACAGTTTCAGAGTAGGTGTGTTTAGTCCTCAGTCCTTTAACATGACTGGCAACATATTGAACGTCACGACAGGTCAAGACTATTCCATAACAAACCATACGGTAGGCTCTTTTGATATTGATGCAATAAACCCTGACGTATTAAACCCATTCAAGTTTCAACGTACAGATGATTCGACTGCTGGTACTACCACACTTGACATCACTTTCCCATCACATTATGACATGAGTTGTGATCTTGAAAGCAAGTTTGCACAGACAAATCAGACATATACTGGACTTACATCAAGTGCAGCAATAGTTTCTGGTGATGAGAAAAAGGCGACATTTTCCTTTACTGGATTAGATAATGAAATAATAACTGTAAAGTGCTGGGATGAAATAACCAAGACAGAGCAGACATTCCTTTTGACTCAGAATAGTTTCCCACTCTTGACACAGTTTGCAGCATTAAGAGCTGGTGATTATGGTACTGATGGTATGTTTGGAGCTATTGATCTCATAGTTTTAGGCTCTGTCATATTCAGCATGGTAGCGTTCAATAGAACAACACCGATAGCTGGTGTGATAGTAGCAGTTATGATGATAGGCGTACTGGCATACTTTGAAATTGTTCAATGGCCGACAGTATTAGCTGGTGCGATAGCAGTCATTGTAATGTTGGCTTTAGTGAGGACTCGACAGCGTTGAAGCACAAGGCAATTATCATAATATTATTTATGTACTCGTTAAGTTTCGCAGCGTTATCAGTTCAATATATGTATGCAGATGTACTAGGAACAGACATCAAAAACTTTGAAGGGGTTGTGATGAAGTCAGAGATACTAGAGTACGTTGATACAGGTGCAATAAATACTGCCACATCAAACATTGTCGGTACAAATTCTACAACTGTTGTTAATAACCCTGTGACTGCTGCTGCTGGAATAGCTTGGGAAATAATTCAGCTCATGTCTGGCACGTATATCTTTAATCTTCTCGTTCTATTTGGCATACCAGAAATAATGGTGGCTGGTATGACCATTCTTTATGTAATATTGTTAGCGTTCACAATAGTATCATACATTCGTGGTATTTGACAAAAAAAAATTATCTTCTTTTCTTTTTCTGAGGGGATGGAATACCGAGTTCGTCTAGTTGGCGATGTAAGTCCGACTCTGTGGTTTCACCAAAACCACCAACTGACAAAGAGAAAGTGTGTTTCTCAAGAAGGCTTTCCATATTACACAAAAAACATTCAGAACACTTACCATGTTCTGTGTTTTCCGTCATGTGTCTTTTACAGGCTTTTTCTTTTGTTGCCATAATTCTATTACGGTACTAAAACATAAAAACTTTTCAAGACATTCTAATCTCTTTTTATCAATAATGCCAAAGATTGGAATATGATATGGATCAACAGTACGATGAATATCATAAAGTGTACCAATACCCAAACTGAATCTTGAAGGTTGATTATACTGGTATGAGTTTCATTACTGGTCAGATTCACTATGCTACCATCTGGCTTTATGCCCTGAAACGTTTCTGCAACAGTTTGCGACTCTAAAATGATGGTATCATCAGCTCCAGCTAGCAACGCTGCACATATCAAACCTGGCATCAGAAATACAAATCTAGGTATGGAATGACTGGCTGTCGTAGGCGTATCTTTAATGGTACTTATCATCAACATGAGCAGAGAGCCATAGGCAATAAAACCATACACGCCAAACTCAATTAATGATAAATCTACCATTAAATTTTTGTATTCTTACGACTTTATAACAATTTTTAAACAAGTACGAGAAGGAAAATCATGTTTGGATCGTTAGGTGAACGTAAATTGTTTAAAGTGCCAGAGTATAATTGGGGATCACCTGGCAGTTCTAGAAAATCTGCAAGCTCAAAACGAGGTAGAAGTATGTCAGCTTCAAAGGCAAGAAGCTCACAAGCAAAAAGAAGTGCTGGTGCATCACAAAAGAAATCTTCTCTTAGCTCATATAGTTCAGGTAAGGCAAGTGCGACTGGTGGTACTGCTGCTGCAATAGCTTCACAGACAGCTCAGTCTGGCTCTGCGACAACAACAGTCGGTGGAGCTGTTGTGCCATCAAGCATGGCAGCCACACAAGGCGTAAAAACTACACAGGCCAAAGAGTCAGAGTCTGTTGCCAAGACAACAGATGTCGCTGGTATTGGTGTTCCTACGACAATGTTGGGTGCTGATTATGGTGCAACGGACAGTCATAAACAAGCATTAGAAACAACGTATGCTCAGCAAACATCAAGTGGTGTTTCACAAATGGCTCAAGGACAAGCCCAATGGTATCAAGCTCCAAGCCCCCCTAGAGTTTCAACGGACAGTCATAAACAAGCATTAGAAAAAGCGCATGCCCAGCACATATCAAGTGGTCTTGCACAATTAGGTGATGCTAAAATTTCAGCCCAAACTTTTCTAGCTGGTATGAAGGTGGAAACTGACACATCTCAACAATATTCAGCACCTACAACACCTATAACATTCAAACAATCAAACCTACTAGAACATACGATAAGGTATAGTGATCTCGTTGATAGTGGTGCTGTGGATCATCCGAGAGATACGCCTGGACTTGGTGATGATGTCAAGTATTATTTGAGTACAGCAATAAGACCTGGATATAACGTACCGTTAGATGTAATGAATATTGCTGGTGTAGAAACATCTACACAGCCAACAACATTAAGCTCATTCATTGGTGATGTTGTCGAAGGACAAGGCAAAGGCATGGCGACAACAGATACAACGCCACAAACGTTTTCAATGGCTGGTGGCGTGTATGCGAGAGAAGGAGCTATGGCACAGACATCAAAATATGTGATGGATGATCCGTTAAGAGCAATATCGGAAGCTCCGATGGAAGTAGCTATGGTTGTACTTGGTGGTCGAGCTATCTCTGCAACAACAACTATTGCAGCAAAGTATTCACCATTAACCTATCAAGCTTCAAAGATGGCGTTAGGTGATAAAACCCATACCGTATGGCAGGGTTTAACATGGAAGGACAAACCATTAATCGGTTTTCAAGAAGGACATCTTATCAAAGGTTTTAATCCATCACAGGTGGCTGCAAAACTAGAGAAAGTTCAGACAGATACTATGGGTAGATCAGGTTATGAATTATCATTGGGTACTGGTGTGGAAAAAGAGCTTTATTATTCCAAACAATCTTTACAAGAGTTTGTCAAACGTGATCTAATTACGCCTACTGATGTGAAAAGAGTTGAGGCATGGAAAGAAGGATTAGAAACAACAAAAGGAATAAAGGCAGAAACAGGTGCGTTTGGTACAAAACCAATAGAGGGTTTGACACAAGAGCAGTCTGATTATTTATTAACATGGGTAGCAAAGCACCAGAAAAAAGGCGATGTTCAGGCTGTTCATGGATCGACAGCATTGAGGCCTCAGATTAGTGAGGGATTAAGACAAGAAGCTGGCGTACACTTGCAACTCGGTGATGTTGATGTGGTAATAAAGGCACAAGGTACTGAGGCAAAAACTATCGCAAAGGCTAACAAACTAATCCAAGATGTAGAAAAAAATTTCCCACTTGACGATTATCAAAAACTTGTAATAAAGATGCCTGAAAACCCTAAATCCCACAGATCATTAACATTGGTTAGTTCTGATACTGCAACAAAACCAAAGAAAATATTTGAGATAGTTAATCCAAACACAGAAACGTATGGTGCTGCATTTGGACTTGCACCATATAAGATCATGGCAGAGAGGTTACCAAAGGGTACTATCACAGCCACAGATACACCAGTTAAAGCACACGTTATGCGTTTTCAGACACTAACAAACGTAAAACAAGCAGTAGCATTTCAGCCAGGCATAGATGCAAAGATGATGATATATCCCTCATCTGGTAGAACAAAGGATATTGTCAGGGCATACTGGAGCTTACGTCAAGAAGCTGTCAAGGTCGGTGGTGAACGAGGTGCAATAATTACACAAAAGGCTGAGAATGTTAGATCATTATATCCCAAAATTAGTTTTGATGATTTCGTACCTGAGAAAGGCATCATATCTTTTGCTGATGAAAGCAGTACAATAAGCTCAAAACTGTTAAAACAATCTACCACAAGTATAACAACGTCAGTCATATCTTCATCAAGTCTTAAAACTGCTAGTGCTGTATCATCACTCACACCTACCAGTATTGGATTAAGTGGTGTGTCGTCAAGTGCTGTATCGCCAATTAAATCTACCAGTATCAAAATGCCAAGTAGCAAAACACCAAGCACCAAAACACCAAGCATAAAAGCTCCAAGCATAAGCATCAAAACACCGACTGTAAAAACACCGACTGTGAAACCACCAAGTATTAAAACACCACCAGGCAAACCACCAGTCAAACCAGTAGGTGGATTCCCTGTTCTTGCTACTGAAAGACAAGTCATAGTACCACCAGTATGGAAAACAGCAGCAGAGAAAGCTGTCGAAAAACCCTCACCGTTCAAACCACTTGATCCGTTTAGAGGAAATGTTGAGTTATCAAATATTATTGGTGTCTTTGGCAGAGAGAGGACTATCACCAGAGGTAAGCCTGGCATTAGAAGAATAGAAAGGACTGAAAAACGAATAGAAAAACAACGAAAGAACAGACTTACAGCATTGATGGTAAAAGATGTCAAAGTCAGTAAAAAGAAAAAAGATACTGGTGTATCAATCTTGGGTAAAGTGTGGTCAAGTAAGGCAATAAAAGGTGATGCCACAACAAACTTCAATCTGTCCAAGTCCAAAAAGAGCAAGAAGAAAAAAGGCAAAGGCCAGAAGAAGAAAAGTGTTCTTAGTTTGTTTAATTAATTTCAATCGGTAGTGAAATATTGTAATAGAAAATACTTAATTACCGTACTGTATTACCGTACTTGATGAAGAAAGAGCAGATGAGAATTTTTGTAAATGGACTCGATAAATTTTACTTTGAACAGATGGTTGATACGCTTACACCAGTCTATAAAAGACAGATGTATTGGATGGTCAAACGCAAAATTGATGCTCTCACAAAACAAGAATTGAGGGAATAAATTGAGTAAGCCACATCAATATGCAGATGAATTATTATTGAATTTTGATAATGGGGGTGATAAAATGATACCACCAAAAGAAATGCAAGATGGTGATTGGCTAGACGGACAGTTCGTCACAGCAAACCAAGTTGAAAAACTAACAATCAATTCAAAAGCCGAATTAGTGAAACATGAATTTGATGATGAAAAGCATCCAGGTCAGAAAAAGATAGTCGAGAGAGTTGAAGTTTCTGTAATCTGTGATGATGCAAAAAAGTCAAATAAAACTTGGTCGATGAACAACACCTCACGAAACATGATCGTCAAAGTTCTTGGCGAAGATGAAACAAAATGGATCGGCAAAGTAGTACCAATAGTTGTAAATACAACAGTAGGTACAAAACCAGCCATATATCCAAACGAGGTCAGTTTCGCAAAGCTCCATCCACAAGGAACGTTAGATTAAGATGTCTAACTTCCCTCTCTTTTTTTTTCAGTCAGCTCCATATACAATGTCGTTTTGTTCAAGAAAGTGGCATACATCCAGATTTCATCATGGAGCTGACACATAATGGTTAAGAAGAAATTTAATACTGGACATGATGATATGCACGTAATCATACTAAAGGAATTAATGGATATGGAAAAATATGACAGGGAAAAAAATGAAAATTAATACGTGCAAACAATGTGGATGTATTTTTATGCTGACCAGATATACTGGAAAGAAAGAATATTGTACGACAGAGTGTTATAAGAAAAGCTGTTTGGTGAGTGAGATGATAAAGGCATGAATAAAACATCTGAGGAACAGCAAATTATTGATCTATTAACGCCATTAAATTGTTATACGAGAGAGGAAATTGCCATGAGGACTGGTATGCCAGAGAAAACAATCACCTGGCGAGTCAGGGATTTAATGAAGAAGGGTATTATTAAAAAAATGTATGAGGCACAGACAAGCTCTGGCCGTTTTGCTGAGTGTTTGGGGTTGAATCATGCCTAAAGACGGATGGAAAACCCTCACAATATCGGACAAAACCTATCTTAAACTATCCAGGATGGCTAAAAAACAGAATACTTCACTTGCTGGTGTGTTAAACCAGCTATTAGAGGGTACATAATGTCAATTTGGTTTGGTAGCAAGACCAGAGATGCAGTCAAGAGAGATAAATCACTCGCTAGGCCTGAATGGGAAGCTCAGATACGAATTATGACTAGAATTGTCAAAGAGAATGGCCGTATTAAGCGTGGTAAATTATTCATGCTGTGGTCTGCTGAATGTAATGTCGGTGAATCAACAGCTAGGAAAATTGCACCTATGATGACTGATAAAAATGATGATATTATTTTCTCTAGGGGAGAGAGAGAATACATCTTTAACAATCAAGTAGAGAATAATAAAATTAATAATAATAAAAATGAAAAAAAAAATATTATTATTAAAAATACTTCTCTCTCCCTTCTAACCATTGATGAAGAAAACAGAGTCTTTTATGGCGATTCGAGGGATGAATGATGAAAACTGCATACATTAACAAGTCATTATCAGATGAGTGGGGTACGCCACATGATTTATTCAAGAAAGCGTGTGCATATTTTGACGTTTTTCCATCATTAGATGTGTCTGCGACAAAAGAAAACACGAAATGTTCTAAATATTTCACTAAATATGATGATGCTTTGTCAAAAGATTGGAACTCACAGGCATTTTACATGAATCCACCGTTCAGCCAGGCTGGAAAGTGGATTGAATATGCCTATAATCAGCATAGAAAACACAAAATAGATGGCCTTTTGCTATTGGCTGTTCGTACAGATACTATTGCCTGGCAGACTTTCATATTGGGAATTGGTCATATTCACCAAAACATCTGGTTTTTGAAAGGCAGGGTACATTATTTGGATGAGTCTGGCACACCATCAAAAAATCCAAGTCCATTTCCTAGTGCGTTTGTTTATTGGAAGTATAAACCATGACTGAAATATGTGCTAAATGTGGCCATAAATTTTTCACCAGAAATGGTCTTATGGCTCATTGTGTCTTTGGTAATTGCAAAGGCCAGAAAAAAGAGGAATACTAATGTGTAATATGTCAAGATTTTACAAGATGGATGAGGAAGAAAAGAAGAAAAAAATAATAGGTAAGGCTGGTAAGTGATCTGTATGGCGTTCCAATTATTATTAATACCGTTATTATTACTAAGTCAGCTCCAAGATGCTGCAACAGAGTTAGAATCAGAGGTTGAGAGGCTTGAGGAAAGACTCGCTTTCACAGAAGAAAAAATCACATATTATGACAGTCAAATAAATGCCACAGATACCAGAGTTTCATCACACTATGACATGATGAGGGATGCAAAGGCAGAATATCAAGAAGCTCAACTGGCAGAGGATATTGATCTGTTTTATCACCTGGAAAAAGTCTTTTCAGATGCCAAAAAACTATATGAAAAAATCTTAAACGAGTCGCTTGATCTGTATGACCAGAGGCAAGTATATACTGAAAATTATGATGCAATAAATAATAAACTCGGCACGACAAAAAACGCATTAAACCAAGTCCTTAACAACATAGATGCAAAGAAAAATGTAGGTATGTCAGACGTATCAATTTTACTCTCTCAGGGATGTGAGATATTGATTAAACATGATATGCCGACAAAATGCCCTACATATGCAGAGCTAAGAGAGCAGTTTGACAACACTTTCCCTCATGTTTCAGGCAAGTTTGAGTTTGTGGACAATGACTTGAGGCGTGAACCAATCAAGGTGCAAAACCATTGGAAATACTACGAACAGTATGATAATTGGATCATAGTCATGGTCGATCCAGATACTTCTTTTGCAAAGCGTTCTGTCAATGTTGTTGTTCAGCCGAGAGAGTTTGAATCAACAGCCCTATATGGCCATACAAACATCAATTCCTATTCAAACAACACCATAACTACCTGGAAAAATATTAAAATTTCAGATAATTGTAAGACAATATTGGTAGCACCTTCAATGAAATTAATAACAGAGGCAGTAAATCACGCCATGCACAGATGCACGACAGAGCTTGATGTAGAGCCTTTCGAGAGGGATATAGTGAGGGAAATACATGAACGTGTCTTAACTTATTGGCAACAGTATGAGGATTGGCTAGAGAAAAACTATGAGAAGATCAGACAATATAGGATTGGATTAGATTGAACATAAAGAAATACGAAAGGACAAAGAAAAGAGAGGCTGTAAGAAAGGCCGAGAAGGAATATTCCAAGAAAAAGCCAGAAAAACGAGATAAATATTCAAAATTATCCAAACCTAAGCAGATATTTCACAGATATACTGGCGTGATAGTCATAGGCGTGTTTTTATGTATGGCTGTATTAGTATGGTATTGGTATGACTCACAGTTGGTTTTTTTTGAGAATTATGCTTGTGAGTCAATCTTTCAAATGAATACACCAGAAGGTAAAGAAAATTTCACAGAGAAGGAAAGCTTAAGATTTTTTGACATACTCATGTCTTGTAAAAAATATTTCCCTAATGACTATAAAATACTCCAGGATCAAAACATACCACCTTTACCATAACCTTTTAACTTTGTGTATGATCCATACTATATGGATAAGTGGGATTATCGAGAACAAGATACCATCACAGTCCGTAAGAAAAATCTTAAACTATCAATGATTATTATCGGTGGTGCAGCAGCACTAACATCAATTTCTGTTTTTAGTCTGGCTGGTGTCTGCTAATGCCATACGGAAGTAAGACAAGTTATGGTAGTGGTCAGATGAATACTATTAGTTCAAGCACAAAATGTCCTAGATGTAAAAAGTCAAAATACAGATGCAAGTGTCGTTAGACAAGTGCGTTTGCTGTAAGATAAATGATGCAGTAAATTATTGGCTATGTCGAAAGTGTGCCTTTCATGATAAGAACAGGTGCAAACTATAATGCTTTTTTGACTGCTTCTTGTGTCTGTTTGATATAATGGTCAGTCGTAGCCAGGCTTCTGTGCCTCAAATGTGCCTGAATTGTTGGTAATTGTGAGGCTTTTTCACCATATAGGCCATCAAGCATATCCTTTGGGAATGACTTACGAAAGATATGGCCTACTGTTTTCTCACCTGATATGATCTCTGGTGTTGTCCATGCCTCAATTTCACAGATATGCCCTAGTCTTTTGAGCCATGTGTAGAACGTATGATATGTCAAACCTGGATAAAGTTGACCAGATTTTTTTGTTATGATGTACATCTCTAGTTTGTGTACAAAATCTCTAGGGATAATTGCCTTGTCATATTTTTTGGTTTTTGTTTTTCCAAGAAATACTTCCCTAGCCTCGAATCTAAAGTCCTCTTTTTTTAGCCTGATGCCTTCACTCGGTCTTAATGCACAGTTGTACAAAATTCTAAAAAGCCATCCAATATCACCATCAATCCACTTTCTGATCTTCAAGTCTGGTATATGCGTAATAACCTGTTCCACATCTTCCTGGCTCATGTAATTTACATCGCTAGTTCTCAATACTCTAATGACTGTTTTTGCTTGTACAAAAACCTTTTAAATCTACAAAATTTCTGTTAATTATGACAAGAACTGCACCCAATAAAGGCCAAGTCCACGTTGATGCACATTATCGAAAAAAAGCAAGTAAGAAGAAAAAAAGGTAATCAATTTGGGTAAAAAAATTGCTGTAAAACGTTGTGGTCAAATATACCACAGAGTAGTACCAAGTAGGTATGATAAAAAGAAAAAAAAGTAGTTAGTTAATCCCTGAAAGGATCAAAGTTTGGTAGTGGTTTTTCAATATCAAAATAATCAATCTCTTTTATGATAATTTGTTTCCTAGTATGGATTTTATTTTTTCCTTTAACTTTGACTTCCATGAATACTAGATTATTTACTTTATCGGTAAATTCTCTAACAGACATTACACCTAACGCCATGTTCATACACCAATTTACAATAAATGCTTTACAGTAATCAGCAGTTGGTTTTTCACCTAACCATCTAGGATGTGTTTCTGTATATTTCCATGTTATTCTTCTAAGATCACGCATACTTGCGTAATTCCATCGAATAGAGTCAGCCAATTAAAGCCTCACCATCTTCGTCATAATTATCATCTTTGCCTTTGAATCTGTTGTCTAATCTGATCTTATTCTTTGCACGTGCCACTTTCTGTTCGTACTCTCGTTCTGCCTGGATTCGTTTGGCCTTTTCTAAAATCGCCTTGTCAGACTTTGGCATATCCCTTTTTACATCACGTTCAAAGAAAAAATTTCTTATCCAGGCAATAATTTGGTCAAAACCTGAATATTCTTTTTTTCGTTTTTTCATTCATATCCCTCTCTTTCCCACACACGATAATAAATGGAAATTACGTTTGGTATTGTTAAATCAAAATTTTGTGGCCAATGCAGACTTAATGAAAAATGCCAACTTGATGAGCCTGATGGCATTATTATAATACTGAAATTTACTTCCTCATCATATTTGTTGATGTAATTCTGTTTCACTATTACTCTAATCAGATAATATCTCAAGTCATTCAGTCTATCTCTTATACTTAGTTTTTTACCTTCTTTTTTGTCATAACCTGTCAAAAAACGAATAAGAGCTTCATGTTTTACCTGGCGTTCTGCTTCGTTCAACATCTTACTAGTAATTTCTGGTGATCTTTGATCTTGCTTTTCTATTTTATCCCATTCGTCAGATTTCATTTCGATTCCTCTTTATATGTTGTTTCTGCATAATTATTTTGTTCATCACACACTGTATGATAACGTGTCTTACATTTTGGACATTCTTTATAATCATCTGTTATTCTATAACCATCCTCATTACCGATAGTTGACCATGTTTGTGATGGAACATCTAAATCACATTCTTTACATTCTTTCATTTCGATTCCTCTTTGGTTATACCACATATCAATCCTAATGGATCACCGTTCATGTATCGTTTAGCTTTTTTCCCTGCTTTTTGTAATGTATCTGCTTCAATAGTGAATTTCAAAATATCAGCACTATATTTTCCAACTGTAAAAACTGTATATGTTGTCATTTCGATTCCTCGTTTTTTAAATGATCAATTTCACATTGATAGAAATATTCAATCATTTCTACATCATGTTCGGTGATTTTTCCATCTTTATCAGGCTCATTATAACCACCTGAATTTATTAGAGCCTTTGCTGTTATTCCAAATTCTGTAAAAAATCCACTACTACCACAAACATCACAATGAATCTCACCACCACAATCATTGATAAACGAGTTTTTACATTTATGCTTCATTTCGATTCCTCTGTACATCTTGCACAAGTCTGAAATGTACCAATACACAGCATATTAACTGCATCAAAAAATTCTTGACCACACTTCACACATTTTACTGATTCGTTTTTGTTCATGTATAGTATAATATAGTGTGTATATTATAAGTGTTAGTATAGGTTAATATAGGCAACATATTATAGTATAACATGGAAATTATTTCAACAGTTTCAAAAATGGGAAACGTTAGAGTGATACGAATACCAGAAAAATACCTGGATGAGTTAATCAAGTCTGGTCTATATGATGCAGACGTTAGAGGGCATCCAGTCTTGAAGATCACATTAACCAAAGTATGACAAGTGAAATGGAATTAATAATTCCTCACAAATTGAAATACTATTGTCAATACCACAGCAATAACTATCACTACAATATAGTAATATGTAGTAATCATAATTGCAGTAGTTTTGAAAATTTGAATCGAGTGATGAGCTTAGGCGATGATTCACACTTGTGGTTTTTGTACAAAATTCAATAAAGGTGCAAGAACAGTTTTTGTACAAAATTCAATTTGGCCAATGATTAAACCTGGAAAAATTTTTTTTTGAATTTTTGAAAATTTCAAAATTTTATTTTTTTCGTTTTTTCTCTAAGTCGTAAACCTGGAATAATGGCCAAGAATTAAACCTGGAATAATTGCAGACTTTAACAAAAAAAAATAAAAATTTCTGGTTATTAGCCAGAAATAAATAATTTCTGTTTTTTGTCGTGGTTTATGATCTTAATACAGTTTTTAAGATCGATTAAAAAAATAGGGTTTTTTATTGTTCTAAATCATTGATAAAATCTTCAGCATCGAAATCATCTGGTAATTCATCAGCCAAGTATTTTAATTCAAGTCTTAGATAGTCTTTTGTTGATTCACTCATTTTTTCATATCACCACCTATCATTTATTTAATGATCATAACGTATGTAAAAAAATTACATGTTACAGAAATTGATAAAACAGATGTTAAAAGAATATAGAAATTTTGATGAAGTCGTTTTTGTTTTTTGGTCATTTTTTAGCCTCATAATAATTATATTTTTTACACTTACAATTACAAAAACCTGGTATTGTACTCGAGCAATTATAACACATAAAACGCCATATTTTTTCTTTAGTCATTGTAAATCATCCTCTAATTCAATATTATCAGCACAGTCAGAGCAAATAATAAAACCATATTGCATACACAATTTAAAATTTAATGCGTGTTGATCTAAATTACAAATTTGACATTTGGTCATTTTTTCTTTTTTCCTTTTTTCCAGGATGTTAAACGCTTTTTGTTATGTTTACCATGAACATAAAAAAAACGATCTTCTTTTGAATCCAAACACTTTGAGCAATTATTCTCTTGACACGACTTACCGTTTTTTGATGAATCACAATTAGATAATTTTTTACTATTCACGATATAATCAATTCTGATGTTATATTTTCTTAAAAATGATTTAATAAAATCTGTTAAACTGTTTTTCAAGTCTGCTGAAAAATGATAGATAATATTCTCTGGAATTTTCTTTTTTTCAATTTCTAACCAATTATATAATAATTCAAAATTCCTAGATATTAGCCAAAATTTATAATTTTTATTCTTTTTGGCCATGTCCATGACGTTTTTAAATTCAATTTTTCCTTTTTTGCTTATGTGGTCAAAGTCACCAGATGCAAAAATACGCATAACACGACAATTTAAAAATCTTAAATGTTTTGAAATTACTTTTACAAATTGATCAGACTTGAATAATTTATCATTTTTTAATAATTTCTTTTTTCGTGATGGGTATCTTTCATTAGGATTATTATTAACATAGCAGATCAAAGCGTTAAAAACATCGCAATTAATCGAACAATCAACCAAAGATTTGTCTAAACATGGTATATTATTCATTTTTCTATTACCTAATGTAATAGGATTATAATTATTGAAATTCATTGTTTCAAGGCCTCATTATCTGGCTGATTAAAATATCTTGTTTGCAAAAAATCACAATATTTGTATTTACCGATATGCCCACTTTTATTTTTATTACAATGTTTGCAAATTTCTGTCATTGTTTCAAGGCCTCGTTAATGTCTTTTGATAGTTGTTCTAATTCGTTTTTGCCATGCCAATTAAATAAAGACTTATCCTCTAATTCCTTCATTTTAAGATAAAATTGTATTTGATAATATAATTCGCTTTTAGTGCATCCAGTAGTTGAAAAAATATCATTCTCAGTTTTAGCAATTCTTAATTGATAATAACCATAGCAATTATAGGGTTTTACTTTTACCGTTGAAACCTGGTTTAATTCTTTAATCGCATCGTCTAACATCGATTGATTTATTTTCATTGTTTCAAGGCCTTT
>Ga0315338_1001660_pt1 | contig 26153 bp, 28 predicted proteins | sample ASW8metaG_FD_204518 | JGI IMG/M metagenome (GOLD analysis project Ga0315338, IMG submission 204518) | Ammonia-oxidizing marine archaeal communities from Monterey Bay, California, United States - ASW #8 | ecosystem: Environmental > Aquatic > Marine > Coastal | place: USA: California | collected... | reverse complement strand
TGTAACCTTATTTGTTTCTAGGCCTCGAAGAGAGTCCGGATCCGAACTCCGATGGCAGGCGAGAACACGGCCGAGTCGGTCTCCGCACCGTTTTGTCATCCTGATTCGTAATCGAGGAGGAAACATGTCCGTCCGACCCATCAAGCGCATTGCCCAGTCGCAACCTACGATGGAAGGTGCAGGAGTTCATCTCCGTCGTGCTTTCGGATTCACCGACCCGGATGAAGTCGATCCGTTTCTGCTCTTCGACGATTTTCGGAACGACGACCCTGAACGCTACAAGGCGGGATTCCCCTGGCATCCGCATCGTGGGATCGAAACGATCACCTACGTTCTGGCCGGCTCCGTTGCTCACGGCGATAGTCTGGGGAACAGCGGCTCCCTTGGCGCTGGTGACGTCCAGTGGATGACCGCAGGCAGTGGAATCGTCCATCAAGAGATGCCCGAAGGAGACGAGGCCGGACGGATGCATGGCTTCCAGCTCTGGGCGAACCTGCCTTCATCTATGAAGATGACAGATCCTCGTTATCAGGACGTGCATTCCAATGAAGTACCGGAGGTGACGGAAGACGATGGTACTCACGTTCGGGTGATCTGCGGAGAGTTCTGGGGAAAGAAGGGCCCCGTCGACGGGATCGCGGCCGATCCTCGCTACCTCGACGTTTGGGTACCGCCGGGAAAGCGTCGGTCATTGCCCGTGGAAACCTCGAACAACGCGTTCGCTTACGTTTTCGAAGGAGCGGGGAAGTTTCGTGACGCCTCTGATCCGCAGGCTGTTCTGACCGAGCGTCTCGGAGAGGTCGACGATGAGGTCTATCGGGATGCTGGAAATCGATCACTCATTCTCTTCGACCAAGGGGATGAAGTCGTCGTGCAAGCGGGAGAGGAGGGGATCCGGTTTCTCTTCGTCTCCGGCAAACCGATAAACGAACCGATTGCCTGGCGAGGTCCGATCGTCATGAACACACAGGAAGAGCTCCGCCAGGCCTATTCGGATCTGCGCGCCGGGACCTTTATTCAAGGGAAGTAGGGTCTCAAGGGGGTACGCGATGAAAGTCTCGTCCGATCGACAGGTAAGGGAGCTCTACGAGAACTCGGCGGACGGGTATGCCGAGATGATGGACTCCGAAATCAGTCTGCCGATCTACGCAGACACGCTCGGTCGTCTGGCCGAGCGGATCGCCAATCTATCCGGCGCAGTCCTCGATACCTCGTGTGGATCTGGTCACATGCTGTCCAAGTACGGCGAGGCCTACGATCCCGACCGAGCCCTTCTCGGAATTGACCTTTCCCCTCGGATGGTCACTGTTGCCAACGCCCGACTCAATCCACAGTCAAGAGCACGAGTCGGCGACATGCGGCAATTGGATGGAATCGAGCCGGATTCGGTGGCGGCACTTCTCAGTTTCTTTGCTCTCCATCACGTTGGACCTGCAGACGCCATTGCGGCGTTCCGAGAGTGGCATCGAGTTCTCGAATCCGGCGGACAGCTCGTCGTCGCGGCCTGGGAGGGTTCGGGACCCATCGACTACGGAGAGCATTCCGATGTCGTAGCTCTTCGCTACACCGAGAGTGAAGTCAAGAGATGGGCCGAAGCTTGCGGGTTTGTCGTGAACCGATCCGTTGTCGAGCCGGTCGGGGGGTTTCCGATGGATGCGATCTATCTTGAAGCGACGAGGCTCTAACGAGCCAGCCGCATAATCGCGGCCTGACTCAGGACGACAGCCCGGCTAAACTGTTCCCATGAATACACGTGAAAAAGTGCCGTTCCCGGAGAAGGACCAACCTCTCCGCGAAGAAGTCCGCATCCTCGGAGCCCTCCTCGGCGAAGTTCTCATCGATCAGGAAGGCCAGGAGTTTTTCGATGAGGTAGAGGCGTCCCGGCACGATGCGATCGCGAGACGCCAAGGAGACCTGGCGGCCGAGGCCAGGTTAGTCGAACGCATTGCGGCCTCCGATCCGGATCGGCTCGTCGCCCTGACTCGCGCGTTCTCCTCCTACTTCGCCCTCGTCAACCAGGCCGAGAGAATTCACCGGATTCGTCGACGCCGTGAGTATCATCGCCCTGGGCACGAGCCTCAGAGGGGGTCGATGCTCTCGGCCCTTCGCACACTCCGCGATCGTGGTCTGGAATGCGGTGAAGCGGCCGAACTGCTTGAATCGATCCGGCTCTCACCGGTCTTCACGGCCCACCCGACCGAGGCCGTCCGTCCGGCGATTCTCGTCAAAGAACTGCGCGTGGCTCGCGCCCTCATGGACGGTCTGGAACGCCGAGATCTGACTCCGAGTGAAGATCTCTCGGTGCACGACCGTATCGTCACCGAGATTACGACCGGCTGGCAGACCGCTCAGAACATCCCGGGTCGCCCGGAGGTCGCAGCCGAGGTCGATCAGGTAATCTACTTCCTCACTACCACGATCTACGCTGTCCTCCCGCGCTTTATCGAGGACGTTGAGGACGCTTTCGCCAGCGTCTATCCGGAGGCGGAAACGTCCTCGCTCGACCTCTCCCGGCTGATCCAGTTCGGATCCTGGGTGGGGGGCGATATGGATGGAAACCCCAACGTTGGTCCAGATACGCTGCTCGATTCTCTCGTTCGACAACGAACGGCCATCCTGGCCAAGTACCGACGTGAAGTTCTGGAGTTGGCGGACCGCCTGACCCAAACGGAAGATAGGGTCGTCATTAATCCGCAGTTCCGTGAGCGCTGGGAAGACTATCGCAACAGAATAGACCGAGCGGAGTCCCCCGCGGTTCGTTCGATGCCCTACCGGAGTTTCCTCGGATTCGTGGCCGAGCGGATGGCTGCGACGGAGTCGGGCGGTCCCTGCAGCTACGCTGGGCCGGAGGAATTGATTTCTGACCTGGAGTTGCTCGAGCAGAGTCTGCTCGCCGGAAAGGGGGCTCGGGCCGGACGTTTTCGGGTTCTTCGTTTTCTCCGTCGCGTGCGGACTTTCGGATTCCACCTCGCCGCTCTCGATGTACGTCAAGACGCCCTGCTTCATCGGAAAGCGGTTGGTGAACTGCTCGGTCGGGGCGATTTTCTCGACCTCTCGCCGAAGGAGAGGGCCGATCTCCTGCTCAAAGATCTGAGCACCGCGATGCTGCGCGCGGAGCCTCGGCCCGAAAGTCTCTCTCCCGAGACAACGCGGACACTCGACGTCTTTGAGGCGATTGGGTCAGCGCGAAAGACCTTTGGAGCGGGTGCGGTCGGTATTTACATCGTGAGCATGGCCCGCGAACCGGACGACGCTCTCGCCGTTCTCTATCTCGCACGTCGAGCTGGACTGGAACGAGACGGGGAAATTCCCATCGATGTCGCGCCGCTCTTCGAAACGGTTGACGACCTCGAGGTTGCGCGCAATACCCTGCAGAGCCTCTTCGATCAACCGTTCTACAAGTCTCATCTCGATGTCCGAGGCGAGCAGCACGTCATGCTCGGGTACTCGGATTCGAGCAAAGACTCGGGGATCTCCGCGTCCCGCTGGGCGCTCTATCGCGTTCAGGAGGAACTACGGGATATCTCGGTAGAGTCCGGAGTTTCGATCAAGCTCTTTCATGGTCGCGGTGGCACGGTCAGCCGGGGGGGAAGCAAGCCGTACTCAGCGATCCTTTCCCAGCCGCCCGGGACTGTCCAAGGACATCTTCGGGTGACCGAGCAGGGAGAGGTTCTGCAAGCGAAGTACGGCCTCCGCGGAATTGCTCTGCGCAGTTTCGAGGTGGTCAGTTCGGCCGTTGCCGAAGCGAGCTGGGACGCGCCAGAGCCGAACCGCCCCCAGCCTGGGTCAGCAGATGACTTTCGACGCTCTGTCGCCGATCGCGTGGCCAAGGTCGCCCGAGCGACCTACCGTGGCCTCGTCCACGACGAAGCAGATTTTATCCCCTACTTCAGAGCCGCCACACCCATCGACGTGATCGAGCGGCTCGCCATCGGCTCGCGTCCGCCGTCGAGACGCGAGCAGAAGGGGGTCAACGACCTCCGGGCGATTCCCTGGGTCTTCTCCTGGACCCAAAGCCGTCACGTCCTGCCCGGTTGGTTTGGCGTTGGGTCGGGACTGGAGGCAGCAGTCCAGGAGTTCGGGCTCGAGGCATTGCGGGTGGTCGCCAGGGAGTGGCCGTATATGACCAGCTTGCTTGGTGATGTCGAGATGGTTCTGGCCAAGGCCGACCTCGATATCGCTCGCCGGTTTTCCCAGTTGGCCGGACCGATTGGCAGCCAGATCTTTCCCATCATCCAGACGGAGTTCGAACGCACTCGGTCCCTGATTCTCGAAATCCAGGAAACCAAGGAACTTCTGGAGAGAGATCCGGTGCTGAGAAGAGCGATCCTGTTGCGAAACCCCTACGTCGATCCGATGAGCCTGGCCCAGGTGGACCTGCTCGAAAGGTGGCGCAGTGGGGATCGGACGGATACCGCCCTGGAAACAGCGCTTTTTGTGACCGTGAAGGGGATTGCCCGGGGTTTGCAGAACACCGGCTAGGAGGATGGCATCGTGTCGAGTCAGGTCATCGCGGTCAGTCGCAGTCGAGTGCATTCCATGAGTAAACCGAATGTCGATTGCGTCACATTGCTGACCGGGCTTGGTGTCGAAGGGGACGCTCATCTCGGGCGCAACGTGAAGCATCGGTCCCGGGTTGCCAGAGATCCTCATCAACCCAACCTGCGTCAGGTCCATCTACTTCACGGTGAACTACTCGAAGAGCTGCGCGGGAAGGGTTTTGATCTCGTTCCGGGGCAGATCGGCGAAAACATCACGACTCGGGGAATCGACCTGCTCGGCCTTCCCGTGGGTGCGCTCCTCAGACTAGGCGGTGAGGCGACGGTCGAGGTGACCGGGCTCCGCAATCCGTGTCATCAACTTGACGGAATCTATCCTGGCTTGATGAAGGCGACCTTGGCCTACAATGAGAGCGGTGACCTGGTCCGGAAGGCGGGAATCATGGGTGTCGTCCGAATCGGCGGAGTCGTGCGAAGCGGTGATCCGATCGCGATTGAACTGCCCGAGCTCCCCTATCTTCCACTCGATCGGGTTTAGTCCAAAGATGCAGGAGGGGAGCCAGTCTTTTGAGCTATGAATCTTCAGAGCGACGCGGATACCGGTCTCGTTGCGACCTTGGCGACTCTACGCGGACCATCGGACTCTCAATTGCGGTTCTCGTATCTCTTGCTGTTGGTCTAAGGGCAGGGGCCCGAGAAGCGATTGCAGGTGCGAATCCCGATGTGAGCGCGACGTCAGCGGAGGCGGTCGGCGATTCGGTGCTTATCGAGGCTGCTGCGCCGATGACGATACCGGGACTTCAGTTCCGAAGCCCGCTCGGGGCATCTGGATGGTCGAAGCTTGTGGTCGGCAGTCTCTCGTCTCGCGATAGTTTTGTCGCCGGCTCATCGGTTCATCCCGATTCGTCCTCGAGCCCGCGTTCCGGTGCACTAGCCGACGGAAGCCTGCCCGGAGTCGTAAACGCGGGCACCCTGATTTACCGACCCTCGATGGCTCGCACCTACGCCTATCCTGCGGAAGGCGTTCGTACCTCCGACGGGCTTTATCTCTCTCCTGAACTGGCGCGTCTCTACGGAGTGCGTCATGTCGTGCTCGACCGCAGACAAACCGCGCTGCAGGGAGTAGGCCTGGCTGGGTCGACCGCCCTGTTTGCCGGGGCGATGGCGAGCAGCTTTGGCCTCCTCGATGAGAAAACCGCTCTCTGGGCGGTGGGAGGGGCGGCGCTCCTCGGCGCGTACTACGGGGCGACGACCGGATTCGAACAACCCTCATGGCGGGAACAATGGCGATGGCCTGAGGAGCGTCTGAGCCGCGACGAGCGACCTTGATCGCCCGACGTGAGGGTTGATCCTTTCGCCCGTTGCCGGCCGCGAATGCGCTACTCTCGACGGCATGACGTTTCATACAAGACTTCTTCTCCCCACCGCTCTCCTCGCTCTCCTGGTCGCGTGTGGTTCCGAGAAGGGTGCGGACACGCCGACGCACCAGGCCGCCAATACGGCTCGAGAAGAGGCGCACGAATCGGTCCTACCCTTCATCGCGGATGACTACACGACTGCGCTGGCCGAAGCGCGCCGCCGCGACGTTCCTATCTTTGTCGAAAACTGGGCGCCCTGGTGACACTCCTGTCGCTCGATGAAGGCGTTCGTATTTACTGATGAACGACTTCGCGAGTTCGCTGGACAGTTCGTCTGGCTGGAGATCAACATCGACAAGGCGGAGAACGCGGCATTCCGGAAGAAGTTCCCCGTCAAGGCTCTTCCGACGTATCTCGTCATCGATCCGCGCAACGAGTTTCCGATGTTGCGTTGGGTTGGCGGTGCGACTGTCACGAAGCTCAGCGAGATGCTGGTCGATGTTCACAGAAAGTACGGCAGGTCCGATCCAGGCGAGAGCGGCGAGCTAGCAGCAAACGAGCCATCCGATTCAGGCTCCGATCCGACGTCGGTCGACGACGATGGTCCATCTTCGGTCGGGGACAGTTCGGACCAGCCCGGCGAAGCAGGACACGGTGGGAAGATGGCCGATGCTCTACTCGAGCGTGCCGACCTTCTCTACGCGGCAAACAAGACGGAGGCTGCATCGGCCATCTACCGCAAGGCAATCGAACATGCTCCCGCGGAGTGGCCGTCCTACTCGCGCGCGGTCGAGGCGCTCCTGATTCTACAATCCATCGAAGGCCAGTGTGCCGATGCGGTTGAGTTGGCTCGGGAGGCGTATCCCCGGCTTGCTGGAGTTACATCCGTGGCCGTGGTGGCCGGCGTGGGACTCGATTGCGCGCTCGCCCTGCCGGAGGACGATCCTGAGAAGGTGAACCATCTGGCCTTCTTCGAAGACGCGGCCGGACGGGCAGTGGCAGATCTATCGATCTCGATCCCGGCCGACGACCGTTCGGGTGTCTATATCTCGCTCTACTCCGCGCGGCAGGCAGCCGATGACTCCACCGGAGCTCGTCTCGTGGCGTCGGACTGGGCTCAATTCCTCGAGACGACGGCTGCCGAGGCGAACAGTCCCGATGCTCGAACCGTGTTCGATTCGCATCGGCTTTCTGCATACCTCCGGCTCGGGCAACCCGAACGCGCCATTTCGATGCTGGAAGAGTCTCAACGAGACTTTCCCGAGGACTACAATCCGCCGGCTCGACTCGCCGTGGCCTACAGAGCGATGGAAAGGTGGGACGCTGGTCTCACTGCCATCGATGCAGCGATCGATCGGGCCTATGGTCCGCGCAAGATCGGACTGCTTCGCACCCAGGCCCAGCTCTTCGTCTCGAAAGGCGAACCGGATTCGGCCCGCGTCGTTTTGGAGGGAGCGCTCCAGTTCGCTGAGAATCTGCCGGAGGGGCTGCGATCGGAGCGGAGAATCGAATCCGTCCAAAGTGATTTGGCCAAGCTGGATGCGGAACAGACTGATCGTGCGGGAAGCGAATAGAAAGCTGTGTCGGTCTACGATTTAGTTGGAACATCTGGCGCCGCGCTCATCGTCGGTGCCTACCTGTTTCTGCAGCTGGAGAGGCTCGATGCGAAAGACCTTTCCTATTCATTGATGAACGCGCTGGGCGCTGCCCTCATCCTGTTTTCTCTGACGATGGATTTCAACCTATCCGCTTTCATCGTGGAGGCGTTCTGGCTCGTCGTGAGCGGGATTGGCCTGGTCAAAGGACTACGCCGACGTGGAAACCTGGCCTGAGGGTCGCGAATGAGGCTCCGCGGTGAGGCCTCGTCCGTTGGAGGTGCATCGTGAATCAGTCCGCGTCGCTCCGCGAACAACTCGGTGGCATCGACATCTACCTTCTCGACCAGATTCTGAAGGGGACCTTCGACGAGTCCCGATCCGTCCTCGACGTGGGATGCGGGGGAGGACGAAATCTCATCTACTTTCTTCGTCATGGCTTTGATGTCTACGCTATAGATCGGGATCCGCGTGCCGTCGCGTCCGTGACCCAGTTGGTGAGTCGACTCGCCCCTACGGCTCCACCCGACCGGCTGCAGATCGCGGAAGCAACGGGGATTCCGTTTTCCGACGAAAGCATGGACGTTGTTCTCTCCAACGCCGTCCTCCATTTCGCCGAAGACGAAGATCACTTCTCGGCGATGGTTCGCGAACTTTGGCGTCTGCTCGCTCCGGGCGGCTATCTGTTCGCCCGTCTGGCCTCATCCATTGGTCTCGAACGTGTTCCCGAACCGGTTGGAAACGGTCGCTACGTGCTTCCCGATGGTTCAACCCGCTTCCTCGTCGATGAGGGCATGCTGCTCCGTTGGACCGATGAACTGAGCGGGCAGTTGGCCGAACCCCTGAAAACGTCGAACGTCCAGAATTTGCGTTGTATGACAACGTGGTGTGTTCGGAAGTAGGTAGGACCCATGCCGAGGCCTGGACGATCATGGATCAGCCCAGGCCTTCGGGACGGAGCATCTTCAGTCGAAGTGCCGACGAGAGTTCGGAGTTACTTCTCGAAGGAACGGGCAAAAAGCTCGTCGATCGCTTTTCTACCGTTGTCGTCGAGGAAGCGGGTTCCGGTTCCAGTGACGCGATGGTGGGTAATCGTTGGGGGAGGACTGTCCTGCCAGGATGTCCCCGTCCAATGGTGCCAGTCATTGAGAGCCTGATCGAAGACGTAAAGCGGTTTGTTGCAGATCTTGGCGAACTCCGCGCCCCAGCCGGTTCCTCCCTTGACCGTTCCATCGCCAAGGATGTGGCCGATGACGTAGCATTCCTGGCCCGCGTTGACCTGGTGCCAGATGCTCTGAAGGACCTTGCGGAAGAGGGGTGTGTCTTTGTACTCACGGTGCATCAATTTGCTGACATAGGCCAGGCTGACATCACCATGTTCGAGTTCTTCGTGGGTGAGGACTCGAATCCCTCGCGTCCGGGCATCGTTATGACCCTCGAACGTATAGTTCACCTCGTCGATTCCGTGGCGCTCGGCTGCAGCGCCGAATGCTTCCTCTGCTCCCTGGGCCGCTCCGCTGAACAGCACGCACTCGTGGGTATTCATCAATCCTCCGTTTTCACCTGATTCATCAAACGTGCCGAACACATGTTGGGTGTGTCATTGCGGACCAGCAAAAAGGATAGTTCGCCCGGGCCCGGTTGGCAACCTTTTGGGGTTTGAACCTCAGGTCTGGGAACCGATCAGAGATACGGGTAAACTTCGCTTTCGTTTTCGATCGCCCCGAAGATCTCTCGTCTCGGGCCTTTGAGAAAGGAAAATCGCACACTGTGAGCCCCCATCAATCCTTCCATAGTTGGCGTCCGCACCCGTGGCATGGAATGGCGGCGGGCGACTCGCCGCCCTCTGTGATCACCGCCTACATCGAGATCACCCCTTTTGACCTCGTCAAGTATGAGATCGACAAGACCACCGGGTACCTCAAGGTGGACCGGCCACAGAGGACTTCGTCGCTCCCGCCCTCGTTGTACGGGTTCATCCCGAGGACGCTGTGTGGGACCCGAGTCGCCGCTCTCATGCCCGGTGCAGAAGCGGGAGACCACGATCCACTCGACGTTTGTGTGGTCAGCGAGCGGCCCATCGCTCGGGCGGACCTCCTCCTCAAGGCTCGCGTCGTCGGTGGTGTCCCCATGCTTGATGGCGGTGAGGCAGACGACAAGATCGTGGCTGTTCTCGAGTCCGACAATCTCTATGGCCCGGTCAATGATCTGTCTGAACTCCCCTCCGTCATGGTCGAGCGCCTTCGACACTACTTCGCGACCTACAAACTCATTCCCGGGGAGCCAGATCGGGTAACGATCGGGGAGCCGTACGGGCGCGAACGTGCCGAGCAGGTCGTGACTGCGGCGATGCTCGACTACAAAGAGGAGTTTGGTAGCTAGTGGCGAGAGAGCGGTACTACGAGCTCGATGTCGCCCGCTTCCTCGCAGCGATCATGGTCGTGTTCTATCACTATGCTTTCGCCTCGAGTGCCGCTGGAAACGCGACCGTTGTCGCCTTCCCGAAGCTTGGATCCCTCTCGCAGTACGGTTATCTCGGCGTCGAATTCTTTTTCATGATCAGCGGGTTTGTCATTCTCATGACCGCAATCGGCAAGACTCCTAAACAGTTTGTCATCTCTCGGTTCGTGCGCCTCTATCCGAATTACTGGCTCGGCGTCCTGATCACGTTCCTCGTCCTGACTTTCGTCGGACATCCGAAGTATTCGGTGACTCCGTCTCAGTTCCTCGTAAACCTGACCATGTTGCAATCGTTTCTCGACGTGCCGCACATTGACGGCGTGTACTGGTCGCTCGTGGTCGAGCTGAAGTTCTACCTGCTCACGTTCGTAGCCATGTGTTTGGGCATCCTACGCTTTCGTCGGACCCTCCTTGTTGTTTGGCTCGTCATCGCCGCGATCATCACCTCTGGGGTTCGCATTCCAGTGGTTGGCTATTTCCTCATTCCACAATGGGCAGGGTTCTTCGTGGCTGGATGCACGTTCTTTCTCATTCGTAGGTTCGGTCCGTCTCCGTCGCTCCTGGGTATTGCGGCAGCCAGTTTCGCCCTCGCGCTGTGGAGTTCGATCGAGCGCGGGGCGGGATTGGAAGAGCGGTTGGGGATCGAATTCTCGACCCCGATCATCGTGATCTATACTTCCGTGTTCTTTCTTTTCTTTCTCCTCTTCAGTCTCGACAAGCTCAGTGTTCTCAAACGTCCGGAGTTCGTCACACTCGGTGCACTGACCTATCCGATCTACATCATTCATCAACGAGTGGGATACGTTCTCTTGAACAACCTCGGAGAGACGATGCCACGTTTCGCCGCCCTCGGCACGACCCTGGCCGTCATGCTCTTCGTCTCCTGGGGTATGCATCGGTGGTTTGAGCGCCCGTTCACTCCGGTCGTACGGCGCTTTCTGCAAAGAGTCACATCCAGGGTTCCGGGTGGAGTGTCCTCGTGACTCGCGTCGGGCTCGTCCTTGGCTCCCTCCTTCTCCTGGCCGGGCTCGTGGTTGTGATGCTCGGGAATCCCCGGTCGATCGTACCGGGTGAAACGCCGCCTCATTTCGACCAGTTGGTTACCTTTCAGGTTCGTATCCTCGGCAACGCCCCAGAGGGGTTCGTGGCCTTTCTCGGGGACAGCCACGTACAGGGCCTCAATGTCCAACGAGTCGACCCGCGCGCAATCAACCTCGGGATCGGAGGCGACACGACGACCGGACTCCTCCGCCGGCTTCCGAAGTATCCGACCCTCCCGCAAGCCTCCGCCATCGTCGTGGCGATCGGACTCAATGACCTGCGTTACCGGGACGAGGTCGAGGTCGTGGGTCGGCTGCGCGAGGTCCTCGAGGCTTTGCCGATCGATGTCCCTATCGTTCTGAGTGCTGTGCTTCCCGTTGCAGACGACTCCGAGGGACGGGAGGGGTATCGGGAGAGGATTCGGGCCGTCAATCGGGGGCTCAAAGGTCTGAGCTCGCACCGTCGAGGAGTGGTCTATGTCGATGCTGGGCCAAAACTTGCAGGGGAATCGGGAGGACTGACTCCCGACAATCATGTGGGAGATGGGGTCCATCTCAGCCCTCGGGGCGCCGATATATGGATAGAAGTGATTCGGGCGGGGTTAGAGAGGGCAGAGGCCGAAAGACGGAGATAGCAAGTTTGGGTTTGGTTCGGCTAAACTGCCGAGGTCGTTTCCTGGGAGAATCCCCTACTGTGTGAAGCGGCTCGGGTGTTTGGTCGCGAAAGAAAGGCTGGTATGAACTTACCCCGCAATCTTCCCAATCCGTACGAGGGATGGCGCTCTCTCGTTCAGCAATATCAGAATGCCGACACCCGAAAAGCGGTCTGGCAGATTGTCAATTCCTACGGTGGCCTCTTCCTGACTTGGGCTCTCATGCTGCTCAGCCTCCGGGTCGGGTACTGGCTGACTCTCCTTCTCTCGATTCCGGCCGCCGGTTTCGTCGTGCGTATCTTCATCATTCAGCACGACTGCGGACATGCCTCCTTCTTTTCGTCGTCGAAGGCCAACGACATCGTCGGCTCGATCTGTGGCTACTTCACACTCGTGCCGTACAAGTACTGGCGGAAGAGTCACGCGATCCATCACGCGAATCATGCCAAGCTCGAAGATCGCGGGGTAGGTGATATCTGGACGATGACCGTCGAAGAGTATCAACAATCGCCCTGGGGAAAGCGGGCGCTCTACCGCCTCTTTCGCAATCCGTTGTTTCTATTCGGGATTGCTCCCACTCTGAATTTTGTCGTCCTCGGGCGGATTCCCAAGCGGTTCAAGCCCGGGCCCGAACACAACTCTGTCTGGCTGACCAACATCGTGCTGTTCGCTGCCGTCTTTGGCATCGGGAAACTCATTGGTTTCAAAGAAGTAGCCATGATCCAGATCCCGATTACAGTAATTGCGAGTAGCACTGGGACGTGGCTGTTCTATGTTCAGCACCAATTCGAGCATACCTATTGGGAGCACACTCCGGGTTGGAACTACACATTGGCGGCAATGGAGGGAAGCTCCTACTACAAGCTTCCGATCATCCTGCAGTGGTTTACGGGGAACATTGGCTTCCACCATATTCATCACCTGAGCCCGCGAATCCCGAACTATTTCTTGCCGAAGTGCCACTCCGAGAATCCCCTCTTTCAGCGAGTAGCGGTTCTTACGGTCAAGACGAGCTTGCAGACGGGTCGTCTCGCGCTCTGGTGCGAAGAGCGGCGACGTCTCGTCGGTTTCGGCGACGTCCTCAAGTCCCCGCAACCGACGACCTGATCGGCTCGGTGCTGGGACTGGAGAAGAGAAGCGACGGAACGATGGTGCTTGCTCGGCAGGCTGTCGTCGCGTAAAAAACTTGAATGTTCGAGCAATTCCCCAAGACTCGCCCGAAGCTCCCTCCCGAGATGGCGAAGATCTACACCCAGCACTACCAGGAAAATCGCCGGGGGGAGACCCAGGCCTCGGCGCTTGCTCAACGGATGGAACGGTGGCTTCACGACCGCGTGGCCGAGGATGTCGGCAGCGAAGTGACGCCCCGCTCGACCCTGGAGCTGGGAGCAGGAACGCTCAACCAGCTTCATCATGAGCCGGTCCGGGGCCCCTACGACATCGTCGAGCCATTCCGTGCTCTCTTCGAGGGATCGCCAGAGCTGTCTCGGATCGGCAACGTGTACGAAGACATCTCTGAAGTACCGCTCGACGCGACCTATGATCGAATCACGGCGGTGGCGACGTTCGAGCATATCTGCAATCTTCCAGAAGTCGTGGCGCGCTCCGGTTTGCTCCTCACTCCTGAGGGGACGCTCCGAGCCTCCATCCCGAGTGAGGGTACCTTTCTTTGGAAGCTCGGATGGACCCTGACCACTGGAATCGAGTTTCGCCGCCGGTATGGGATGGAGTATGAGACCTTGATGAAACACGAGCACGTCAACGACGCTGGCGAGATCGAGGAGCTACTTCGGTACTTCTTTCGGGACGTTACTCAGAAGGTCTGTGGTCTGAGTAGAGCTATCTCCTTCTACCAGTTCTATGCCTGTGGCAATCCAGACCTCTCCCGATGTCGTCACTATCTGGATTCGATCGCATCGTGACCAACGAAACCTCTATCGGCGACTCGATCCCGTCGTCTTCACCGGTCGACCGACGAACCCGGCTCGGATTTCTCTTCGTGACGATTCCAGTTCTCGTTGCCCTCGATCAATGGACCAAGCGGATCGCCACAGATCAATTGATGGGCGAGCCTGCGATCTCGCTTTGGGGAGGTCTGGCCAGGCTTCAGTATGCCCGCAATCGTGGTGCATTCCTCGGAGCAGGCGACGCGCTCTCTACCGACGCCCGATTCCTTATCCTGACCGTAGGCACGGGTGTCCTCCTCCTTGGGGTCGGCTTCTTTCTTTTGCGGCGCTGGGAAATGCCACGCCTTCGCTTTGGAGCGCTCCTCCTGATTCTGGCGGGTGGGATTGGAAACCTGATCGACCGGATTCTTTATGGCTTTGTCGTCGACTTCATGGTCGTCGGGCTCGGTGTGGTACGGACGGGCATCTTCAACGTCGCTGACGTTCTGATTACAACGGCCGTCGTCCTCCTGGTCTTCGACATGACCATTGGCCACAAAGACGAACCTGACGAGCCAAAGGTGCCCAACGAGTCCTAGCGGAGTGTTTCACGGCAGAGGTGCAGGATGGCCTCTCTGATGATTCCGATCTCGTCTGGCGATTCGCTCTCGTCCAAAGGCGTATCTTTCATCGTCTCGAATGTTCCTGTTGCTGGTTCTTCCGCCTGAGATGTTTCAATTGCAGATGCCCCGGCTGCAGATGGTACTGAATCAGAACGCCAAGTCAGCATCGGTCCGAGCCCGGCCAGAGCGCCGCGGATCTGCCGAAAGAGATTCCCAGCAGCCTCGGTATCCAAATCCGGCAGCACGACAAGCATTCCATCTACGAATCGATCGTTCTGGCGTCGATCGAGCTCGCGAAACTGATCCGCGAACTCGGGGGAGAGCGCCGGGGCGAAACTCAGGTAAACCCAGGGGAGCAGCTCGCCCAGGCGTGGGATCCTTTGATACTCCTCGAAAACGAGGTCGGCGATGGCGTCCGGAGTTGGATGGAGGGGAAGCCCCGAAAATCGACCGGCCAGAGAACGAATCCACTGTTCCGTATCGAAAAGATAGAGTGTGAGGAAGATCTCCTCTTTGCTCTCGAAGTATCGGTAGACGTTCGACTTTGCGAAACCGCAGCGGGAGGCGATGTGTCCGAGGCTGACCCGATCCGCTCGGTCATCTCGAAGCAGATCAGTCGCGGCGTCCAGGATGGACTGTCGTCTCTCTTCTTTCTGCGCGGGTTGCCTTGCCCGTATCCAATTCATGGATCAGCTCCTTTAATAAGAGAACGCTAATCTTATATTAAGGGAACGATGGTCGGAAAGGCTACACAGAAAGGAATTATAGATATTTCGACTCACTGGCGCCCCTCTTGGGGAGTCGCCTTTTCCGATTGCCGAAACCCGGGATCAGTTTGGTAGAGCGTTCCGAAGGGCAAAGAACGCTTCTCGGCTCAGGTCAGAGTCACCCTGTTCCACGGCAAACGGCGCCACTGCACAGGAGTGCCAGATTGACCGAATCCGGGCAAGCTCCCAGGTGTCTTCATCGATCGAGCCGTAGGCTGATCGGAAGCATTGGTGGGATTCGGGGGGCAGGAAGAGGTGAGCGATGGAGAGATCCACTGCCGGGTGGCCGAGATGCACGTCTCCCCAGTCGATGACCCCAGAAACGGTCGGTCCAGCGTCGTTGACGAGGAGGAGATGCCGGGAATAGAGGTCTCCGTGAAGTAGAACGATCGGTCCGTTTGTCTGAAGGTTTTCTCTCTCCTCGAGAACAGCGACATAGGAGGCGGCATTCCCGATGAGGCCTTTCTCTTCCATATCCTGGAGCCGCTTGATCGTGCCTGGGTTTCGGTAGCCTACATCGAGACGCCGAATCCCGTCCGGTCGAGCCCCCCAACCTTCTGCGATCGGGAGTGGGATCGAGTGGAGTTCACGCAGGAACCTACCTAGCGGAGCTGCCAGAGAGTGACGCTGGTCGTGGTGAAGAGAAGCCGAACAAGCGGTCTGGCCGGGCAGGATCGAGTACCCCGCAAAGATCCAGGAGTAGGTCTCGGTCGGCCTTCCCACCCACCTGGGGTCCGGGACCGCCAGGGAGACAGATTTCGCTACCCCTGGCAGGATCTTCGCTTCGGTGTCGACGAGGTTCGCTGCAAACTCTCTCCGAGGGAATCTAAAGACGTGGGATCCGTTCACCAGGTAGGTCGTGTTGTCCCAACTCTCTTGTGCGAAATTGCGAACCTGAGCGGGCCGAAACTCGGGGAACTGGTCCTCGATGAGGGCACGTGCCTCTGCAGGGGCGACCACTCGCTCGGCTTGCCATGGGGGAGGTGTCATCAGGATAGACTAAAATGAGGCCTCCAGCCTGACAACGCTGAACCTCCAGGGCCTGCTTTGGCGCGTGTTTGATTGCTGTTTGAACTGGGTCGCCGAGTTGTCTTGCCGCGACGGGGGCGAGGGACGGTGATAGGGTTGGGAGGGCGCTACATTGTCGCGCCCAGAGTGTCGTTTCGGGGCCGGAAGAGGGAGAAGAAATGGATCTGAGTGAGGTACGCAAAGTCGGCGACGCGGTCGTGATCGCGTTTCCCGAGAGCCGAGCAGAAGAACCACGCCGAGTGTTTCACGATCTGCTCAAAGCGCTGGCCGAGGACAAAGCGTACAAACGGATTATCGTCGACCTGAGCAAGGTCTCGTGGTTCTCGAGCCTCGACATCGGTGGACTTGTTTTTGCCTACCGCGAGGCACAAGGACATGATGGGACGTTCATGGTGGCTGGCGCCGGACCCCGGATCCAAGGGATCTTCGGCGCAACGAGAATGGACACAGTTTTTCCGATGTATCCCACGGTGGAAGACGCACTCTCCGCCGAATGAAAGATCCGCTGGTCGAGGCGGCACGAGAAACATTCGCCTCGACGAAAGACCTCGGCGACAAGGCCATGGCCCAACTGGGCGACGCCGAGCTGCATCAGTGTCTCGGCGCGGACGGAAACTCGATTGCCGTGATTGTTCGCCATGTCGCCGGCAACATGCGTTCCCGATGGACAGACTTCCTTCACTCTGACGGAGAAAAGCCCTGGCGCAATCGTGATCAGGAGTTTGCCATTCCCGATGAGCCCCGCGCTGAACTTTTGGCGAATTGGCAGGCGGGCTGGGCCTGCCTTTTCTCAGCGCTCGACACGCTGACCGATCGTGATCTCGAGCGGACCGTCCACATTCGCGGACAGGGTCTTTCGGTAGCGCGTGCGATCAACCGCCAGCTTTCTCACTACGGCTACCACATCGGACAAATGGTCTTGATTGCGCGGGCTCTGCGGGGCGACCGTTGGAAAACGCTCTCGATTGCACGCGGGAAGTCAGATGACTACAACCGCGAGCTCTTCGGAGACTCTACGTCGCAATCCTGATCGAGTCGTTGTCGGCGATCTGGAGGCGGTCGGGCAGGATGAACGTACGCTTCGCCCGAGTGGAGTCAATGACGCGTGGATTGGGAGTCGTTACCGGGTCTGCCGATCCGACCGGTACTTCCAGAGGACAATCGCGTTGGGGGCAGTGGCGGCGCTCCCGAGTGAAAAGCGAACATCTACGGGAACGCGACGGACCTCGTCGAGGCGAAAGAGAGTGATCTCACTGCTGACACGGTCTTCGGGGCGATACCAGAGTCGATAGGGGCGAGATTCGTAGTTCCCTTCGATAACGTCTTTCATTCCAACCATGTACTGATCGAGGATGTATCCGACTTTACGTTCGTTCAGGTAGTCCAGGACGCGACCTTCCCGAACGAAGTCGCGATATCGGTAGTTGTTGATCAGGCCGTCGAGATTGATGGTTTCCCGTCCCGAGAAGTAGGCGAGGATTCCGGAATCAGTCGTGGCAAAGATCGCGTCCTCCGGCGTGTTCTGCTCGATCCACTCACTGAGATCCCGCACATCAGCCTGAAAACGGTGTGCACGCAGCCGAAGGGAGTAGCTCTGCGCCCAGACTACGATCCCGAGCAGAATGACCAGTCCAATAGCCTTAGACCAATCGATCGGACGCTTCCCGATCCACCGTCGGCATCGTTCGGCCAGATAGGGGAGTCCAAGCAGGCCGACCACGAGGAGAAGGCCGAAGTGCCAGCGATCTACCGCCCATCGCATGAAGAGGACCGTGTAGGTCGTATGCAGGACAGAAGCGATCGAAAAAAGACCGAGGATCCGGAGGAATGGACTCGCTCCGCGCCGAAGTCCGCCCACGATGAACCCGAGAGCCAAAACCTGGATCGCAACAAACTCGGGGAACTGCGTGAGATGCTCGAGTCGGAGGAGAGGTTCGGGGAAGGCCGACTTCATCGCTCCTGAGATTGGCTGGAGGTGTCCGAAAGTCTTCCAGTTCCAAAAGAGGTAGGGGAGAACGCAGAGAGCGGTCAACCCAAACGGGAGCAGGTCGGTAACGCTCGTTGCCCGAGTTCGGCCGGGCCAGAACGGGCGCCGCAGGATCCAGGTAAGGGCACCGCTCCCGCCGATGGTGAGAAGGAGAAATACGGTATCGAGGCGCGCCAGGCTGGCCAATCCGAGCAGCATGGCGAAACGAAGCAGACTACCTCGCCCGAAAGGCTCCGCAGAAACCCAAAGACGGACGATCGCGAGGTAACAGAGGAGGAGGAGAGCCGTTTCGAGCAGGTTGAGATACTGCCCAAAGAAACGAGGCCAGAGGAAGAGCGTCAGGCCGATGGCCGCGGCCCAGGAACCCACCTGCTCCCGCAGTATCGTCCGAAGATTCCAGAGAGCGATAGATCCAATGCCCGTGCCGAGGGCCAGGCCCATCCGAGTACAGGTTTCGCTGTCCTGCCAGATCCAATGGATGGGAACGAGAAGCCACATCCAAAGCGGATGGTATCCGTTCGTGGGCTCCACTCCGTCGAACGTCGAGCCGAGGCCCTCCGCCACGTTTCGAGCCACCTGCATGTAATAGAAGGAGTCGTCGAGGAGGCCGTTGATGACAAAACGAAACCCGACCCCAAAGACGAGCACGATCGCATAGCCGAGAATCGCCCACCAGATCAGCAAAGAGATGCGGTCGAAGGCCGGGGAGCGTTCGGGAAGATCCGATCGCCCGGGATCCTGAGATTGTCCAGCCTGGGACTGGTGTGGAGGAGTGCCGAATGCCATCGCGAGATAGTATCGAGCACGGTCTGGGATCACCAGAGGAACATGGAAGGTCTGTTCTTTGGCGAGGGAAGGGTTTCCTCTCACGGCGAAAACTCGTTATCCTCAGGGGCGCCGAGCGAAGCCGGCGCTCATTTGACATCGAAGTGCAGGGGCCTCGCGCGGGCGGGCTAGGACGGGGACGGAAGAGCTTGAAACTGACGTTGCATGACCAAGATGACGCCTGTGTCATTGAGATTTCCGGCCGAATGGACAGTGAGGCAGCTGAATTACGAGACACTGTTCGACGCAAAGTCGATGAGGGTAGTCGATCTGTTGTCCTCGAACTGGGCGCTGTCCGGATGACGAACTCCATCGGGTTGGGAATGCTGGTCGAGGCCTACAAGGCTGCCCGGGCGGGTGGGGCGAATTTCGCTCTCGCCAATGTCCAACCTCAGGTTCGTACGGTTCTGACCTACACAAAACTCGATACGATCCTTCAGATCTGTGATTCGCTCGAGGATGCGGTCGCCGCAGTGTCGAAATGACCTGTGGGTCTCCCCGTCGGAAGGGCATCGGGGTTCCCAGGTCTGTCCACTCGCAGAATTGACTCCCAGCGCTATGAGCAAGTTTGAGCCTTTTTCTCCAGAGCCTCCGAGCAGGGTGAGGTACGGCGACGTCCTCGTTCGCTTTGCCCGGCTGGAAGATGCTCCGTTTCTCGCTGAAATCACCGTGGAAAGGGATGGCGGTAGTCTTGCTGCACGTTGCCTTCGTTTCGAACGCGAAATTGCCCGGGCCCCAACTCCTGATTCAGTCTTTTCGCAGGGCCGGCTCTGGGTCGCTGAACACTGGGGCAGCTGCCTCGGTTTCGGGCGCGCGGCCTACTTCGTTGGAACTGACACAGGCTTCGACGCCGCGACGGACACAGAGACCGACGCGGCCGGGACTCTGCTCCCGACCCGTATGGCGAGCAGTCCCGTCGGTTGGTATCTCACCGGAATGATCGTCGAGTCGGGCCATCGCCGGCGCGGAATCGGCGCTGCGCTGACCGAGGCTCGCCTCGCCTGGATTCGAACTCAGGCGAATGAAGTGTTCTACTTCGCCAATGCCCATAACCTCACTTCTATCGCTCTCCACGCGCAGTTCGGCTTCGAAGAACGGACGCGGGACTTCCGAATCCCCGGCGTCGAATTCGAAGGCGGGAGGGGAATTCTCTTCGTTCGCCGCTGGACTTGAGGACTGAAGGAACGGGCCCGGGCCAGAGCACTGGATTTTTCCGGTCCTTCGGTTCAGAATCACCTACGGTAAACCATGAATCTTCTTCCAAGTGAACTCGAGCTCGGTCAGCTCCTTCTTTTCCTCGCTCAATTGGTCGCGGTGGTCGCGATCCTCTGGGGCGCGAGCTGGATCCTGCTCCGGCGATCCAGTCTCGGCTCCGAAGGCCGCTTTCCTCGCCAGCTCCTCATGGTCAGCCTCTCTGGGATGGCCATCGTCTACCTCATTCTGGTCGCTCCAGTCGCGGAAGCGACCCGCGGTCAGCTCCTTCAGCTCTTTGGTTATCTGCTCACCGCCATGATTGCTCTCTCCTCGACGACGTTTGTTTCAAATGCGATGGCCGGCCTCATGTTACGAGCAGTCCGAAACTTCAAGCCGGGTGAGTTCGTTCGAGTCGGGGATCAGTTTGGGCGAGTCTCGGAACGCGGTCTTTTTCACACCGAGATTCAAATCGAAAACCGCAATCTGACAACGTTACCGAACCTCTACCTGATATCCCAACCGGTCGAAGTGGTTCGATCTTCGGGCACGATCGTCTCTGCGACAGTGTCTCTCGGATATGATCTACCCCGAACCAAGGTGGAGGATCGGCTCCTGCATGCCGCGACGGAAACCGGACTGGAGGAGCCGTTCGTCCGAGTTCTCGAACTCGGCGATTTTTCCGTTACCTATCGAATCTCCGGAATGTTGACTGACGTCAAACGCATCCTGACCGCGAGATCCGGCCTGCGGAAGCAGATCCTCGATTCCCTTCACGATGCGGGGATGGAGATTATGTCTCCGAACTTCATGGTGCAGCGTCGTCCTGATGGAGATGACCGCATGATTCCAGAGGCGAGCTACGAACGGTGGCGGCCGAGCGAAGGAGAGCCGATCGAAGAGCGGGTTTTCGACAAGGCCGAGCGGGCGGAAACTCTCGAGCACCTTGCCGAAGAGAAGGAGCGTCTCACGCTCGAGCGCAAGTCGTATGAAGAAGAAAGGAAAGCGGCCACCGATGAGGCACGGCGAACTCAGCTCGAACGGGCGATTTCCTACGTCGACGTTCGGCTCGAGAACATTGCGGCGAAGGTTGCTCGCGTGGAAAAGGAAGTCGAAGGAGACTAGCAAGCCGATGTTCGAGCTCGGTACCTCACGCTCCCGTGTCCGGACGACCGTTCGATGGCCTCAACTCCTCGTTCTGCTCCTTGCGTGCACCAGTGCAGCCCTGGGAATGTCCTGCTCGGAGAAATCGAAGTCGGATTCCGATTCGGGCTCGGTTGCCGAAGTACCCCGTCCGGTCCGGAAGAAATTCATGCTCGAAAATCAAGGTCGCACAGTTGAAGTCTCTGTTCCCAAAGCGGAAGGCGAGACGACGGCAGGTACCTATCAGGTCCTAGTTCGCGAGCTTTCCGGTCCGGCAGAGCGATTGACCGGTGACCGAAGAGGTTACCTTCGGGATGCCTGGTTCGTCGATGTGGACAGCGATGGCGATTCCCAGATGATCGTCTGGGTCGAACCAGATTCTGGTCCTAGCCAACTCGATTGGTACGAGTTGCGATCGGGGACGTGGCAACAGAGGAGTCTGCCCGTACTGGAGGGAAAGTGGACTTACCGAATCCGCCGTGGCGTTCTCTTTGCCGAACCCACGAATCCGAAGAGTGATGAGGGGTACACTTACTCCAGTGCGAAGAACGATTGGACGCCGGGACTCCCTGTCTTCGAGTAGCTGACGCTTCGAGGGGGTGGACTCGGCTCGTCCTACGTTTCCTCTTCCGGCGGCGCCTCGAACTCCGCGCGCGATACCTGCCAGCGCCGCCCACAACGCGGACAGGACGTTTCGACGCTGGGATCTCCAAGAAAGAGATCCTCGGGGCGATGCTCGAACATCGTTCGAAGAACGCGCAGCATCTTTTGTGGCGTGCAACCACACTGAAAAAAGAACGTGCGCTCTTCGAGAAGGGCCGGGCCCTCTTCGAGAAGAGCGACGGCTCCAGCTCGGTCGAGAGTCTCGAAGAAGCCGGACTCCGCTCCGGGGAGCGAGATGACTTGCATGTAGCGACCGTCTTCGAGGTCGAAGAGGCGAGCGAAGCGTTGTTCAGAGTTTAGATAGTACTCCTGGTAGAAGTCGAGAACGTCATAGCCGTCGACAGCGAGAATCGATTGATGTGGCTCACGCTTGGGCCGGGAACTCTGCATGTATATTCGGGTCGACTGATCTTCTTTCACCCCGTCCGAGTAGGCCCGTCCCGTCACAGTCGAGTTTGGGCTGTCTCCGGCCACAAAGATGTTGAGGGCAGGTTTTTCGATGTGAATTGTCAGGCCGTAGGACTCGTCCCGGGGAGCGTTCGAGAGATGGATGACTCCGCCGGCCAGCCCTTGCTTCATCATCGTCTCGGTCAATCCATCGAGATTCTCGTTCCAGACGGCTACATGCTGTTCGTACGCGTTGAGAAAATCGGAAAAGTCTCCGACCGAAAGAATGATGCGGCGTTCAGCGTCCATGAGACGCGACAACTTTACATGTCCAGGCGAGGGAATCTCAGTCAAGTGACTCAATGCTCCGTTTGGGCCAGAGTAAGATGTGACGATATTGGGGCGAATCATACCCCATTTTCGCGGAGTTGCTAGCGGGGACGGGACTGGAGTCGATGGAGCCAATCCTGGGCCAGGGCGTGGTCCGGGTCCGAGGCGACAGCCCCTTCGAGCACGCGTTCTGCTTCATCCCAGGCGTCTCTTTCCATGAGAAGGCGAGAGAGTTCGATCCATGGAGTCCTAAGATCGGGTGCTACCTGTGTCGCTATTCGCATTTGTTCTTCCGCTTCGAGTAGCTCGCCGCGTTCGCGCAGAATCGAGCCGATCTTGAGATGAAGCCCGCCGACCGGAACGAGCCCCCATGACTCAGCCCGTTGCAGATGCGCGAGACTTCCGGCGATGAGGTCCTCGCGTTCGGAGCCTTCGGCTACCTCGGCGGCGAGAAGAAGACGCTCGCCTTCTCGAGCCTCGAGCTGGACGGCGCCACTGTGGGCTGTCAGCACGAGATAGAGAGGGGTGACGAGAGTGAAGAAGGCACCGGCACGGGTCAGGCGACCTCCTCGACGGAGGATGTGATGCTGAAAAGAGAATTCCTTAAAGCGAAGGAGTCGCCAGAGCAGGACCATCCCGATCGCCGTGATGACGGCAAGACCTACGGCGAGGAGAAAGGGGATCATTTCGTAGAGCCCGCGCCAGGCGTAGAGGGCTGCTGTGAAGACGACAGCCATGGCGATTTCTTCCGGCCACGTAAAGTCGTAGACCCGACGCTTTTTCTTTCGCACTGTTCCCAAACTGAAGAAGCTTGGCTTCGACTTTCCGTAGTAGAGCGCGTTCTTAGGGCAGACCGAGACGCAGTCAAGGCACTTCATACAATTGCTGTCCATGACCATCTTGAATTTGGCCACCTCTTCGTGGACCCGGATATTACTCGTACACGTTTCCGTACAATGTCCGCACTGCTCGCAGTCGTCCGTCACGCGGATCTTCCCAATCGCGAACCGATCGGCTATCCCGAAAAAGGCACCGTACGGGCACCCATAGGTGCAAAAGCCTTTTGCTCCGAGTAGGTACACGACAAGAAAACCATCGATCGCAATCGTGAGAAGGCCGATCCAGAGTCCCGGAAAGGTCTGCCAATAGTCCTCCGTCGTCAGGTGGTAGACGACTGAGGGCATCGCCTGATCCGAAAGAGCGCGGGCCAGAGAAGGCCAGACAAACATATAGAAAGCTGCCGCGAAGGGAATGAAGACGAGAAGACGAGAACGGACCGGCCGTGGCCGGATTCGGAGTTTGCCGAGCAGCCAGGCGGCAGCGTCCTGGTATGCGACGACGTGACATGCCCATCCGCAGAAAAAGCGGCCGAGTACGAGAGTTGCGAGAATCAGAATGACAAACAGAATGAACCCGGCGTTCACATGTCCCAGCTCGAGCGTTTGCATTGCCTCTGACGGTTCGACCGGAGTAAGCGTAGAACCCGTGATCTTCCAGTGAGCTATATGGATGGCGGCGGCCAAGTGGACGATGACGAGAGAGAGCAGCCGCCAGCGACTCCGAAGGGAAGCACGAACATTGCCACGGATGCGATGCCGGTCGGGGGTAGGAAGTTGTCCGAACTTGCCGGTTTGGGGGGCGCTCATTTCGTCTCCTTGGCGCAAAGGGCGCGAAACTTGGTCACCTCTCGACCTTCTGTGCGGTAAAGAGGAGGGAGTGGGTGTTCGCGGACGGCTCGTCCGAGCCAGACTCCGGATTCCACTTCTAGAGTATACTCGGACAAAGACTTCACCGGTTGGAAGGAAGCGATCGCCTCATGACCATGCTGATCCGCAATCTGGCAAATGTTGTCTCTCTGATTGTCGTTGTTACTGTTCTGCCGAGGACGGCGGAAGCCGGGGCCTGGACCCAACCCAAGGGTCATACCTACTCCCGGAGCACGATCGCGTCCTATCAGGCCACGACACACTTCGACGAGGGCGGGAACAAGGCCGACGGAGACTTCTTTTCCTCCAATGGCGAATTCGCCAACACGCAGTTTACCCAGATTCTCGAGTATGGATACCACGAGGATTGGACTCTTCTCGGGAGCATCGTCTTCAAGTCGATCAGCGCTGACAAGCGCGTCGGGCGCACTGATGACAAGGTCTTTGGGCCTGGAGATCTAACGTTGGGCGTCCGCCGTGCGCTCTTACGCGGCCCCATCGTGGCTGCCATCCAGGGGCAGGTCGAGCTTCCGGCGGGCTACAACGCCGATCGACAGGACTACGCGCTCGGTGCCGGCGAAGCGAATGTCGATTTGCGGGCCCAGGTCGGAGGTGGCCTCTCCGTGCTCCCGAGTTGGTGGAATCTCGAGGCAGGATATCGATTCCGTGGGGGAAGATTCTCGGACGATTTCGTCTTTGGAGCGGCTCTCGGGGTTGAGGTCATTCCGCGAGTCTGGGGTCGGATAGGTTTCAGTGGGGTCGACAATCTGAAGAGTGGAGCGACTGGGGCGATCGAGGACGGCGTCGTAGTTGAGGACCCGACGATGTCGGCCTCGTATTTTAGTCTGGGAGGAGCTCTAACCTACCAACTGAACGAACGCATCAATCTGGAGCTGGGAATGTCCGGAGAGCAGGCAGGTAAGAACACCTTTGCGGGGCGCGGAATCGATTTCACGGTCGAGATCAGAAACTAGGTCTAAACCAGCCGATCCGTGCTCGATCACTGTTTCCGGCTGAAACTCTTTGACACCACTGCGATGAGCGCTGCGAGCCCGCCCGCCAGCACGACCGCCCGGGCGACTCGGAAGAAGCTGCACACCCACGCAATTCCCAGCCCCAGCGCTGCCCACTGCACCCACCAGTCTCCCGGTGAGGTCACCCAGTTGATCAGCGTGAGTAGAGCCAGAATCGCCGGGGCGATAAAGAGGAAGCGCGCGGATTCGAGCGTCGATTTCATGGGGCCTCCTGAGCAAGGGTTCTCCTATGAACTACTGCTCAGCTCGATTCTTATTCACTTCTTGCGTCCCCGGCCGATCCACCGGTCGAACCAGCCGAGCACCTCGCCGTACCAATGCCGACTGTTGCGCGGCTTGAGGATCCAGTGATTCTCATCTGGATAGACGACCAAACGCGCTGGGAGTCCCATCGACTTGTAGACGTTGTACATCTCGAGTCCCTGAATGTAAGGGACCCGATAGTCGAGTTCTCCGTGCACCACGAGCATCGGTGTCTTGAATCCTGAGGCATAGCGCATCGGGTTGTATCGGTCCATTCCTTCGATGTTGTCCCAGGGCTCCCCACCCATCGCCACAGCCCGGCCGTGCACGACGTCAGAACCGTATTGAGCTTGCAGGTCGCAGACGCCAGCATGATTGACGATACAGGAGAAGCGATCGGTCTTGCTTGCAAGCCACGAAACGAGATAACCGCCGTAGGATCCGCCGCTGATGGCCATCCGTTTGGGATCGGCCAGACCTCGGTCAATGAGGTAATCGGTAGCCTTCATGATGTCGTGATAGGGCTGATCTCCCCAGCGGCCCAGGATGGAGGCCGTGAAATCCTCTCCCCACGACGTGGAGCCGTGAAAGTTGACCATAGCGCAGAGGTAGCCGGGGCTGGCGAAGAGCTGGGCGCACCACCGCCAATGCCACTGGTCCCCAAACACGCCGTGCGGTCCGCCGTGAATCATGTGAACAAGAGGCAGTTTTCGGGTCGTTTTTACTCCGGGCCT
>Ga0315338_1001659_pt1 | contig 26178 bp, 16 predicted proteins | sample ASW8metaG_FD_204518 | JGI IMG/M metagenome (GOLD analysis project Ga0315338, IMG submission 204518) | Ammonia-oxidizing marine archaeal communities from Monterey Bay, California, United States - ASW #8 | ecosystem: Environmental > Aquatic > Marine > Coastal | place: USA: California | collected... | reverse complement strand
ATTGTAATAAACGATTATGATCCCCAATCCGAAACCATAGATTATTACTATCTATTTTTTTTGCGTCTTTATCTGTAATGAACTCAAAACCATATTCCAGATTATTAACTTTATTAGATTGGTTATCTTTATCATACAAAATATTTAAATGAAGTATTTTTTCTATGTAATTATCGGGATTCTTTGACCATTTTTTCCATGGCAAATATTGATAAGTTCCATGCAATCCTGAATAAAGTGCTGTCATTCGTTGCTGACCATCTAATAGAGCTGAGAACTTCGGATTATTTTGTTGTGCTTTTACTATTATATGATTCCAGTTGAAATTCCTTTTCACATCCTTAATAAACTCATAAAAAACATAATCATCCATATCATCTCTATCTATTTCCCATAACAAAAATGCGCCTATAGGATAATTCAACATGAGAGAATCAAATAATTTTACTATCTTTTTTTGATCCCAAACGAATTTCCGCTGGATTGATGGTAATATAATTCTACGCAGTTTTATTTCCTCCAACACTGCTCTAATAGTTGGTGTCCCATGATCAACCTTATCCATCTTTTAATCCTTGAAAATATTTTTTAACAATCATAGCAAAAATTTAACTATTTGTTTAATAATTCCTTTCCTTTTTTGGCAAGATAACAACTATGCCAATGATCGTAGATCATTATCATGGCTAGTGTGTCCATTTCACAGTAACGAAGCAGGGCCTTGATAATTGCCTCACGCTCTAAATCACTCATTTGTGTAAACTGTAGCTTGGCATACGCGATCATGGCCGCACCACCATCTCTGATTTCACCCCGCTCCAATAAAAGTTCATCGCCACTCATTTCGTTATGGATCGGTTCAAGCAGTTTATAAGGGTCATATGGCTTCCCTTCGGCTTTATTCTCCTTCCATAATATCCTGCCCTTTAAATTTGTTCCGAATGTGAGGGGATTAGAATATTTAGATTTTAAATAATCGCTTACATTTAGAACAGTGGGTAATACCTGCTTGATGGAATTAGAACCTTTCATCATCGGATGATAGTAATAACTCTTTACACATTTCCACTGATCTACCATATCTCGATCACCCCGTACTCGATTCTCATTCCCCTGCAAATCCGTCTCGTCCCAGTTTGTAATAGTGTCTATCCAATCCATTACGTTTTCATTTGATAATCCTTTTTGGCTGAAAGCCTCGATCTCATTATCATTTTCAATCTGTCGGTAAATCTGGCGCATGACAGTATTTTCATGATTTGAATAACGGAATATGGTCCCTTCATCATTTTCGAGAGTCTCTTTGAGAGCCACTGCAAATTCATAATTTGGGAAAGCGCCTGGCTCTCCGTGAATCCACTGCCGGTGTTCAATGTTACCATTTTCTTGAAGGCTATGACAGGAGAACTGAAATGCAGTTTGTTCATAAGGCCTCCTACCTCTACTAAACGGAATGGCCACCATACTTGTCTCGAAATCGATGAAATGCAATGGAAAGATCCAGGAGTCCATCTCGTTGAACAAGTCGGGGTTAATATGCTCCTCTTCTGGATCTCTACCGGTACGCTTTTTTACTTGAAGCCATTGTCGGTCTACGCGACCCATGCCTTTTTCAGGAATTTTGGGTTCCGATTTAAATAAATCTTCAAAAATCAAATCCTTTAAATAGTAAATACCCCTTTCCAATATATCCTGGGTATGGCGAAAACTCCAAAGTTCAAAAATGTGAGGTTCTTCAAAATCAAAATCATTCCCATATTTATCTTTCCAGCACTCTTCATAACCGCTTTTCAACCCCTTTTCTATCGTGTCAGGTGTATTTTTGTATTCGCAGTGCTTGCATTTCAAACCCGTTCTAACAGGATAACGCTCATCGCGCTCATAGTAGTCGGCATACTCCCGCACCCTATCAAAGAAGTTTTTATAATCTTCAAAGTCTTTTTTCCCTGGATCGATATCCAATCCGGCCCAGATCATTTCAACATATTCCATCACTGGTACTTTTACCAAAATCGGGTGGCCCAGAAGTTCCGGCGTTATTTTTTCCGTTACCTTAATTGCGGTTCGGTTTTTATCACCTTTTTTTACCTGAAACAGCTGGTTGAGACCATCAACAGATGCGGTACTAGCTTTGTCCGCCATCATCAAAAATGGCTCAACATTCCAATCTGGGAAGGCTTGTTGTGTTACCCAGGTCTGGAAAGCAATATCATATAAATAAGGCCTCCATGAGCTGGCAATGAATTCACCCGTGCCATTTTTGTTGCGAAAACCTTTTTTAGAGTCATATGATTTGGATTTAACCTCGATAAGTTGAATATCAAGCCCTTTTTTAACTAATATATCAATCCGTATAAATAAATTATTAAAAGCAACCGCCGGCTCATAAAGCGTAATATTCTCATTATGAATATACTTATTCGTTTTCTTTAATGAATCGAAGTAATCGATTGCATCTATATTATGACCGCACTGTCCTATATCCCGACAGCACGGATAATAATATTTCGCAAGTGCTCCCACCTGAAAACCGCCTTCTGCCAAAGCCATGAGAAATTCATTTTCTCCTTTTTGATTTGCATATTCTCTAGACTTGCCATAATAGTATAGCTTAGTGGGACATTCCAGTGCCACTTTAAAACGGCTTTTGGATAAGGTCCTTGGTTTTGTTTTGCCAATCATATCTTTCAGGCTCTACTATTTTATATCAGTTTTGGTAGTTTCATTGATATGATGGTTACCAGTTTTCTAACCTAAACATTCGATATTTTATTTTTATTTTTTAGCGATTTATATACACTTAAATAATATCAAATTAAAGTTTACTTAACCATTTATATTTAGAAGTTAATTTATCTGCCTGTTCATCGTTAACCATGTTAATAAAGGATAGATATCCTTTCGCAAAAGCATCCGCATTTCTACCTATTTTTTTAGTCATTTTTAACTTACCTATTTTTTTATATTGATGCAAAAATGCACGGTATTTGCGAATATCACGTCTGGATATTTTTAGCTCATTATTTACAACTATACCAGTTACTATTTGTCTCTGATGGGGGCGCATCACCATCGTTTTAGCGTCATTAATTAAGAACCCTTCTTCAAAAATAATACGTTGTGTTGTTTTTATAACTGAAGTTGCAGAAACTGTATCATCTTTCGTGGAGAATACAATGTCATCAGCATAGCGTGTATAATCCCATCCCAGTTTTCCACCCAATCCATACAGCCTACTATCAAGTTCTCTGGAAATTATATTAGATATGGCAGGAGATGTACAGGCACCTTGCGGTAACCGTCTTTCATCCAGTGCAACAAAATATTTTTTCCCGTTAAAAACCACTTCTTTTCGCTCCGATTCTGTTGCGATCAAACCCAAGATGGTTGACACGCCTTCTGAATATCCAAATGAATGGAACATTCCTTTCACTCTATTAAATTTTATGGAGGGGAAGAAGTCCTTGAGATCGATTCTAAGAACGATTTTTTTTCGCTGGTGAACTCTGGCATTATCCACTATTGATTTCCCCACAACGAAACCGGTGGCAGCACTGTTAACCTTTACCTTTGTTAATATTTTTTCCAGTACCCACCGTTGTGCTTGCCTCAAGAGAGGCTTCGGCGAGGATATAGTGCGAGAGCCTCCTTTTCTCTTTGGAATCGTAAAATGGACGTAATGATCAATGGTGCTGGCTTTACGGTGGTAAGATAGCCAGGCCAGTTCCTCACTGGTGATACCGATCTTCTTTGCCAAGTCACCGGCGTTATTGATGATCGGCAGTCGGGATTTCTTTAGCACATCCTTTCTAATAGAATCATATTCAAGCCCCTTGGAAACATCTGAACCAAGATAGGTTGGTGTTATTTTTTTTCGCAGTATCTCCTTTTCCCAAGCTAATTTTTTTTCCGATTCTTTTTCTTTTTTTCTTTTTTCCCGTTTCTTCTGTATCCTTTCGATGCGCAGGCTATGTACTTTCTTCAACATAACCTCAAAATCATCCAGCTGCCCATTCAACTCTTTTTTCCATTTTTTCAATCTGGTTAGCTCTTGATAGGATTCTTCGAGGTTTTCTAAGCCATCCAGTTCTACAAAGCCAAGCCGAACCATTTCATCCAATTCAAAGAATTCTTTTCCGAGCCTTCGCAGTCTGGTTCTCCAATGTTCTCTATTTCTTTTACGACATTCCGGATGCTGCAAAGCAATCTGTATTAGATTACTATTGTCACCAGCGAGGACTTGATCTAATATATCGACAGGACAACCGGGATTCTGCAAGACATTTAATTGTAAAGATTCAGGTCTATTTTCAAATATATAGGACAGGTGTTCAGAAGGACAATTTGGATGCAGCGATATGGCATCAATCAATGTTTTGCCTGATTCCGATTCCCAGGAAATATTAGGCGATAAAATTATTTGATCAAGAATATTTGCAGGACAGGAAAGATCTTTGGCAGCAACTATCTTATCACTCATCCGACTGCTTTTTACCAACTTTTTAAAGTTTGTCATGACGCAGATTGACCAGATTCTTCATTGGTATTTTTATCATTAATAAAAAGAATCGACGCTCCAATATGGTTGCAGGGTCCTTTGCGCAGTTTGTTTAATCTGAAAAAACTGCAAGTACAGGATGCAACAGAGATTCGTCCATCAAGATCAACATGAAAGTCTGGATTAAATATTTTTGCATCCCTACCTACAACTTCCATTTTGTAAATAGTAGCTTTTTCTGTATCTGTGCTATCAATAATCTTAACACAATTGTCATGGATCAGTTTTTTGGCATAGGTCATACGCTCATCTTCTTTGGTTTGAACGGAGCTAATATCCGTCCTTGATCCATCTGTTCCAGACTGAAATAGCGAGTTTACTAATGTATCGCCATCCTTGAACTGATCTATGAGCTGTCGCCAGCGGTAGAGATCAGAAGTAGGATCATACATCGCCTGCCCCTGTTCACACAGTCTTTGCAAACCATGGGCAGCGGCCCGGTTGGAGATACGCAGTTTATTAGATGCTTGTTTTATAGTTAGTGACAGCTTCGTACGCAAATATTCGTTCAAAACATCCATTTTCACTTCCTCATCCGAAACAGCTGCCAAAATAGAAAATTCTGCTTTTTTAGCCCAGTCGTTCGCCGTCCAACCGGAAAGGCCAAGATCAAATCTATGACCAGAGATTGATATGGACCAATAGGATGGCATTCCGGTGCCTAAGAGTCGCACCGAAATTTGGTCCGTAAATGGCAGGAGATCCTTTAGGGTCATTAGTCTGCGCCGTCCCCATATCCTTATTTCACCTTCAAAATCATCCTGATAAGTATAATGATATTCAGGAATTTCCAGATCCCAGGGGTCAATAATGATTGAAGGTTTTTCTCCTTTTTTTAATACAAATCTCAAAGACCGAGGGCTTTCCTTTTCTCTGTTTCGGCTTAGATGAGACAGTACAAGGCTCAGCGTTTCAGCACTTAGATCTAGATGGGTGCTCGGCAAAACAGAGGCTGACTGAACCTGTAAAAACCCGCGGACCCAACTTATGGGAAGATCAATTTTTTTCTCTACAACAGAGTGGAGATTTGTAGAAAGTTCAACCGCATCTCGTTCTACTTTTATCCATGCAGGTCGATAATTTCGAACTCGTTTGAATTCTTTGACTAGATCTCGACTGAAATCAATATTTGTAGTACCATAGATCATATCTCCTATAACATCCAAATTCTCATTTGGAACAGTGACCCTTGCATAACTTGATTCATCGATGGAGAATGCTTCGAATATTACGCTGTCGGGATGTACGCTGATCACCGGGTCGAGCACTAACCATTTTTCCCTGTCATGATGGTATAGATAATTGTAATAATCACGACGGGCGTTGTTAGCCTTATCTATAACGGTCATTAATTCTGAATTAATTGCATTTATCCTTTTGTTTGCTTCTTCAAGCTCATTATAAAGGGTTAATCTGGCGGAATCCTGAGATCCAAAATATTGCGGAAGTTCCTGCTTGTACTGTTGGGTAACCCATTTTTGATACGCAGTTACATCTCGTTTAGGTGTTCTCCAGTCTCCAACCACAACACGGTGCAGCGCCATCATGATCCGGGCATAATCCAAGCTGTGATGTACCATTGCATATATCGATACACCAGTTTCCCTGGATAATTCCTGCGCAATATCAAAACGGACAGATTTAGCATTTAAGTTTGTAGAACTCTGTCTAGCGTAGGTCTGTATTATATCCATATTCGGCCTGTTAATTTCTCTGCTGAATCTTTAATCCGTCAATGTTCTGTCCATTGAGAGATAATTTTGTCAATTGGACAAGTGCCCACTCCGCATCTTGTTTATTATGACCTCTGACAAGCTCAATTAGCGTTTCTGAGTCTATTAATAGATCTTTTTCAACTCGTTGTTTTATAGTTTCTTTTACTTTTCTAAACTTATCTTTATGTTTTAGAATACTACGGTCAAACAACCGCATGAATTCCTGGTGTTTTTCACCTTCCAATAGATGTCCTGCAACAAATTGGAGTATTGTCGGATCAGAATTTTCCGTGATCATTTCAATATTATTGGCGTTCAAAAGAGCTGCTTTACGTTCATTCATAAGTTCCAGACCAAAATGTTGTACCTTAGGCAGGGGACTATCACACAAAGCTAAAATATTAATGAATTCATTTCTTCCTTTCCCTGCCCTGAACCAATCCTGTGCCAGCTGATAAGGTTCAGGTAGTGAAGACTCAATCAGACGCAATGCAAATGGAAGCTGCATACCCAGGGTTTTTGACCTTTCAAGCCCCCAAAGCCTTACGACGGGAATTTTATGTGTGGATATTGTAAATAAATTCTCAGAATTATTTTTAAACATTTTTTCGTGTTTTTTTACCCAGGTAAATATCTCATCAGCAAACATTTCGTTTTGTACTGAAAGTGTCTCTGGATCTTTTTGAGAATAAAATTCATCCAAGAAATCAGGATCCTTTAAAGTGCGTGTATAAATATTTCCAGGAACAATCTTTCCATCAGCTACTTCACGTTTCCAAGCCTCCCCTCCTTCTAGAATCATTCGACCGGAGGAGTTCTTCACTTTATGAAGTTCAGTTGATCGTTCATTGTCTGACAGATAATTGAAAACATGCTGCCAGAAAAACATTCTTCCTTCAGGACGAGAAATTTTCTGCAACATATATGGTTTTAGTTTGGCCCATATATTAGAGTCATCTACAGTTATATAATCCAAAGTCTTCTCAAATGGCAAGTGATCAACTAATAATTTTGATACTGAGGATGAACAACCCACAATCTTGGATTTCTCTTTTAGTAAATTTTTCTCCAGCTTTGCTAATACAGAATCTTGAAACCCTTCATTGTGCAGGCTATTAATCCGTTTAACAATTATTCGGGCTCTATTTTGAGGCAGAGTTATAAGATCCTCAATGAATGCCTCCAAATAATCATCTTCTAATTTGCCTACTTCAGCAATTTTCCATGAAATATCAAACACGCGGGGTCCAAATGCTGTCAGATCATCATTACCTTTAAAACCAAGCGGATATAACATGTAAAGGCGCAGTGGATGACTATCGTAGGATTCCTCTTCAAATTTGAAATCACGATAACTGTTTATAATAATATCTTCAATATTGGTCTGTTGAGCACCATTAAATAGAGCCATATATTGTTCATGGACTAACCAATCTAGAGAAATACTTTCCTCACTATTTAGATTATTAATGATGATGCTTTTAATTCTTTTCTGTTCAGTCTTAGTAAACAGATGGATATGGTCCAGCCACTTAAGGGATGTACTGCAAAATGTTTTCATGCTATTTATAACAAGAGATTTAAGTTTGGTTTTCTGTTTGCCAGATAGTTCATCGATTAAATACAACCATTCTGCAGGGTCATCATTTGATAATTTTTGTTTGATCATTGCAAATATTAGATCGCTGATATCAGGTATTTTTTTATCCACAAGGTAAATCATCAATTTTCGATCTAGTCTTGGGTAAATATGAAGAGCATCTTCATCCGGTTCGTCCTTGCCCAATATTTTAAGTTCATCATTCAGGATGACAGATAATAATTGTACAGCTGTTTTTGATTGAAGCGCATTGGACAGTTTAGTCACCGCATTGATCTCTTCCATAGATTTATCTGACCAGTCACGATAATATTGCGGTTCTTTTAATACATACAGCCAAAGTTCATGAGGTACGAAAGTTTCTGAATACCTACTACTGGATGACCAAATAAAATCGGAAATGTAAAAAGATTCATGATTGATGAAAGGGTGAGCATTATCATATTTGCGGTAAGATGGAAGCTCAATATTTGCAATGATGCGGCTCATATGTTCGCTGACAGTTTTTTTCTGCAAATCTGTTCCATTTATTACACTTTCCAGCCATCGTAAGACTGTTTTAAGAATTTCCTCAGAATAGTTGGCAGCAGGATAATTTTGGAGGGCCGCATAACACAATTCATTCAGGTTTTTATTCTGATGGCGAAAGAGATTTTCAGCGATGTCTAATACAAGGCTCCTGATAACATCATTTGCAAAATAAGTGGAAAATATATCTGCATTAACCAATTTGACCGTTTGTAATGATCTCTGTGTTAAAAAGGGCGCAGGCAAGGTTGTTTTAAGAAGGTTAAGAGTTACATTCATATAGTCATAATAGAATTTCATTAATAGGTAACGTCCAGCAGTTCCAATGGTCGAATCTCTCGTGATAGGCACTGCATTCCATTTCCCTTTTAATCCGGATGGACGTTTAGGGTTAGCTGCTAGACCTATGCATACCTTTGGACTCTTGCTATAAAGGTCAATCGTATTCGCGAGTAAATCTGTTGGCGTATTGGGATTACTGCAAATCACAGCAAGCAAATCTTCCGCTTCGGGTTCAACTTCATACCAAAGTTCTGGCTGATCCCAGGGTATGTCAAGATCATTAGTGATATCAATTATTTTTTTCGAGGCACATTTTGGATCAAGAACAATATTAATATAATTTATCATCTTGGTAGAAATATTGTATTGTTCCGATTTTATTTCAGTTACTAATTCGGTTTCAGGTTCACCAACTTTTCTTCTAGAAATTGTTTCAGGAATACCAGCATTGTTATACTTTAGATAATGTATCTCATCCTGGGACCCATCTCCTTCCGATACTACCCAAATAGAATTTTTTAGATTTTTGTTGGTATTTTTGGTCATCTCTTTACACACTCGGAGTGATATACCGGTTTTATTATGTATTTCCTGAGGTTCCGCCAGGTCCAAAGAGCTGATTGAGGTAAAATGATTTACAAGTGATGAGATCACAGGATTATTGTTCAGTTCAAAAAGTTGATGATCAAATGCAGGGACTGGATAGGATTTTAAAGCAGATCCATACAATGTCGTTCGTATATCAGCAGACGCATAAAAAAGTAAATTTGAAAAAACACCACTATTGCAGGAATCGATCAAAAGTGAGTCGACCACCTGTTTTTTACCAATTATGACAGGTTCATTGAATAATTTTTCAGCGCCCTTGCCAGCAAGATATTTAAGCCAGACGGAAGAATTTGCGAACCATTTTTCAATTCTATTTATGTAAGTTTGACTTAATTCTGTTGATGATGATGTTTTAATATTATACGGTAAAGATATTTCTGAATGTGTCCGGTGCAATACTTTTACAATAAATTCATCTACCTGCCATGCAAGATCTTCTTTTTGTTCTAAAAGTTTTTTTAAGGTTTCAGATTCTCCATTCCATAGGTCTTTATTTTTATACCGCTCCTCAAACCTGTGGGGAAATCCATCCTGAATGATCTGCTTTATCTCTCCTCGCCCATGCCTTGTATGCAAAAAACGAGATGAACGTCCAAGCAATGTATCATGGGTAATCCAGCTCCAGGAACCAACATTTTGGCTGCGGGTCATCAAGGTGTAGGCGAGTTCCAAATATAGATTCGGATTTTTATCAGCCAAATTTTTCATAAATCTCCGCGCCCGGCGCTTCATGTAGAGTACGGTACGCCAACCAGGAAGATTTTCATTTTTGGAATAAAATCCGTTTTTCCATCTACCCCAAGATTTTTCCGTCAATTCCAACCTGGCAAGAAGTTCTGAAAGAATTTCCTTTACACTAATGTCTTCGGAAACTTTATAGAAAGTTTTAAATACACGCCAATGGCCCTCAGTTTTGAAATCCAGTTCCCGGATGCATGAAATGATTTTATGTTGTACTGTTTCATCCAGCAGGTCAAACTCTTCTATCACTTTATTGATCAGCCCCTTATCCCTGAAAAGATTAGGGTAAAGGGATTGAGGTGATTCTATTTGTTTTACAAGATCAAATCGTTTTTGACTCCAGTCATTCCATTTATCAGCATACTGATTCACCAAAATATTATCTTCCATAAACTGGTCACGGATGGCGTTATCCTGAATAAATACCAGCTGATCTATGAAAGATTTCAATGCGGGATTGTTGGTTACTGCATGAATCATTTTCTTTTGAGTTTCTTTATCCTCTTCAGAAAAATTTTCCCAATGATTGGTGAGTTCATAATTCCAGTTCCAAAATTCAGTGATCGATTTGCCAGACACTGCAGGATTCTGCAGTGCTTTAATTAAAATTTCCGATTCGGAGATACTCCATTCTTCACTTATAGGACCTTCCGGATCTGGGGCCTGTAAAACCTTATTTATCAATGCGGGGTTACACTTTGGATCGGTTAGATTCCAATTTCCAAGAACAGTTACTTTCACTTTTTTAAAATCAACAATGAATTCTCCAAATTCAATATCTTTCTTATCATAGCGATATCGATACTGAGCTACCAGGTGATACTTTTTTTTGGACTTAAAATTCTTGTAAAGAAACTGCTTAAGATCCAATACTAACATGTCAAACTCTTCAGAATTTAGAAAACTAAGCTCTTCACAGTATTTGCCAGGAGAATCCTTTTTACCTGCATCGTAAATGGTTATATAGGCTTCACAAACATTTTCTTCGGTTACAAAACCATCCAGTTGGTCATCCTGGCATTTCTGCAGCCATTTTATAATAGTAACAGCCAGGCTTTCTGCTTTTTTTCGCTTGGGCAGTGCAGAAGCAATATATTTATTAACGGCAGGATCCTTATCATTCTTTAACTGGTTTAATATCACCAGGTCAGACATACTGTGTTTTGCAACACCCAGCCGAACTTCGGGGTTTTCATCATCAGCAAAATCAGTTAATAATTGGTACCAGCAATCTTGCCGATCTACTAATGTTAACTTTGCCTGGAGGTGGATCTTATCGGATTTATGGTCAAGGTATGGTTGTATATCTTTATGTATCCAAGATTCAGGAGCCTTGATTCTAGCAAGTATTTCTTTTTCTGTTAGTTCAAGTTTATTTGCATTCTCGGTAAGAGTACTTGATTCCTCCAAATCAAAAGCGCCTGTTCCTCCATTATATGTTAGATCAGATTTGCTGATATTGCATTTGCTATTCCCTTTTAAAGTGACCGCTTCCCAATAATTCTTTACAACCTTACAGTTAGTAACAGTTACATCAGCATTTTCATTTATATGAATCCCGGAATTATTATATTCAATGGAGGAGTTTTGAACAGTAACATGTGATTTTTTTATACTAATACCATTTTTTGAATTATTATGAATTTTACAGTCTTCAACGCGGCCTGTTGATTCCTTATAAAAATATATTCCTGATTGTTCCACATTATGATGGATGACACAATTTTTTATAGTTACGTTTGCTGATGATCCATAAACACCTACAGAAGCCAATGAACTACCGGCAATATCACAGTCATTGATCAGCACTTCTGCGTCATCCACACTTAAAGTGAAATTAGTACTCTCATCAGATTGGCCCTTTTCATTGCTCAGAGTTAATCCTTTTATTACAGATTTACCTGCTTCTATATCGATACAAGCAGGGGAGTTACTCTGAATAATGATCTGGTCCCTAGGGCCGTCGCCGGCAATAGTCAGCGGCTTCTTTATAAAGATACTTTCAGAATAGGTTCCGGGAGCAACATTAATGACTTCATTATCTGTAGCTGCCTCAACCGCATCTGATATGGTTAAATAATCACCGGTTCCATCCGGTGAAACTCGAAAACTCATAATATTACCATGGCTCGTTACTTGAAGAAATAATAGCCAGAGAGAACAGTAATTTTTTACTTACTATGCATAGGACCGGCTCCAATCACTTTAGGCGTTTTGGCGCGAAAGCGGCCGGAAAGCTCTAATACATGTTGAACCACTGTTTCCTCAGCGCAATTCATTGGGCTTTCCGGCCGCTTTCGCGCCATAAACGCTGAGTCACATTGGTGTCTGGTGAAGTATATTCAGCTTCACTACAGCTGTGGCGAAACACCACAGAGATGCTAAAAAATGTCCTGCTCTCCCTGACTAATTTTCAAAAATCAATTTTATGTAAATCTTTTTATTATATCTTTTGAAAAGAAATATTAATCTTTTTTTCTAATGGCCGATCGTAGTTCAATCTCAACATTTCATCAAACTCCCTAGGAATCATATATTTTTCAGAACGCAAATGCAATTTTTCCAAATTCGTAAAAGATAAAAATTCATTTGAGATTGCACTAATCTTAGTGCAGTTAACATCTAGGTGACTGAGCTTTAATAAGCTGTGGAACCCATCAGGAAATTCCAGTACGGCCGGTCTAATGGTTAAAGACTCAAGGTTTTTCAAAGTAAATATTTCCTCGGGTATAGATGTTAATTCATTGGTATTTATATCAATCAATTTTAACGTTTTCAACTTATATACTTGTTCAGGTATTCCACTATAATCAATATTAAGAATTAATACTTCAAGATTATGTAATACAGTCAGGTCATCAGGAAATGATCCGGGCTTATATGAATTTATTATCAACTTACTGACGTTTTCATGTAAGAGAGATTTATGCAATGCAGCATCCTGCGGGGAAAGTAAAAATAAATTAAAAAATATATAAGGACCGTATTCTTCATTTTCACTCATAAAACTGTTCAAAACTACACTGCCGTCATTATTAATCTTGCAGCCTTTTAGTAATTCGGCAGTCATTTTTGGGTCATTGAAACTAACAGACATAAGGACACCAGCTGTAACTTTATCCCAATCAGGTTCGTCCAGCAGGTTCTGCTTTACACTTGCTGCCATTTCTTTTATTTCTGCAGTACTCATATTATCTAAATTAGCATTATTATTTTACAAAAATACTTTTACTCAATCCAAAGTCGATATGCAGAATTTCAAACACCGCAAAGGCCTTCACATTCGTTCGCAAAGCCGTATTGAAAATTATCACCCGAATTAGAATCAACACCTGTTTGTTGTCCAAAGTTGTTGGCATCTTTCCGCTTTTTAATTTTAAAAACTACGTCCTCTAACGGAATTCTTGCCCTATGAAGGTACAGATCACCGTTTATTATGGAATCAGTATTATTTTGGATTCTAATTTTTTTATCAAATTTTACTGCTTCATGAAAATCATCAGGACAATTCTCTCGAAGCCAAGACCAGGTATCATCGCTGTGATAAGGACAGCCGACACAACTCGATTTTGGAGCCGTCCATCCATGGGATTTCAACCATACATGGCAAGCATTACGATCTATCTCATTTTCTACAAGTGGATAATAATTTACCACATTAGGGGAAGGATTATTTCTCATTCTATGGAGCTCATCATATGAGATACCGATCCACTGGCGGACTCTTTTCGCTTTGGTTTGTTTCCGCAAAGCGGTCAACATTTTCGATATCGGTCTGACTTTATAAGTTCCAGTGCACCTGCGTTGGATCATGCCGCCTTTCACTCCGTCTTTTTTTCTAATGTATAGCGGCATATCAGTGATTGATGAATTTGGATCCTCATCATTAAACGGATCTTTTGCAATATTAGCTTCGTTTTTGTTCTGAACAACAAAAAGAGGCAAGTCAGCTTTTCGGCACTGTATTTTAAGTTTTTTCAGATGATCGTAAACCGCTTTGGGCTCCCATCCTGTATCAGCAAAAATTACATAATCTAGCGGCGGCATATCTCCATTCAAGCTCATAAGCAACAGAGTACTGCTTTGCACGCCCGCGCCTAAAGAAAGGATATTCAATTCAGAATCGATATTTGGATTCCATCGGACTTTAGATAGTAATCTACTATTTATTTTATCAGCTTTTTTAGGTTTCACAACCTCAGCATCAGGTGCATTTATAGATTTTTTTTCTATAGGTTTATATCTATTTGATCGGGGATGGAAATTGTTTATGCTTTTCATTTTCGGTAATTCATCTTTAATTGATTCTGCTTATTGAACAATAAATGCACCTTTTTTTGCCCATAAATCAGTTACGTATTTTTCTATATTTACCCAATATTCTATTTCCTTTTCAGTAGTCTTTAAAGGATTAATTGTTTTACCCGTTCGTTTATTCTCAAATCCGCTTTTACCATATTTAGCCATGGATAACCAGCTTGAACTATCTGCAGAATAGAAGGGATATCTTTCTAATATTTGTTTTGAATTTACACCGAATCCATGAACTTTCGTTTTATGTTGGATGATACTGAAACAATAATCAAGCCATGATATTAATAATTTTTTCTTGACTGCCAATGGGACCAAACCACCTAAAGCAATATAATCGTATTTATCTATCAGCTTTAGTAAGTACTCTTTAGGACAATTATAATGAAATACCGGTAATGGATTTAAGCCTTTTTTTTCCATATAGTTAGTATTCCTTATGGTTGCATTATAATCCCCAATAACATCCAGAGTTGCATAAATATCATATGAAGCCAAATTATTGTATATATATCCAATATAATCATCAATATTTATTTTAGCATTTACAGTACTAACAGAATAGGCTCCACTATCGAGAAAATAGGTGTAAAATTTATTGTTGAAAGTATAATTTTTACTTAGTGAGCTGAAACTTATTAATCTACAAGTGGCTTTGGATGAAATTAATATATCATCATATGATTTTTTGCAATCTGCACCTGCAAAATATAATTTCACTAATCGTCTATTTCCCTGTTTACCTTATATAAATTAATTTAGTAATATTCTTCTTCAGTTCCACTTTGGTCACTTAACCGCTGGCTCCCACCCTTTTTTTACATTTTCTGCTATTTCATCAGCATAGATCTGTTCAATCTGTTTATTAGAGTCCGATACTTTAACATCTTTTTTTAGCATATTTTTGCGGGTAGGACTGAAATCAGTATAATGAAATACAAAAGCAGGATAATCAGGGTCTTTTTCCTTATTGGTTTTCCAGAGCATAAATTTGCGCACCATTTTCTGGCCCTTGCTTTCCTTTACAAATACTTCCCGCTTCAGCATTTCAGAATCTTTCAGCTCAACCGCTTCGCCGCTTCCCGCCAGTTCTACAATATCCGTGATCTGAGAAAAGCGGATATCATCCTTATTCACCTTCTTATCGTCCCGAATACGCAAAAATACCGGGCTCATAGAGCTGACGCAGGGCAGATTCTGCTCGGCACTGTAGCCTTCATCGCCGTGCGTAAGGCTCATCTTGCGGATGGGGCCTTTGGATGTTTCCACGGCCAGGTCAATGCTGGAGTACTCGATCACCATTTCAGCCTTCACCATAGTAAAGGCTACCTTGGCGCCGGAAGCTTGAATATAATTGGATTCCACTTTTGATTTTGCCAGTGTCTTCAAAAGGTTCTTGCGTTCATCATCAGTAAACCCGTTGCCTACCTTGGCCGTGATCTGGTAGGTTCTCTCATCTCGGAGCATGGCTACCAGCACTTCCCGAAGCATACCGGTCCTGTCGCCTTCGCCTTCCACAAATCCAATGACAACAGCATCCAGGGTGCACCTTGGTTTTATCTTATAGATCATTCCTTCGGAAGATTTTACCACCACACCTTCCTGGCCGTCTGTTTCCACCACCTGCTTGAAGTAATCCTGGATATCCTTACGGCTCTCCACAGACTTGGAGCCTACAGAATGAATCCTGCCCCCTTCCGGAAACAGCTCATCCAGCTTCTTGTGTTTTTCCACCAGCTCGCTGCGCTCATATTCCTTGCCGTCTAGGGAAAGGATATCAAAAGCGGCAAAGCAGATATCCGGTGATTTATCATCCAGGTTAGCGGTGAGGTCGAAGACCCGGGAACGACCTTCCTTGCGGAAGTAGAGCTCTCCGGGAATGCAGGCATCCTTCACCTTGGCTTTACCCAGCAGTTCTTTGGCATCTGCCAGGAAAGGGAGGTCATCAATGACGTTTCCGCCGGGGCTCACCAGGGTCACTGCTCCCTTTTCACAACATAAAAGGTAAAAATGTCCGTCATACTTGACAGACAGCAGGTACTGTTCCGCTTCCCGTATTTTTGATACGATCTCTTCCCCGCCTGCCGGCAGGTACTTGGAGGCCACAGACCGCTTATAGGTCTGGGCCTGACTGATATAAGTTTGTATATCCATAATGTTTGCCATACTATTTTTCTTTTTCTGGTAGTGGTTTCAACTCAAGGTCTGTGAGGTGCATGATGAGACAGTATTTTTTCCCGTCAATCCGGCCTTCCAAAAAAGCTCGATACGGTTTGCCACCGTCGTTAAAAACCAGCGGTTCATTGCCTTTGGCCCCGCCGGCCAGCATCATCATGGCATCTTTGTCCGCCAGGTCTTTAGCCATGGCAAATAGGAAATCATAGGTCAGCCCATTCACATGGCAAACCTGGTAATTCTTATTGAACACCAGCTTGTTGTAGATTTTCTTACGAGGCATGAGTTTCCCTGTCCATTTCACAGGGTTTTCATTGAGAATATTTGCAGACAAATAACGGGGTTCTCGTTCCTCTTTCATGGTGCCATCCGGAAGGAACACCTGTTCATTTTTCCTGATTTTATAAACCACTTTTTCATCATTATTAATATAGATCCGGGCTGTATTAGAAAGGGTTTTTCCTTCCAGTTCCAAATCCACATCAGGATCATCCAAAATAATAGCCTCTGCTACTTTACCCGGTTCCTCGTACTGCTTTAAAAGAGTCGTGATACTGTTTTCAGATGTACCTTTTAACAGCCGCCGGTTATTTACAACCTCGCCGGATTCCATTGCCATGTGAACTTTAGACGGGGACGGGATGGCCTTGTAAACCACTTGAGCATCCCGGTTTTTTTCATTAGATATGTTAATGTATCGCATATTGCACCCCTTTTTTAGAGCATCCCAAAATCAAAATCATCTTCGTCAGGAGCTTCCGCTTCAGGCTCTTCCGGAACCTCTTCTTCCTTGTTTTCCAGGCCAATATATTCCAGTTCGGCTTTTTTCCCCACTACGGCAAACACTTCGCCTGCACTGGTGAGCAAAAAGGCATCATCCGCCTCGTAATCAGCCCGGTAATTGAAAGGAAAGTGGTAAATATCCCCACCTTCAAGCAATCCCAGCAATTCTTCCTTGCCTTCTTCCATGCCTAACTGATAAACAGATTTAACATTCAAAGAAAGGAATTCATCCAGATCTGCTTTTGTCAATGAAGCCGGTTCATCAAAAATTGAGGACACCTTTTCCACTTTTTTGCCTTCTTCATCCACGCCAATGAGACTGGACTTGGCAATATACTCTCCTTTTGGATTAAACCCGGCCAGTGTAATGGAACCGGATGGCAATACATACTGCCCATCGGCAATGCTGGCCAGTGTGCAGCCCTGGTCACTGTCATCAAAAATCTCGATCTTTGACCATCCATAGATTTTTTTTCGGTCCAGTTTATTGAGTCCTACCGAATAAGACTTGCCACTCATTGTCAATGTTGCTGTTCTAGCCATGGTAAACTTCCATTCTAATTAATAATTATTAACCACCAGTACAATAAACATATTGCCTCTATGTAGTTGCAAAGCCTATTTAATCATATCGTAGTATGCCTGCTCTTCAAGAATGGTAATACCAAGTTCTTGGGCTTTATTCATTTTTCTATGCTTGCTATTATGGGCGACATCAGATCCATGAACCAAAATATCTGTTTTTGAATTCACGTCACTTTGAACAATTGCACCTGAGCCTTTTGCCTGTGCTTTCATTTCCGTTCGGTCTCCCTGTTCCATCTTTCCTGTAAAACATATATGCTTGCCTTCTATATTACTTGACATAATTTACCTCTATATTATTTACTAGTTATGGTCATCTGAAGACATTAATAATAATAGCAACATGTGCATGGTTTCAACCTTATTATTTCATTAACACTTAATTATGATTGTTTATAAATATTTATGATAGAGATTATTAAATTTGTGTCCACCATGAGAATTAATTCAAAGTTCTACATATCTCTCTGTATGCTTTTGTTATTACTCTCACCAATTAAAATAGTTGCGGGTGCACAAGCAAATGTAGACCAAGTGCAGGAACAGGAGGTCATTGATCACTTGATTCGTGCAGAGACTTGGTACTGGATGGCAAGAGTCACATTTAATACGCTTGAATATCATGAGAATGCGGAAAAGGAATACCTCGCTGCGAAAGAAAAAGCATCCTCACTTCCCCAACCGTTAAAAGATAAATATATTAACACTGCTGAATCCGGCTATGAACAAACTTACTGGCGAAAAATAAATGCCTGGAACAGCTTCAGAAATATTTTTCCCGCGGCTTGGTGGTATTCCGGGGATGATTCTACATTAGACTACCAAGATGAAGACCATCTTATGCTGGCGCTTGCAGGCTGCTGGGCAGGATTAGAACCAGGGCTATCACGCCAATTAACCCCCAAGATATTTGTCGTTCCCAGATGCAATGACTCTGAAAAGTTTGAACAATCCACTGATTGTGGCGAAATAAAAGATGAATTCCTAAATATGATGGATGTCAATACGCGTTTTTTAGGTATTAGAGATGATGCAGTAGCTACGGCCATTGGACCAGAATGGCAAGAATTTGTAAAAGGTGGTAAGCCTAGACCAGAACATATCAAAGCATTAGGAGACTTCCATCAAGTTGAAAACATCGTTGTTGTAGATATATATGTCATTGATGAATTTGAAGATCCGTTTGTTGCCGGTCGAATTGATATCCAATTCAGCCAGTGGGATACGAATACAATGAGATTAATGAGTGCTGGAAATGAATCCGGAGTTGTTGTCTCCCTTCGGGATCGTCGCTGGATGGTACCTACGTGGATACTATTTCTCCTGATGATTTCACTTATTTTTACTTATATACAGGCAAAAAGGAGAACTGAAGAACCACCTGGTGAAAAAGCAGATACTAAGTATCTAGTACCATATACCATATTTTTTATTGCTGGATATCTGTTATCTTATTTTGCAGGCATGCTCTCCGATCAATTTATACCGGAATGGGGCGCTATGGCCTTAAATACAGATCATTTTCTGCCACTGGCCGAAATGTGGCAATGGACTTTCGTTCATGGTGTACTAATCATGGTCGGCCCTGTTATCCTGTGTGCTTATTTCTTGCTAAAATTTGGAGAGAGACTACCTGATATAGGTGACTTCGGTTTAAATGATTTTCAAAATACCAGTACAATTCTATTTACAGTTCAGGCAGGTGCATTGGGAGCTTTATTCTCGCCTATTATTATTGGTTGGCATAATGAAGGACTTATTGTTGCACTAGGTTTAACTTTTTCAGCACTCATATTGAGTGTCGCAGTTGCGCGTCCATTCTCCAGCTTAATGGGAATGGATAGAGCACAATATTCAGGATTAACCTTATTTATTGGAATTCTTGGACTAATATTTATTATTCCAATAGGATTCTTTAGACCAGAATGGGCTGGCCATTGGCCAATTGCTTTTGTAATTGCTCAAGCAGTTCTAGTTAGCATTTTTATTACTTATTTGAATGGAAAAAAGAGTGTCGAAAGAACTAAAATAAAAGAGCCTGGATCCTTTTACAGCAATGAAGGAAGTCTTGATCATCCTCAATGGATTAATCTAGAAAATGCAAAAATTAGAACTATAGTCGAAACTTTAACAAAAGAAGCTGCTAAAAATAGTAATGTTAAGGTTCAAACGTTCATTATTGGCCAAATAGATGGTATTGGTAAAACTCGACTTATGGAAGAAATATACGAAGGCTTAAATGCTGAAGAAAGAGATCCTCCATGGAAACTTGTTTATTCTACTGCAGAAAAAACCGATGAACAAACTCAAGAACCATATTCATTAATTAGCAGAGCATTCGGTGATGCGATTGGTATTTCAAATCTTGCTAACAAACAATCTAAACAGGCAAAGCTAAGGGAAGCTCTTTCAGGAGTAGAGGGAACTTTAACTGATTTGCCAATGGGCATTGGAGCTTTGTTTGAATTTGGCGATGAAGATCACGAAGCCTCAAGTAAAGATCAAATCATTAGGGATATTACGGAAGCGGTTAGAGAGCAGATCAAGGATTACCCTTTAGCTTTCTTTTTGGATGACATACAATGGGCGGATCAAGATAGTTTGGATTTACTTGAAAGAATGATCAATAAATTATCTCAAAGCAGCCATAATAATTCACTGGTTTTTATTCTAGGCGCACGCAATGAAGATCCTATTAGTTATTATTTTAACGAGCCGCCACCATTCCCAGCGGAAAAAATAGAACTAAAATTATTCAATTCAGATAAAATCAATGAATTTTTGAAAGGAACAGGAATTTCTAAATTTCCATCTTGGCTTGGAGAAAAAATTGTTGAACACATCGGCCAAAGCAATACTACTCCTGAGAACATCATTGAATTTCTACGTGCTTTAGTCACCAAAGGACAAGATGGCTCATTTCAATTACCACCAAAATTAACAGATGAGCAAATTAAAAATGCTATTCCAGGAGAGATTAAAGATCAAATAAAAATACGCCTTAAAGATTTGCATGAGGAAGATAGAACTATTTTAGAAGCCGCTGCAGAAATTGGACGATCTTTTTCCATCACCCTACTTGCAGCTGGACTAAACCAAGATAGGCTAATCTTATTGCGTTCATTAAGAAGAATAGAAGATGATTTTCACTTGATTATCGATGTTCAAAAAAGTGATGATATTATGTCCCTCGAAAGTCAGGCTCTAAGAGATGTTTTAAGAGAAAATTCAATAATTACTGGTACAGGGTATGAAAGTAGACGTGAACTCTTTAAAGAAATGCATTATAGGATAGCTCAACATATGATCGAAAATGATACAAACCTTAATACGATTGAAATAATGCAGCATTGTATCCTGAGTGGGGATAGACTTGCCGAAGAAGCAATTAATTATGGAATTCTCGCAATTGAATCAGCTACAAATAAACAAACCTGGAAAACGGTAGTATCTATTATTCAGAAAATAAAAGATAAGGGTTCTGCAATCATTAAGTATGCAAGTCAGAAACAATTAAATAAGATTGATTTTTTCGAAGCCCAAGCCCTTCATGGTATCGGATTGAAGAGTGAAAAGGCTAGTGATATATTAGAGGGCTTGTTTAGTAGCTGCTATTTACCTAAATATAAATTGTTTTATACATGGTTCGTGAACGAATTCCGCAAAAGAGATTTTGAAAAAATCATTAATCAAGTCGAAAAGATTGAAAAAGAAGATTTAGCTGACAATACTAAGTGTAACATTGAATTCAAGACTGATGAGGAAAAGAACCAACATATGGAAAAATATCATAAAGTTAAAAACCCAATTGTTGCGCCACTTTGTGAATTCTATAGAAATCTTTCGTCATTCAATTTGATTCCAGGTGGGCAAAAAGATGAAAATAAAATACAAGGTGCTAAAGAACTTGTTCAATCTTTAAAAAATACACGTACTGAGCTAGAATCATTACATTTTGAAAAAACAAATAACCGAGACCATCTTCTTTCAATGATAATTCAGGAAACTGCTAACAAATTTGCATTCTGGTCTGTCGATGGCGATGCTTTAGAAGCTTTTGATGATAGTATGCGCTTAAAAGAAAAAAGTAAAGATCTTGAAGGATTAGGGATTAATCACGGCATGAGAAGTTCGTACTTCGTTGAAGTTACAAAGGAATATGAAAAAGCTATTGAATTTCGCGTTCGAAGTCTTTTGTGTGAAGAAAAGAGAGGAAACGAACCCAATCAATCTTCTAGCTTAAATAAGTTGGCTGAAATTTTGCATGATTCTGCGAATCAAGATAAATCACCAACTCAAGAAACCTATCAACTTGCATTTGATTTTGCACTATCTGCATATAAAATAGCATCAGAGGATCCTAAAGATAAAAAAATGACATTCAATTATATATTTTCTGCTATTAATGTTTTTAATTACGGTAAGAAAATTGGAAAAATTCAATCAGATCTAATAATACCTGAATTAACTAGAGAAACAAAACTTGATGTAGATTCAAATAATGAAATCATTATTAATGATACATCAATGAAAATCATAGATCTCATTAAAGAAATGGAAGCTACATTAGAACCATGGGACTGGTTGTCAAATGCGCAAAATCTATCAGAGCCTACAGTCGATACAGAAACTGCTTCTTAAAAACTAAATTCGATTCCGTTACTCACCTGAATATATGTTTTCCCCAGAGTCCCGTGGGGTTCATTATCATATCTATAGTTTAGAGTAAAAGTAAAAGTCAATTTTTCATTCAATTCAAATTCAAGATCGCCGTCATATAATAACCTATGATCTTTTGGCTTTGATGTATTTAGCTGGTAGTAGGCTGTGTTATTCAATGTTGCATTCTCGCTTATATTTATCTGCCATCTAAAGTAATTGGTCGATCTATAAAGCGATTTAAAGTTTTCATCTTCTAAACTGTACTTCTCATCTTCTTTCATTACACCAATTCCCATGAAAGCGTTCAATTTTTCCTTCTCTATGACCTTATAGCGCAGCCCGGATCCATATAATTTGCGATCTTCCATTAAAAGAAAATCATTGAATCCCATTTGAGTAAATAATTCGACAAATAAATTGGAACCGATATTTTTCGTTATACGCAAATGCCCAAAGCCCTTGTTTACAATGGTATTTTTTTCATCTGATTCTTTTTCATATCCATTCTCATAATTCATGATTAAGAATGCATGCAGGCCTCCAGAAGAAAAATAATCAATTCGGTATTCCCCTGCAATTTCCAGCACTTCCTGATCTGACTTTTCGAAACCAAACTCAAAACCCAATGTATTGGCAAATCCCTCTTCCGCATCTTCTTTTCGCATAGATTCTGTGTTGACTTGAGCAAGTACTATTCCAAAATAAAGGAAAATTACTAATAATGATTTCCCGGTTTTTCCAATCATGTTTATTTCAAACCCTATTATGGTTATTAATTACTTCTTGCCATGTGGATTCATATGGATCTTCCATAAAATCTACTTCGTGTACCAAAGCATGACAACACCAAAAATCTAAAGATTCTTCAAAAGCCTTTTGCTCAGTTAATAAAGTATAATCCCAAGGTTCACAGGGGGCTATCTTACCATACCATGCTGATATTAGATTATATCTTTTCTCTTCAATTGGTTCAGCAACAATTGAAATAATGGAAGTCTCTTGTGAGCTCTTATTGAGGACTACTCGACTGGCACCACTCCTTCCTTTTCGCCTCGCAAAATAAGTTGGTGTATGAGCATCGATCGCTTTTGCGGTTAATAAAGAGGATCTGCCAACAACGTATTCAAGGTCAATTTCTTGGCGCAATCTCTCCTCTCTTTTACCAGGAAGAGATATTATTGTAATCGCCTCACCTACGTGTTCAATCACATTTTGGTGTACGGCCAGATGAGCTCTGGTCTCTTCGTTAAATTGAATTGCACCGCCGCAAGCCGTTTGATATATTCGTACTGAATCTGTATCAACTGGCTTCAAGCTACCACCTGCAGAACTGTTAAACTAAATTCATCTCTCCACATTTTTACTACTTCAGGTAAATCTTCTAGAATAAAGAGCACATTATATTTGGCTTGTATCTCGTTAATAAATATCATCCGCTTATAGTCCGCATTGGACATTTGATTATTAGATGGTCTAAGATAAAGCTTATCATATATGATATCGTTTTGATTTAGCCATTTAATTGTTTTCTCAGAAGCAGCCTCATCTCTACCTGAGAGGATAATCGTTTTATAACTATACTTTTGAGACATTGCCATTAATTCTGCGATGGGTTGATTCAAATTATCATTCCCTACATTTTCCCACTCAAAAGGGCCGCGGCTATTTAAAATGGCCAGAGTTCCATCCAGATCTACAATAATAGCGTTAATCTTTTCAGATTCTTTTTGTACCACTTTATATATTCTCTAACAAACAGCAACTTGTTATTTTTTGTTCTGGCTTAGAATAATTTTTTGATATTTCGTCTGAATAATATCTATCAATACCATAATCGTAATGATAAAGTAAAAAGTGGCTTTGCTCATAGGTGTTATTTCATGTTCAAAAAAGTAGAGACCAGCTAAGTGAGCGCCATCACTGACAAGCATAATTCCGACTATGAATAGGATGAATAGACCTAAAACTTCATACATTCTATTTTTTTGTAAAAATGTAGCTACACTATCAGCCAGGAATATCATAAGAATCCCCCCTGTTATAATGGCAATTGCCATCACTACAAAGACATCACTCAAAGCCATCGCGCTTAAAATAGAATCAAATGAAAAAACTAAATTCATTAATACAATCCATCCGATCACGCTATTCACTGATTTTTCATTTGGTGTCTCATGATCAAAATGACTTACAATTAACATGTGACTTATTTCTTTTATTGCCGTATAAATGATAAATATCCCACCTATTAATACTATCACGCTGTGTACATTAAACTCACCGCGAATAATGCCTCTAATATCAATATTAAAAAATGGTTCTCTAAAATAACTGATAGCTTTTATTAGTATCAAAAGCAACAGGATACGTAAAAATATGGCAATACCAATACCCCATCGCCTTACCATTGCCTGTTTATCAATCGGTGCTTTTTTTGATTCGAGCGAAATATAAAGAAGATTATCAAACCCTAAAACCGCCTGTAGAAGAATAAGAAATATCAACGTGATAAAATTATCCAAAGTGAGAATCTCAATCATAGCTAGTTTTGCCTTTTAGAAAAATCAAAGTTTCTTTAACTCTTTATCCAAGTCTGGTATTCTTTTTATTAGGTTTTACTTATCTTGCTGTTTCTGTAAATACCTTTTTGTTTCATAATCCCGCTCAAAACGAAAATTAGAAGCAATCAAATCATAAAGGTAATCACTTAAGCCCAATTCTTTTGCTGCGTATTCACGCCAGATATTATTATCCTCTTTTGTGGGTCTAAACATTGTTCCTACAGAAAACTTTTTTCCAAATTCATTGTACATTATTTCTTTTAATCGATTAAACTGATCAAACCTTTCATCAATCGTTTCCTGGTTGATCCCGTTTTCTAGCGCATAATCATTCAACTGTACTACAACGTTCGAGAAAAGCTGCAGCATGGTAATCGTTTCTCGTTGATATTGTGAAAGTGCATCGAAAATGATTTTCCCTTTTTCATAAAACGCATCAACCGGCCAGACCCTAGAATACAATGATTCAAGAGAATATTCATTTTTTACCTCAAGAAATTTTTCCAATGGCATAAAATAGGTTTCTTTATCCCAATCTATTATATCAACCAAATCGGAAGGCTTACACCTGACATTCGCTCCTAGATCCAATAATTCTTTTTCATAATTTTTTAAGAGATTTGCATTTAGTTCGGTTTTTTTCTTACCCAATGATCCATCAAGGTCAATTTTTGCAGCCCACTGGTCATCTTGAGTTGTCCAAATTAGAGAACTGGGTTTTTTTAGTGTTTCAACAAGGGATTCATCTATATTTTTGGGAAGCCACTTGAAACGCTTTGAGATGGCATAACCGACATGATATGTCATACCAAGTGGTGCTTCTTCACGATGAATTTTCGCCCAGTAGGTAAATGCCAGGTTCCCAATCTGCCACTGATTTTGAGAATTAACCCACTTTGGTACTTCTACTTCTTCATCGCCTTCAGGAGTAGAAGGCATTTCACCATTCAGATTAACATCAAGCAGATGATCCACATACTGATTGATCTCCTGCCACAAATTCTTGTGCATACCCCATTGCGTAAATCTCGAGTACTCATCCAGTTGAGTGTCCAGGCTTAATATCTT
>Ga0315338_1001658_pt1 | contig 26198 bp, 21 predicted proteins | sample ASW8metaG_FD_204518 | JGI IMG/M metagenome (GOLD analysis project Ga0315338, IMG submission 204518) | Ammonia-oxidizing marine archaeal communities from Monterey Bay, California, United States - ASW #8 | ecosystem: Environmental > Aquatic > Marine > Coastal | place: USA: California | collected... | reverse complement strand
AAGTGGAAGAAGCCGCCCATTGCCTGGTCGCAGGCGAAGGCTCAGTTTGCGATCCAGTTCGGAGAACGATTCAATCTTGGTGATTGATTTTTAAAACGGCTCACACACAGAATTTCTGACACCACCGGCGTCATCGTTTCACTGTTGTATCTCGCTGTGCAGATCCAGATCCAGAATAGAGAAAGTCGCCTTAACTCAGTAAGTGAATCGATCCGGCATTTTAACGATGTACTCTCGGGGATTGCTCATTACCCCGACCTGTGCTCGATCTGGGTCCGCGGTCTCGGTGATTTCGAAGCGCTCGACCCTGAGGAACGAGCTCGTTTCTCAGCCCATATAGGTCGGTTCTTCCGCGTTATTGAAGGACTATACGAGTATCATCTTGAGGGCCGTATGAAACCCCACGCCTGGGAGGCGATAGATCGGACTGTAAACGAGTTTTTGGGTACGCCTGGATTGCGTACATGGTGGCATACGCGCGCTCATTGGTATGGAACCCCGTTCCAAGCTTATATATTCGGCATATTACGATCCGACCCTGCGGAGCCGAACCTTTACGGGGACGAAAAAGATTGAATAGTGGGCGGGCTCTGTGAAATGAAAGCGCCACCTAACACCTATGAGGCCCCCTGACGTCAAGGGCAAAACGCCCGCCGAACGGTCGCGGTAGGAATGCCGGTCACCCGGCACCCCCCCCGCACAGATCCCAGCGTGCGCTACTAACGCACTGGGCTCCTCCTTCAGGTAATAACCCAGAGCAAAACTACTGCACGAGTTGAGAACACATCAGGCACTTCGTGTCCACATCCCGTTATCCTGCTCTACGCACAGCCATCAGATAGTTCGACGCAGCTACCCGGCTCTGGGTCCGGACTGCGGTCTCCCGATCGCTGTTCCACTCAGGCAGCGTCCTTCCCTCCACCGTCTCCGCCGAGGGCAAGCCCTCTTTGTTCGATGGCTTCGTCGGTACTATGACGCTGTCCGACTTCTCATCCACGTACATGTTCATCGTTCGGCTTATGCCTTCATGAACCGGCCCGGGCCTGTCCGGGCGTGAATGAGACCTCCCAGGTTCCGGTCAAAGGACTTCTCCACGTGCATGGGGTCTACGACGGCGCGAGGTTCGAACAATGCTTGCCGGTAATGCATCGTCACGATGTTGCTTTCTCCTCTTCAGAACGAGATCAGCACCTCGAAATTCGGCCACTTTCTCCGCTCAATACCCAGCCCATGGTCTCCCCTGTGAACGCTTCACCTGCACCCTCGAGAGTACCGGCGCATCACTCGGGGCCGGAGCGGGTGGCTAGTCCTTACTCCGCGGAGGACTTCAACCTCCTATCCTTTGCCAGCTTTGCCTGGCGCACTCTGAATGTGGCCGGTTGCGTTGAAAGTCGTCTAGATCGCGGCGGTCCGTTATTGAGAGGCGAAACTGACGTTCATGTTGCCCCGCAATAGACAATAGCCTTGTCCAACCACAGGATAAGATCGCGGCTGCGCGCGAAATATGTGGTGACTAAACCGGAGCCGGATGTATTCGTTATTACCGTACGCGTCTACTCTTTCAACCAATTTCGGTAATCGAACGGCTACTGTACGAATACATAGCTGGCGGATGGTGCTCGCAGAATGAACGCGTGCTGACCAACCAGGATCGACAGAAGGCAGTTGAAGAGCGACGCTAAGTCTTCCAGTATAGTTTTCGCAAGACTAAGAGAGACGTGAAATGCTCGATTTCGAGACACGCACCGACTCCCCGGCATCGACGCAGACGGCTCTCGTCGGCCTGGGCCTGGCTACGATGGTCGTCGTCTTGGGGGGGCTTGTCTTCGTGCTTGCGCGCCGGCTGGACTGGACGCTCGGCTGGATCTACGTGGGCCTCATCGTTACGACTTTGGCTATCAACCTGGCGTGCCTGCTGCGCTGGAACCCTGAGCTGATACGGCGGCGCATGCGCTTCGGTAAGGGGACGAAGACTTGGGACATTGCGTGGCTTGTGCTGTTCGCGCCCGTAATGATCGCAATCTTCGCCGTAGCGGTACTTGAGGCACGCGACGGGGGTTGGGGCGCACCGGGGGCAGCATGGCTGCTGGGCTTGGCGATCTTCGCCCCCGGGTGGGCCTTAGCCACCTGGTCCATGGTCGTGAATCCTTTCTTCGAGAAGACGGTGCGCATCCAGACGGACCATGGGCATCGCGTGATCGACACAGGACCCTACGCTTTCGTGCGTCACCCTGGCTACGTGGGCTTCTCAAGCTGGATACTTTCGACGCCGCTCCTACTTGGGTCGGCCCGGGCTTTCGTCCCGGCCCTGCTGGCCGTGACCTGGCTTGTGATCCGCACGGCGCTTGAGGATCACACGCTGCAGGCTGAACTCGCCGGCTATGCCGAATACACGGCTCGGGTTCGCTTCCGCCTGATCCCAGGCATTTGGTAGCGGCGACATAACTATCTCGCGTGCGTACTTCATCGCAACTGCAATCGCGAAACCTGGAACATTTATCTGCAGGAACGCGTAGAAAAATCTATTCCCACCGAGGTTTCTGGGGTGGGTGAATAATCGGCTATCAGCCTGCCAGGGTGCAGAAAGCCGAGCGCTTGAGCCAAACAGACTCTGTTACGTGGAACATCGTCGGTCCGCTAGTCTTGTAGGTCCGGTTGTGGCCGGTTCCCGCCTGACACAGCGTGATGTTGGGCGACTCCTCGCTGCTCAATAGCGGACGCTGGCCTAATGGGTGACTCCCCAACTCAAAATGAGGAAGTCGCCCATGTATCCATTACTCGAGTACAAGCAAAAACGAGCCCCCTGGAATAAAGGGAAGCTCACCGGTCAAAAACCGCCCCTGAAGGCGCAACAAATCTGGGCGATCCGCATTCGGCTTCAGATTAACGATAGCCTGCGTGACCTCGCGCTGTTCAATCTGGCGATTGATAGCAAACTTCGAGGCTGCGATTTGGTAAAGCTCAAGGTGAGCGATATCGCCCACGGGGACCACGTAAAATCGCGCGCCCAAGTGATTCAGCAGAAGACTGGGCGGCCAGTTCAATTCGAGATCACACAACAGACTCGCCAGGCCGTGGAGCGTTGGATTTCGGAAGCGGAATTTCAGCCCTCGGATTATTTATTTCCAAGCAGAATAAAAACATCGCCCCATATTCCGACACGACAATACGCCCGGATCGTAGAAAAGTGGGTTTCAGCGATCGGCCTGGACCCGACCGTGTACGGCACCCATTCCCTACGGCGAATCAAAGCTACGCTGATTTATCGGCGTACCAAGAATCTGCGCGCCGTCCAGTTGCTGCTCGGACACACGAAGCTGGAGAGTACGATTCGCTATCTCGGTATCGAGGTTGACGATGCTCTCGAGCTCGCCGAGCAGACGGAAATTTGAGCTTTGGCACGGCGACCGTCCGTAACCGGTCGCTGTGCCGGCACTCGCGTGCACCGCATATTGGGCGGAAACCGAGGGCGGGTTCAACCGGTCGTTCGTGAAGTTCGTTTCCCAGATTACTCTGCCTATCGAGCACTCAAACCTGTAGTTAAAAAAGTGCGTCCCCTTACGCTCCCTTATCCGCACGAAGTAAAGAGTTGATCTCTTCCCTCATATCATTCGAGCGCCCCAGCCGCGGTCCGACGCGGACCGGGTAATCGCCGTCAGGTTAGGCTTGCCAAGCTTGCCGCCACACTCGCTGCGTGATTGGTCGCGCCACGCTCGGTAAAGCCCGCGTGCGCCGCGCATAGTCGCTCGCGCGCCGTATCGGCCTCGCCGCGAACCACCGCGAGGTCGGCGCGTCGCCAGTCAATCAGGGGCGCGTAGTTCACCGCACCGATCCTATGACTGATGCTCTCCATGCGGTCGAGGCCCGCCGCACACTCCTCCGGTCGCCCCGCCGCGAGCGCAAGACGAGCCGATGCGTCGAGCACCGACAGCAATCCAAGCGGGATCGGGGCAGCCTTGTCGACGGCCTCGTCCATTAAAGCGTGGGCTCGGTCCGGGCGCGCAATTCGGTATTCCGCGACTGCGGTCGCGGCGAGTAGCTCCGCTTCGTAGTGGCGCGCGATGCGCCGAACGCGGGCATCGTGGAGCGCGGGCTCGACGAGTGACAACACCTCCTGCGGGTCATCGCCGTTGTCGAGCAGGACATCGGCTAGTGCGATCCGGGCGACGGTGAGCGGCCACACCGCGCCGTACTCTTCAGCCATCGCGAGCGCCTCGCGCACGGTCTCGACGCTTTCCGCCGCACCGCCAGCGAGTCGCGCACGCGCTGCGTAGAGGATCGAAAAAGTGTAGATCGCGAATTCGGTTTCCTCACCGTTCTCGGCCCATCGCGACGCCGTCTCGATCGCCCGATTGGCTTCGGCCCAGGGTTGCGTGTGGATCCGGTTGTATGCGGTCCACATCAGCAGCAGCCCGGTGAGACCCGAACCGTACATCTGCGCCCCGTACCCCGGATCGTTCTCCAGCTCGGCGAGCGCGGCGCCGACGTCGGATTCGGCTTCCTCGAAACGCCCGATCCGGACGAGCAGGAACCCGCTGTAGCCGCGGGTAAATGTCAGCAATCTCTGATCGCCAATTTCAGCAGCGATGTCGCGGCTGTGCTGTTGGATCGCCTCGGATTCGTCCATGCGACCGTCGACGAGGAGAAGATTCGCGTAGTTCGCGGAAATCGCGAGCGCGGTTGCCAGATCACCGGCGCGCGACGCCCATTGCGATCCCCGTTCATGGATCTCGTCTGCATTGTCGAGAACACCGATGCGGACACGCAGCGCGAGCAGCTTTGCGGCCGCAGTCGCGAGTAGCGCGTCGGCCCCAGGCAGATCCTCGTGTCCGGCGAGCGCATCGATCACGGCTTGCGCGTGCTTCGCGGACGCGGTCACGTCGTTCGCGCCGATCCATTCGGCGGCCCTGAGGTACCACCCGGCGCCGACAACACGTTCACCGGCCCCGACGTAGTGATGCGCGAGCAGCGCCGCGTGCTCGTCCGCGTTCTGGCCTTGCGTTTCCATGGCACTCGCTACGCGCCGGTGCAGATCCGCCCTCCGGTCGCGCAGCAGCGACTCGTTCGCCACCTGCTGGGTCAGCGGGTGTTTGAAGGTATGGACCGACTTCGGGTACACCGACTGCTCGAGGATGAACTCCGCATCGCGCAGCCGCTCGAGCGCGGCTCGCAGAGCGGGCTCGGACATCGCAACGACGTCGCGCAGCAATGGTTCGGCGAAGTCCTTGCCGATGACCGAGGCGGCCTGAAGGACGTCCTTGTCACCGTGATCGAGACGATCGATGCGTGCCGACAACACTGCCTGAACGCTCGCAGGAATCTCCAGCGACTCCAGCTCGTGTTCGAGCACGAACGCGCCCCGAGAACCACTCAGGGCGCCCGACTCGATCAAAGTCTGCACGACTTCCTCCGCGTAGAACGGGTTACCGCCCGTCTCGCTATGGATGCGTTCCACGAGCGCCGTCAGGGAGCGGTGATGCCCGAGCAAGGCGCCGACGAGATCGCGCGTCATGGCGGGTGACAACGGACTCAATGAAATCTGCTGGTAATGGGTGCGATGTGTCCACGCGGCGCGGTACTCCGGGCGGAAATTCAAGACGAGCAAGCTTTGCGCACCGCCCGTCGCATCTACCCATTCGGCAATCCACTCGTCGCTGCCGTCGTCAATCCAGTGCAGATCCTCGATCACGACGATGCCGACTTTCTGGCCGGGCTCCGGGCCGTGGCGCAGGCTTTCGCGCAATAGCGCGAACAGCCGCCGACGGCGGGCTTCCGGTGTCAGTGCCGGCGCCGCCTGCTCCGGATCGGACACCGCGAGGAAGTCGAACAGGAGCGGCAGCGCGTCCGCAAAGCCCTCGCCGAACTGCTGCATCCGCGCCGCGATTTTCTCCCGGGCCGTCGCCGGCGAGTCCAGATGCAAAATCCCGAAGTAGCTGCGCAGCACCTGCAATATCGGGTGAAACGGCAGGTTGCGCCCGTGCGAAGGGCATCCGGCGTGCAGGACCTTGAGGCCCCGCGCGCGTAAGCCTTCAATAAACTCGAAGCACAGCCGGCTCTTGCCGGTACCAGCCTCCGCGCTGATCCCGACGACCTGGCCATTGCCGGCGCGTGCCTGTTCCAGCGCCACCTCAAGCATCGTCATCTCGTGCTGGCGTCCGACGAACGACGTCAGACCACGGGTGCGTGCGACATCGAAACGCGAGCTCGCGGCACCGGTGCCTTCGAGCCGGAACAGCCGTTGCGGCGCCTCGAGGCCCTTGATCCGGAATTCGCCGAGATCCTCGAGCGCGAAGTACGGCGCCACGCGCGCGGCCGTCGCCGGCGCGAGGTAGGCGCAGCCCGCTTCAGCGAGATCTTGCGTGCGCGCGGCGACGTGCACGACAGGACCCTGGGCGGTGTAATCCATGCGCAGATCGTCTCCGATCCGCCCAACGACGACTTCGCCGGAGTTGATCCCGATCCGGATCTGGAAATCGAGCCCATGACGCCGGCGGATGTCTTGCGCGTAGCCGCGGACGTCATCCAGCAGGGACAACGCCGTCCAGCAGGCACGCTGCGCGTCGTCCTCGTGGGTGACAGGGGCGCCGAACAAGGCCATCACGCCGTCGCCCGTGTACTGATTAATCGTGCCCTCGAAGCGGTGTACCCCGGTGTTCAGGATGGCGAAGAAGCGATCGAGAATCCGGTGCCACTCCTCGATGTCGATCGCCTGCGACAACTCAGTCGATTGCTTCACATCGGCAAACAGCACCGTCACCTGCTTGCGCTCGCCTTCGAGCGCCGATCGGGAGTTCAGGATCTTTTCGGCAAGGTGTTTCGGGGTGTAGGCAGCGATTTCGCGCGGTGCCGCGGTCGTCTGTGGTGCCGTTACGCCGGCGGGCTTACCGCACTTCGGGCAAAACTTCGTGGTCGCCTTCAGCTCGGTACCGCAATGTGTGCAGCTCGGCGCGAGCCTCGAGCCGCATTCCTCGCAGAAAGCGGCAGCGGCGTCGTTATCGAAATCACAGTTCGTGCATTTCATCGTATCGTTCGCCTGCGATCGGCCCATCGCCCGATCCCGGTCAGCGTGCCTCAATCCAAGGTCCGAGCCTTGTCTTGAAAGTGCCAGTCGGACTCCTCGTAGTGCAAGAAGTATAAACCGCGTTTTCGTCCGACAATGCCCCTTTGCGGTCCGGTGAATACCTTGGAACGTGCTTTATTCCCCTCAAGCTGAATGGCAAATGGCCAAGAAACCGGCATTCCGGTGCGCAAACAAAAAGGGAACGCACTATTTCGCAACTCGGATTCTCGTACGACTCCCTAGGGCATTTTGACCCCGGTCGCTCGCAGCAAAGTTGCTACATGGATATGCTGCCCTCATCGATGCGACCGAAGGGGGAGGCATCATGGAATCGATGAATTGGGAAGCGATTGGCATATTTGCCGAAGTCATAGGCGCGGTGGCGGTCGTGATCTCACTACTCTATGTTGGCATCCAGATTAAGCAAAGCGCGGCTTCGACTCGTGCGCAGGCTATTAATCAGGTGAACTCTCAGTACGGTTCATTGATGTCCCAAGTAGCGCTGAACGGCGAATTGGCAACAATCTATCGAATTGCCACAGAGGGCGGAGAATTAGAGCCCGACCAGGCGACGCGGTATAGGGCCTATTTGTCCGCCTTTTTTGCTTTTCTAGAGGAGCATTATCTGCTTGCTCAGACGAGCCTTTACGACCTTGATCTCGGTGAAGTGCAAGATACCGTCGAATTTCTCGCTCCGACGGTCGTGCGTCTGCTCAAGAGTCCGATAGCAAAGGAGTGGTGGATCGCGGAGTCCAAAAACCTGTACGTGGGAGGGTTCTGCGACCGGGTAAGCCACGTAGCGGGTTTGTCCGCGACGGAAGGTTGATAGCGACAAGTGGCATCGTCCGCTCCTGGCCGTTCGCGTTGAAAGCGATGGCGCGGCCGAGCGTCCGGTTCGGAGCGGGTGAACAGTCGTTCGTGCTGCGCTGCGATAGGCGACGCGAAACGTGTCAACGACGGGCTAAGATTGCTGCGACGTGGTATCTAACCCGGATTATGGGGCATTGTCACCGCAGCGCTGATCGGTGGCCCGTCTAAAAAGAAACCCGCCGAAATTATCAATAGTGCGGTAGTGGATTGATTTTGTGCGGGGAAGAGTAGCACTACTGCAATCGCCCCGCCTGTGATTGAATAGCCTCAAAATCCTGCGTCTTGCGGCGTGAGAATATGGGGCAGCGCAATGTACGACAACTTGGCGGTACTGACTCTATTTGCATTTCTATTCAGCGCGGTGGCGGGGCGAGTGGAGCGCAGCGCGGTTTCCGGCCCCATTATCTTTATCGCCTTCGGCCTGATCGCCGGGCCCTTCGGCTTTGGCTTCCTCGACATGGATGTCAGTAGCACCGAACTCCGTGTTATTGCCGACCTGACCCTGGCGCTGGTGTTGTTCATCGACGCGGCGAACGCCGACTTGGGTATCCTGCGTTCTCATGCCAAGATCCCGCGGCGCATGCTGTTGATTGGCCTGCCCGGGTGTATCGCCCTGGGGGCGTGGCTTGGTGTGTTGATCTTCCCCGGTGTTTCCCTGTTCGAAATCTGTATTCTCGCCACCATACTGGCGGCAACAGATGCCGCCTTGGGCAAGGGCGTTGTCACTAACAAGGCGGTGCCGGCCCGGATTCGCGAGGGCCTCAATGCCGAGAGCGGTCTTAATGACGGCATGTGCGTACCGGTGTTGCTGCTATTCCTGGCGCTGGCCACGGGTGGCGCTGGGGGGGAGGGTGGTCTGTCGCTGGCGCTGCAACTGGTGGCCCGGGAAATCGGTATCGGCATTGCGGTCGCCGTGGCGTTCGTGGTGATCGGTATCCAGTTGATCAATTTCTGCGGTCGACGCGACTGGTTCACCGAGGTCTGGGTGCAAATTCCTGTGGTAACCCTGGCTCTGGCCTGCTTCGCGACAGCGCAGACCCTGCACGGCAGCGGCTATATCGCGGCCTTTGTCGGTGGTCTGCTGTTTGGCCATTTCGCTAGGGAATACACCCACAAATTTGTTATGGCGGGTGAGGGTATAGCGGAATTACTGGCCATGCTGACCTGGATAGTTTTTGGGGCCGCAGCGATCGGCCAGTCATGGGCCGGGATGACATGGGACGTCGTACTCTACTCCCTGTTGAGCCTGACGCTGATCCGCATGCTGCCCAATGTGCTCGCTCTGAGCTGGAGCGGTGAAAAAATGGAATCGAAGTTATTCCTGGCCTGGTTTGGTCCGAGGGGCCTGGCGAGTATCGTATTTTTTATTATCGTTGCCACTGAAAACCTGCCGGGCGAGTCGATAATGCAACACGTGGTGGTCTGTACCATTACCCTGTGTGTGGTAGCCCACGGCTTGACGGCGAACTTCTGGGCCAAGGGAATTGGGCGGCGACTTAACCCCGAACAAGAGGGGCAGGCCGCTCATGACACGTGATCGATCGCCATAAACGCAAAACGCTGGAGCGTCGGAATGCGGGACAGTTTGATGCGCGTTACTGGCAGCCAGAAAATGGGATGCGCTGGAGCGTTCCCCGGAGGCGCTCTACACACTCGCGCCCTGTTACTCCAGGACAGGTGCTCATCAGCCGGCGGTCGCCTCAATTGAAGACCTGTTACAGCGAGAGGAAGACCATCGCGACGGCATAGCACTATTGGCCCTGCCACGCTACCAGATGCGCGATTACAGCGGTGCCAGAGAATTACTCAAGCGAATGGGGCAGCCCGGTGGCGAGTTGTCAGAGCAGACTCTCCTGGTGCTCGCCGAATTGTATCGATACCGCGAAGGTTGTCGTGGTGAACGTCTCTTCCTGGCCGTTCGCGCCGATGGTGGCAAGCGCGGCTCCCGTCCGCTTTGGAGGGCTTATCCGTCATCCATGCTACAGCTGACGACGGGCGCATCTTGAAGGCTGCAATACCTTAGTTAATCGTTATCTGGATTTCTTCTGAATTGTGCTATTTCTCGAATGTTAGGCAGATCGCCAATTGCTATTCGCTTGTCCACTTCCGCCACCATACGACCCAAGAATATCGGTCGACCACTGTCCTCCCACCATGCGGAGCCTCCCGGTGTCGATATGATGCTCGAAAACCAGAGCAAATAGACCGCGTAGGTCGCCTGTTCAAGTTGGCCGTTCTCGTGTTGAGCAAACACCCCCTGGAAAAACAGCGTTTCATTATTCACAACGGTAGAAAAGCGTACCGCCTTCTCATACGGCATATTCGGGTAATCCCACAGTCCTTCCCGAAATGCAGTCGCCGTTTCTATATCTAAGTGCAAATTCACGATTTGTCGATAGTCCCGTGCGACGTCCTGCCTACTGGCCGTTTGCGTCATTACGGTGTTTGAACGGATTTGGATGGCCAAGTAAACGAGAGTCGCGATGACTCCCAGTGAGCCAGCTACTTCACCTATTGCTCCTATCGCTTCCCAATTCATATCTAGCGCCTCCCGCCAATGAACGCATGGGTAGGATAGCGGCGGCCTCGATCACTGTGAATGACCGAAAGTGGCGTACGCCGTGATACGGCGGCGTTTCCCGTTCGGTGCAAGTCCCACCCGGCAACTGCTCCAACCCGAAGGCTTCGCGGTCGAGCGTCTGAAAGTGGCCGTTCGCGTTGATATTGGGGCGCCTGATGGTGGTCCGCATTTGAGCAGGTAAGCAGACGGTCATGCGGCGCTGCAATAGGCGGCTTGCGGCCCAGAGCAGGAAGGTTGCAGATTGGAATTGGCTGTGACACCTTCCATCTGCAAACAAAATCAAGAAGAGGGAAAGCTATGACCTGCCATGTCCTGCTAGAAGTCACCGTTAAAGAGGGTTGTTACGACAAACTCAGAGCCAAATTCGTTGAAATATTACCTGACACGCGCAGCTACGATGGATGCTTCAACATCTACATAACGAGAGACCAAGATAACCCATCGAAACTATGTATCGTGGAGTTGTGGGAAAGTCGCGCTCATTACGAAAAGTACCTGGCTTGGAGGACGGAGCGCGGCGACATGGATGTTCTAGGAGAGATGATGGAAGACCCGACTTGGCACTTTCTCGATAGCATCGGTGTCTGAGCGAATCGCTATTTCTGCCGACAGGGACCCGCTTCGGCGGGTTTCTTTTTGCCGTCACGAACGTCGCTTCTTGGCCGAGAAGCGAAGTCACGCGCTGTCGAGTGAATGTCAGCACCGCGCTTCAAAGCAGTCACTGCCATGTACCGCGAACCCAATTCCCCGTTTCCTGATCCATCACAACCACAGGTATCGGCTCGAGTATTGCTACCTCTCTCACGAACTCGGGTAAAAAATACTGCGTGGCAGCCTTCCACCACGCCATAAAGCCCGGAAGACCAACTAACACTGCCAAAAACTGGCGTTCCGCGAACCAAACAGATTCTTCGATAAGCCCGCCGTTGTGTTGTAAATACACGTCTTGAATATGCGAGACGTGATTCAACATCCAGGACGTGAATCGCTGTGCTTCAATTTCGTTAAGCGGAGCGGCGCGGCAGCCTTCTATAAGGATGCGCGTAAAGTCGTCGCTTTCGACCATTTTGAAGAAACATTCTGACCGTCGCGTAACGAGATCGTTGTAACTCTGCTGCCGAGATGATTTGCTGCTTTGGCGGATTTGCACAGCCAGGTATCCCAGAGTTAAAACGACGGCGGCAGCGCCGACGAGTTCCCCGATCGCGCCCAATGCATCCCAATTCATAGTTCTGTCCCCCGTTAGAAAATCCAATAGGCAGCATATCCGAGGGCTTTGCTGGCGGTCGAATGTCGGTTATTGGCCGGTTTCTGCCCGATACGAAATCTACGCGACCGTCTCCGACGTGCCCTGAGCAGACCTTTAGCAATCGCTAATATGCACTTCAGATCATGAATCAATTGCGTCTCGGCACTCGAAGTCGTGGAGAAAGCGTCAACCCGACCGACTATTTTTCTTAATTCGAGATTCCGTTCATAAAACAAAAGTGTATGCCCAACCTCTGGCACCGAAATATACGTCGTAGCGACGGAACATAAAGATCCAGCTGGTTCTCCAAGATCCGTTAACTACTTGATAGGAAGAGGTGTACGACGCAGGGTCCAAATACTCAACATTAATTCGACCGGCGCGGACATTGCGTCGCAGTGACGTTGATATAACTGTTAGGCAATTAGGACGCGCGCTGTCAGCGCCCCGAAGTCAGGCTGGAGACGCTGAACAAACGCTTGATCTGTGACGGCTTCATGTGCGGATGCTCAGTGTCGCTGCGCGCTTGAACGATGGTCGAATTCTGCGTCATGCGATCGATCATGAATTGTCCTCGCCAGCTCTGCACCGAAGTTTCCGGCGGCGAGTCGGCGGTCTGTGGGGCCGGCGCACGATACAGGATCTGCATGGTTTTCCACAGCTTGGCGTCGTGGTCGATGATCAGCGACAGCGCGCCGTTCCAAGTCTGCGCGTCGACGAACAGGACGCGCGCACCGTAAGGGTGATCTTCGAGCACGGATTTGATCTCGACGACGTGGCAGTCCCTCACTTCCCAGCGGTCGTCCGGTAACCGGCTGTGCGGCCCAAAGCCGCGCACTACCTCCTGCTGGGTATCGGCAACATAAAGCAGCGCGCGGCGACCGAGATAGGTCCACTGATAATCGAGTACCCGGCCGGAAAAACCGTCGAAATCATCCATCGTCGCTTCCGATCCCATGAAGCTGTCGGCCCGCTCGCGGGCCGAAAAGCGCCGCACGCGCCGTTCGGTGGGTGAATAGATATTGACCTGGTCGTCGGCGTGCGGGTCGAGGTAACGTTCGACCACGAATGACGTTCCCTTGACATCGAAAGGTTCGAGAAAACTGATGAAGTCCTTGAAGAAGCGACTGTCGCTGTCCGGCACATCAAAGCGGTAGTCCTGGTTGTTCAGCCAAGCTAGCTTGCTCAGATAAACCCGATGGTAGTACTCAACCAGTCGTCGCTGCAGATTGCCGCCGCCGTCGAGGCCGTGCGCTTCATCCAGCGGAACGGCAGAGCTGCCGGGTACGAGGTAGGACATGGTCACCGCTTCGACCTTATAGCCGGTGTATTGCCAGCGATGGATCTGATTCCAGGCGACCATCAAGCCCGCCTGATCCGGCGTCGTCGCCGCAATCTGTTCGTTGGAAAACGGTTGACCTGCAGTGTAGTTCGTCAGCGAGCCGTCATCGCCAATTGTCGCCTGACCGTGGAATTGTTCGGTTGCGGTCTCGTAGCTGTGATGGGTACGGTAATCGCCGGGTGCCTGGATTTCGACCCGCAGCTCTGGAAAACGAAATTCGTCCAGCAGGCCAGGCGGAATCCAGGGGGCGAGTGCATCGACATCCGCATGGTTGATCACGGTGCCGGGTAGTGGCGGATCGGCGAGTACCTTCATGCCAATCCAGGCATCGACAACCGCACGCGACACTTCCGCAGCGCACCACTCTGTCGAGGTGAGCGAAATCAACAGAAAAAACCATAGCCCTCTGCGCACGGGCGTCTCCTCACTTCATCGAACGGCTCGTCGCAGTCTATCAGATTATGATCTGGCGCCGGTTTGCGTCGCAGCTCGATACGCACATGAAGCTGCTCGTATAGGAACACGTCGATGTCGGCTGCGTCGGCGCGGGGCCTCACGTCGACCCTCAGGTAGTCAGATCGCTCGGCGCGAAACTGCCATCATTTCCGGCGTACTTCTCGCCAGACGGAAGCGTGGTGGCGACCCAACCCCTCGGCGATGTCGGTGTACGAAAGGCCTCGCCATAGGAGCGTCGCGATCATATATCTCTTTTCAGAGCTTATCTGGTTATACGTGCTCATCTGATTCCTCTTTTGCCCGTCAGAGAAAATGGCTGGGTATTCCGGTTCACTTCGCTTTTTAGGGAGAAGGCGCTCTGTGTTGCATTTACTTTGTGAATCCGGGTCGCCTGACAAGTCGTTTGAGACGGGCGCTTGAGTGTCGCTTTCCCTACGCTGCCGCGCCGGGCGCAAAATCCTGGTACGAGCAAGTCCGCCCATTCATAGGCGCCGAAGCAAGCGCCTATCTGGCTCGTCGTTTCGATGATGAAATGAACCTACCTCCGGCTTTCGTGGATATTCTCCCGTGGCATCGCCCAAATACGGCTAAAGAAAGCACCCCGGAAGTGCAGGGGCCGAATACCAACTAATGTCGCGATGCGCAGTGAAGTTTGATCGGGCGCCTGATCCACTTTAGCTCTCTCGAGCGTCTACTATTAAGCTTCTGACAGTCGGTTGTTGGCCGACAAGCGAAGTCGCGGCATGAATTGCTAACGTCGGCTTTGCGCTTGCGAATTCAACTGGTGGACGCAACGCTCTATTCCGTCACGTTTTCCTTCTTCGGTAACGAGCCCCTTTTCTTTCTCGGACTGAGATAATGCAAGCGTTGACAAGCGCCGGCCCGGGCGCCCCAGCGCCCAAAGCCGGACACGGAGTGTTACTTGTTGACCATCCCGGTCGCCGTTTCCGCAAAGTGCCCCGACGTATCAGGTTCCCGTGTCGTGTTTCGACCTGCGCGCCGGTCGGCTCCAATAATAAACTTGGGGCGACCGTGAAAATCCACAAGCTGCCATTCAGACCACCCACGGTCTGTGCCTGTGAAAGTGTCAGTCCAATTTGGGTTACCGACCTCACCCGCTAGCAACGGGTTGCAAAACGTGGCGGCAGCAATTAACGCTGTCGCTGCTACCACGTGGCGCGCGACGAATGAACTTTTCGCAATGTTGCCGTCAGGAGTGGAAACCGTCTTCTCTGATTTAGGTGTATCGTACATCATGATTTTCTCCAACTATCGCTAACCTGTTGATTAATTGAGCAGGCCGGCCAGGGAATCTGATTGCAGTTGATGTATGGCCGTCCTGCTTCGATGAGAAGATTAGTGATCTCGAGACCTGTAGTCGCAAGGGAGTTACAAGGGTTTTCCAAGATTTGAGGTCTTAGGCGATGGTTAGTAAGTCAACGTATCTATTTGGACCCTTTCGGCTTGGGCAGGAACTCCGACGTGGGGACGAAATGATTGAACTGACGCCAAAAGCATTCGACGTTCTCCGGATACTCGTCAGCAATGCCGGTGATCTGGTTACCAAGGATGATTTATGGGAGAACGTATGGCCGCGTGTGATCGTATCCGATGCGGCGCTGACAGTGTGCGTAGCGGACGTTCGAAAAGCGCTCGGCGACGATGCACGAAATGCGCGCTTCATCGCAACAGTTCCTAAGCGCGGTTATCGATTTATCGCCCCGGTCACCGAGGAGCAGAACTCTTCCGATTTAACCTTCGCCGACGGATTTCCCTCTCTCCGCGTCAACGGACACCTTTTGGGGCGGGCGCATGAACTCGATGTGCTTAATCAATGTTTCAATCGAGCAGTGCAAGGTGAACGGCAAATTTGTTTTGTAACGGGCGAAGTGGGGATCGGCAAAACGACACTACTGAATCATTTTCTGAGCGGTCTCAATAACGCTCCGCAAATCGTAATCGCCTATGGCCAATGCATCGAACAATACGGAACCTCGGAGCCTTACCTGCCGATTTTTGACGCCCTGGGACAGCTCTGCGCGAGGCCCGAAAACACAGAACTAATATCCGTGCTGTGCACCTATGCACCGTTGTGGGTTACCCAAATGCCGGGGTTGGTAGCGGACGCGACGATCGAGTCCATCCAGCAGCACAATCTCAATGCGACGCCTGTTCGAATGCTTCGAGAACTTACAAACGCGCTGGAGGAAATCGGTAAGTTACGGCCGATGATCTTGTGTCTTGAAGATATACATTGGGCGGACACTGCTACTTTGGATTGGCTGGCATTCATCGCGAGCCACAGAAAGGGTTCCAAATTGTTGGTTATTGCAACGGCCCGTAGTGGTGAAGGTGTGGCGAGGCGCGAGGCGAAATCGCTGATCGATCAACTCAGTATTAAAAATCAGTGCCGCACATTGACTTTAGCGAGCCTCAGCGTCGATGACGTCAGACGTTATATTTTCGATGAACTTGTGGCGCTTGATGACGATATCTTACCAGTGGCGGAAGAACGATTTGATGCGGCGAAGACTGACATTGCTCGGACACTCCACACGCGCACCGATGGCAACCCGCTTTTCTTTACGAATATGTTCCGTCATTGGATTGATCGCGGCGCAGTAGACAGATCGGCTTTTTTAGGGGATGAGGATGGGCGACTTGTCCAACCCGAATCTTACGGCACGCCAAAAAATCTACGCGAGCTCATTCTGCAGCAAGTCAGTCATTTACCACAGTCTCAGCAGGACGCGATAACGGCCGGCTGCATTGTCGGGCGCTCGTTTTCGGTTGCTGCTGCCACCGCGGCTCTCACAATGCCGGCCGGAGACGCGGAAGCTGTTTATGCGGAAGTCGCAAACACTACAGATATCATTGAATCGCGCGGGCTTGACGAGTGGCCCAACGGTACGGTTGCTACGCGATACGAATTCAAGCACAGCCTATACGCCGAAGTGCTCTATGAGAGTTTGGCCGCCGGCCGCTTAGCAATGCTGCATAGGGCAATTGCGGCCACCATCGCCGGAGCTTATGGGTCGAATATGGATGACGTAGCGGCTGAGCTTGCAGTTCATTACGAACGCGGCAGCGAGCTACCCAAAGCAGCGGAATGTTGTCTGATAGCAGGAAGGAATGCGTTGCGGAGTGCTGGTTACACAGAAGCCGTAACGCGCTTTCGACATGGTATCGAGTTGCTTGAAAAAACTGAGCGAGCGCGGCGCGAAGATATTGAGAACATCGAAGCGGAACTACGCCTTTCGCTTGGATCGACCCTCATTGCAAGTTCGGGTAGCGCTACACCTGACATCGAAGATTGCTATTCACGGGCAGGTGCTCTCGCGCGGCGGGTCGGCGACCAACCAAAGGAGTTCGCTGCACTTTTCGGACTCCGGTCCGTAGCCTTAGCTAAAGGAGAGATTCTGAAAGCTGATTCATTCGGCCGTGAGTTATTAGAAATCGCCGAAGGCGTAGAAGGGGAGGGACTCCGACTGGAGGCGCATCTTGCGATTGCGAATACGTCGTTTCAGCTTGGTAAGCTAACGTCGGCGCACAGAAATCTTTCCGCCGCCCTGGAAATCTACGATCCGAAGGTCCACGGCCGGCACGTAGAAATCTACGGACTTGAACCGGGCGTATTCTGTTGCTCGATGGTGGCGCTCGTTTTGGAGCTATCAGGAAGTGCCGCAGAAGCCAAAATTGCCAGCACCCGCGCGTTAACGCTAGCGGAAAATTCAAAGCACGAGTTCAGTCTGGCTACCGCCGCAAATTTCGCAGCATGGTTGTCTCAGGTACGCGAGCAGCCGAAAGAGACCGCCGAACATTCGAGGCGTGCGATGGAAATTGCCGCGAAACAAGGTTTTCCTACCGCGCAGGCACTAGGTCAAATTCGGCATGGTTGGGCTCTTGTTGCAATTGGAGAAAACATCTCTGAGGGTATTCAAGAAATAGAGGATGGTATTGCTGCATGGCGGGAACTTGGAAATATCCTCGGGCGCCCCCATTTTCTTTCGTTACTCGCGGACGCCAAAAAGCGACTAGGCTCGACTCACGAGGCGCTCAACGCTATTGATGAAGCATTCCGATTGATTAACGCAACTGATGAACGCTGGTTGGAATCCACGCTCTATCGGCAACTGGCTGAACTTAAACTGACTCTCGACAACGATCGAGATGACGTTATTTTCGATTTGAAACGAGGTATCTCGATCGCCGATACACAAGGTGCAGTTTTACTTGAGCAGCAGTGCCACGACGTTATGACACTAATTGGTCCTTCTCCCTAATAATGCCGCGAACACTGGCACAACCAACGAGTTCACCAATAGCACGCAGTGCATCCCAGTTCATCGTTTAATTCCTCGTTAGCTCACCTAGCGGGCAGCATATCCGACGGGGTCTGGACCGCGAAGGTCGCTTATTGGCCGAACTCGTTGATAGTTGTCGCGAGGCCCACCGTCCGTTGTGGAGAGGCTAAGCCGACGTTCGTGCTGCGCTGCGGCGGGCGATATAATGCCTTAAGCCGGCTTCTAGAGATTGCTAATATATAAGCGGCAGCGTAACGAGCGTGCTGTAAAGGGGCAGTTGGAGCAATTGGTTTGGCGGCGCTACTACCTTTATGTGCTCAAAATCTACCTTAAATTTTATTAGTTGAAAAACCGGCGAAAATCAACGAGCAGATAGTCTGCCTTCTCACACGCGAAAGCCGGTATGTCACATGAAATCGCGGAGTAAATTCTGCTGTAACCACTCAAGTTGATCCGCCCATCCCGAGCCCGGTAGCAGAGTATACGGCGCGATGATTGGCTTGGTGATTCCTGCGTCAATCAGCCCAGCCAGCTTTTCGCGGCACCGCTCTGGACTACCCGATATCGATACCCCATCGATCGCGGCTTCGCTCACCATGTCCGAACGTATCTCGCCGGCCGCATAGGATTTTCGTATCACTTCGACATCGTCCGGCGAGAGACCATACTCGGCAAACAGTGGTAACTCGGGTTGATTCGCAAACCAGGCGAAGAACGTCGCCACGGCCGGTTTGATCGCCTCACGAGCAACGCGATCGTCATCTCCGACCGAAACGATCAAGAGTGCGCTCATATCGAAGTTCGCAAGATCTCGGCCGGCGCGTACCGCTCCAGCTTTCACGCGTTTGATTGCCGCGCGGATCGATTCGGGTTGACAAAAGAATGGAAAAAAACCGTCGGCGACCTCACCAGCCAGCTCTTGCGCTCTGGGCCCGGTGGCGCCAACGTAGATCGGTACGTGGGCACGATGCGGCTCAAGGGCAAAACGCATGCCGGCGCCTACATTGAATACCCGGCCCTCGTGTTCAACCGTTTCGCCAGAGAACAACCGGCGCAGTATGCTAACCGTTTCGCGCATCGCGGAAACTGGCCTGTCGTAAGAGATACCCATTTGTTCTTCGATCCAGAGCTTGATTCCGCCGCCGAGCCCGAGAATCGCACGACCGCTCGAGATTTGATCGAGAGCGGCAAGCTCCATAGCCAGTAGTACCGGATGGCGGGTATAAGGATTCACTACCCCAGTGCCGAGCTTGATGGTGCTGGTCGATACAGCAATGGCTCCAAGCGCCGTAAATGCGGCCGGCATGGCGTAGTTTTCTGGTACCCAGAAGCTCCCGAATCCCATCGACTCGGCGAGTTGCGCGTGGGCAACGTACTCCATAGCGTTGGCGTTCTCGGTTATTAAACCGACTTCTTTCGCTTTGGTCATCGCCGCATACTCCTGGTATCAAATTTGGACGGGAAAAGGCGACAACCATTGTAACGGGCAATCAGCATGGAACCATTCGCCAGATCGCTTCTGGAAATTTATCGAGCAAGAAAACCCGTTTTCGAATTTTAGTGATGTTAGGGAATATGACGAATGGCCGTAGTTGGCCGTTCGCGCTCATTGCCACCCGACAGGCGAACGACCGTTCAGGAGAGGATAAACCGACGTTCGTGCTGCACCACAACACGGAGCAGGTAACCAGAAGGCGGTATTCGCCAATACGCTATCCTTGATGCGTCCATCGATTACAACTGGGGAGGCATCATGGAATCAATAAATTGGGACGCCGTATCTGCTATCTCTGAGTCGTTAGGATTAATCGTTGTCGTCGGTTCGGTCCTATTTGTCGGCTTTCAAATTCGGTTTGCCCGTTTAGCAGCGGCAGACGTGACGAGACAAGCGCGGGCACAAGGAGTCAGGGAACAAAACCTCGCGATGGTTACCGATCCGGAGTTAAGGAAAAACTGGGTTGCTTCCGCTAATTTTGAACCCGCTTACGAAAACCTCGCTGGCGATTTGAACCTAAATATTGACGGTGCAGTCCAGGTGGAATTTCTGTGTATGAATTGGATGTATTTGCATTGGAGTCAGTACAACTCGATCAATACGTCTCGGGATCTTGAAGAACTCGAACACATCGTTACGGCGTTCTATTCGATACCGCCGATGTCTACCTGTTGGAACAAAGGAGTTTACGGGAAAGATTTCTTCGACCATCGATTCGTGCGATTTGTCGATCAATGTATCGCCAGTACCAATCGATGAATGACCGAAATTGGCCGTTTGCGTCGATTCTCGTCGGCGGGCCGAGCGTCCGTTCCGAGGCGGCTAACGGCCATCGATGCTGCAGTGCGATGAGCGATTGGTGAACCAGATCCGATACCGCAGGCCAACGCCACGGCTTCAACTGGATTTCGTATCCTTACCTCTGGTCATTCTTGCATTGGGAGCAAAGGCATGGATCTCACACAACTAGCAAACGTTGGCGAGTTCGTCGGTGGTGTCGCCGTGTTGGTGACGTTGATTTACTTGGCGATTCAGGTGAAACAAGGAACCGCCGCGTTAGCCTCTAATCGTCATCACGACATGCTCGACTCCCTTTTCAGGAACAGCCTTGCATCCACTAGTGAGAATCGCGACCAAGCGGAGTTTGTACTTCGAGCGCAGCATTCACCCGATGAACTTGATGAAACGGATTGGTACCGCTTCGTGAATCACGCTTTCATGGTTTATGCGATGTGGGAGGACGCCTATGTTAGCCACCAAAGAGGCTTGATCGACGACGAGTTCTGGACTGGCTGGGACGGGACCGGGCGTTGGCTCTGGACAGGCGCCGGATTCCGTAAGTTCTGGGAAGAAGCACGCGAAGGGCATACCCCTTTGTTCCAAAAGTATATCGATTCCGAGGTCTTTCCTACAGACTAAGGTCCATGACATGAGGGTCGGTTATTGGCCGAGAAGCGAAGTTGCGCCCTCCTATCGAATTTCGGCTCTGCTCTCGAAAGCAGCCGTATCGATACCGTAGCGCAGCAGGCGGGAGATGATCCAAAACAGATGTCACCGAAAGCTGTATTCGGTTCTTTGAAGCTCATCGACGAATGTTCGGAACTCATCGTCGAAAAATTTGCGCCGTAGTTCCCATACCCGTTGAAAACTCTGCATTGATAAAAATGAAGAGTACTGACGTACCATCGTGTTCCAGATGCGAGAGTCGAGCCGCCCGTCCTGATGCTGAATGAAGGCCTCTTCCAATACTCGCAGCACCCGCTGCATTGTAGCTACTACCCGGATCGCTTCGTCATCTGCTAGCGCATCAAAATCGTCATTCGCGCGAAGTATTAATTTCGGTAATTCCGGATCAGAAGCTACCGTCGCCATAGCGTCACGAAATCCGACGGCGATTTCGTGCGTCGCCGCAGACCGAGCCTCGCGGTTCTGGACTCGAATCTGGGCCGCTAAGTAAATCAAAGATATGACTACTGCGCCTGCTCCAAGTATTTCGCCAACAGCACCAATTGCTTCCCAGTTCATCTTTCAACCCCTCGGTAGCTCACCCAATGAGCAGCATAGCCGAGGGTGTCGGAGGCGTGAACGTCCGAAAGTGGCCGTTCGCGTCGAATTTAGGCTGCTCGATGTCCGGCGGCTCCCGCCTCGGTAACGGTCGTTCGTCGGCGAGCGGGCTAGATTCACTAAGTGCCGAACTTGTTTTTTTAAGACTCTTGGCTGCAGCTATTTATTAGGCGGTTGTCCCAGTTCGCTTGGAAATCTATATCGCGCTAGCGGTCAATCATAGATTCTCGCTTTTGCATGAAAAGTCCAATCAGTACTCCGGTTTTCAGATCGTAGACTGTTCAGATAATCTCGAAATTTAGGACTAGCTGGTACAAAGCCTGCGTCCCATATTCGCGTGAAGGCATCATATTGAACCATTCCAATTAACGTCGTCTCGTGAGCCGCCCACGCATCCTCAGGGAGGGACCCGTCGGCGTATTGGAGATACAACGCGTCTGTGGCGACGACGTGCTGAACGAACCAAGCGATAAGTCGCTCGCGCTCCTCGTCGTCGAGGTCTTGCGCATTCTCAAGGCCCCGCGCGAGAATCCCTGCCATATCTGGGCTTACCGCTAGCTGAATTCCTTCTTCGGACCAGTACCGGCCAGATTCGATTCGGGCGGCCGATCTTATTGCTTTCGTATTGGCGTCCATCGACTGGCGCGCATAACGTGTCTGCACGGCCAGATAGCCCAGAGTAGCTACCACCGCGATCGCGCCAACTATCTCCCCGATTGCCCCGATGGCATCCCAGTTCATTTTTCGACCTCCCGTTTTTGAGTCCGTCGGGCAGCATATCCGACGGGGTCCGCACTGCGAAGGTCGCTTAGTGGCCGTTCGCGTAGGTATTGGTCGCGAAGCCCAACGACCGCTTACAGGAGCCTAAGCCGACGTTCGTGGTGCACTGCAAAAGGCGGCAAGCGGTCACTCACTCGCACGAAAGAGTCGACAACTTGGAGTCGGCAACGGGATAGGACGCTACCGCTCTGCCTATGAGCGCGTTCTATAGGATAGATCGCTAAACGACGGAACCGAGTGCATTCATCCGAGCCTCGCTACATCGCGCGCGGTCAACTTAGCGTCAGGCAGCCCCGACCGCGATCAGACGAAATCATTGCGCGGTTAGACCACCGTCCAGGACCAGTTCTGAACCGTTTACCCAGCGAGCAGCCCCGGAGGCGAGATAGAGAACGGCGCAGGCCACGTCCTCGACTGTCCCGTAGCCCATTGGGTGAAGCGATTGTATCGCCTCCTGCGCAGAGGCAAGGTCTGGCGCGAGGCCGAGTTCGACGTAATCCTTGACGTAGTTGTCGCCCATCGCCGTTTCAACGATACCGGGGTGAATTGAATTTACGCGGATACCGGACTTCAGCGCGGCGCATTCGATGGCGGCGGCCTTGGTTAAAAGGCGCACTGCCCCTTTAGAACTGTGGTAGGCAATATGGGCCGCCGTTCCGATGATGCCGGTAACTGAAGACATATTGACGATGGCGCCGCCTTTGCCTGCTGGGCCGCCGGGAGACATCGCGCGTACGGCGTGCTTCATACCGAGGAAGACCCCGTTGACGTTCACATCCTGCACACGCTTGAAGTCTTCGAGTGTGCACTGCGAGACCAGCGCGGCTGTCTCGATCCCGGCGTTGTTGACGAGAATGTCATAACCGCCGAACAGTTGCGTCACGGCGGACGTGGTCGCTTCCCATTGCTCTTCGCTGGTGACGTCGTGTTCCAGGAATTCGGCGCGACCACCGCTTTCGCAAATGTCCGTCACTATTGATTTACCGGCGTCTTCAAGAACGTCCGTAACCAGTACTGCCGCACCACACCTCGCTAGCGCCTGGGCCACTGCCGCGCCGATACCGCGAGCACCTCCAGTGACCACCGCCACCCTGCCATCGACTCGAAAAGCTTTCTCGTAATCCATCACGCCTCTCCTCGTAGTGTGGGTAGGTAGCTGGACTATACAACCCCAACCAACGGACTTCAGCAGCTAGTCGCGCCCGGTCGAAATTAGAAATATGGCTCCATCTAGCAAACGAAATGACACCACACAATTCGCCCACTACTCCAGTTGCATCCCCGTCTAAATTTGTCACTCCGGCCAGCTAAAATCAGTGGGCAGCATATCTGCGAGCGGTCCGACGGTAGAGGTGAAGGTCGGTTCATGGCCGTTTTCCGCCCGCTTGAGATTTGTTGCCACCGTCGGCTTACGAGCCGTGAACCGTCATTTCGTTTCGCGCTGCGATATACGGAAGAGTACCCACAACGGTCATTAATGAATCGTTTCCATGTCCACGTTACCGTTCCCGACCTCGACAACGCAGCCCGTTTTTATTTGGCAATGTTCAAAACTGAACCAGTTTCTAGGGTCCATTTTCGAAAATCACTGACATTAGTTCATCGTAAGGCGGGTATTCGTCGATTGAGGCGTCAATTGCCGCCTGTAATTTCGGGATAAAGTTCGACCGACCGTACTCCCACCATGTCAGCCCGCCAGGCATGCCTAGTGTGGTACCTACATAACCCGCCCAGGCGACATATGTCGCATCGTCCATCAAACCTCTATCACGTGCTTCCAATACATCTTTGAACGACATTACAAACGCCATAAGGACGCCATCCAGTATTATCCGTTCGTCGACGCTCAGAGCACGAAAATCAAACATCCCTTCGCGAAATATTCGGGCGTTCTCAGCATTGGCCGATTTCCAATTTTGAAACGGGTTGGTCAGCGTGACGCTGTTCGTATGATATTGACTGCGTGCAAGTTCGGTACTCTGCCGGACTTGCACTGCCAGATAGAGTAGTGAGACGACAACCGCAGCTGCGCCAATGATTTCGCTTATATCTCCCGCCACGTCCCAGTTCATCTTCCAATTCCCGTCAGTGAAACCAATCGGCAGCATATCCGACAGGACTAGACGCGTGAACGTCGGTTAATGGCCGTTAGCGTCGATCGCCGCCGAGATGACGTGCGTGCAGTGCGCGGCCGTCCAGGTCCGCTCTGCTAGTGGCGGATGACGACCCTGAATAGCTCGCTCAGGGTGTCCGCTAAACCGCAAGATTTGTCGTTCCAGACTCAATCGCTTGTTGACTCAGACGGGATGTTGGGTTCGTTCCTGAATGAGCTGATGTAGCCTTTTTCTTTGGCGTTCACCAACATCCGATCAGTATGGGAGCGAAAGGCTTCATCGAAGAACTGTTTGCTTCCCGCCCACCATTGTTGGATGCCCGGAAACGTTAAACATTCGAGGTGCACGGAATCAATCGAACGAAAAAACCCGGGATCTAAGTTCCCTTTCGTTGTGTGTAAAAACACTTGCTCCAACTGCCGGAACAGTCGCTGGAAGTAAATCGACAGGCGTAATCGTTCCGTATTTGGTAGCGAGTCGTAATCCTGAACGCCTTTCCCGTACAGATCTGTCAGGGTTGGATCAGAAGTGAGTGACGCAAGCAATGTCTGATAATGTTCGTGTAGGTCTCTAGTCGCGGAAAGGCGAGATTCTTCGATCTGTTTTCGTACCTGAACAGCCAAATAGACGACTGAAATCACAACGGCTAACGCGCCGAAAACTTCGCCGATTGCACCAATTGCGTCCCAGTTCATCTTTCAATCTCCCATTCGCGAAGCCAGCGGGCAGCATATCCGAGCGCACTGACGGCGTGAACGTCTGAAGGTGGCCGATCGGCGACCGTCAATCTGAATTCGCGAAGGTCCGTTCTCTGGCGCTAAGCCGTCCCTCGAACCTGTCCTACGAAATGTGGTGAAATTAGAATCACATCAGTTTCGCTATACGGACTGTGAGGGGTCTGTATCGTGATAGTTAGGCGGAATTAACGACCGTCGGAAAGCGGGAGGAATTCAGGCTCCTGCAGTGTTCTGGGAATTTATCTGTCCGGGAACAGACAACTTGTGTCTGGCCCGATTACTTGATAACGCCTGATTAATGTAATCTCGGTATGACTGAGAGTAGGCCACCTCGTTTTTCTCCCAGCTGTCGATCATCACTTCAACGTCCAAAAAACCAAGCACTGCGGCCAGATACGATTCCCACGTTTCATCAGTTAATTGTCCACGCTGGTGTCGAAAGTAGGCGCTCTGACATAGGAGGAGGTACTCGGCGGCAAACCACTTGAACCGTGCAACGTCGATTGGGTCAACTAGGCTATTACTTATGCCTAAATCAAAAACTCTGAGAATGTCAGTATTGTTCGCCGCTCGCCCATGCCAAGCGGCCATCTGCCCGGCAAGCTCAGAGGACGCATTCGACTCAAGTGTTTTAGTGTTAGTTCTTAGTTCGAGAAGTAGAAGTATCAACGTTACTACAACCGCAATACTGCCTACGAACTCGCCGAGCGACCCTAGATCCGCTAACGTCATTTGCATCTCCCAAAATGGTTAACATTTGTGGTGTTCAGTAGGGATGGAAAGGTAAATGGTTCGCGACGGAAAATGAACCTGTAAGAGGAACTCAACCGGTTGAACTTCGACTTAAAATACGCGTTATGCCTGAACAGCCTTGGCGTTAGAAGAATTCCATCGACCTTAGCGACCGAGGCCGGCACTTGGCCGCCCGTTTCCCGGCACCACCGCTCTGGTCGGCCACCGTCAACTACGACTTATCGCTACGTTGAACGTCCGCTTCCGCTAGCATGAACGTCCGCGTTTGGCCGATAGCGTCAATTCTTAGCCCGCGGGTGAATGACCGTTCATGAGGGACCAACGACCAGACGATATTGCGCCGCAATAGGCGGAAAGTGCCCAACGCCGCCGTTTAGAGGATCACATCAATCG
>Ga0315338_1001657_pt1 | contig 26207 bp, 22 predicted proteins | sample ASW8metaG_FD_204518 | JGI IMG/M metagenome (GOLD analysis project Ga0315338, IMG submission 204518) | Ammonia-oxidizing marine archaeal communities from Monterey Bay, California, United States - ASW #8 | ecosystem: Environmental > Aquatic > Marine > Coastal | place: USA: California | collected... | reverse complement strand
TGCCGACCGTGACGCCGACACCGACCGTGACACCGACGCCGACCGTGACGCCGACACCGACCGTGACGCCGACGCCGACCGTGACACCGACGCCGACCGTGACACCGACGCCGACCGTGACGCCGACGCCGACCGTGACGCCGACGCCGACCGTGACGCCGACGCCGACCGTGACGCCGACGCCGACCGTGACGCCGACACCGACCGTGACACCGACGCCGACCGTGACCGCGACGCCGACTGTGACCGCGACGCCGACTGTGACGCCAACGTCGACGGCCACTGCGACGGCCACGGCCACGGCCACTCAGACGGCGACACCGACGCCGGACTCGACGCCCACCGGAGCCATAACGCCGGGGATCCCGCCGTTACCGCACTTCCAGTGTTACGAGTTGAAGAGGAAGCCCTACACGCGTCACAAGGGCCTGACGCTGGACGACCAGTTTGGTGCTGGGGTCGTCGATCTGAAGCGTCCGAAGCGGATCTGCAACCCGGCCAACAAGAACAACGAGAATCCGAACGCGATCAATCTGGCCGAGCACCTGATCAGCTACGAGGCGAAGCAGCAGGGGGCGCGCTTCGTCCGTGTGAAGGGTGTGCAGGTCACCAATCAGTTCGGGACGATCAGCGTAGATGTGGTGCGGCCCGATCGGCTCATGGCCCCGACTGCCAAGAGCCTCACCGATCCCGCGCCACCGCTCGGGGTCACGATGCTGGATCACTACAAATGCTATCGCGTCGTGCGTGCGCGGACACGTGTGAGCGGCATCGCCATCACCGACCAGTTCGGCAGCCTGTCCGTTGATGTGAAACGACCTCGCCGCCTCTGTATCGCAGCCGACAAGAACGCCGAGGGTATCAACGATCCGAACGGGCACCTGATGTGCTACTCAGTGAAGACACGGCCCCAGCGCACCACGTTCCATGGGCCCATCTTCATCGACAATCAGTTCGGACCAGAAGAGTACATGTTCACACGTCCGACGGAGCTGTGCTTGCCGTCGGCGGTGCAGGCGCCGTAGCTGCGGGGGGGGGAGGACGGGTCGCGCTCCGCCAGGACGGAGCGCGACCCGAGCGGTCGGCCGTCCCGCGTGTCGGCCTCGCGTGGCCCCGTACTAGCCTCGCGTGGGCCGCATGCTAGCCTCGCGTGGGCCGCATGGGTCGACTCGCTAGAGGCTGCGCGCGATCGTATGTCCCAGCCAGATGGCGGCGAAGCAGGCGCACGTGGTGGCGAGAACGTTGGCGAACGCCAACGCAGTCTGACCGTCGCGGAGCAGTACGACGGTTTCGTGACTGAAGGTCGACATCGTGGTGAAGCCGCCGCAGACGCCGATCGTCAGGAAGGTGCGGGCGTGCGCTCCGATGAATTCGCGTTCGAGTGCCAGAACCATGACGAGGCCGAGCACGAAGCTACCCACGACATTGACCGCGAGCGTGCCGAGCGGGAAGGGCGATCCGTGCAGCCGCGTCGTGAGCATCACGAGCCAATAGCGCGCGACCGAGCCGAGCAGCCCCCCGAGCGCAACCAGAGCCGTGTGCGTCATGCGTCAGCCGTGCGCGTCATGCGTCGGTACGGATGCTACTTGCCGACACGATCCACGTAGGCCCCGTAGCCTTCCTTCTCGAGATCGGCTTTTGGAATGAAGCGTAGGGACGCACTATTGATGCAATAGCGCTGACCGGTCGGTGCGGGTCCATCTGGAAAGACGTGTCCGAGGTGGCTGTCACCCGTCTTGCTGCGCACCTCGGTGCGCTTCATGAGGAGCGTTCCATCGACGCGTTCGACGACGTTGTCGGGCTCGACCGGTCGCGTGAAGCTCGGCCAGCCCGTGCCGCTGTCGAACTTGTCCTTCGAGGTGAAGAGAGGCTCGCCACTGACGACATCGACGTACAGCCCCTCCTCTTTGTTGTCCCAGTAGGTGTTCGCGAACGGTCGCTCGGTCTGATCCTCCTGTGTGACCCCGTATTGAAGCGTGGTGAGCTGCTCCCGCAGCTTGTCGTCGCTCGGCTTCTGGTATGCGCGTGCCTGCTCGTCTTTCATGGTGTCCCAGACCTCCTTGAGATACTCGTCCCGTCCTGAACGATAGCGATAGTATTTGTAGCGAACCGGGTTCTTCGTGCCGTAGTCCTGATGATACTCCTCGGCTCGATAAAAGGTCGAGGCCGCCTCGATGGCCGTCACGATCGGCTTCCCGTGCCGTCCACTCTCCGCGAGTGCCTTCTTCGACGTTTCGGCTAGTCGGCGCTGGTCGTCGTTGTGGACGAAGATGCCGGATCGGTATTGCGTTCCTCGATCCACGAACTGCCCGCCCGCGTCGGTGGGGTCGATCTGGCGCCAGAAGACGTCGAGCAGTGTCTCATAGGTGACCTGGCTCGGATCGAAGTGGATCTGCACAGCCTCGGCGTGGCCGGTGACCCCAGCCGAGACCTGATCGTATGTCGGCTTCGGAGTCTGCCCGCCTGTGTACCCAGAGATCACCTCGGAGACGCCCGGGAGCTTTTCGAACGGTTGCTCCATACACCAGAAGCACCCGCCCGCGAATGTTGCGATCTGTGCGGTCTGCCCGCCCTTTTCCATGGGGGCATCGGGCTCCGGCGCGCTGGCGGCATTGGCGAGCAGGGTCGCCAGACCGAGGGCGGCGGCGAGCCCGAGCGCGACCGCGCGAGCCCCGCGGCGTGGGAGCGTCGTTCGTGGCATGTCAGGTCCGATGTTCATCGTGTTCTCCTCTACTGGGAGCATCGGGGCCGGAAGGTGCCGAAGTTACACTCGTGTCGCGTCTGGTTGACTTCATTGCCCTTGTCTTGTCTCGTATGTCGAAGAATGCCTGCTCCCATTACCGCGAACGCACACCAAGGTACCAGCCGGTTCGGACGACGGGTGGGCCTCCTGTTTCTCCGTCTCCTGGGATGGACCCTCGAGGGGAAGCTCCCCGAGGGGACAAAGGCCGTCGTCATTGCGGCGCCCCACACTACGAACTGGGACATGCCCATCATGCTTGCGGTGGCCTACGCGCACGGGATCAATCCGTCGTGGCTCGGCAAGAAGGAACTTTTCCGGTGGCCCTTCGGGGGCTTCATGCGGTGGCTCGGCGGATTGCCCATCGATCGTGGTTCGCGCCACAACATCGTGCAGCAGGTAGTCGATGTGTACGGATCCTCCGACCGGCTGTACGTGGTGATTCCGCCGTCCGCGACGCGGCGCCGGGCGTCTCATTGGAAGTCTGGATTCTACCACATCGCTCGCGGTGCTGGCGTGCCGGTGATGGCGACCGCGCTCGACTACCGGCGCAAGGTTGGCAGCATCGGGCCCGCCTTCCTCCCAACGGGCAACCTGAAGGCGGACATGGACATCCTCCGCGCATTCTATGCGGGGATAGCGGGGAAGTTTCCGGAGCTGACGACGCCCGTCCTGCTCGCAGAGGAGGCGGACAGCGGAACGCCAGCCGAGCCAGCCGCGGACCGCGATGCGGGCGCGGGCGCGTCGCCTGCAAGCCCTCCGGTCAACGACTAGCCGTTTCGCCGTGCCGAATCCTGACGACCCCTCGTCTTTCTGGATCGAGCCTCCGCAGGAGCTCCGCGACCTTGCCGCAGCCGTGCGCGTGCTGATGGAGCGCATGGTGGTGATCGACACGCCGCACCCGGAACTCGTGGACGCCCGTGTGGCCGTCCACGACATCGCGGCGCGTCTCGAAGGCATCGGGCGACGCGGTGCGACCCCTCGGTTCACCTCGGAGGTCGGGCCCGACGACGCGCGTCCGTTCTATGGCGGCAACGCGCGTGTGTGGGACTTCAATCCCATCAATCCGCCGCTGGCGATCGAGCGCGTCGACGGTGTCCTGACCGCGCGCGTGACGTTGGGGCTCGCCTACGAGGGACCCCCCAAGTGCGTGCACGGCGGCATCGTCGCCCACTTGTTCGATCAGGTGCTCGGGTACGCGACCGTCATGCACGGCATCGGAGGAGTCACCGGCTCGTTGGAGGTGCGCTACCGTCGTCCGACGCCGCTCGAAACCGAGCTTCGGTTCGACGTGCCCCCTCCCACAGTGACGGGCAGGAAGGCGGTCACCCGGGCCACTCTGACGGCCGATGGGCAGGTGACGGCGGAAGGTCGAGGGCTGTTCATCGTGCCGGAGCAGGGCTGGCGCGCCGAGTGAGCTCGCGCGGTGCGCTCCATGTTCCACGTGGACCGCTGCAACGTTTTCGTGTTACGCCGAGCGCCATGATCGACGTGCGTGTTCCCTGTGACGAAGTCAGTGATCTCCCGCGTGGAGTCGCCGGAGGCCTACATGGCTGAGGGGCCGCTGTCCGGACTCAAGGTCGTCGAGCTCGGGATATGGGTCGCGGCGCCCGCCGCGGGCGCGGTGCTGGCCGACTGGGGCGCCGACGTCGTGAAGCTCGAGGATCCCAAGCGCGGCGATCCTCTTCGTGGGCTGGCGGCGACCGGATTGATGCGCAGCGATCTGGATGTGAACCCGGTCTTTCTGCTCGACAATCGCGGCAAGCGGAGTCTCGGCCTCGATGTGACGCAGCCGGGCGCCGCCGATGTCGTACGGCGCCTGATCGCTGGCGCGGACGTCTTCATCACGAATCTCCGAACCCAGGTCCTGGAACGCGTCGGGCTGACCTATCCCACCCTGCGAGAGGCAAATCCCCGCCTGATCTACGCGGCACTGACGGGATATGGACCCGTCGGTCCCGAGGCCGATCGTGCGGCGTTCGACTACGCCGCGTTCTGGGGGCGCGGCGGCGTCATGGCGTCGATCGGGGAGCCCGATCAGCCGCCGCCGAACCAGCGTCCCGGCATGGGCGATCACGCGACCGCGCTGGCGATGGCGGGTGCGATCTCGGCGGCGTTGGTGGCGCGCGAAAGGACGGGCGCAGGGCAGGAGCTGACATTCTCGCTGCTGCGCACGGGAGTGTGGTTTCACAGCGCTGATCTTCAGATCTGTCTCAACACGGGATTCGCCTATCGGCCTCCGGGCCGCCGTCAGGCGCCCAATCCACTGTTCAACCACTATCAGACGGGGGACGGTCGTTGGGTGCAGCTGATCATGTTGCAGCCCGACCGGCACTGGCCGGGGTTCTGCAAGGCACTCGAGCGCGAGGATCTGTTGGACGATCCGCGCTTCACCAGCGTTGCCGATCGACTCGAGCATCACGCGGCGTTGATCGCCATCCTGGACGAAGTCCTCGCCACGCGGACCGAAGCCGAGTGGCAGGTCCGTTTCGACGCCAACGACGTCTACTGGGGACGGGTGCAGAGCGTCGCGGAGGTCGTCGAGGATGAGCAGGTCCGCGCCATCGGAGGTTTTCAGCCAGTGACGCTTCCGAACGGAGAGCCAGCGGAGGTCGTGGCGAGTCCGGCAGACTTTGGTGGTACGCCGTCCCAGGTGCGCGGGGCTGCGCCGGAGCTCGGCCAGCACACCGAGGAGGTCTTGTTGGAACTCGGCTATGAATGGGAAGAGATCGCGACGCTCAAGTCGGCGCGGGTGATCGGATGACCGCGGTCATCACCGGGTCGGCCTCCGGCATCGGGGCCGCCGTCCGTCGTCGGATGGAGGGCGAACATCGCATCGTCGGCGTGGATCTCCGGGACGCCGAGGTTACGGCCGATCTCGCCTCACCGGAAGGTCGTACGGCAGCGCTCGGAGCCATCCGCGAGCAGGCAAAGGGTAGCATCGATCGGTTGGTGCTCTGTGCCGGGCTCGGGGCGCACGTCGACCCACCGTCGCGCGTCGCGGCGGTGAACTACTTCGGCGTGGTCGATCTGCTCGACGGGCTGTTCGATCTTCTGCAGGCGGGAACCGACGCCGCCACGGTTGTCATGTGCTCGAACTCCGCGCAGATGCTGCCGCTCGACGACGACCCGTTCGTGCTCGCGCTGCTGGCGCACGACGAGGCCGAGGCGTTCCGCATCATCGACGCGAGCAATCCGTCGCACGCGTACATGGGTTCGAAGCATGCCGTGGGGCGAGCGGTCCGGCGTCGCGCAGGCGACTGGGGCCGCGCAGGGGTGCGCTTGAATGCCGTCGCGCCTGGCCCGGTGGAGACTCCGTTGCTGGCCGGTGGTCGAGAGGATCCGCGCATTGGTAACGCGATACGCGAACTCTCGGTGCCGCTCGGCCGCACTGGTCGTCCGGAGGAGATCGCCACGCTCGTGACCTTTCTGCTCGGTAGCGACGCTTCCTGGATCCACGGTGCCGTCTACTACATCGACGGCGGCAACGACGCCGAGATCCGCCCGGACAGATTCTAGAAATGTTCTACCGCGCGGTCGAGTTCGTTGGGATCGAGAGTCGTGGGGACCAGGATGAGTTCATCGCAGCCGAGGCTGGCGATGTCGGCGACTGTTTGTCGTAGGCGCGCTCCGGAAACGACTGAGCAGGTAGGCGCGATCTGAGCGGCGACGCCTGGACCGAGGAAATTCAGGTAGCGTCCGATGTAGCCGTCCAGTTGAGCGCGGGCATCGGTGCCCAGGGCGAACCAGCAGCTGGTGACCAGTCGCGGGGGCTCGGCGCGTCCCGCATCGCGCCACGCCTCCCGGGCGGTTTCGAACGCCTGCTGGATCTCGTCGCAGGAGGGGCCGAAGCTGAAGCCGCAGATGCCATCGGCCCAGCGGGCGGCTCGGCGGATCGAGTGCGCGGCCAGGGCGCCGGCGAGAATGGGTGGGCCGCCGGGTTGTACCGGAAGCGGCTCGATGGGCTGGTCGCCGGTCGAGAGGGGCTCCCCCGACCACGCCCGGCGTAGTTCGGCGACCTGGGCCTCGAGGCGCCGGAGCTTCGGCTGCTCGAACGGGACCTCGAGTGCCCGGTAGTCCTCCGCGCGCGCGCCGACACCGACTCCCAGCGTGACGCGACCCCCCGAAACGACGTCGAGTGTCGCGATCTGCTTGGCGACGAGGCCTGCTGGGTGCATGGGCAATACCACGACCGTCGGGACGATGCGGACCCGTTCCGTCACCGCGGCCGCGGTCGCGAGTGTGACGATGATCTCGGGATTCGGGAACGTGATCCGCTCGCCAGCCGCCAGGCTCGAGAAGGGGCCGGCGTCGATCCGCCGCGACCACTCGAGGATGAGCTCGCGCGTCAGACCTGGGACCATGACGGGGAGATTCATGCCGATCTGCATCGGGAGCGCACTACGCGGGTGCGGGCCGCGCTTGTCAAGCGCGCGCAGTGCTTTCCAGCGATCGGTTGTCTCGCTACACTACGGCATTCCGCGTCGGAGGGAACCATGTTCGAGATGATCGAAACGATCCAAGCTGCGCCATTCGTCACCCTGGGACTCCTTGCCATTGGATTGGCGTTGGGTCTCATCGCCGGAATCTTCGTCCTGCCGGCCGCCGGGCGGGCCCGCCGCCTGCAGGCGGAGATCGAGCGGCTGCGGGGAGACCACGATCGCTACCAGCGTAGCGTGACAGATCACTTTCAGACCACGGCCGTGTTGGTGGGAGATCTGACGTCCAGTTACAAGGCAGTCTACGAGCATCTCGCGTCCGGTGCCCGGACGTTGAGCGACCCGGCATTGTCATCGCATGGATTCGGTGCGCCGCGTCTGATCGTCGACGGGGCCGAGCCCGACCGGCTCCCGCAGGATCCCATCGCGCACGATACCGACCCCGTGTCCGAGTCGACACCCGCCGGGCCGCCTGCGTCGGAGACGCCCGCCGGTGAGATCGGTGTTGGTGAGGTCAGCGAGAAAGCGGCCGACACTCCGAGTGCGCCGAGCGCTTCCCCGGCTGGCAGTGCCTCGACGACGGCATTGGCAGATGATGACGCAACTGCCGTCGATCGATCCGATACCAGCGCGTCGCCGCAGTAGGCAGGATCCGGTGGGCGCAGCGCGAACTCAGTAGGCTGGTGCTGGGGGCACCCGCGCCGCCACGTCGTCGAAGAACCAGCTACGGAGTACCTGATTCTCGGGCTCGTCGGTGGCGGTGGTTCCGAGGACGTCTCCTCGCGAATTCAGGCGGGTCGTCGTGAACGCGGCTTTGACGTAGCAGCAGTCTTCCCAGGTCGAGCCGGCGATGCGGACCACCGCCGCCTGCACCGCCCAGGTGGGGCTGGTGCTGGTGCGGGGGGAGCCGAGTTTCTGGCGCCGCTCCGCGTGAACCTCGCCGCCGCGCGTGGAGGTTCCCGAGCTCAGCACGTGGAAGTCGGCCGCCTCGAGTGCATCTTCCACTGCCTCGAGGACGATCCACGTCCTGCCGGCGGCGTAGTACCGCTCGCCGGGAAAGGTCGTGTGTCCGCTACGGGCCGGCCGGGTGGCCGAGGCAGCCGTTGCGTCCGTGGTGCCGACGGCGCTCGGAGCCGCGCTAGGCACCGCGGAAGGAGCTGGCGGGGGTACCGCAGGCGCTGCTGGAGTGGCGATCGTCGTGTCGTCGACTCCGACGGCGGCATATGTCTCGGGCGGAGCGACCGCCACGGGCGCGGTGACCGGTGCGCTTGGTTGTGGGTTCGCGTAGGGGGCTGCGGAGGGGGCCGCACCCGAAGCGGGATTTCCCTCGTGGCGCGCCGGTCCCCCTGGCCCGCCGTTGAGGTAGACCTGGCAACCCGCGGTCAATCCGCAGAGGATGGCCACGGTGCCTGCGGTGGCTGCTCGCAACGATCGCATGTCATCGCGACTACCGCAGGCGTTTCGGACCCGCAAGCTGCTGTCGTGTGTTGACCCGCCGCGCGCGGTCGGAGAGATGGGGGCATGCGGTCCGAGAGTACGTACACGGTGGCGATCTTCGTGCGGGCGCTCGGCCTCGTGTATGCCGTCGCGATCGGCTCGCTGTGGCTGCAGATCGACGGCTTGATCGGCAGTGGGGGCATCCTGCCGGCCGGGGAGTATCTGGCGCGGGTCGCGAATCGATTCGGTGACGCGGCGACGTGGGTCGCGCCAACGCTGCTCTGGATCGCCCCCGGGGATGCGATGCTGCACGGATTGTGCGCGCTCGGCATGGTGCTTGCCGGGCTGCTGATGGCGGGGTTCATTCCCGTCGGCGCACTCGCTGGGGCGTGGGCGGTCTACCTCTCTTTGACGGTTGCCGGGCAAACGTTTCTCGGCTTTCAGTGGGACAACCTCCTGCTCGAGGTCGGATTCCTTGCCATCATCCTGGTGGCGCCGGGATGGCGGCTCGGCCGGGGCGATGTGCTTCCGGTGTCCCGGTTTGGCGTGTTCCTCGGGCGCTGGCTGGTGTTTCGGCTGATGCTCGGCTCGGGCCTCGTCAAGCTGGCGAGCGGCGATCCGGCCTGGTGGCCTGATCTGACGGCGCTGACCTATCACTACGAGACCACGTGTCTGCCGGTGTGGATCGGCTGGTACGTTCACCGCGCTCCGCTGTGGGTGCACAAGGTGTCGTGTCTCCTGGTTCTGGTCAGCGAGTTGATCGTCCCGTTCTTCGTGTTCGGCCCGCCGCGTCTTCGCCGCGTCGCCTTCTGGGTGTTCCTCCTGCAGCAGCTCGGGATTGCTGCGACGGGCAACTACGGCTTCTTCAACCTTTTGACGGTGGCCGCGTGCTTGTTGTTGCTCGACGACGATGTGTGGCCGGGGGCGCGGCGTCGTTGCGAGGTGGCGACCCGTACCGCTCGCGTATGGTTCGGCGTGGTCGCGATGCCTGTTGGGGCGGCCCTTCTGGTGGTGACGACGGTCATCCTGGTGGGGCAGGTGGATCGTGCGCTCGGGCGTTTCGGGAGTGGGTTCGATGTCGGGTGGCCCGCTCCTGTCGAGCGGCTGGTCGCGGCGGTGCGTCCGTTTCGCAGCGCGAACGCCTACGGCCTGTTCGCGCGCATGACCAAACATCGCCCGGAGATCGTCGTCGAAGGAACGGCGGACGGTCGGACGTGGAAGCCCTACGCGTTTCGCTGGAAGCCTGGCGCTCTGGATCGTCGGCCGCGTTTCGTTGCGCCGCATCAGCCGCGGCTCGATTGGCAGATGTGGTTCGCGGCGCTCGGTACGGAACGCTCTACGCCCTGGTTTACGCCGTTCCTGCATCGTCTCCTGACCGGGGCGCCCGCGGTGCTGGATCTCCTCGCATCGAACCCGTTTCCCGATACGCCGCCGCGCGCCGTACGCGCGGTTCGCTACACGTATCGGTATGGCGACGAGGGCGATGCGTGGTGGCGTCGCGAGTGGAGTGGGCCGTACGCGGGCCCGATCGGGCTGACGCCTTCGCTTGACCGCCGTCCTGGACGCCGGTAGCGCACCGTTCGACATGGCTACTCTGATCCTGGTCGGTGTTGCCCTCGTCGTGCTCGGTGTCATTGCCGCGCTGATCGTCCTCGACAGTCGACACCCGGAGCTGCGCTGGCAGTGGGACGAGATCGATCTTGGGGCGACGCGTCTTCCTCCCGAGTTTCTTTGGGGTACGGCAACCGCGGCGCATCAGGTCGAAGGCGGATGCGAGGCCAACAACTGGTCGCGTTGGGAGCAGTCGATCGATGCCCGGGGGCGCCCGCGCATTCGCCGGGACCAGCGCTCAGGGGCGGCCTGCGAGCACTGGAGCAGGTTTCGCGACGATATCGAGTGCATGCGCGCGTTGGGCGTGCGCTCGTATCGGTTCTCGCTCGAGTGGAGCAAGCTCGAGCCCGAGCCTGGGCGCATCGATCGTGAGGCGGTCGCGCACTATCACGAGGTGATCGACGCGCTGCGGTCGGCAGGAATCCGGCCGATGGTGACGCTGCACCACTTCACCCATCCGCTGTGGTTCGAGGATCTCGGTGCCTTCGAGCGCGACGCGAACATCGACCATTTCGTGGGGTTCGGCGAGCGCATGTTCCGGGAGTACGCAGACGACGTCGATCTCTGGTGCACGATCAACGAGCCCGGCGTGTGCATCGCCATGGGCTACGTCCTGGGCAGGTTTCCGCCCGGGCGCACGGATCCTTTCGCAGCGGCGACGGCGCTTCGAAACATGCTGGTCGCGCACACGCGCGTCTATCGGCGCATGAAGGCGCTGCCGAAGGGCGACGGCGCCGAGATCGGTCTCGTCAAGAACGTCCTGCAGTTCGATCCGTACCGCCGCTGGCATCCACTCGACTGGCTCGTCGCCCGCATGCTCGACGCGGCGTACAACGGCTCGATCCTCGGTTTTCTGGAGGACGGGGTGTTCCGGATGCACATTCCCGGGCGGGTGCGCATGGCCGAGCGTCATCCTGACGGCCAGGGCGCCACGGACTTCATCGGTCTGAACTACTATTCGCATACCTACATCAAGACCCGGTTCGATCCGCGCTGGCCCCTCGAGCGGATGGTCCGCGCGGGCGATGTCATGACGGACATGCCCTATCCCATGTACGCCGAAGGGCTCTATCGCGCGTTGCGGACGGTGTCGCGGCTCGGGAAGCCGATCATCGTGACCGAGAACGGCATTGCTGATGCCCGGGACGATCGTCGCGAGACGTTCATTCGTCGGTATCTCCATGCGTTGTCGGTCGCCCGGCGCGAGGGCATCGACGTGCGCGGCTACTACTATTGGTCGCTGCTGGACAACTTCGAGTGGGCAGAAGGGTACGACATGCGTTTCGGGCTCTATGCCGTAGATTTCGCGACCCAGGAGCGCTGGTTGCGCCCTGGCGCCCAGGCGTTCGTGGACGTCGTCCGGGCCGGGATGGATGACGGCGGGGTCGACTCGCCTTGACCGGGTGTGCGGAACTGCATAGGCGGGGCGGATGGAGATGATGCGACGACGGCTCGGATGGATACGTGGTGCGGCGTGTGCCGTGATGCTCGGTGTCGGGGGCAGTGGGTGCATTCTGGTGACCGTCGGCGGGCCGAGCAGTCTCTTCTCTGGCCCCGACGAGCTGGAAGAGGTCGTCGTCTCGGGGGCAGGGCGTGACAAGATTCTGCTCGTCGACGTGTCCGGTGTCCTGACCGACGCGCCTGCACGGCGCGCCTTCGGTTTGTTCGAGGAGGAAAGTAGTCTGGCGCGGCTCGAGGCCGAGCTGGCACGGGCGGCGGAGGACGAGCGTATCGGTGCCGTCGTCCTGCGAATCAATACGCCGGGTGGCGGCGTCACGGCGAGCGACGCCATGTACGAGACTCTGGTGCGTTTCAAGGAGGATCACGGGTTGCCGATCATCGCCTCGCTCGGCGATCGGGCGACCTCGGGCGGGTACTACGTCGCGTGCGCCGCCGATGTGATCATCGCGCACCCGACGACGGTGACGGGCTCGATCGGGGTCATCCTCATGAGTCTCGATCTCACCGAGCTGCTGGCGAAGGTCGGCGTGCGGAACCAGACGTTTCGGGCCGGTGAGTACAAGGATCTGCTGTCGCCACTGCGCGGCGTGACGCCTGAAGAGCGGAAGATCGTGCAGCGGATCCTCGACCATCTCCACGCACGCTTCATCAGCATCGTGCATGCCAGTCGGCCGGCAATGAGTGAGGCCGATCTGGCCGAGGCGACCGACGGGAGGGTCGTGGTTGCGGCGCAGGCGCGCGAACTCGGTTTGGTGGACGAGATCGGCAGTTTGCGGGTCGCGCTTGCCGAAGCGGGTGCACGCGCCGACCTCGAGGAGGCCCGGGTCGTCATGTACCGCCGCGGACCCGAGGCGCGCGAGACGATCTACTCGCGACCGCCGGGCGGTGCACCGCAGGTCAACGTCCTGCCGATCGATCTCGGCGCCATGCCAGGGGTGTCGCCTCGATTCATGTACCTTTGGGCGCCGGGCCTGGTTCCCTAGGGTGCTGGTGTACGCTCCGGGTTCCTTCCCTGGTCATCCGCGTCTTCGGTAGGATCGGCCTCGTTTGAGTGCGGGGGCGCCTCGGCGGGAATCAGGTCCTGCGCGGGCGGTATCGGTTCCCCGTCAGCCAGGGTGTCGCGGATCGCAGTGTATGGGGCATCGGGGTGTGCGGTGGCGGCGCGGCTGATCAGATCGATCGTCCGTTGCAGGTCCCGTGTGCGCGCGTGCACCGCCTCGAAGAGGTCGAAGCCGCTCGTCCGGTGCAAGTGGTAGAGCAACGCGGCGTTGTTGCGCGGTGGGAGGAAGCGGGGGATCCCGAGTTTCTCGTAGTGGGCGGAGAGGGCATCGAGATCGTGTTGCGCCGCCTCCAGGAGGTGCGCTTTGGCCGTCAGCGCCGTGTCTTCATCAGCCGCCGTGCGATAGGCACCGTCCAGGCTGGCGGCGAGCCGGCCGAGGTACGCGCCGTATCGGCGTTCGGCAGTCCATCCCACACGCGCGCCGCGAGCCAGGTCGCTGTCCGGGGCTCGCTCTTCGAAGAAGGCGATCGTCCCGCGGTAGGCGACGAAGGTGGCGAAGGACTCGTTGAAGGCCACCGCCCGCGCACCGGGAAGGGCAACCGAGTTCCGCTGGATCTCCCGCAGGACCAACCGTACCAGGGCAACGTCGTCACGCTCGAGGTGCTGGTCGAGAAGGGGCGTGGCCAGCCATCCGAAGCTCCGGAAGGTGCTGGCGATGCGGATGTGCGTGTCGTAGCCCCGATGCTCGAGTAGCGAGGCCTCGTCGCGAGCACGTCGGAGTTCGACGAAGCCTTTGTAGGGGACGGCGTCCAGCGGGGGCGCCCACCACATGCGCGACTGCAGGCTGGCATGGGGGGCCGCCGTGAGGACGTATCCGGGATGGTCGAGGTGCAGACGGGTGAAGGTGGCGAAGGCGTCGCCCGGATCGAGTCCGAGATCGGGGGCGAATCGACGGACGGCGTCGACCGTCTCGATCTTTTGCCGCCAATCTGCCCGGAGATCTTCGTCGCCCAACGCGTCCGCGAGCGTGACCCGGTGCCAGCGAACCTTGAGCGCCTCGAAGCCGAAGCGTGCCCGATCGACCGGCGAACATCCGATCAGGACCACGCCGAGCAGCATCGTCAGCCAGAGCGGCGTGGTCCGGTGCGACCCGCGCCCCCCGAGACCCATACCCGTATCGTACACCTTTTGGCGCGCGGGAGGCATGGGCCGCTCGATCGGGTTTCGTCCGGATCGGAATGCCTCGTCACCGGGGGGCTTGGCGGGGCGGCGACGATGGTTTAGTTCGGCCATATGGGGACGAGCGCTGCGAGTTTCGCCGTCGGGCAGCTCATCGAGCATCAGCTGTTTGGCTACCGGGGCGTCATTGTCGACGTCGACCCGGATTTCAGCCTGAGCGCCGAATGGTACGAGGAGGTTGCGCGCAGTCGTCCACCCAAGGATCAGCCCTGGTATCACGTGCTGGTTCACGACTCCGACGGCGTGACGTACGTCGCCGAGCGCAACCTGGTGGCCAGCGACAGCATCGAGCCGATCCATCATCCACTGGTGGCGGCGTACTTCGACAAGTTCGCCGACGGCCGCTACCGACTGGCGGGGGTGCTGAATTGACCAGCCGGATCCCCGTATTGGCCGTGGTGGGAGCCCTGATCGGCGTGGCGGTGGTCTGCGTGGCCGTGGCTCATGCGGGGGAGAAGCGCATCGAGGCGCCGACGGCGGCAGAGGTCGAAAAGACCTTGCCTGCCGGCGAGTCGCTCACTGGCAAGGAGATCTACGATCGCTTTCTGCGCAATCGGCGGAAGCTCCGTACGGCGTCGCAGAACGGACGGATTCTGTCTCGTGACGGCGCCGGCAATCCGCAGGAGACCCGTTTCAAGCAGCACGCGCGGGACTATCGCGACGCCGACGAGAATCCGGTGGACGGTATCTACTCGAAAACGGTGATCCAGCTGGTGGGCCCGTACGAGATCCGCTGGTCCGGCTATCTGTATGTGCATCGGGCCGATCGCGCGGACGATCAGTACAGCTACGCCCCGAGTCGACGACGGGTGTCGCGGATCTCGCTCAAGGGGCAGAGCCTGGCCGGGACCGACTTCAGTTTCGACGACTTCCTGGTCAGTATCGACGACATCGAGGACGCCGATTACAACCGGTTGCCGGACGAGGTCATCGACGGCACGCCGGTGTACGTCGTCGATGCAACGATGAAGCCGGACGCGAGTTCTCAATACAGCCGGACCATCAATTACATCGAGAAGAAGCGCTACGTGCCTTTGCGCACGCGGTACTGGAACGATGGTGTCGAAGTGAAGGAACTCGTGTCTCCGGAATCGAAGATCAAGGAGTTCGACGGCGCCTGGGTCCCGACCGAGTCGCGCATGACCGACATTCGAGAAGAGACCGCGTCGACGATGCACCTGGACGAACTCGATCCGAATCCGACACTCGACGACCGCGACTTCAATCTGTCGGTGTTGCTCGAGGGGCGAAGCTAGCGACGTCCCCGCCGCGCGCGGCGTGCACACTGGCCTGGCGCGAACACGAGTCTGGTGTGAAAACACCAGCCTGGTTGGGTTCCTGCGGCGTAAGACGCGATGCGTCGGAAAGATCCGCCCGGCCGCATACGTCTCCTATTCATGCCGTCGGGATCGGAATATGCCGGATGCCTAGGCAGACGCCATAGGAAACGGAATATGCTCGTATGTGGATGGGTGTATAGAAAAATGGGTTCCTTTCCATGGTGGCACGGGAGTATAGTCAGCACGTAACGGATCTCTTTCCGTGAAGGGAACGTCGCTATGCGCGCCGTCAGTGCCTTGATCGTGATCGCCTCGATATCGATGGTGATCCCTATCCAGGCGCGGGCGGAAGAGCCGCGGCGCGAGATCCACCTCAACACGCACGAGATCATGCGGACGATTGAGTCGTTCCCGGAACGACATCCGATGGCGCCCGAGCGTTTTCTCAATCGGCTCGTCGACTATCTCGAGCACGAGAAGCTTGGGGTTGGTCCGGTGCTGACGTTGCTGCCCGCCGAAGCCTCCGAGCTCCGCGCGCAGGACGAGATCGAGCCGCCGCGGTTTGCCTTCGTTGCGCGGGCTGGCGGCCGGACGCTCGTCTCGTTGACGAAGCTCGGAAGCACTGCCGACCAGGAGGACCGGGTGTTGCACCAGCGGTGGCTGATCTCTGACCTCCTCAAGGGCCAGCGGTACTCCGTGACTGTCTATAACGAGCACAGCCTCGACAAGGGCGCGCTGCGCTTCCTCGGCGTTGGCACCCGCCTGATGCTGCGCCCCAAGATCGAGGTCGCGGGCTGGCGTTTCGGTTTCGAGATGTACGGCTCGTATCACCCAGAATACCAGGCGACGGCGTATTTCGCCCTGACGGGGAAAACGATCGCGTCTGCGGTGCATCCGCTGCCGGGTGCCGCCGATCGGGCCATCCAGCGCCACGGGCCGCTGATCCCTCTGCGCTGGTGAGGGCGGAGCGCCCGCGCTGCGCTCTCACAGGGCGTCGGCCGCCCTGCGCTGATCAGTCCGACGGCCGCCCTGCGCTGATCAGTCCGACGGCCGCGCTATACGAAGCCCAATTCGCGGTCTTGTGCCTCGGGGTCGGCGTTCTCGTACTCGAGCAGATCGAGCTTGGCGAAGGCCTCGCGGACGCGCGGGCTGAGGAGCCCGAGTCGCTTCAGGTTCGGCACCACACGCGCGAACAGGGTGCGCCGGAACGCCTGGCCGGTCGCTGACTCGAGCACGCACTGCTTGACCTCCTCGTGGTTCCAACCCATGGCCCGCGCGATCTGATCGCCCACCAGCCGGTTCCGCATGAGCTCGCACGCGTAGATCACGAAGTCCTCGCGATCGCGCAACTCGTTCTCGGGCATGTCCTCGTAATAATCGGAGAGCGAGACGACCCCGAACGCCACGTGGCGGGACTCGTCGCGCATCACGTAGTGGATGAGCTCTTTCAGGAGTGGCTCGTGCGTGAGCTGATAGAGGTTGCCGAAGGCGGCCATGGCCAATCCTTCGATGATGATCTGCATGCCCAGGTACTTGAAGTCCCAGCGGCTGTCTTTGATCGTGGCGTCGAGGAGCTCCTTCAGGTTGTCGTTGACCGGCCACTGCCAGTTGAGCTTCTCGTCCACGTAGCGGCTGAACACCTCGACGTGCCGCGCTTCGTCCATGGTCTGGGTGCCGGCGTAGTATTTGGCGTCCATCCACGGCACCGCGCCGACGAGCTGCGAAGCCACGATCAGCGCGCCCTGTTCGCCATGGAGGAACTGCGAGAGCTGGAGCGCGATCTGGCCGTGGCGGACGTGGCTCTTCTCTTTCTCGCTCAAGCGATCGAAGGGCCCGTACCCGACGAGGGGGTTGCCAATGTCCGGGAGGATGCCCCGTTCGGGGTCGACGTCGGTATCCCAGGCGAGTTCGGTCGTGCCGTTCCACTGATCGCGCTTGGCCTTCTCGTAGAGGTCGCGCAGCCCTTCTTTGACGTTGCGATAGTTCCACGCGTAGGCGCTATCGAACGACGTCAGGACGGTTTCGAGATCCTGATCGAGGTGCTCGAGTTGGTTCACCGATTCGGCGTTGGGCATCGACATGCGGCGTCCTCCTGGGCGGATTCTGTATCAGCCGCTACCACCTGTAGCCAACGCAATTCTGGTCGGGGTCTGGGGGCTCGTGCGCCGGTGCCGGATCCTGGAATCGTCGCGCAGCCGCGCGCCGTGCGGCGCACGGGCGTGTGCCAGGGCCGATGCGCGTAGGTGGAGAGACGGGCATCATGGGACGAGGCGAAGATGCTGCGGCGGCGGAGCCGTACGCGTCGCAGAGGGCTCGTGGGACGATCCCCTCAGGTGCTGGTCGATGTGGCATGAATCTCGCTCTCCCACGGCGTGCGGGGCGCCGTCTCTGGCGCGCGAACCTCCGCCAACCTGCACCAACCCCATGAGGATTTTCATGCGCGTCCGCCATTGCGTTCTCTCGTTCATGCTCGCCATCGTTCCGATCCTGGCTCACGCTGAGCCGATTCGCCTCTCGACGGCGGGCCCGGCCGTCCTCGGCGGGCTCGACCTGCATCGAGGGGCCGTAGCCGAGCTCCAATCCAGTCTCGCCTTCGCGCGCCTCTTCTTCGATGAGCGGAGCTTTCCGAATGCTGAGGACGTCGATGCGGTGCATGTGCTCACCAATGGACTGATCGTGCTCTCGACAGCGGCGGGGGCCACACTCGGATCCCCGTCCCTGACGTTTCAAGACGGGGATCTCGTGGCGTACGATCCGATACACGATACGGCAAGCGTGATCTTTTCCGAGTCGACGCACTTTGCCACGAACCAGGACATCGATGCGGTGTGCGTGCGTCCGGACGGAACGCTCGTGCTTTCGACCCGGGAGGCCGCATCGCTCGGAGTTCCCCCAGTGGCGTTCTCCAGTGGCGATGTCGTGGCGTATGATCCCGTGCGGCGTACGGCGTCGATTCTCGTGCCATCCTCACGTTTCGTCGGTGGCGGCGAGAACGTGGACGCGGTGCACGTGCTGCCCGATGGTCGCGTTGCGTTGTCGGTGGAGCGTGATGTCGGCGCCTCGCTTGGCGGAATCACGTTCCGCGACGGCGATGTGGTGCTCTACGATCCCGTGAGCGACGGGGCCTCGCTGTTCCTGAGCGAGAGCGTCTTTTCGAGCGACGAGGATGTCGATGCGCTCCATCTCGGGTGTGGCAATGGCGTGGTCGAGGGCGACGAGGAGTGCGACGAGGCCGGTGAGACGGGCACCTGCCATGCGGACTGTACGATTCCCACGTGCGGTGACGGTGTGGTCGATCCAGCGCTCGGCGAGGAGTGTGACGACCGGGGCGAATCCGTGAGCTGTGACCGCGACTGTACCGCGGTGGCATGCGGTGATGGGGTCGCCAACGCCACGGCCGGCGAGGAGTGTGACGACGCCGGCGAGTCCGCCGCCTGCGATATCGACTGTACCATCGCGGAATGTGGTGACGGCACAACCAACGCCAGCGCCGGCGAGACCTGCGATGCCGCGGGCGAGTCGGTGACGTGCGACCTCGATTGCACCGCGGCAGTCTGCGGCGACGCGACCCTCAATTCGACCCGGGGCGAGTCGTGTGACGACGGCGGAACCCTCGACGGCGATTGTTGTTCGGCGGCGTGTGCCCTGGACGTCGTCGGGACGCCGTGTCCCGATGACGGGGACGCCTGTACGACCGTCGATGCGTGTGACGGGGCCGGGGTTTGCGAGCATCGTGCCGAGCCCGCTCCCGACTGTCGGCAACCGACCGTGGCTGGAAAAGCGAGTCTGACGATCAAGGACAAGCCCCTGGACGCGAAGGACCAACTCATCTGGAAGTGGACGCGGGGTCCGGTGACGCTACTCGAGGAGTTCGGAGATCCCGAGACGAGCGACGATTATACCCTGTGCCTGTACGAGGAGGGGCCCACGAGTAGCGCGGTGCGCGCTCGCGTCCGGGTTCCCGCTGGCGGAACGTGCCGCGGCCGGGCGTGCTGGCGCCTCCGTCGGTCCGGGCTCAAGTACCTCGACAAAGACCTCACGCCCGACGGCGCGCTGAAGCTGGATCTCAAGGAGGGCGTCGTGTCGGGGAAGGCCAAGATCATGATGCAGGCGCGCGGCGAGCAGCTGGCGATGCCCACGCTACCGCTCGCGCCGCCGTTCCGGGTCCAGTTGCTCGCCGACAACGGCGCCTGTTGGGAGGCGCGATACGACGCCGCCGGCATTCGTACCAATGATGGGACGCTGCTCCGCGCCCGTTCCGAGTAGCGTCGCTACTGGCGCGCCATCTGCATGATGTCGCGCGCGGTTCCCGAGATCGGCACAGTCGTCGGCTCCGGTGCGGTGCGGAACAATCGATCGCCGAGCGTCGTGCTGACGCCGAAGTAGAAGTGCTCGTTCTTGAAGTGATGCAGGCGATGATTCCGGACGGCTCGGGCGTAGTACGGAGTCTGCGGGGTGTAGCGGGTATGGGCGAGGAAGTGGACCCACTCGTAGTGCAGCGCCATGGCGATGTAGAAAGCGATGGCGGTCGCCGCAACCTCCATCGTCGGTGTCAGGAGCCAGGCGGTCGCGACGAGGAGTGGCAGCGAGTAGGTGAACGAGTGCACGGGGATGAAGAGGATGCCGAGGTTCCAGGGGTCGGCGTGATGTGCGCGATGACTCTGTGGGACGCGAAAGTCTACTGTCCGACCGAAGAGTCGAAACGGTCGGAAGTGAAGGATGACCACGTGGATCAGCCATTCGTTGATCGGCCAGTACGCTAGCACGGCGAGTGGCGGGAGGAGGTCCCAACCCGTCCAGTTGCCGAGGGACAGTCGCGTACTGGTGGCTACTGTCAGGGCGAAGAGGAGCACGCGGGGGCTCGTCTGCCGGAGAAAGAACGCGCCTGCCGCGCCGAGCGTCTCCGGGCCTTCGGGATGTGCCGTCGGCGGCTGGCTCATGCCCGTCGCCGTGTGCGAGTCGCTTTCGCGGTCAAGCGCTGCGACCAGGCGTCGAGGCGCCGAAGGATCTGGGACAGGGAGCGGCCCGCGGCGGTGAGTCGATAGCGCCCTTCCTTGTCGCGATCGATGGTGCCGAGGTCCAGACCTTCCCGGAGTCGCTGGCTGAGGACGCTCGGGGAGATGTCGTCGCATGCGCGTTGGAGGTCGTTGAAGCTCAGCGCGGAACTGCGCAGTTCCCAGCCGATGCGGAGCGCCCAACGTCGCCCGAGGATGTCGAGGATCTGCATCACGGGACGGCCGGTCTGCGAGCCGCGCGTGGTTGGACGCGGACGCGCCTTGGTGGGGGCGGGTTTGCGCCGGGTTTTCGGTGTGGTGCGGGGCATCGTGAATGACTACGATCTCCGAAGTTCCGCCGCAACTGTTCGCTGCCCGGGGTTCCGCCGACCTTTGCGTCGTTCGGACGTCGCCGGTAGGGTCACGGCCTATGGCCGACGCGTCGCGTCTCAAGCCGGCCACGCTGGCGGCCCAGGCTCTCGGATGGACGGAGCCGTCCGTCCATGCCGTCGTCCCGCCCATCCATCCCTCGGCGGCGTACGACCGGACGTCCGATGGGCGTTATCCAGGTGGGCACAGCTACACGCGCGATCAGAATCCGACCTACGATCAGGTCGAGGCGCTCCTCGCTCGTCTGGAAGGCGGGGTCGAGGCCTTGGTGTTCAGCTCCGGGATGGCCGCGGCGACGACGGTCTTCGAGACTCTCGAGCCCGGAGCGCACGTGGTGGCGCCCGCGATGATGTACTGGACGCTGCGGCTGTGGCTGCGGGACCTTGCCGCGCGTGGACGGATCGTGCTGGACGAGATTCCGACCGATGACCTCGAGGCCCTTCGCTCCGCGGTGCGGCCTGGGCAGACCGCGATCGTCTGGATCGAAACGCCTTCGAATCCGACGGGCGTGATTACCGACATCGCGGCCGCGTCCGAGATTGCGCACGAGGCCGGCGCACTGGTCGTGGCGGACAGTACTCTTGCCACTCCCGTGCTGTGTCGACCGCTCTCTCTAGGTGTCGATCTCGTGATGCATTCGGCAACCAAGCAATTGAATGGACATACCGACGTACTGGCGGGGGCGTTGGTCACAGCGAGCGCGGGCCCGCATTGGGAGCGGATCCGGTTCGAGCGTGGGTATCGCGGGGCAGTGCTCGGCCCCTTCGAGGCCTGGCTGCTGCAGCGTGGTCTCCGGACACTCTACCTGCGGGTCGCGGCCAGTGCTTCGGGTGCGCAACGCGTGGCCGAGGCGCTCGCCCGACATCCACATGTCGCGGAGGTCTTCTATCCAGGCCTGCCGGACCATCCCGGGCACGCGATCGCAGCGCAGCAGATGAGCGGCGGGTTCGGCGCGGTGGTATCGTTCCGGGCGCATGGCGGACCGGAGGCGGCCCGAGCCATAGCGGGGGCGCTCCGTGTCTTCCGGCAAGCGAGTTCGCTTGGTGGTGTGGAGAGCCTGGTCGAGCACCGTGCGAGCGTGGAGGGCGAGGGGACCCTCGTGCCCGACGACCTCTTGCGCCTCTCGATCGGCATCGAAGACCCGGCAGATCTGGTCGCTGATCTCGACGACGCGTTGGCGAAGGAGAAGCGATGAGCGATGCGTACGAACGGTTTCCCGACTACCGGGTGGACCTCGTGCTTTCCGCGGGCGTGTTGCGCGCCCGGTGTCACGACCTCGTGGTCGCCGAGAGTACGAGCGCGCTCCGGGTCGTCGAGACGAAGCACGAGCCGCAGATATACTTTCCTCGCCAGGATGTACGCATGCAGCATCTCGAACCCGTCGATCAGACGACCTACTGTCCGTTCAAAGGGCACGCGCGCTACTGGCACGTGCGCGTCGCGGATCAGTTGAGTACGAACGCCGCGTGGTCGTATGAAGACCCGATGGACGAGGTCGCCGGGCTCAAAGACTATATTGCGTTCTACGGCGACCTCCACGGCGATTTCGTGGAGATTCGCGTCGACGCGTAGGGAAGTCGCGACCGGCACCGTCGTGGGTCCGACCGCTTTCCGGTTCTGCCGCTTCGTTCTTGCAGCTATGCACGACCCGCCGAGAGGGATTCTCGCCCAACTCAGTTGACACACTTCCAACCGATTCGGTATCTTTCGCTTGCGAAATCCACAACATGAACCGGAGCCTCCTGCGCATCTCGCATCCCCCCGGGGGAAGTTTCCCTTTCGAAGCAACTCGTGGCGGTGAGTGTCGAAAGGCGTCGAGGTTCGTCTGCTCCGGCTGGAGAACGACGCGTCCATGAACTCGAGAGCGGTAAGCATCATTGCGGCGGTTGCCCTGGTTCTGGGTAGTGCCGCGTACTCGCACGCCGCTCAGGCGTTGAGCTGCAGTGGGCTTACCGCCCTGCAGGCGACGGACGCACTGTGCCTGATCCCGAACGTCACCTGCGACGCGTTCATGGTCGAAGTCGATAACAGCATCGACGTGACCGACGGCGTTGGGTGTCAGTTCGATCTCGACGGGCGCGACATCACCTTCAAGAAGACACTGAACGTCACCGGTCGCTTCGGTGCCTTCAATGGCTTCATCTCGGTCATCAACGCCAACGACATTACGATTACGAGCAACGGCAAGCTGAAGGCGCGCGGCGATTTTGTGAAGCCGGCCGGTTTCATCATCGGCGGAGGCATGATCTCGCTGACCGCCGCCGGCAATGTGAGCCACGACGGACTAATGGACGTCACCGGCGATAGCGCTGGCGACATCACCATCGTGGCCAATGGCAACGTGACGCTCGAGAACGGTTCGAGCATCATGGGGAACGGTGTCAGTTCGTTCCTGGACGAGGGCGAGCGTTTCGCCGACGCGGGATCGTTCGACGCGACGGCGGACAGCGGCACCATCCAGGTCTCGGGCACGGTGACCATGACCGGCCAGAGCTTGGGCGAGGGTGGGCAGGTGACCTTCGACGCGAACAAGGACGTCAACTTCGATGGCAAGGTCGATCTGACCGGCGGGGGGAGTGACGGCGGGACGCTCGAGGTGTTCGCGGGTGACCACATTACGGTCACCAAGGCGATCGACCTCGACAGCTCGGGCGGTGGTGGATTCGGGGGCACCCTCGAGATGACGGCTGGCGAGGATCCTGGCGGGGACCTCGTGGTGGGCGGTGACATCACGATTACCGACGTGACCGTAGCCAGTCGTGGTAGCTCTACCGACGAGTTTGGCGGTGACGGTGGTGAGTCCACCTATACCGCGCTCGGGACCATTACCTTCGACGACGTGATCCTGCGCAACGATGCCGCGACGAACTTCGACGGCTCCGGTGGCGTGGTGACGATGGAGACCGGTGATTCTCAGCCCGCGGTGCTGGGACCGACGGACGGCGACATTATCTTCGACGGTCTGTTCTCGGCGCGCGGTGGTGACATCGACAGCGACGGCGGCGAGCTCGTCATGAGCGCCGGCCGCGACATCAATCTCACCGCCGACGTCGTTCTCATCGGGCAGGCCGTCGCGGGGACGATCGAGGGCGATGCGGGTCGCGCGATCATCCTGGACGGGGTGATTACGGCCGAGGCTGGAGACGCGGAAGGCGAGGGGGGCTTCGTCGATTTCTTTGCAGGATTGGCCACGGACGAGGGCAACAGCGGCAATATCTTCGTGCGCAAGAACATCCTCGGCACTGGCGGTTTGATGAGTGGGGACGGGCAGAACATCTCGTTGTCGGCGTGCCAGGTCGTGGTCGAGGGCAAGAAGCTCGACGGCAGGCACGGGGTCTCCGCGAACATGATCAATGGAGGCTCGGACATCGAGCTGAATTCCCGGCGCTCGATGGATCTCCAGTCCGGCTCCCAGTTCTTCGCGGGACCCGGGGGCGAGATTACGCTTCGGCACCCGGCCGGGCAGCCGCCGATCATTCATGCAAGCGTTACCTTCGATCCGGGGCCTCCTACGACCGTCATATCCGCAAACGGATTCGCCAATTGTCCGGTGTGTGGCGACTCCATCCTGCAGACGGGTGAGATTTGCGATCCCGGCCTGGAGGTTTGCTGTAACCTGACCTGCGATGGCTATGCCTGCGCCACGCCGACGGCGACGCCGACGCCGACCGTGACCGCAACCCCGACCGTGACGCCGACGGCCACGCCGACCGTGACGGCGACCGCGACAGTCACCGCGACTCCGACGGTGACTGCTACCGTGACGGTTACGCCGACGCTTACTGCGACGCCGACCGTGACCGCGACGCCAATCGTGACGGCCACGCCGACCGTGACTGCGACACCGACGCTCACAGCCACGCCGACGGTGACCGCGACACCGACGCTCACAGCCACGCCGACCGTGACCGCCACGCCGACGGTGACCGCAACGCCGACCGTGACCGCCACGCCGACGGCGACGGCTACGCCGACGGTGACCGCGACACCGACCGTGACCGCGACGCCGACGGTGACCGCGACACCGACCGTCACTGCCACGCCGACAGTGACCGCGACACCGACCGTGACCGCCACGCCGACGGTGACCGCGACACCGACCGTGACCGCAACGCCGACCGTGACCGCCACGCCGACGGTGACCGCGACGCCGACCGTGACCGCCACGCCGACGGTGACCGCGACGCCGACGGTGACCGCGACGCCGACGGTGACCGCGACGCCGACGGTGACCGCGACACCGACCGTGACGGCTACGCCGACGGTGACCGCGACACCGACCGTGACAGCTACGCCGACCGTGACCGCCACGCCGACGGTGACCGCCACGCCGACGGTGACCGCCACGCCGACGGTGACCGCGACACCCACCGTCACGGCCACGCCGACTGCAACCGCCACGCCCACGCCGACGCCTACTGCAACTGCGCCGCCCGGGCTCGACCACTACAAGCTCTACCTCGGTGGCGGTCCTGCAGACGGCCCGGTAGTCACCCTCGACGATCAGTTTGGTTCCGCGGTTGCAGACCTCGGGATGATCAGTGTCTTGATGAATCCGGCTGACAAGGATTCAGAGGGCATCTTCCGACCCCTCGAGCACCTGGTGGGTTACGACGTGGTCGGGACCTTCGGTCCAGCTGATGTGGACGTAGACAATCAGTTCGGCCCGCACACGATCATGGTCGGGGACCCGGTCTTCGTTGCCGTGCCGAGTGCCAAGGCGATCGATCCGAGTCCAGTGGTGCCGGTGCCGCCCACTATCGATCACTACCAGTGCTACGCAGCCATGGGTCCCCCACTCGGGGTCTCGGTGGACATTGTCGACCAATTCGGTCCCGAGACCGTGACGCTGGCCGAGCCTCTCTTCTTCTGCAATCCGGTGGACAAGAATACAGAGGGAATTTTCGATCCACTGGGACACTTGACCTGCTACGCGTTCGTTGCCGACCCCTTCGCGCCAGTTCCAGTGACGATCCACAACCAATTCCACGAGACAGGCTTCGACGCCGTTGCGCCGACCGCCCTGTGCGTGCCAACCGACAAGTTGGGGTTTGTTCTGCTGCCGACGCCCACTCCAACCGTGACCCCGACGGTGACGGCGACGCCCACGGTCACGGTGACGCCCACGGTCACGGCGACGCCGACGGTGACCGCCACGCCAACGGTGACCGCGACCCCGACGGTCACGGCGACCCCGACGGTCACGGCGACACCCACGGTGACGGCGACTGCGACGACAACGGCAACGCCGACGGTCACGGCGACACCCACGGTAACGGCGACTGCGACGGTGACCGCGACACCCACAGTGACAGCGACGCCGGTGCTTACGGCGACGCCGACGGTGACTGCGACGCCGGTGCTTACGGCGACGCCGACGGTGACTGCGACGCCCGTGCTCACGGCGACGCCGACGGTCACAGCGACGCCCACTGTGACCGCGACGCCAACGGTGACCGCGACGCCGACGGTGACCGCGACGCCGACGGTGACCGCGACGCCGACGGTGACCGCGACGCCCACGGTGACCGCGACGCCGACGGTGACCGCGACGCCGACAGTGACGGCGACGCCCACGGTGACCGCGACTCCGACGGTGACCGCGACGCCCACGGT
>Ga0315338_1001656_pt1 | contig 26214 bp, 16 predicted proteins | sample ASW8metaG_FD_204518 | JGI IMG/M metagenome (GOLD analysis project Ga0315338, IMG submission 204518) | Ammonia-oxidizing marine archaeal communities from Monterey Bay, California, United States - ASW #8 | ecosystem: Environmental > Aquatic > Marine > Coastal | place: USA: California | collected... | reverse complement strand
CTGATTCTGCTTGGGGCGACCAAAGGCAAGGAAGACGCGATCGTGAGGGGCATCGGGGAAACAATCGATGGAGACGTTCCACTCGTGGGCGGGACCCACTGCGACGACGTCTACGCTCAGGGATACGTGATCGGGAACGACGAAATCCACAAACCGGGAGTCATCGTCGGTCTGATCTACTCGCAAGAGGCTATCGGTGCCTCCTTCTACTCTGGATTCATCGGCAAAAAGAAGGCCGGGCTCATCACCGCCGGTGAAGGCCGACGCCTCGACGAGATAGACGGAAGGCCCGCCCAGGCCGTGTACCGCAGCTGGGCGGAAGGCCACTTCGACGACATCGACAGTTCGAAAGAGAGCGTCATCGTCATGTCGAGCGCCGTCTGTCCGCTGGCCAAAGCGATCACCTTACCTTCCGGCCAGATGCGTTACATACCTGTGCGTCCGTGGCGTTTCAATCCCGACGGTTCACTGAACATGGGCGGGGACATCCGCAAGGGGGATCAGATCTACTACGTCGAAGGAAACACCAGAGCTCTCAAGCGCAGAGCTGGCGTGGTCGCCCGAGACGCCATGGTCAACGCCAGAATCAAGATGAAGAACGTGGCGGGCGGCCTCCATATCTACTGTGGCGGTGCCGCCAAGACTCTCGGGCTCGAAGAGGGGGCCGAAGCGGACCACATGGTCGCCGAGATCACTGAAGCGATGGGCGGAAGCCCTTTCATCGGCGGATTCACAGCCGGGGAACAGGGAAACATCCCTGGATACGGTTACTTCCACGGAACTCTCATGAGCTCGATGGTCGTTTTCCCGAAATGAGTTCCAACGATTGCCAGAGTTCTGAAACCGCGGCTCTCTCTTCGGCGGCGGAATGGATGTGGCAGGGACGGCGCTTAGAGAAATGACCCTGCGATTCCGAATTTTTGCACTGGTTTCGACCCTACTGATGTCGTCGATGCTTGCTATGGCCGCATGGGTGCTCCGCGACGTCGGAAATCGGCTCCATACGTCGTTCGAGCAGCGCGGATCGATCATCGCAACCTATTTCGCCCGGAACTCCGTCAACGGAATCATTATCGAAGACGAGAGCGGTCTGAACCACGAAGTCGCGCTGCTTTTTGAGATCGAGGAAGTCCTTTACGCGACCATCTACGATAATGAAGGCACCCAGATTATCGGGCGATCCGCATTCTCGGACGATTCCCACCTCGCAGAGATTGCGCGGGGCAAGCCCACCTTCGAAACGAAACGCGTGATGATAGAGCAGGAGAGTCGGGTCCCGTGTCTGGACTTCTGCGAACCCGCGTTCGACGAAGATGGAGAGAGGGTCGGTTGGGTACAGGTCGGCATGAGCCTCGAGAGTATCGGCTCCCAGGTAACGGCTATGGCGACGCGCGCCGTGATACTTCTGGCGGTGTTCATTGGAGTGGGACTCGTCGCCGCTTTCTTTGTCGCCCAGAGCATCGCGAATCCAATCAAGGCCCTCACCCTCGTGTTCGCCCGGATAGCCGGCGGCGATCTGGATCACGAAATCGATGTAAGCAGGACCGACGAGGTCGGCAGTCTGTCTGTAAACTTCGCGGCCATGCGGGACTCGATACGTCAGAAAATCGGGCTTCTGGAGACTGAGGCGTTCGTGCGAAAGAAGGTCGAGCGCGAACTAAAAAATCATCGGGACCATCTCGAGGAGCTGGTCGACGAGCGCACCGCAGAGCTTGCCCGGAGCAACGAATCTCTGATGAGAGCCAAGGAAGCCGCGGAGAAGGCAGATCGGGTCAAGAGCGAGTTTCTGGCAAATGTCTCCCACGAGCTCAGAACACCGATGCATGGAGTGTTGAGCTTCGCCTCCTTCGGAGTGGCCAAAGCCGACACCGCTCCCCGGGAGAAGCTCCAAAAATACTTCGAGAACATTCGTGTCTCCGGTGGACGTCTCATGGCTCTCGTCAACGCCTTGCTGGATCTCAGCAAGCTGGAGTCCGGAAGGAACGAGTTCGTGTTCGCTCTGTGCAATCTGAATCGAGTCACGCATTCTCTCGTCGACGAGTTTCGTTCGCTGGTCAGCGAGCGGGACCTGACCCTGGAATTTCTTGCAAACATCCAGGGACAGGTTGTCGTGGACCGTGAGCGCATGATGCAAGTCCTACGAAACCTGATCGGCAACGCCATCAAGTACTCCTCGGACGGTGGAACGATCCAGGTCCACCTGTACCAGAAAGATGGATCCGTCCTCATCGATGTCGAGGACGATGGCCAGGGAATCCCCGAAGACGAACTCGAGGCCGTGTTTGACAAGTTCGCACAGTCCGAAAGAACCAAAAGCGGCGCTGGAGGAACTGGACTCGGACTAGCCATCTGCCGGGAAATCCTCACCGGTCACAAGGGGCGGATTTGGGCGGTTTCCGGACGGGAGAGAGGCACCATGCTTCGCGTCGAGATTCCCGATGACTTGCCCGTCAGCGACGCCGATAGAGGCGCCGCCGCGTAGTTTGTCGAGAGCCGAGGGCCCAGCTGCTCCAGTACGCCTTCGCTTGGGAGCGAAAGCGGGCCGAACGAACTCCACGTCCGGTCCCCTCCCATCTCTGTAACCGGATCGAGGAACCTCGTCAAACGGACGGACGGACCAGGACCTTGCCCGAGCGTTGGCTCCGTCGTCCAAACTCCGATTTCCGCAGTCGCATTTCGACCGCGATGTGACCATGTTTCCATCGTGCTAGCCTGCCGGGCTGATTCGGGTGGCTAACAGACACCTTATTCGAGATACTCACCGCCTATCTTAGTTGGTTCATCGGGGTCAGTTTTTGTCCCAGAGCGGCCCCACACGTTCCATTCCTCCGTAGGAGAGAGAAGTTTGACCGCAACCTACCGGCTTGAGACCCCTCATCCGTTGCTCCGTGGCGGTCTCGTTCCAGAGCTCCCCGACGGGCTTCATTTGGAGGTCGGTTCGGAGGACTCGGTCAATTGGTCTGCACTGGATACGTTCGACTGGCGGCTCTTCAACAAAGATCTCGCCCTTCTTACCAACGGACGACGAGCAGTTCTCTACAGCGCCTCGGACTGGGCGAACCTGGACGAAGCGAACCTCGCTCGCAAACCACGGTTCGTCGCCGACCTCCCCGAAGGCGCTATCCGTAACCGCGTCGGTCCCTTGCTGGACGTTCGAGCCCTTCTCGAGGTCGCCCGGTTTTCCTGGCTCTCGACTTCGTTGTTCGCCGCGGACAAACGCGGCAAGAAGATCTGCAGCCTCGTACAGAGCCAGATTCGAGAGAAACGCTCCGTTGGAGAAGCTTCTCCACTCTTCTTCCTCACGCTGCGCGCCGTCCGCGGCTATGAGAAGGAGACACGGAAGGCGACCGATTACTTCCTCGAGGAGTTCGGCTGCCAGCTCAGCTCCCTTTCGCCACTCGCTCGGCTCCTGGAATCTGCGGACCGCAGGCCGGGCGCGTATACGACTCGACCTGCTCAGATCCAAGATCCGGCCGAGGCGAGTGCAAATGTCATCCCTCGGATGCTTCGGACCTACATTAGGGTGATTCGGGCGAACGAAGGGGGAATCCTGCGGGATATCGACACGGAGTTTCTCCATGACTTTCGTGTGGCCTCACGAAGGACGCGATCGCTCCTGCGCGAGTTCGAAGACCTCTTCACCAAAAGCGAAAGCCGACGGTTTCGAAAGGACATCTCCCAGCTCGGCAAGAGAACGAACACACTACGGGATCTCGACGTCTATCTCCTGAGCGAGAAACTCTACCGGACGATGGTTCCGCCAGAGATGAACGCAGACCTCGACCCGATCTTTGCTCACTTGCGCCGTCGGCGGACCTCGGAACGAAAAAGTGTCTCTCGCTTCCTTCGATCCCAGGCCTACGACGATTCGATCAAGAACTGGGGTGTCTTCCTCGAAGAAGAGGCCCCGAGGCTCGCGACCGAATTTCTGGGTTCTGAGAGCGTATCGATCACGGCAGTGCGGAAGATCTGGAAGAAGTACCGTCGCGTCGTGAAACTGGGTCGAAAGATCGGCAGAAACTCTCCGGATGAGGAGTTCCACGAGCTAAGGCTCAAGTGCAAGCAGCTCCGCTACCTCATCGAGTTCTTCTCGTCTCTGTTCCCGGGAATTCAGGAACCACGAAAACGATTGAAGGCACTCCAGGATGATCTGGGGAAGATTCAGGACTTCGCCGTTCAAGCAGAGACCCTCGGTCAACTTGCTTCCGATCCTACGTTCCAAAGGGAAGCGGTCTCTTCGACCTATGTCGCGATCGGTGCGCTGATCGCGGCGTTGGAGAAAAAGAAGTCGACCGCTCGTAAACATGTCCTCGTAAGTTTCGGAGAGTTTGCGTCACCCCAGGCCCGCAAAGCGCTGGCCGCCGTACTCGCGGAGGTCTGACTATTCCCGCCACGTGCTTTGGCATCTTCTCCGTCAAAGGCGGAGTCGGCAAGACCGCAACCGCGGTCAACCTCTCCTATCTGGCCGCGGAAGAAGGGTATCGAACCTTGATCTGCGACCTGGATCCTCAGGGATCGACGACCTACTACTTCCGCGTTCGGCGAAAGTTCAAGTCCGGCGTGAAGGGTTTCGTCCACGGTGGGACGAAGGTCGACGACAACATCAAAGGCACGAATTACGAGAATCTCGACCTGCTTCCGGCCGACATTTCATATCGTCACATGGATCTTATGATGGACCGGGAGAAACGCTCACGCCGACGTCTAGCCCTGGTCCTGAAACCACTCCGCCAAGAGTACGACTTCATTTTCCTCGATTGTCCACCGGGAATCAGTCTGGTGGCAGAGAATGTGTTCGAGGCCGCCGATCATCTCGTCGTACCGGTCATCCCGACCACGCTGGCCGTGCAGAGCTTTCGGCTCCTGGAGAAGTTTCTCAAGAAGAACGGGGTGAGCGGGATCGAAGTGCATCCATTCTTCTCTATGGTCGAGCGTCGCAAGAAGATGCAGCGAGGGATCATGGACTCGATGATCCAGAATAATCCGCAGATGTTGAGCGAGTTCATTCCCTTCCGGGCGGAGGTGGAGAAAATGGGAATCGCGCGAGAGCCGGTGCCAGCGTTCCTCCCCGGATCCAAGGCGACCAAGAGCTATCGCGATCTGTGGAAGGAACTGAAACAGTCAAGCGTACACAATCCAACGGAGGACGACCGTGAAACTGGTCTACCTGATGCGTCACGCGAAAGCAGTTCAGAATCCGGAGCTGGCTGACTTTGATCGCCACCTGGTCGATCGAGGTAAGAGAGACGCTGCCAAGATGGCGAAACGGATGTGCGATGCAGAGCAGGGCGTACACGCCATCATCTCCAGCCCAGCCGTCCGTGCTCTCGAAACCGCCAGGATAATGGCCAAGGTTCTCGGGTACCCCGAAGAAAGTATCATCGAGTACCTGCCCATCTATGACAGTGCGACCGACGACGACTTCCTTGGGACCCTCCAGTCGCTCGACGACGAGATCTCCTCCGTGCTCATTTGCGGCCACAATCCCGGGATCAATGACTTTGCGGAGCTGCTGGCAGTCGAGTTTGGAGATTGGATGCCGACCTCCGCACTGATTGGAATCGCAGTCCCCATCGATTCGTGGAAGGAGATCGAGTGCGGACTAGGAACCGCTTTGTATTACGACTTTCCAAAACGCGACAAGAAAGTCGTCAAGGATCTGCAGACCGATTTGAGCTCGGCAGTTGAGGGGGTTGTGCAGAAGCTGTTCCCCAAGGAAGCAAAGAAACAACGCAAGGCCATCGAGAAGGAGTGTCGGAAGACGGCAAAGCAGCTCGTCAAACGCTGGAATCTGGTCTAGTCCCCTACGCCCCCGAGCCCGAGTTCGAGAGAGAATCAGGACGATACATGGCAACATACGCGATCGGTGACATCCACGGCTGCTATCGAACGCTCCAGAGGCTCATCGCCAAGATCCGCTTCGATCCCGACCGGGACAGGATCCTCCTGGTCGGAGATCTCGTCAATCGGGGGCCTCGCTCACTGGAGGTGCTTCGCTGGGCTAAGTCGCTTGGTCCCAGCCTTTCCATGGTTCTCGGAAACCACGATCTCCGTCTACTTGCGCTGGCCGACGGAGTGCGGCCGACCAAGTCCAAAGACAGCCTGAAGGACTGCCTTTCGGCGCCAGACAGCGAGGAGTTGCTCGAGTGGCTGGCGATGCGGCCCCTCCTCATCCGCCACGACGAATACCTTCTCGTCCATGCTGGCCTCCATCCGGCGTGGAACCCGACGGTGGCAGAAGTCGCTGCTCTCGAGGTCGAGAGGTTTCTCCGCTCCGACAGACGCGCCGAACTCTGGAACGCACTGCGGCGGGACGACGGCGACAGCCGCTGGCACAATCATATGAGCGGAGAAGCCAGACTTGCGTTCGCCACCAACGTCCTCACCAAGATTCGCACCTGCACCGAGGACGGCCGTCTCTGCCTGAAGTATTCTGGTCCGCCCGAAGAGGCGCCGGATGGTTGCCGTCCCTGGTTCGAGATTCCGGAACGCGGAACGCGCGATGTGACAGTGATTTTTGGGCACTGGGCCGCGATCGGCTGCCGCGTCGAACCCGGAATAGTCGCGCTCGACAGCGGCTGTGTCTGGGGAGGTTCTCTCTCTGCGTTGCGTCTGGAAGATCAGGAGCGGTTCCAGGTACCGATGGCAGACTGAGTTCAGCCGCGTTCCTTCGACTCCAACAACATCTCGAGATACGTTCGCGGTTCTTCCTCTCCAAGTTCGAGAACTCGTGTCAGCTCGGATAGCACAGCTTGGGCGGAGTCGACTTCCGAACGATCACATACGACTTCCAGTTCGACATAGGACCCAAGCCCCGTGACCTCGTCCAGCGCCGCGTCCACTGAGGTGCCCCGCCAGGTGAGGGCGAGCTCCGAGCGGCACTTCCGGACCTCGAGGACCGGTCGGAATCCGAGCGCTTCGATCAGGCTCGACCACTGATTCGCCCCGGCCTCTCCCGCCTCGATTTCCAGCTCGATCTCTCGCCGGATCTTGGTTCGACCATCCTCTTCCCGGGAGGTAACACGCGGTCCTTTGTAGGTCAGGTAGTTCGACTCGTCGACTCTGCGCATTCGGAAGGCTTCCCCGGTCACCGCGTAGTCAGTTGCCGGGTGCGCGTAGTAGCAATCGCTCTGTTCGATCACACCGCGTTCCACCGCCCCCTCTCGTAAGAGAGACTCGTGCACGCGCCGAAGACCCGGAACCGCAAACTTCTTTTCGACTTCGTAGGTCATGGCCGGTTCGAGGCCAAGGGCGCAGATTCCTCACTCGGGGCACCCCACTCGAATCGATCCGGTTCTTCGTATACTGAACGGAGCACTTCCTGAGCGGCCCGTCGCTCTTCGCCGTCAGCTGGAGTTCGGCGAACATAGTCGCCTTCGGGCCCACAATCCCAGGCACTGCAGTTGTCGTTCATGTACACCTCGAGGATCCGACCAATCTGAAGTTTCAGCTCCTCGTCGGAAACGAGCAGGATCGTCTCGACCCGGCTACTCAGGTTCCTCTTCATCCAGTCGGCAGACCCGATGAAGTACTCCCGACTACCACCGTTGACGAACCGGAAGATCCGGCTGTGTTCGAGAAAGCGACCCACCACACTGAAGAGCCGAATGTTCTCCGACAAACCCTCGACCTGAGGTCGAAGGCAACAGAGTCCCCTCACGATCAGGTTTATCTTCACTCCCTTACGACTCGCCTTGTAGAGCTCCCGAATCATCTCCGGGTCCTGGAGCTGGTTCATCTTCGCATCGATCCCCGCAGGCCGCCCAGCCTGCGCGTGCTCGATCTCGCGATGGATCAGCTTGACAAAACGTTTGCGCATGAAGAGAGGAGCCACGAGTAGACTCTTCCGATCCTCGTGAGGCGTGACCCCCGTCAACGTGTTGAGGACACCACTCACATCTTCACAGACCTGAGGTTCACAGGTCAGAATCCCGAGATCCTCATAAATCCGTGCGGTTCCTGGATGGTAGTTACCGGTCCCGACGTGGGCATATCTCCGCAACTCCCCGCCCTCCCGGCGAACGACAAGGGCCAGCTTTACATGGGTCTTGTACTGCTCCACCCCGTATGCGACGTGCACGCCTTCTTTCTCGAGGAGCCGGCCCCACGCAATGTTGGGCGCTTCATCGAACCGTGCCGTAACCTCGACGACGACGGCAACCTGCTTACCGCGCCGGGCCGCATCGGCCAAGGCGACCACGATGGGAGAATCACTGCTCGTACGGTAGATCGTTAGCTTGATCGCCAGTACCGATGGATCTTCCGCCGCGGCCTGAATGAATCTGAGGACAGATGTGTCGAAGGAGTGGTACGGGTGATGAACCATAAGATCCCCGCGCCGAATCTCTGCGAAGATCTCTCCGGGTTGATCGGATGGGAGGTCGGCAAGACGGGGATGGACCGCCGGCACGTGCGGAGTGAAACTCAGCTCCGGCCGCCCCGACACGCGAAGTTGCGACAGATCATTCAAACCGAGCAATCCCACGATCGGATATACGTCTTCCGCCTCGATCCTGAGCTGCTTGACCAGCCAGTTGCAGAGTTTCTTCGGCATAGACGCGCTGACCTGGAGGCGGACGACGCCGGCGAAGCGCCGAGCTTTGAGCTCACTGCTGACCTGGTTGACGATGCTGCCCGGTTCCTCACCGTTATCCTCGCCGAGTCCTGGCGGTCGCTCGCTGCCGCCATCAGCTCCACGCGTCACTCGAAAGAGATGAACATTGTCGAACTTCGCGGTGGGGTAGAGCAGATCGAGATTGCTGGCAATGACCTGCTCAAGCGGAACGAACCCGCGGCCGCCCGGGACCGGCATCCAGCGTTCGTGATTGTTCGGCACCTCGACCCGCACGAAGCGCATCCCGCTGCCCTTTTCCTTCGGAAGAATCACCGCCAGATTCAGACCCAGATTGCTGACGAAGGGAAACGGGTGTTCCGGATCCACAGCCAGGGGCGTGAGGATCGGAAGGACGGAGAGCTCAAACTCCTTGCGCAGCTCTTTCTGTTCTCCGCGCTCGAGAGCGGAATAGTCAAGTATCGCAATGCCCGCTTCAGCCATTCGCGGAAAGATTACCTTGTCGAGGAGTTTGGAGATCAGTTTGGCCTGCTCGTGGAGCACGCGCTGGCAAACTTCGAACTCTTCCTTTGGGGTGCGACCGTCGAGCGAGAGTTTGGTCGAACCTTTCGCGTTCAGGCGCTTCATTCCGCTGATTCGCTTCATAAAGAACTCGTCGTGCAGCATGCCGGAGATGGCGACGAATCTGACACGCTCGAGGAGCGGAATATCTTCGTTCTCAGCCAGCGCGATCACTCGCTGGGCGAAGCTCAACCAACTCAGTTCACGATTGAGAAAGGTTGCGGGAGGATTTAGTTTCTTTTTTTCAGGCATTGGTGAGATCTTTCTTAGGCTGCCAATGGGACGCTTTCGTGAAGCTCTGGGCGAACAAACCAGCGGCAAGCTGTGGGACCAGATGTCATCATAGGCGAGATGTACGGCAAACCAAAGTCAGGTTGTAAGTACCAAACCGGAAACGAGTTAGAGATCCTTGACGCATCCCTGCGCCAGGGAGTTACGATAGCGACGGGCTTGAAGTTACCTCCCCCGAGGATCACTGACACAGCAGGAGCGCTTAAATGAAGAAGTCGAAGAACAAGGAAAAAAAGGGAAACGGCAAGCAGCGCCCTCCGAAGCTGAAAAAGGACTTCTATGAGAAGGAGCTCGTTCGAATTCAGATCGAGTTGATCAAACTCCAGGAGTGGGTGAAGCACCGGGGCCTCAAAGTCTGCGTTCTTTTCGAAGGCCGGGACGCCGCCGGGAAGGGCGGGACGATCAAGCGGATTACCGAGAAGCTCAACCCCCGGGTATGTCGGGTCGTAGCCCTCGGAACTCCGACGGATCGCGAGAAGAGCCAATGGTACTTCCAACGCTATGTTCCACAACTGCCCGCCGCCGGTGAGATAGTGCTGTTCGACCGAAGCTGGTACAACCGACCCGGTGTGGAGAGGGTAATGGAGTTTGCCACGGAAGAACAGGTCCAGGAGTTCTTCCGATCGTGCCCTGAGTTCGAACGGATGCTGATGCGCTCTGGTATCATCCTCGTCAAGTACTGGTTCTCCGTGAGTGATGACGAGCAGGAGAGGCGTTTCCAGAAGCGAATCGATGACCCAACGAGACGATGGAAGTTGAGCCCGATGGATCTCAAATCGAGGGAAAAGTGGCAGGAATACTCTCGGGCGAAAGATGACATGTTCGCCCACACCGATACAAAGCACTCCCCATGGTTCGTCGTCGACGCAGACGAGAAGAAGCGAGCCCGTCTCAACTGTATCCGCCACCTACTCGCACAAGTACCCTACGATGACCTAACTCCGCCTCCCGTCGAACTACCACCGAAGCAGGCCGGCAAGAGCTATGTTCGATCTCCGATGCTGGACCAGACGTTTGTCCCGGACTACTACACGTAGTGTCTCCCACCTTGGGCGTCTTGCCGGACAGTAGTCAGATGACGCCCTGGAATGTGCCGGACAGGCCGCTCGTCGAGCTAGATACGACTCGTCCGCCATCGCCGGCCGGATCGAGTTCCCTTGTCACTCGTACTCTCCAACAGATTCGAGGCAGAGGCTGCCTCGAATCCGTAAGACTACGCCGCGGTCAGTTACCGGAGCAGAGTAAACGTCCGCGTCTCGAGACCGCCGCTGGTCCGGATCGCGTAGGTGTAAACGCCGCTACTCACGCGCCGCCCCGTTTGATCCCGCCCATCCCAGTCGACCTGATGCGTACCGATCGGCTGAACGGCGTTGACAAGAGTCCGTACTGCTCTTCCACCTACGTTGTAGATTTCCAGTCGAACTGGCCCTGGTTCACTGAGTTGGTAACGTAACGCAGTGGATTCAGTAAACGGGTTCGGGGTTGCTGGAAGCATCAATTCAGATTGCGCTACGGCCTCATGAGTTGGATTCGAAGACGTTTCGCTAGTGGCCGGGAACCAGTGGATCTGTTTGTCCTGTGTAGGCACCTCGAGTAGGACTCCAAAGGCCTGCTCCTCATTCTCTCCGTCGATTCCGGGAATAAAGTTCGAGGTGCAGCCCGGGATTTCGAGGAGAGGAAAGTCGTTCGATTGATGAACCCACGGCCCCTCGATCTGAAAAATGACAGGCGGTGGCTCTAGTTCGCAGATCAGCAGGGGCGGGTCGTCATCCACACGGGTGAAAACAAAGATCGGTTTGACAGGGAGTTGACCGTTAAATGTTCCGCCATTTTCATGGGTCTTGCGAATTTGCATTTGCCCAGGTTGCTGTTGCTCCGGATCGACGGTGACATCGAGCATCCATTGCTGGGTCTCTCCTTCGCAGACGACGGTGAATGGCTGGGCGCTTCGCAGATGGAGATCGACGATCTCGATGGGCACTTGCGCTTCGTCACCCGGAAAGAGAACGGGAGTGTCCTCCGGGCGTTGGACGATGGAGTCGGTTGGGCCGAGATCGTCGCTACCGCAAACCGGATCATCGCCCCTGGGAACTCCAAAAAGTGGGATGACCGGATCGCTAACCACGATGCAGTCGGGGCAGATCACAACGTCTGAAAGGTCGTAGAACGAGAATTCCTCGTTTGTCTCGAGCAGATCGATTCCGGCCAGGACTGGCTGCTGGGACAGAGCCCGAGTAGCCGTCAGTCCGGTTAGGACCAGAGGCACAGTGAGGATTACAGAAAGCGCGAGCACCAGGCCGGGGCGAGAGGTCGGGGCCGGGAATCCCGCTGGTGGGGCTGCCATTGAATCAGTCGATCGATCGCGGGTCATGGGGGTCTCCTTTTTTGTGGCGTCTGACCCCGGGGGGCGATCGGGGAATTCATGGTTACTTACTATCTGGATGCCGCCGGATGGACGATTGCTGCGAAAGAATTGGATGCGGGCGAGCCAGAGCCGGGCGGAGCCAGCCAGCCGGACAAGGAGTGCCGGAGTATCGGAGGATATCATTCGATCTTCGAATAAGCGCCGCGTGGATTAGCATTGTCTGTGTGGAGCCTGAACGACATTCGACACCCAAAAAGCGGACGAAGAGGAGAGCGCAGTTGGACGTTCTCTAATCATCACGCAAGACGGACAACCTGCTCGAGGTGCACGGGTGAGAAGAGTGGGGCTCGACGAAGGTCCGAAGGTGAGTTCGTCACTCGGCTCGTTCGACACCGACGACTATGCCAGGCGAGTCGAAGCGATCAGCGACTGAGGGAACGAACGGAGACCTGTAGTCTCTCTCCGGGAAGAAATGCCTCGACCGGAAGCCCTGCAATCAAAACCGGAATCCCCGTGCTTGTCGCCAGAGGATTGCTCTGCAGGGACCGGGGAATGTCACGGAGAATCTGTCCCACCCGGTGAACCCTGGCGGTTGCGCTACGGCCGGGCCGATCCATCGACACGATCTTGGCGACGCTCCCAGGACCAATTCTTTCGGCGGCAGTTCCATCGACGTAGGCGAGAACCCGCGGATTCCGCAACTCTGCGAGAGCTAACACGGGCTCTCCCGCTCTTGCGGTTTCTCCAGCGCGTCGAAAAACCTGCACGATCTGTCCGTCGACGGGTGCTCTTAGGACCAACCTTTCGCGGCGTTGCTGAATCTCGCTGATCCGAGCCGCCTGCACGGTCAGTTGCTCACGCACCGGGTCTAGGTATTCTTCGAGCTTTGTCTCTGAATGGAGCACCTCATAAGCTCGACGTCGGTCTTCCGCTTCGGCCAGGTACTGTCGGGCCGCCTCCAGGACATCCTGGCGATGAGCCAGCTCGATTTGCAGCTCATCAGACCGCAGCCGCACTGCGTCAAACTCGGACTCAGAAGCGAGACCGTCGGCGTGCAGCGCGCTGATCCGGACCTTCTCGCGGTTGAGGCGGTCCAGTTCTACAGCCTCGGCCTCGGTGCGGACGACTGCTTCCAGGTACGTAAGTCGGGCATCCTGTTCGTCGCCGAAGACTTGGAGCGCTTCCCTGCCAGCGGAGGACTGACCTCTCAGGAGATTCTCGGCGGCCCGAACTTCAAGACGCATTCTTCCGAGTTCCGCTTGGGCGGTGGTCAATTCGGCGGTGATGACGGCATCGTCGAAAATGGCGACGATCGTGCCCGCTTCCACTTGGTCAAGCAGGCCCACGGGAATGGAAGAGAGCAGCCCGTCGACGGCAGGAGAAAGGGACCGCTCCTTCGATTCGACCCAGCCGACTCCAGTGAACTGACCGACCTGAGTTTGGCGCCAAATCAGCAGGGTGAGAACCACGACGAACCAGACGACGATCGGTGCGGCCCGATTCCGGAGCGTGCGTGCTGACGCCAGAGACCTCGCGTTGCTCATGCCAGAATTGAGCTCGTTCATACTTCGCTTTGCTCTTCATGAAGAACAAACGAAACCTGGGAGACGCCAGCGAGGGCTCGCAGGTCTTCGACGAACTGGCTGGCCCGGCGTGGGTCTCGCAAAACCAGCCGATACGATGCCTCTCCGACTTCCTCGTCCGGAAAGCGCTGGGAAACGACGGTCGTCGAGCGGCAATAGCGCTCCAGCGTTTGTAATACGGCTTGTGCCGTGCTCGAGGAGGGGCGGAACGACAGACGGACAAATCCGTCACTCGTGTCACGGCTGCCCAACTGCGTCCAATGCAGGTAGAGCACCACGAGGATAAAAACGGCGGTTCCGGTGATCGCGAGAGAGAAACGACCTGTACCTGTGGCCAGACCCACCACCAGCGTAAAGAAGATGAACGAAGTATCACGAGTGTCTTTGAGGATGTTGCGAAAGCGAATCACGGCGAGGGCGCCAATCAACCCAAAGGCGATCGCGATGTTGTTGCCGATGACCATCATTCCAAGCGACAACACCACGGTAAGAATGACGATCGACTGGACAAACGCCCGAGAGTAGGAGAGCCCCACGTGCGTGTAACTATAGAGCCACGCGGCCAACTGCCCCAAAACGAAAGCCAGTCCGAGCCCAACTAGGGGATGGCTTTTGGCGCCTCCGGCTTCTGCTCCGAAAATGCCGAAAAGTGCCTCCACTACGTTGTCCTCCCGTTCAGGGTAGTTCCGGTCAGGTGCGTTGTTGCGATCTTCGCGGACACATCATAGTGCTCCAGTCCCATCTGGTCCACGGATGCGACGTATTTAGCCAGGGAGGTTCTTCGCAGGTTGAACCTCTGGACCAGGCGACGCACCCACAAAGGATATGCGTTCGTAAATTTGATCTCGAATACGACCGGTAGTCCGTCGAGCAGACTCCAGCTTCTGGGTTGGGTCCACAACTCCTCGGGCCGCTTGGGTGCTGGAGCAAAGCTGATCGCCCGATCAAAAGTAACCCGAACGGGCTCTTCGAACGCACTTACGTGGGCCTCCCGGAGGTATCGAACGCAGACTCGAGGTTCGACTCCGAATCGTTGCCCAAGCTCATTGAACAATAGTAAGTTCATTCGCTCCGTGGCCGAGCTGGCACAAACGAGCGCGTCCTCGCCGGGAAGGGTCATCGCAGTGAGTGGGCCGACAGCCGAACGGTTGACGGTGGAGCGATACTTGCGGATGACTCCTCCCACCCGTTGTTTGACTTCGAAGAACACAGGCCGATCGGGATCGAGATCATATCCTCGGACCCGCAGTTTGAAACGGTTCTTCTCTCCGTTCGCTGAACTGGAGTAGAGCGCGTTGGCCGGACTATCCAGATAGAGGCTGGTCACTGTGTACTCCGGGTCTTTTCGATCCGGAACGGTGTAGCAATGTAGATAGTCGCGAACCAATTCGGCCTCGACCTCCGTGAGGAGATACTTGGCTTCGAACCGCTGAGCGACGGCCTGCGCTCGGGAGTTCAGATCCATACCGGCTGGTCCTTCGATTGCTAGAGTGTCGGAAGCAGTCTGGCTATCAAGTTTAGCACACAAAGTCCGCTCAAGTTCCTAGGGAAATGAGCGGTGAGTTTCGACGTTGACTTCGATGATCTGCGGTAAATGTGCGCGTCGCTCTGGACGTAGCAAGTCGCCTCCCGCCCACTCAGGACGTGGATTACGCTACTCAGCCAGCTTCGATTCTGGCGACGGTTCAGCCCGCTTCTCCCAAGTCCTGGCGTCCTCGCCTCGACCCATCTTCTCGTAGAGGGTCACCAGATCCTCAGCCGCACCCCGCGTACGCCACTGCGCCTCTCCCAGAGCCGCAACATAGAGTTGATGGGCGCGAAGGAGCGCCGTTTCGGCTTCCCCCAAATCGTTGCGTTCGATCTGACAAAGAGCCTTCTTCTGCAACAGCACTGCGTTAAGCCAGTCGTCCGGTTTCGTAGTCTTGGCCGCCCGTTCGACACCTTCGGATAAGAGGGCGGATGCTTCATCGAGGCGCCCCTGTAAACGGAGCAGGTCACCGTAGTTTCCCAACCCGATCAGAGACTGGAGATGGTCCGGACCGAGCAGCTCGCGAGTCTTCTCGAGGCCGGGCCCGAGAGCGGCTTCCGCCTCTTCGAGCTTCCCCTCTGCCTTCAGAGCGCAGCCGAGGTTGTTGTTTGCTGCAAGAGTGCGCGAGTGGTCGTCACCAACGGTCTTCCGAAAACCTTCCATCGCCTCACGGTAGTATCTGGCAGCCTCCTCGTAGTTCCCCCGAAGGTCCATTGCCGCACCCAAATTGATCACCGCAACGAGAGTGTCATAGTGAAGGTCGCCGTGGACCTGACGGCAGGATCGAACGACTTCACGCAGGATCCGTTCCGCTTCCGAGGCTCGCCCCGTTTGTTCGAGATGCTGCGCCAGGTTTCCCATCGCCGTCATCGTCACGCTATGTTCCGGGCCGAGGAACCGCTGAGCGAGTTCCAGACATCGCCGGTGTAGAGGCTCGGCTCCGACGTTGTCGCCCCGATATCCGAGGAGGACACCGAGGTTGCCGATCGCCGTAATCGATTCGAGATGGTCTTCACCGAAAACACGAATGTGCGCGTCCATCGACCGTCTTCGGATCACCTCGGCTTCCTCGAGCAGCCCTTGCAGGGTAAGGAGGCTCCCGAGATTGGCCAGCGCGTCCAACGACTCCGGTGCGTCCAGACCCAGAGCTCGTTCTGCTCGACCGAGGGCGTCACGCGCACTCGTCTCTGCCTCCGCCCACCGTTCCTGGGCCTGGAGCAGCTTGCTCAAACTGTTGAGAGAGCGAATCGTCTCCACGTCAGCCGGGCCGAAAATCTCCGTTTGTTTGGCGAGGGCCTCCCGCGTATAGGGTTCCGCCTTGTCGAACAACCCGAGGTGGCGGTACGTCGAACCAAAAGTCGCACGAATCCGGGCCGCAATCTCCGGATCGTCACCGAACTCGGTCTCGACAGTCTTACCCGCTGGCTCGAGAATGTCTTCGTCGAGGATCCGCAGAGCCACATCGGTCAGGTTGACGTCGGTGAGTTGCCGACTCCACTGTTCCAGAGTGGCGTCGAGTTCAGAGGCCGTCCGGCCTTTGTTTTCTTCCGCGTGTCGAATTCGATTCTCGAGATCTGAGAGCAGAGCTTGTCCCATCCTGTTCGGCTCTACCGAAGCGAGGGCCTGGGCGAGAAAGTCGGCCACCCGCTCGGCTCGTTCGCGCTCGTGTTGCGCACGGTCCCGTTCCTCGGCGATTCGTTGCGCACGAACGGCGTTGCTGATAGCGACCCCAATCTGGCCAATCCAGCTTGTCGTAGCGGCGGTTGTTCTGTCCCACTTGTTGCGAAGGCGCCGCGTTGCCCGAACTGGCCACCCGGGAGGGGCCGCCTCGATCAAGTCGCCCGTCAAGTATCTGCGGAGATCGGACGAGAACGCGATGACAGAATCGTAACGTTGCTGCGGGACCTTTTCGAGCGCGCGAAGAACGATCCAGTCCAGTCCAGACTCGAGTTGGTTTGTCAGCTCGACGATACTCGTTGAGCGCAGCGTCGCGATCTCGGCCGCACCCTCGTGTCGTTCTCGGAGTCGCACACTCGGGCGACGAGGATGAACTTCCTGGAGGATTTTCGCCACTTCGGTTATACCGATGTCCGTGAGGCGACTTGGATCAAAGGCAGGAACGCCGACGAGGAGTTCATAGAGAACCGCGCCGAGAGAGTAGACATCTGTGGTGACATCAACGCTCGAACCGGCCAGGGCCTGTTCGGGGCTCATGTAAGTGGGCGTTCCAAGGATCTGCCCGTGTACTGTAAAGAGAGTCTGATCGGTGAGCGGCGACCACAGAGCCTTCGCAATCCCAAAGTCGATCACTTTCGGTGTAGGCGTGCCGTCCGTCTCCGCGACAAGAATGTTCGAAGGCTTGATGTCCCGATGAATGACACCGCGACGATGCGCGTGTTCGACCGCGCTACAGACGTCGAGAAACAACTCGACGCGCCTCCGCGAAGTCAGTCGTTCCAGGTTACAGTAGTCGGTGATCCGACTTCCGCGGATCCATTCCATTACGAAATAGGGCCGACCGGATTCCGTTGCGCCCGCGTCGAGAATCGTCGAGATGTTCGGATGCTCCATGAGAGCGAGAGCCTGTCGCTCGGCCGAGAAACGGGCCAGCACCGCTTGGGTATCCATCCCCCTCTTGAGGATCTTCAGGGCAACGCGGCGTTGAAACGGTTCGGTTTGCTCCGCGACATAGACTTCTCCGAATCCACCCTCGCCAAGTCGTTCCAGAATCCGATACGGTCCGATCTGCTCGGGCGGAGGAAGAGTGTCGGCGAGTGAGGTGACGCCACCCGTATTCAATCTGGGGTTGGCCGGTTCCTCGTGAGCGAGAAGAGACTCGACTTCCTGCCGTAGGTCTTCGTCCCCTGCGCACGCCTGGCTCACCCAGGTCGCCCGTTGCTCAACCGGTTGCTCGACTGCTTGCAGCAGGATCTCTCGGACTTGGTCGAAGCGACTGTTCATCAAACTCTTGAGCCCTCGCCTAATCGGCCAGCTCGCGGGCCAGCCACATTTTCGCGAGAGTCCAATCTCCCGTCACCGTTCGCCGAGACACACTGAGAAACTCAGCGATCTCATCTCCGCTCAGGCCACCGAATACTTTCAGTTCCGCGACCTGTGCGGCCCGCTCACTCTGCTCTGCGAGCTTGGTCAGGGCACTATTCAGGTCGATAAGCTCATGCTCGTTCGTATCCGTTCCGATGATTTCGGTGAGCGGGATCCTCTGGAGTCCACCCCCGCGCTTTTCCGCATTATGCATCCGTGCATAGTCGATCAGCACCCGTCGCATGGCCTGACCGGCGATCCCGAGAAAGTGGGCCCGACCCTGCCAGTCGATCCGGGACTGGTCAACGAGGCGGGCAAAGGCCTCGTGGACCAGTGCGGTCGGCTGAAGGGTGTGGCCGTCCCGCTCGCGATGAAGAAACGATCCGGCCAGGGCTCGAAGTTCATTGTAGAGGAGTTCGAAAACCTGATTCGTGATCTCCGAGCGGTCGGTCTCGGCCCCTCTGAGCGCCTCCAAGAAGTGCGTAACTTCCTGCGGTTGTGGTTCTTGCATGATATTCGGCCTCGGCCATGGGCCTGGTGTCTCCTCAACAAGAATAGCACGTCGTAGAAGGGAGGATTTTTTGCTCTCTGATCGAGAGTTTCTTGCCCAAAGCGGTCCCCGATTGCGCGTTCGTACTAGAACGCTGCCGATTTTCGGCAGGAATGACAGGGGCAGACGATTCTTTGGGAGTGGAGATGAAGACACAGCTTGGGAGTGCAACTGAACGGAATGGGAGAGGACTTCTGGACGGAGAGCAACTGAGAGAGCGGACTGCGCTCCGGCTGGTCCAAGAGTTGGAGGGGTGGTTGGTCAGGCCTCGTCAGGCCGCGCTGTGCCTTGTCCTGGCCGTGACCGGGTCACTCGCAGCACCTTCGCTCGCTGAATCCGCCGACATCATGTGGCAAAGCCCCGTCAGCGGTGATTGGAGTGAGGGAGCCAACTGGAGCGGCGGTATGGCGCCCGGGCCGAGTGATACGGCGGTCATCGACGTGGATGGAACCTACACGGTTACCGTCGATACTAGCCCCACTTTGCTCGGAATATCCCTGGGAGGAGGCTCTGGAACGCAAACTCTCACTGTATCCGGGCAAACGGTCTCCGTATCGAGTCTCCTGGCGATCGAGGCGAACGGTTCTTTTGATCTTCAGAACAGCGACCTGGTCGGGGCCGGTTCGGTCGAGAACCGTGGCACCGTTCGTCTGCTGGGCGCAGGCACGATCTCGATCTCCGTCGAACAGAACGGAATGCTCATCGCTTCTGGTGCGGGGAACGAGCTCGCTGGCGCGTTCGTGCCGCTGTCCGGTTCCACTACGCGTGTCGATCCCCAGCCGGCCTTGTCGAACTCCGAACTGATCATTGCAAACGGGTTCATCAATCTCGGAGAGATCGAGCTGATCCAAAACACATCGGGAGTGCGCGACGCAAAGCTCACCGTCACGAGTGGAAGCCTAACCAACGGTGGCACCGGAGTTCTCCGATCGCTCAGGGGCACCCACTCGCAGGGTACTCGAACCCTCGATCTCGAGCTTCTGAACGAGGGACTGCTCCAGGTCGAGCACCCTCTTACGATGATCCGGGGAGACGCCGATCATGTGAACTCCGGTTCAGTCGTCGTGACCAACATCGGCACGCTCAGTCTGACACAGTCAGGAGTCACCCCCAGCTTCTCGAACAGTGGAACGATCCAAATCGATCTGAACCGCCTCTTCACGATCGCCGGTGGGACGTTCTATCACGATCCAGGAACGACATCGGGAGCGGGAACGTTGCGTTGTGAAGGTGTCGATCTCGTCGGCGTGACACACAGTTCGGGCGGAGCCAGATTTCTTCTCGCGGGGAATAACACGGTCGACGTCATGGCGAACGCCGGCATGCTGATCACGAGTGGCCCCGCCAATGTCATTACGAACTACACGGCTTCGACAGGCTCCATCACTCAGGTAGACTCGCAGCCCACGCTTTCAAACTCCCAGCTCACCGTCGAGAACGGTTTCACGAACTTTGGCGATATCGAGATCACCCAGAATACTTCCGGCGTTCGGGACTCGAAGTTCTCGATCACCTCGGGGGTTTTGACCAACGCGCCGGGAGCGAAGATCCACTCCTTCCGCGGAACGCATTCGCAGGGGACCCGCACACTCGATATCGAGCTCGTCAATGAGGGCGAACTCAATGTCGAACACCCACTAATCCTAAGTCGACCCGATGCCGACCACTCGAATTCCGGCTCTATCGTAGTTCAAAACATTGGCACTCTGACGCTACCGCAGACTGGAGTCTCGCCCACCTTCACGAACACCGGGACGATTCAGATTGATGCCGGCCGCCTTTTCACTCTCATCGGAGGTGCATTCAATCACGACCCTGGAACGACATCGGGTGACGGTACGTTGAGGTGCGAAGGGGTCAGTCTTGCCGGTGTGACCCACTCCGTGAGCGGGGCTACGCTTCTTCTAGCGGGAAACAACACGGTCGACACCATGGGCAACTCAGGAGCCCTGATCTGTAGTGGCGGCTCCAACGTGATCACGACCTACGCCAATCAGGCGGGCTCGCTGACGCGAGTCGATTCACAACCGACGCTTTCGAATTCGCTACTGACTGTCACGAACGGATTCACCAACTTTGGCGACATCGAACTTACGCAGAATACGTCCGGAGTCCGAGACTCGAAGTTCTCGATCACGACTGGGCTCTTGACCAACGCTGCGGCGGGGACGATTCGCTCAATGCGAGGAACCCACTCGCAGGGCACGCGAACGCTCGACGTCGAGTTGGTGAACGAGGGTACATTGAATGTCGAGCATCCACTGACCTTGGACCGCGCTGAGGCGCAGCACGCCAACACGAACTCTATCATCGTTCAGAACATCGGAACTCTGACGCTTCCGCAGACCGGCATCTCGCCGACTTTCACGAACACGGGCACCATTCAAGTCGATGCAGGTCGAATGTTCACTCTCGTTGGGGGTGTCTTCAATCACGACCCTGGCATGATCACGGGTGACGGTACCTTTCGTTGCGAGGGAGTAAGCCTCATTGGAGTGACCCACCCCTCGGATGGAGCGACGCTGCTTCTGGCCGCGAACAACTCAGTCGATACGATGGTAAATGGAGGCCCTCTCGTCTGCAGCGGTCCGGGGAATCTCATTACCGATTTCTCGAACTCGATCGGTTCTCTCACTCGGGTCGATCCACAACCCACACTCTCGAACTCGACACTTACGATCACGAACGGCTTTACGAATCTAGGCGATATTGAGCTCACCCAGAACACGTCAGGCGTGCGTGACGCAAGACTTGTCGTCACGAACGGTAGTCTGACGAACGGGCCGAGCGCGAAGATCCAATCTCTTCGCGGGACGCACACACAGGGAACCCGAACTCTCGACCTCGTCCTCGAGAACGAAGGAGAGCTGAACGTCGAGCATCCTCTCAGCATCGTTCGCAACAACGCGGATCACACTAACGCTGGTTTCTTCATCGTTCGAAACTTCGGATCCTTGTACCTGGCACAGACGGGGGCGTCGCCAAGCATCTCGAACTCTGGCGTCATTCAGATCGATGGCGGCAGGCTTTTTACGATCAATGGCGGAGATTTTTTCCACGATCCAGGAACGACGACAGGACTCGGCACGCTACGGTGTGAGGGTGTGTCTCTCTTCGGAGTCACGCACGCCGCTGGCGGAGTCAGTCTCCTCCTCGCAGCGAACAACACCGTTGACACGATGTCCAATAGCGGCCCTTTGATCTGTAGCGGTCCCGACAACGTGATCACGAACTACACATCGTTTGCCGGCTCGCTGGTTCGGGTAGATCCCCAGCCGACACTTTCGAACTCTGTCCTCACCGTCACGAACGGCTTCACGAATCTCGGAGACATCGAGCTGACCCAGAACACTTCGGGAGTGAGAGATGCCCTTCTTTCGGTCGCGAACGGTGTGTTCACCAACGGCGCCAACGGAAAGATCCATTCTCTACGGGGAACCCACTCCCAGGGCACGAGAACTCTCGATGCCGTCTTGAAGAATGAGGGGCTTCTGAGCGTGGAGCATCCACTCACGATCAACCGCGAGAGTGCAGATCACACGAATTCTGGGTCCATTGTCGTGAAGAACATCGGAACTCTGACCTTGCTCCAGGCTGGTACAACACCGAGTTTCTCGAACACGGGCACGATTCAGGTCGACTCTGCACGTCTGATGACGATCCTCGGGGGCTCTTTCAACCATGACCCTGGAACGACGGATGGTGAGGGGACTCTGCGCTGTGAAGGCGTGGATATCCATTCGGTCACGCACGGCGAGGATAGCGTGGTCCTCCTTCTCGCAGCGAACAACACCGTCGACACGATGACCAATGCCGGAGCACTCATTTGCAGTGGAGCGAACAATTCCATTGCGGACCTGACGACGATGGTCGGCTCCACTATTCGAGTCGATCCTCAGCCGACCCTTTCCAATTCCACGCTGACGGTCGCAAACGGCTTTACGAACCTTGGTGACATCGAACTGGTCCAGAACACTTCTGGAGTGAGAGACGCGCGGTTCAGCGTCACGAACGGCTTCCTCGTCAACGCGGCCGGGGCGGGTATTCTTTCACTGCGCGGTACGCACAGCCAAGGGACACGAACCCTCGATTTGGAGCTGAACAACCGCGGCACCGTCGATATCCAGCACCCGCTCGTTCTGGGCCGACCAGATGCCCGGCATCGGAGTTCCGGCCTGATCGAGCTAAGTTCGATTGGTACGTTCTACCTGGCTCAGTCCGGGTCGGAACCGAGTTTCTCCAACACCGGATCGATCGAGATCGGGGCCGGACGTACTTTCACGATCGCTGGCGGATCGTTCAACCATGATCCGGGAACCACCTCTGGTGATGGCACCCTCCGATGCGAAGGCGTCGAACTTGCCCGGGTTACGCACCGTGCCGATGGTGCGGTTCTTCTTCTCGCGGCAAACAACACGGTCGACGCGATGACCAACTCAGGAAGGTTGATCTGTAGTGGTGCAAACAACATCATTTCCGAGTACATCACTGCGGCCGGCTCACTGACTCGGGTCGATCCGCAACCTACCCTGTCAAACTCCTCGCTACTGGTCGAGACCGGCTTCACGAATTTTGGGAACATCGAACTGATCCAGAACACCTCCGGTGTCCGAGATGCTCAGCTCTCGGTGGCGGGCGGGACGCTGGTCAACGCACCGGACGCGACGATTGAATCCCTGCGAGGAACCCACAGTCAGGGAACGCGAACGCTCGACGCAGCCCTGGACAACCAAGGCGAACTGCGCGTCGAACATCCACTCGTCGCTTTGACGGGTCCATATCATAATCTCTCCGGTGGTTTAATCACCGGGAACCGAACGGCCGATTTCTCGGCGGTTATCTTCACGGACGACGGTGTCATTTCACCAGGACTGTCGCCCGGCACTCTGACGCTTCTCGGGGACGACCCGAGAAGCGAGACCAGTGCTCTGAACGTCGAACTGGGCGGTACCGGCCACGGCACGCAGTACGACCGAATCGCGATCTCCGGAAGTGCTCTCGTCGACGGAGCGATCAATATCAGCTACGTGGACGGGTTCCAGCCCGCTTTGGGTGACAGCTTCGCCATCCTCACGGCTGGTGTTCGTGCGGGAACATTCGACTTTGCGACCGGGCTGACGACACCGAACGGTCTCCAGCTCGAAGTCAGCTACAAGGAGGACCGGATCGACCTGCTGGCCGGTGATGCCATCCCCAACGATCCGCCGACAGCGGTCGCCGACACCGTCATGACCGGAGAGGATTTCGAAATCGAGATCGATGTGCTGGCCAACGACTACGATCCCGACGAGGACATCCTCTCGATCGTACCGGGCACGATCTCGAATCCGCCACACGGCTTCGCGACACTGACCGACGATCAGACGATTCTCTACGTACCGGATCTCAACTACTTCGGCCCCGACAGCTTCACTTACATCATCTCCGACCAGGTCGGAGGAGATGACTCCGGAATCGTGCGGATCGACGTCGTTCCGCTCAACGATCCGCCAACGTATGCACCAGTCACCCTCTCGGGTGAAACCACCTTCGTCATCTCGCCGGATGAGTTGGTCGACTTTCGCATCGTCGCGTCGGATGTAGACTCCGGTGATGTGGTCATCCTCACGTCTACGGAACTACCGGAAGGAGCTATCCTTGGACCGCCGCTTCCACTCGGCGGAAACCCAGTCGAGAGCCTCTTTCTCTGGACGCCGACGGAAGAGCAGGAGGGAGTTCACGAAATCACATTCTTTGCCACGGACGACTCTCTCGCGGTGACGGAGTTGCTGGTCACGATCGAAGTGGAGAACCCAACATCTTCGGGGCCCGGTGATGAGATCGAGGTGGTTCAGTTGTTCCAACTCTCGCAGGTCAGCCCGAACCCGAGCCACGGCGACTTCGTCATCAACTACGCCGTTCCGCGGTCGTCGCAGGTTCAGCTGGATCTCTTCGACGTCCAAGGCAGGGTTGTAGATCGGCTCTATCGAGGTGAAGTGGCACCCGGTCGCCATAGCCTGACCTACAACGGAATGAGCGGGCGAGGACAGAGAATTGCTGCCGGAGTCTACTTCGTGAAACTCGCCACTGGCGGGAAGAGCCTCGTTCGACGGATTGTCGTCACGCGTTGACCCGGGTCGCCAATTCGGTTTGCGAGAGAGGAGTTTGTCGAGCGATGGATCGCCGACGAACTTCTCATCGCAGATCGTGACCTGCCTACTCCGCGCGGAGCCACCACGAGGCTTCGGGATCGATTTCAGTCCCAGGATGTTTGAACGTTGGCCGCCGCCCTCCAAGCTCAACTTATGCTAGAGTTTCGACCAAACTCACGCTTTGGAGGCCAATCGATGCAAGAGCAGCCCTATCTTCCGCCGGCTCCCGGTACCTGGGAACTCGACACGACCCACTTATCCCGGCCAGTCAGCAGGTACTGTGCGGAGTTCTTTCCAGATGCCCTGGCCCGAGGGTTTCAGGAAGGGACCGAGCGGTATGGCCTGTTCGTAACCCATCTCAAATACGTCTTCATCAACGGTTTTGGGTACATGAAGCCGATGCTCGCATTTGTACCGGAGGAAGCACCTCCGGGGCCGCCGCCCGAGGGATTCTTCGAACAGCCAGCTCTGATCAGCCGTTTCGAAAACGGACCCAAGGCAATCGAAGGCAAACTGTGGCGGAAAGACCTGGAGCGCTGGGACAACGAAGTCAAACCCGATTCGATTCGACGACACCAGAAGCTGCAGGACGTGGACCTTGCCAGTCTGGGATCCGATGAGTTGGTCCTCCACCTCACAGAGTGTCGAGACAACGTTGTCGAAATGTTCTACCGCCACCATATCTTCTCGGTCCCCGCCATTATTGCGACCGGGCACTACGTGGATCAGGTTTCCCAACTCACAGAGATCTCCGCGAAGGAGGCCCTGGATCTCCTCAAAGGTTCCTCTCCTGTCTCGGTAGGCATCGCTACGGAAGAACTTGCCGAAATTGGTCGACTCCTGGACAGCGAAGGGTTGAACCCAGCGCAGTTTTCCGGCCAGGCCCCGGCAGATGTTCTCACAGCGCTGCGTTCACGCCCGGGCCCGATCGGCCCCGCCATCGAGCAGTACCTTGATCTGACCGGGTATCAAATCGCGTCTGGGTATGACATCACGGAACGGTACCTGCTTGAGTTGCCCGAAGTACTCGTTGCGAAGTTCTGGGGTGCCTGTAAATCGCAGACGCCACTCAATGACGCCCGAAGTGTCGACCCGCTCATCGCCGAGATTCGGGGCCGAGTTTCTGAAGACAAGCGAGCCACGTTCGATTCGCTGCTTGGAGAGGCGAGACACATGAATCGCCTCCGCGATGAGCGAGGCGTCTACAACGATGCCAAGGCGCTTGGCCTGGCCCGCCGTGCTGTGCTCGAAGCGGGCCGAAGACTGGAGCTCGAAGGTAGACTCGATGATGGCTCCCTTTTGGTTCACGCCTCTCACGATGAAATGGTCTCCTTGCTACGGGCCGGTCCCGGCCCCTCTTCTGCAGACCTTCGATCGCGGAAACAATGGTGCGACGAGAAGTCGATCGACGATGTTCCCCAGTACCTGGGACCAGCACCGCAACCACCACCTCCCCCGGAAGCGCTTCCGGAGAATGCGCGGCTCGCGGCCAGAGCACTCAACGCCGCGCTCGGCAATCTCTTTGATCTCCCCATGCCCGAGAAACCAAAAGATGCGGGAATCTCCGGGCTCCCTGTAAGCCCGGGTATCT